>Ga0206971_10047_pt1 | contig 42310 bp, 36 predicted proteins | sample Alteio_BWOrgHeat_85_FD_152917 | JGI IMG/M metagenome (GOLD analysis project Ga0206971, IMG submission 152917) | Enriched cells from forest soil in Barre Woods Harvard Forest LTER site, Petersham, Massachusetts, United States -... | ecosystem: Environmental > Terrestrial > Soil > Temperate forest >...
TAAGTTTCAACAGGCAATACCTGGATGAGGTGGGTTCCGAGGATTCCTTCGGGCGCACGGTTTGGGCCCTCGGATACCTGATAGGCTGCGCCGCGAGTAACTCGTACCGGGAGTTCGCGCTCGAATTATTTCAAAAATCATTTGGGCATTTCAGGGCGCTAAAACACCTGCGCGGCATGGCCAATACCATTATCGGCATTACCCTGTATTTAAAAGTAGTGCCGGGGGATGATGGCATGGTTAGCGAACTGGTACGGCTGACGCAGCCATTGATCGATGCTTATGAAAACAACCAGTCGGAAAATTGGCATTGGTTCGAAGAAAAAATGACTTATGACAATGCGATACTTCCGCTTGCGCTTTTGCATTCGTGCGAAATAACCGGGAACGAAAAGGCCAAAGAAGTAGGTTTAAGGGCCATGGCATTTTTAGATAAGCTCACCTTATCAAACGGTTATTTAAGCCCTGTGGGTAACGACGGCTGGTATTACAAAGGCGGCAGTTTCCCAACGTTCGACCAGCAGGCTATTGAAACCATGGCGATGGTGTTGATGCATTTTAAAGCTTATGAAATTTTCCGCAAGCCGCAGTATATCGAGAAATTGTTTTTGAGTTATAAGTGGTTCCTGGGCGAAAACACGCTCCGCGCTCCGCTTTATGACCATGAGACCAAGGGTTGCTGCGATGGCTTATTACCTACCGGCATCAATCGCAACCAGGGCGCCGAAAGTACTTTGGCGTACCTTATTTCGCACTTAACGGTTTTAAAGGCTTTCGAGCTGGAATATGAGTACAATAAGATCGGCCAGCTAACCGACAGCTATTAAATGAAGGTTGCCGTACTATCCCCCGTTGCCTGGCGTACTCCGCCCAGGCATTACGGGCCATGGGAACAGGTGGCATCGAATATTGCCGAAGGATTAGTTAAACTCGGGGTTGAAGTCAGCCTGTTCGCTACCGGCGATTCGATAACCGCCGGTAAACTTTTCAGTGTAGGCGATTCCGGTTATGAAGAAGACCGCAGCCAGGATGCAAAAGTGCTGGAGTGCTTGCACATCAGCAACCTGATGGAAAGGGCCGGCGACTTTGACATTATTCATAATAATTTTGACTTTTTGCCGCTTACTTATTCTGCTCTAATTAAAACGCCGGTTATTACAACCATACATGGGTTTTCATCGCAAAAAATAATTCCGGTCTTCAAAAAATATAATTCCATCGGCCATTATGTTTCTATAAGCAATGCAGACAGGAGCCCCGAACTCAACTACATGGCAACTGTTTATAATGGTATAAATACAAAGGATTTTTTGTTTAATGATGAGCCTGACGGTTACCTTTTGTATTTTGGGAGGATACACCCCGATAAAGGCACTGCGGAAGCGATCAGCATTGCAAAAAAGAGCAAACGCAAATTAGTAATTGCCGGATTGATACAGGACGGGGCTTATTTTAAGGAAAAAGTAGAACCTGAATTAAACGCTGAAATTGAATACGTCGGCAATGCCGAACCGGAAAAGCGGAATGAGCTTTTAAAAAATGCTTATGCTTTGCTGCACCCTATTAATTTTGATGAACCATTTGGTTTGAGCGTGGCCGAAGCCATGCTTTGCGGCACACCCGTAATTGCATTTAACAGGGGCTCGATGCCGGAATTGATACGTCACCAGGAAACCGGCTTTCTTGTAAAAAACATTGATGAAGCGGTTGAAGCAGTGGCAAACGTTAAGTACTTAAAACGTGGAGATTGTTATGAATGGTCGCATGCGCGGTTCTCAGCCGAAAAAATGGTGGCTGATTATTTGGAGTTATATAAAAAGATATTAGACCAAACTATTTAGCGGTTGAAATTAATATATTTAATTGGTAATGTTGTAGTTAAAGTAGCTCACCTCTCGGGAGGGTATGCGGTTGGACTGTGTTATAGCAGGGGGGTGCTCGCCGACATGCTCGTTAACACACCCTCCCCCACTTCAATGGCCTGATTATATACTGTCTTTCACTAAATAGAATAAAATCATTTTTTAAGGCTTTTTTGGGATTGTTTGCCAAATCCAGTAAGGATAATTTGCGTGAATGGGGTAAAACCAAACCGACACTTGCAATAACAACAAAAGAACGGCAGCATACCAGCGCACCAGTTGCCCATAAAGTCGATTCGCATAAATTTTTGCTTGAGGGGCTGTATTTTGTGTGCTTATAATCTCCTCATCATCTAAAATTCATTATTTTTCATATCCGATAAATAAGTTTCCCTCGAAAGATATATTGAGATAATTAGGAAGTTTTGAAGTGTTTCTAAATATATATTTATCTCTTTCTAATTTTTCTAAAATCATTCTCAAAACAGGGTGTTCAATTACTAACGCACGTTCATTAATTTTTTCTTTATTTCATCAAAGTTTAATAACGATTGATGTTCTTTTAAAATATTCGATATATGGTCAATCTGTTTAAGGCCGGAGTTTAATTTTATAATTTAGAGGGTTTAAATAGGACTCGCAATATGTGGAAAGATGATTTACTTCTTCTCGTATATTTAGTATTCTAAAAACTATTCCAAAAAAGGGCTGAGAAATATGATAGTAAACTTGCTATAAAGGGTAGGCTTGAGCATGTCATTCAAGCATGTTTTTTAGGTAAGCCGAAGGATGGTAAAAAAGCTTTTTGTAAAGCCACTACACATCAAAAACCGCATCATTTATTTTAGCTATTAACCTTTCAAACGCTTGCTTTTTTAATTTATTGAAAGGCTTTGAGGTTTGAAGGTCGGACTCGATACAATAAGTTATTAAATGGCATCTAACCTGTGAGTTAGCTTTATTGCTCGGTTGCTCAAGATCTGTATCGTATAAATGAAAACTAAATAGATCATTTACCCCATTTGAACTAAGCATAGCACATACATAACATTTGTCATGATTATACACATCGTCACAGGATAGTATAACACCAGAATGCGGCGCCCATCCAGACCCGTCCGGCATTTGGAAACTAAAAGAAACAATTTCCCCTTTTGTGAAAGGCATTTAAAATCAGGTTTATACAACTATCCGTTTATTCAATGAGGATAACATTGACTTTATATATTCGGGGGTTTCCTCTACGGGAACATTAGAAGTAGCTACACGATGCAATTTAGCCTCATACTTAAAGAGATTCTTTTTTAACTCCTTAAAAGAATGTTTAATTCTATAATTCTCAATTTCAGAAACATGAGTATCCAATCGCTCATAAGACCTAAGAATTGGCTTCAAATTAATAAGTTTATATTGAGCCTGCGCTGGGCTTAAAGAATGCGAACGTTTTATTTTAAGTGCGTAAAGTAATGCTTTTTTTTCAAAATCCGCAGTGATGTCATCAACCAAATACCGATATAACCTGCCATGCAAACGTTCTAAACGTTCTACTATCCAAGTTTTTATAAACATGGATAAAGTCGGCTTATATATGAGCATCGCTGAAGCCATTTTGACGTTTAGTATAAAGATTGAAGTTATTTTTGATGTTATTGCAACAGATAGGTTTAGTACGTGATGTTTGCTATCTGTGTTGCTATATTGCGCTTTTAATCCTCAATACAAATATACGTTTTAACTTTTGTTAAAAAGCAACTATTTGTTAATTAACGCTCTGTCTAACGTAAAAGTTTGACATTTAATTTATTATATGAAAGATTGGCACCTAAGATTGGCTTTTAGTTTGAATCATTACTGTAAATTACAGTTCACTAAATAAACCACCAAATGAATTTAAGCATAGGCAAATGAAAAAATGGCATTATTTTATTATTGCTGCTATGTTCATTCTGATTATTACTAATCCTCGCGTAAAAGCTTTTAAGGATTATTTAGACGTTAATACATATTCAGGATTGAGAAGAACGTCTAATTTTTCATTTTTAGCTTTTATAAATCTGATGAATATTATTTTGCAATGGCGGGGAATTTTTTTCACCTTAAAAAGTCAAAACCGTCATTTAATCTAAACAGTGGATATTCGGATACAGATACAACATTAAAGGCTGATCCAGTCATGAGGCCATTACCAAAAGGTTATAAGCCGGTTGCTGATACAGCGCGGCCAAATCCTCTAAAATAGGTATGCCCAAACTAGATAAATATAACGTAACTTTAGCTTTATTGTGAAAACCATAAATCTAATTATAAGTGAAAAACAAATAATCGTTGCTGAATCTAATAACGGCTTTTACGAAATATTTGTCCGAGACCCAGAATTGAGAAAACTGGAATGTAAATTCGTTAAAAGGAATAACCAATGGGGTATTTTAGGCGACAACCCTTTTACGGAATCAGAGATAGCTATAATAGGTTTGGAAACTGAAAATATGTTGTAATTTTTTCTTTGTAGCAACTGGTATATAGTTACCTTAAGTTTTAGAATGTGAATTTTAAGGTTTAACGCCAAAACTAAATAAATGCAATTATAGTGTATGACAGTATATAATTACCTTCGAGAGTAAAATCGCACAACCCGCAGCGCGTTAAACATGCCCATTTATCGTTTTCAATCGCTGAACACGTTGTCGCGATAAATTTTTCTACTTCCTGACAATTGCCTCCCTGGCAGATGACTCCCCCTCATCAGTAATCAGTTTGTTGATCAGGTCGTTCAAATCAACCTCGGCGAAAGCCGTTGATGAATCAGATACGCCATAGGGAATGATCAATTTGCCATTATGAACGATAGAACCGCAGGAATACACCACATTGGGTACATATCCCTCGCGTTCGTCGCTGTTTGGGATCAACAAAGGTTCTCTTAGGCGACCGATCTCAACGCCCGGGTCGTCCAGCTTAAGCAAGCTGGCTCCCAGTACATACCTGCGCATGGGCCCAACGCCGTGGGCCATCACCAGCCAGCCATGTTCGGTTTCAATGGGCGAGCCGCAGTTGCCTATCTGGATAAACTCCCAGGTAAATTTCGGTTCCTGCAGCAGGATGGGTTTTTCCCATACATTAATGTTATCCGAGTACATGATGTAATTGTTGCAGCCGTCGATGCGCGACATCATTACGTACTGCCCGTTTATCTTTCGCGGAAACAGGGCCAGGTTTTTGTTTTGTGCACCGTCGCCGTACAGAGGCATCATTTTAAAGGTCACAAAATCGGCCGTTTGCAGCATTTTGGGCATAATCAGCGATCCGTCATAGGCCGTGTAAGTAGCATAGTAAGTTACGGAGCCGTCATCATCGGTAAATCTTACAAAGCGGGCGTCTTCAATGCCCTTTCTTTCATATTCAGATATGGGAAAAATTACCCTGTCGGAAATATCGGTGTCAAGGGAAAAAACGATATCATAATAGGAATCGGCCAGCCACAGTATCTTATCATATTCCAGCTTTTTCATATCCTCTTCCTGCATTTTTTGCGAGTCGATAATGATCCTTCGCAGGCTCGAATATTCAAAATGCTGGTCAAGCTTCGGCTCCAGCTCCTTTAATATCGATACATTGGTTTGGGTTACGGCCGCCTTGTCAAAAAACAGCTTTTTATTATATACTTCGTGCCTTACAATCTCGGCTTCGTCAATATAATTCCCGGCAGGCAGCACCGTGATCTCGTTTTTTTCGTCGATGAGCGCCCTTCGGAACGTAATGGATGATATGTGGCCTTCGCCCACCGCCCTGAAACTGATGATCAGCCTCTTGTGCCCTTCGATCAACTCCGTCTGATCCGGATCGTCAACTATCGATGGGTTAAAAAAAGCCGCCGATTCAATGGAATATTCGTGCGTAAAATAGGAGCCGATAAGCAATTTCCGGTAGTGCGTTAACCGTTTATGCTCAAATTTCAGCTCTTTAAAAAGCGGTTTTAGCTTGGCGCAATTGCGGTCCAAAATCCGTGTTATATTACGGTGCCGCTTTGAATATTCCTGCAACAACGGAGATACAACGCCAAAAACAGTTTCTTCATCAAGCGCCATTACTTTTTTTATCAAGTCTTTAGCGCGGTCGTTCCCTATAAAAAAAAACCGTGCGATAACGCGTTTGGGGTCGGGGTAAATTCTTATCGGCTTACGTTCTACAGAAAGTCTCATATACAATTGTGCTTGTTTGCTTAACAGCAACGCTATTAAATTGATTGCATTTTTTTACAACCCTTTTGTTGTTTTTTTTCATCTGCGTAAAACATCAATCCTTCGTGTACTTTAGTTTTACCATGTCAGGATGGTCAGGTTGATGCCGGCAAGTTGCGGAAAATAATGCGCTTTTTTTTATTTAATGGCGCGAACGGGCTATTTGTTTTAGGGGGATGTCTTAAAATTCTCAATTTTATTTGCCTATTTTGTCGTTAGTTTTAGAAATCAAACTATTTTTAACAAAATAATCAATTCCGTCATTTCTTAATGAAATTATCGACGCTGCGAAATTTACAAATTGGATTTGGGTTGTCTTTGCTGCTGCTGATCGGCATTTCCATAACTTCCTATATCAGTGTACAAACTTTACTTAAAAGCGCCGCCCTTGTTGATCACAGCAATTTGGTTGTAAAGACATTGGAGAATACCATTTCGACCATGAAAGACGCAGAAACGGGACAGCGTGGATTTTTGCTTACCGGGAACGAAGAATTTCTGCAGCCCTATAACGGCTCGTACCAAAAGGCAACTGGTTTAGCCAACCAGGCGCAAAAGCAAACGGCAGATAATCCCCAACAGCAAAAAAACATGCAGGTGATAAAAACTGCGCTGTTAAAAGAATTAAATACGCTGCAGGCGCTCATCGAAAAAAAACAAACCGGCAAGGCAGTTGATGAGAACGATCTGAAAGCCGGGAAGCAATCAATGGATGCCCTGCGCCGGGCGGTTGATAAGGCCGAAACAGACGAAAATGGGCTGCTGACCGCCCGGCTTGGCAGGTTAAAACAAAATTCGTTTGTAACCGGTGCAATCCTGGTGGTCGCCTTATCGCTGGCGATATTCGTGGCTATTTTATCCTATTTCAGGGTATCGCGGGATGTGACTGCAAAAGCGAGGCTGCTGTTCGCCCTGGAAATAAAGGAGCAGGAAACCGCTGCTGCAAACGAGGAACTTGCCGCCACGAATGAAGAGCTTGCCGCCGCAAACGAAGAACTTGGCGCCGCCAATGAAGAGCTGAACGCCACCAATAGCGAGCTTGCCGATGCACAACAGGATATACTCCGGTTAAACGATGAGTTGGCCGCAACCAACGAAGAGCTGGCGGCAACCAATGAAGAATTGGCCAGTTCAAACGAAGAGATGCTGGCCACCAACGATGAACTGTCGGCATCGCATCATGCACTTGAGGATCTGACCAAAGATTTGGAAGACAGGGTAGCGAGCCGCACGGAAGAGCTGATTAAAAGCGAGAGCAGGTTTCGCACCATTATGGAAACCATGCCGCAAATTGCCTGGACCAATGCGGCGGATGGAACCGTGACTTTTTTTAACCGGCAATGGTTTATCTATACCGGCCTCAGTGAGGAACAATCGGGAAGCGGAGGTTGGGCGGCTGCGATACACCCAGATGACCTTGGCCTTACTGCTGAGCGGGTTCAATTGGTGCTTGCCGAACAAAAGCCGGCTGAATTTGAGTTGAGGGAGCGAAGAGCAGATGGCGTATACCGCTGGCACCTGGTACGTATGGCGCCGGTATTTGGCGACGATGGCGCACTGCTGCTTTGGGTGGGGACAGCTACGGATATACAGGAGCTGAAACAGTTGCAGCAGCAAAAAGATGACTTCATTTCGATAGCCAGCCACGAACTGAAAACACCGGTTACCAGCCTGAAGATTTCCGTGCAATTGCTGGACAAAATGGCTAAAAACCCATCGCCCGATGTTTTAGCAAAATTGGTTGACCAGGCCAACAAAAGCCTGAATAAGGTAAATAAGCTGATTGAGGATTTGTTAGATTTTAGCAAGGTTAGCATGGGGCAGATACAGTTGAATAAGACGCCCCTAAGCATAGGTAAATTAATTGATGACGGGTGCCAGTATGTACGAACAGCCAATGTCTTTTCGATCGTTGTCCAGGGCGAAACTGATTTGCAGGTAAGCGTTGATGCCGCACGGATTGAGCGGGTTTTGGTGAATTTAATTAATAACGCCATGAAATATGCGCCCGAGTCAAAAGAGATCGTGATAACGGTGAGCAGGCAAAATGAATGCGCAAAGATCGCCGTCACTGACAAAGGGCGGGGTATTGCACCGGAAAGAATACCCTATTTATTTGAACGGTATTATAAGGCTGAAAATAGCACCGAGCAATATTCGGGACTGGGGCTGGGCCTTTATATCAGCGCAGAAATTATTAAAAAGCACGACGGAAAGATCGGTGTTGAAAGTAAACTGGGCGAAGGCAGTACTTTTTGGTTTACGCTTCCGCTTAGTTCAAGCGATGTGGTATAACCCTGGCCAGGGAATTATACCATTTTGTTCCGTTTGATGAGATATGATTTCAGGACATTTTGATATCCTTCTTCAAGATAAGCATCAATGATATCTATGTGGTATTGGGCGCATTTCAACTCAATTTCGTGCCGGTATTTTTGCAGTGCCGCAATATAGGCATCGCGTATTTTAGCAGGGTGAACCCTTAAGTGCTCGCCGCTTTCAATATCAATAAAATGGTGCGGGCGGTTGTCAAAGTCAAATTCCAGCTCTTTTTGCCTATCGCTCACATTAAAAATAATCACCTCGTGTTTGGCGTATTTTAAATGCTGTATGGCGGCAAACAGGGCCTGGAGCTTTTCGGGGCTCTGGCTGTTCTCCAGCATATCGCTGAAGATGATCACCAGCGAGCGCTGATGGATTTGCCCGGCTACGTTGTGCAGCACCTGGGCAATATTGGTGCTGGTATTTATTTTAGGGTTATTATACGCCTTCTCCAGCTCGGCGTACAAGTAAAAAAGGTGGGTGCCGGTTGATTTTACGTGGCTCATCCAATCAATCTTATCCGAAAAAAGACATAGGCTGAACGCATCGCGCTGCCGTTTAAACAGGTACATCAGCGATGCGATGGCGTAAATGGAAAATTGCAGCTTATTGAGCCCTTTTTCGGGGAAGTTCATAGACGATGACGTATCCAGCAGCAGGTGGCAGCGCAGGTTGGTTTCTTCTTCAAACTGCTTTACAAACAGCTTGTCGGTACGCGCCAGTAATTTCCAATCGATATTTTTGATGGATTCCCCGTTATTGTACAGGCGATGCTCAGCAAACTCAACGGAAAAACCATGAAAGGGACTTTGGTGCAGGCCGGTAATAAAGCCCTCAACCACCTGCCGTGCAAGCAGGTCGAGATTGGCAAGATGCCTTATTTCCTGGTTTTCTTTTAACTGCATAGCTTGGGGTTACACCGATTTGTTTTTTTGGGGGATTTCACCGATTGAAAAATGATTTCACCGATTATTCCCGGGTACACCGATTATCGGAAGATTTTTTTGATTATAACGAATGATTGACCAGATTATTTGTAAGGGTGCCCTAAAAACAACAATTGCACCGACTTATTAAAAATCGGTGCAATCATTTAAAATATCGGTGCAATCAAAGGTTAAGCTAATTGCTTGCTTAATTTGCCCGCCAGGACAGATTTTGGAACGGCGCCAATTTGTTTGTCAACAATTTCGCCGTTCTTGAAGAATAATAATGCTGGTATATTTCGGATACCAAATTTCATTGATATACCCGGATTGTTATCAACGTTTACTTTCCCTACAACTGCCTTCCCGTCATATTCTTTAGCAATTTCTTCAACTACCGGGCCAACCATTCTACAAGGTCCGCACCATTCTGCCCAGAAATCGACTAAAACGGGTTTATCAGATTTAAGGACGAGTTCGTCAAAGTTTGCATCAGTTAGTTCTAAAGCCATGATCTTTTATTTTAAAATTTGTGTTACAAATATATGGTATTCAAATAGCTTGCCGCAATTGTATACCTGACAATATGACAATTAAATTATCCCCAATCTGCCGTTATTAACACTTTGATTTTGGGGTGACAAACGGGATACTTTTGGCTGACGATTAACTGCCATAATGGTTAGTTTAACCGCAAAGTGCGCTAAGCTTTGAAAATGTTTTTAAGCTATTCCATTCACCAAAACAAAAAAATAGCTCGAAGAGCCCGGCCTTTGGGCCCTTTGCGGTTAAAATCAGTATGGGGTATCTCAAATCTATCTGCTACTTTTGCCACATGAGCATCCAGGTAGAGGCATTAACAAAAATTTACGGAAAGCAAAAGGCGGTTGATAACATCAGCTTCAGCGCCAACCCGGGCGTTTTGGGTTTTTTAGGGCCTAATGGCGCGGGCAAATCCACTACGATGAAAATTCTTACCACCTTCATCCCGCAAACATCGGGTAAGGCTTCGGTATGCGGGTTTGATGTGGTTACCCAGCCGCAGGAGGTAAAGCGCAATATCGGCTACCTCCCCGAAAGCAATCCCCTGTACCTGGATATGTATGTAAAGGAATCGATGCGGTTTATCGCGGACATACATGGCCTAAAATCACCAGATGCCCGCATAGCTGAAATTATTGAACAAACAGGCCTCGGCCCCGAGCAGCACAAAAAGATAGGTCAGCTTTCAAAAGGCTACCGCCAGCGGGTAGGACTCGCCCAGGCTATATTGCACGATCCGCAGGTACTCATTATGGACGAGCCTACCTCCGGCCTCGACCCAAACCAGTTGATCGGTATCCGGCAACTGATTTTAGACCTCGGCAAAACTAAAACAGTTATCCTGTCAACCCATATCATGCAGGAAGTGGAGGCCGTTTGCGACCATGTGATTATCATTAATAAAGGCCGGATTGTGGCGGATGATACTTTGAGTGGCTTGAGAAGCAAAAACAAGGGAAAATCGCTGGAAGGTATTTTTATCGGGTTAACTAATGGGTTGGATATTTAGTTGTAAGGAGTTGTAAAGGTTGAAAGGGTTGGAGAGGGAATGGGCGAGTGGTGTCGTCCGGGTTAAAAAATAAAGGGTATATCATCACAGGTTGTGACGACATACGCAATGAATCCAAAAGATCACAAATTGTGATGATGGGGCCGCCCCCCGAAGAGATATTAGAATATATTTACCTATGTTTGTTTGATTAAACCTTGGTTGGGATGAATAAATTTTTACTTTTTATTGTTTTTATTTTTGCGATGGCAACAGGGGGGTATGCACAAACAAATACCCAAATGCACCTGAGCATTGGCGGCGAATTCGGCTTTCCGACCGGGCAAGCCAGTTCAGTTTATGGCACCGTGCTGGGTGGTTCGTTAAAGCTGGAGGTGCCGGTATCAAAATCAAACTTTAATATTGCTTTTACAACAGGCTATAGTATTTTCCTCACCAGGTTTAATTACCCGGGCACCTATACAAGTTCGCTTTATGTGCCGGTTGAAGCCGGTGGCAGGTATTATTTTAGCAAGATTGGATACTTTGAAGCTGACCTGGGCTTTTCAGCCGGCCTGACCGGAAATTATACGCCGGGTTCCCTGGCCTTCATCTATTCGCCGGTTATCGGTTTTTCGGCTCCTGTTTATAAACATAAATCTACCATCGATATCGGTTTCAGGTACGAAAGCAGGGTAGAAAGCGGAAACAGTGTGGGCCAGGTGGCTATCCGTGTAGCGTACCGGTTTGGGATTTAGGGTTAGCAGAGCGTTGTAACGAGTTGTAAGGAGTTGTAAAGGTTGAAAAACCTTCGAACGTTATAATTGTAAATGGCTATATACTTTAAACCCGCAAAAACCGTATTTCAGTAAACATGAATTCAAATCTTACCAGTTTGACAACCCTTACAACTTATTACAACCATTACAACTTTTACAACTAATATAAATACCATAGCGTGTTCAGTATCCTAAAAAAAGAAATCATTTCGTACCTCAGCTCACTGGTCGCTTACGTTACCATCGGCGTATTTTTATTGGTATTGGGACTTTTTTTATGGGTTTTCCCGGAATCCAGTATACTTGATTATGGCTACGCAGGCCTCGATAGCCTGTTCAGCACAGCGCCCTTCCTGTTTATGTTCCTGATCCCGGCCATCACCATGCGCTCTTTGGCAGAGGAACGCAAAGAGGGCACCTTTGAGTTGTTGACCACACGTCCCTTAACCGACTGGCAGATTGTGCTGGGCAAATACCTGGCCTGCCTGGTTATTGTGCTGTTTTCATTGTTGCCTACGCTGGTTTATTATTATTCGGTTTACAAATTAGGCAACCCGGAAGGGAACATCGATACAGGCGGTGTAATCGGCTCGTATATTGGCCTGTTTTTGCTTGGCGGTGCATTTTGCGCCATAGGCTTATTCGCATCTTCGGTGAGTAAAAACCAGATCATTGCTTTTACCATCGCCGTCTTTTTATGTTTCTTTTTTTATAGTGGGTTCGACTCGTTGAGCCAGCTGCTATCGCTGCAAAGCCTTGGTCTGGAGAACCTGGGAATTACCCAGCATTACCAATCTGTAAGCCGGGGTGTACTGGACACGCGCGACCTGGCCTATTTTGTTATCCTGACGGGATTATTTATCTGCCTGACGTTGTTTATGCTGATCAGGCAGCGGCAGAAAAGCCTGAAGGGTAACGACGCAAAATATTGTGTTTCCACGTTAGGGTTTCTGTTTGTCATTGGAATTATTTCCGCTATAACATTTACCCGGTTTGATTTCACCAGGGAAGGCCGCTTTACCATATCGCCCATCAGTCGCAATATTATGGACACGCTTAAAGCGCCCGTACGAATTGCGGTTTACTTAAAAGGCGACAATTTTTCGGGTAGCATGAAACGGCTGCAACGGGCAACACTCGATATGTTGAGCGACCTGCAGGCCTATAGTCATCGCCAGTTGCAGTTTGAACTGGTTGACCCGATAGCCTATATCAAGTCGTTACCGGATACAATGCAAAAAGCGGCCTATGATACCCTGCAGTCGAAAGGAATAGTGGGCCAGCAAAGCAGTGTAAAAACCGATAATGGCGTAACGCAGATGCTGATCTTCCCGGAGGCCCTGGTAGAATATGAGGGAAAATATATCGCGGTGAATTTACTGCAATCGCGTATTGGCCTGCACGAGGAAGAAATTTATAACAACTCCATACAAAACCTCGAATACGCTTTTTCATCGGCCATAAAAAAGATCACCAGCGGCGGCAAACCCATTATTGCTTTCGCCGAAGGCGACAAAGAACTAAACGACCTGCAGCTTAATGATGCCATGAGGTCCTTATCGGACGGGTACGAAATCGGCCGGTTGAACCTGAAAACCACCCCGTTCAGCATTTTATCAAAAGTCAAACTGCTGGTGATTGACAAACCGGACAGTGCTTTTACGGAACTGGAGAAATTTAAGATCGATCAGTATATTATGCGGGGCGGAAGGGTGCTTTGGGCAGTTGACCAGGTGAATGCGGAGCTGGATAGCTTGAATAATCATAACGGCGAGGGGATGTCGTTCCCCAAACAGCTTAACCTTGACGACCAGCTATTCACTTACGGTGTGCGCATTAATTATGATTTGATTGCCGACATAAGCGCCGCGCAAATACCCATTACAACGGGTGCAGCAGGCGGGCAGCCGCAGATACAAATGGTGCCCTGGCTGTATTACCCGATATTTATGCCACCGTCAAGTAATCCGATCGTAAAAAACCTGGATGGCATAAAGGGGGAATTTGTAAGCACCATTGACACGCTGGCGATAAAGAATGTAAAAAAGACTGTGCTGTTGGAATCATCGCCTTACAATAAAAAACTGGCTGCTCCGCACATGTTATCGCTGCAAGCTATTGAGCAGGAGCCAAATCCTAAGGAGTTTCAAAACCCACCAAATATTGTAGCCGTATTGCTGGACGGGGAATTTAAATCCGATTTCCTGAACAGGCCGACACCGGCAGGTTTAACGGAGCACGTTCAGCCGATTCCGGAAAGCAAACCGACAAAAATGGTCGTGATAAGCGATGGGGATATATTCAAGAATGATATCGGCTCAGATAATTCGCCATACCAGCTGGGATACGATCACTATATGCGACAGAACTTTGGCAATAAAAACTTATTGCTAAACATCGCCGATTACCTCACCGACGACTCCGGGCTGATTGGCCTTCGTACCAAAGAAGTGCAGATTCGCCTGCTCAGCCGCGCACGTATCCGCAGCGAAAAAATATACTGGCAATTGTTTAACAATATCCTGCCTTTGGCTTTATTGTTAACATTTGCTATTTTTCAACATTATATTCGCAAGCGAAAGTATGCATACTAAATTTTTATACTTTTGATTGATTAATTCCAGCTATATGAGATTTATTGTTTCTACTTCAACCTTATTAAAGCAGTTACAGGCGGTGAGCGGCGCACTGAGCAACAGTACTGTATTGCCGATATTGGAGAACTTTTTGTTCGAGATAAAAGATGGAAACTTAACCATTTCGGCTACCGACCTGCAAACCAGCATGACCACCTCGCTTATTGTCGAGTCGAAAGAAAATGGCCGCATTGCAATACCTTCCCGGATATTATTAGAGACATTAAAGTCATTGCCCGAGCAGCCCATCGCTTTTTCTGTCGACGATAAAACATTTGCCATTGAAATTAATGCCGGCGATGGCAAATATAAACTGAGCGGCGAAAACGGTGAAGATTTCCCTAAGATACCGGTGGTAGACAATGCCTCTTCGGTTAACCTGCCGGCATCGGTTTTGGGTGAGGCCATCAATAAAACCATATTTGCAGTAAGCAATGACGAACTGCGCCCCGCCATGACAGGGGTTTACTGTCAGTTATCTACTTCGAGCCTTACTTTTGTGGCTACCGATGCCCATAAACTGGTAAGGTATCGCCGCAAAGACGCAAAAGCTGCAAGTACCACCTCATTTATTCTCCCAAAAAAAGCACTTACGCTGCTAAAATCCTCGCTGCCATCGGATGATGTAAATGTTTCGGTTGAATATAACAGCACCAGTGCATTTTTTAAGTTCGGCAACATTAACCTTGTTTGTCGCCTGATTGACGAGCGTTACCCGGATTATGAAGCCGTAATCCCGCTGAATAACCCAAATAAACTGAGCATCGATCGCCAGGCTTTCCTGGGATCGCTGAGCCGCGTAGCCATTTACGCGAATAAAACCACCCACCAGGTAAGGCTGAAGATCAACGGCAGCGAACTGAATATTTCATCAGAAGATATTGACTTTGCCAATGAGGCGCATGAGCGCCTGAGTTGCCAGTACGAAGGCGAGGATATGGAGATCGGCTTTAACGCCAGGTTTTTAATTGAAATGCTCAAAAACTTAAGCTGCGAAGAGGTATCGCTGGAAATGTCGACCCCTAACCGGGCCGGGCTATTATTGCCTCAGGGCGGCGATGAGAACGAAGACGTGCTGATGCTGGTGATGCCGGTGATGCTTAACAGCTACGCATGATAAACGTAGAGACGCAATACTTTGCGTCTCCGGAAAACATAGAGAGACGCAAAGAGCAGTCGCAAAGCAAAGACGCAAAGTATTGCGTCTCTACATAAAAAACTGGTCCGGCAAAAACCGGACTTTTTTATTCGGCCTGATAACAAAACGCGTTACGGGCAGTTATAATAGCTGTACATGAATAAAGGGCTATACATATTATTATTTTTTGCAGGGTTGCTTGCCATTGAAGCCTGTAAAAACAATGACAACGTTTTTCCGGCGGTGTTACCCACAAGCCTTAACTTTGTAAATGCCTCTGCGGATACCTTGAACTATTATTTGAATGGTACGCGGCAAAACAACAATTCAAACCTGTTTCCGACCGGGCAATCATATTATCAAACCGTAAACGCGGGGCAGGCCACTTACCAATTTAAAAAAGCAGGCAGCTTTAGTGTTTTGTTCAGCCTTCCTTTAACGCTGATTGACAGCACTTACTACTCGCTGTTTGTTTGCGGCGCCACAGCGGATAAAAGTTTTCTCACACTCGACCAGCTTTACACGGATACCGTTACCAATTCCACCCAGATACGCTTTGTAAACGCGTCTCCGGACGCAGGCAGTCTTGATTTTTACGCGGGGGACACCATTAATTACAAATCGGCGCCATTTAAGGGCGTATCTGCATTTTTGCCAACGGGGTCGGGAATGAAAGAGGTAAAGATTTACCAGGCGGGATCATCAACCAAGCTGGTTGATACCGTGATTGCTTTTCAACCCGGCGGCATTTACACGCTATTTTCAAAAGGACTTTTAAAAGGAACCGGAACCTCCGTTTTCGACGTTGGTTTAGGCATCAACCATTAATGTGATTTGTTAAAATGACACCCGTAAAAAGAAATTTGTTGATTTGGGTCCTTTGCATTTTTGGCGGGGGCTGGCTTACGACGGCCCTGACATCATGCGGAAAGGCCACGACCGGTAGCCCGCAACTGCTCAACATCCAGTACCACGTGTTAAACCTAAGCCCGGACTTGCTGCCCGTCGACCTGTTTGTTGATATCAGGCAGGTAAATACAACCCCTTATTATTTTGCAGTGGACCAGGGGTATTTCTATGTACCCTCAATCGATACCCCCTACCAGATCCGTTCGGCAATAAACACCGGAACAACCTGGTTTCAACGCGACGATATACTTAAGTCGGGGGCAAAATATACGCTCTATATCGTGGGTGCGGTAGCCGATAATTCGCTTACATCGGTGCTTACGGTCGACACCGGATTTTCGCCGCCTGCCGGGACTGGCGGGCTAAGGCTGGTAAATGTTTCGCCGACAGCCACAGGCGGCCTCGACCTTTATGCCAATGGAACACGAACAAAAGATTTTACCAACGTGCCGTTTAAACAGGTGTCTGTTTATGATTACCTGCCTGCCGGCAACTACGATTTGCAGGTTGACGCAACCGGAACCACAACCATTTTAAGCGAGCAGCCATCGGTTACCATACAAAACGGGCGCTTGTACACCATTTATGCTTATGGCTATACCTCAAGGGCTGATTCAGCCGCTTTTGCAACGCAGGTGACGACGAATCAGTGATGGAGTTGTAATGAGTTGCAAAGGTTGTAGAAGTTGTAAGGGGTACCGGATATAAATATTTCGGTTTTGCTGGTCGGTTATCTTTCAGTCAGGCAAAAGTATTTTGCAACGATTATGGTGCAACCATCACAACTCGTTCAAACTTTTACCACCCGTTACAACTTATTACAACTTCTACAACTTATTACAACCTATTACAACTTCTGCAACTTATTACAACTTTCATAACTTATTACAACCCTTACAACTTATTTCCTATTTTTGGCGAAAACTATACGCCTTGGAAGTCATAAAAAGCCTGGTCGATTTTATCGTTCACATCGACAAACACTTATCGGCTATTATCAGCCAGTACCACGCGCTAACTTACCTGATATTATTCGCTATTATTTTTGCCGAGACCGGTTTTGTGGTAACCCCGTTTTTACCCGGAGATTCATTGCTGTTTGCAGCAGGCGCGCTGATAGCGGAGGGCGGTACCGGCTTGAATATTTATTTGCTGGCCTTAATATTAATTGCAGCCGCATTTACCGGCAACACCGTAAATTTTATGATAGGCGGTTACCTTGGGCCCAAAGTTTTTAAGGAGAAAAACAAAGTGCTAAAGCTGGATTATTACCTGCGCACCCATGCTTTTTTTGAAAAGCATGGCGCCATTGCGGTAATATTAAGCCGTTTTATGCCCATCATCCGCACCATCGCGCCGTTTGTGGCGGGGGTTAGCAAAATGCCTTTCCTTAAATACAGCCTGTATAATCTTATTGGCGGCGCGGCGTGGATCATCGTTTTCCTGTTTGCCGGGTATTTCCTCGGTAATACACCATTTTTTAAAGATCATTTTGCGCTGGTGGGCGTGGTGATCATTTTGATCTCAATCATTCCGCCGATAGTTGCCGCTGTGACAAACAAAGCAGGGAAAAAGACAGCCTGAAAGCCGCCCGGGGGGGTCAAATTTTTTTCCTCAAAAACTCAAATACCACATAACCGATCATCGCCGCAATAACGCCTATCAAAAAATTACCGGAGGTGACTACATCATGCAGCGCCCATAAAAAGCCTTTTCGCTGGGCATTGCCCGAACGGTCATATTCACCCATCAGCAGGTTCGAATAAAATAAAAAGATGATAAAGCCGACTTCTATCAGCGCACGATAATATTTGGAATAGGGCTTTCTTATTAAACTTTTCATGTCAGCAAAGGCAAATCCTGTTGAAGGACAAAATACAAAAAAAGCCCGTAATTTTTGCGAGTCATAGGTATTAACACTTCATAAAATCCATTTCCCGAATTTTTGACAAATGTTTCCGTGCAATAGCCCTATAAAATACCTGCCAAATCAGGATATTTGCTAGGGTATAACCAATACAAATCTTTTTTACCGGAAATTAATTAACCAGGGTGCATGGCCGTGCCTGCATGTAACGGTCTGCGCCTGTTGATTTATTTACAAACCTGGATATGGGACAATTAAAATTAATGCCGCTTCGCCTTGCATTTTTGATGTTAGGCCTGTTTTTGGGTAGCGCCGCGGCGCTGGGCCAAACCAAACCCGATAAACTGGAGGGGCTTTGGTATAACGACATCAAAAGCGCCAAAGTTGAAATTACCAAAGGCGCCGATGGCAAGTTTTACGGGAAGGTTGTTTGGCTTAAAGAGCCGCTAAAAAATGGCAAACCCAAAGTGGACGAATTGAACGAGGATCCAAAGCTGCGCAGCCGCCCGCGCCTCGGTTTGCAATTATTGAACGGCTTTGTAAAAGATGGCGACAACAAATACGACGATGGCACCATTTACGACCCGCTAAATGGCAAAACATACAGTTGTAAAATAACTTACAAAGGCAACACGCTGGATATACGAGGCTATATCGGTATCTCGCTGTTCGGCCGCACCACGGTATGGTCGCGCGCTGAATAAAAAGATATGAAAAGTACATTAAGTTATTAATCTCCCCCGTGTGAAAGCTCCTCTCCAAAGGAGAGGAGTGGGGTGAGGCAAAACAGAAAAGAAATGAGTAATAAAAGAGTTATAAAAAAGGTCGCGGTACTGGGTTCGGGCGTAATGGGCAGCAGGATCGCCTGCCACTTTGCTAATATCGGCGTACAGGTGCTGCTGCTGGACATTGTGCCGAAAGACGCCACGGCAACCGATAAAAAGGCCCGGAATAAGGTTGTTAATGATGCGCTGGATTTTGCGCTGAAATCGAACCCGTCGCCGATCTACTTAAAAAAATTTGCTACCCGTATTACAACCGGGAACTTTGATGACGATATGTCAAAGATTGCTGAATGTGATTGGGTGTTAGAAGTTGTGGTTGAACGCCTGGATATTAAGCAGCAGGTTTTTGAAAAGGTAGAAAAATTCCGCAAGCAGGGTACGCTGATCACCTCAAACACATCTGGCATACCCATCCACCTGATGGCTGAAGGGCGCACCGAAGATTTTAGAAAACATTTTTGCGGCAGCCATTTTTTTAACCCGCCGAGGTATTTGAAATTACTGGAAATCATTCCAACTAATGACGCCCTTGCCGAGGTAAGCAGCTTTTTGATGGAATACGGAGAAAAGTTCCTGGGTAAAACTACGGTATTGGCTAAAGATACGCCCGGCTTTATCGGCAACCGCATTGGCGTGTTCAGCATCATGTCGCTGCTGCATTATGTGGAGAAAACGGGACTAACCGTTGAGGAAGTGGATAAACTGACAGGGCCCGTTATCGGTCACCCAAAATCGGCTACCTTCCGTACCAATGATGTGGTGGGTTTGGATACGATGGTGCATGTGGCCAACGGCCTGAAACAGAACGCGCCGGATGACGAGGCAAACGCCTTGTTTGTCATTCCCGAATTTGTAACCGCTATGGTAAAAAACAACTGGCTGGGCAGTAAGACCGGGCAAGGTTTTTATAAAAAGGAAAAAGTTAATGGCGAGAACCAGTTCTATGCTCTCGACTTGAAAACGCTTGAATACAAACCCTCGCAAAAGGTGAAATTCGCCACGCTGGAAACTACCAAAGCGATTGATAACCTGAAAGACAGGCTAAAAGTGCTGGTAGCTGGTAAGGATAAAGCCGGCGAATTTTATCGGGGAACTTTTTATCCGCTGTTTGCCTACTCCAGCAACCGGATACCTGAGATTGCTGACGAGTTATACAAGATCGACGCAGGTATGAGCGCCGGCTTTGGCTGGGAAATGGGGCCGTTTGAAAAATGGGATGCCCTTGGCGTAGCAGATACGGTTAAAGCGATGGAAGCCGCCGGAACAAAACCCGCACGATGGGTTTATGATATGCTGGCTTCGGGCGCGGCTTCTTTTTACAAGATCGAAGATGGAAAAAAGCTTTATTATGATATTCCCTCAAAAAGCTATAAAGTAATTCCAGGTACAGAAGCATTTATTATGCTGGATAATATCCGCGCATCGCATACTGTTTGGAAAAACAGCGGTACCACCATCACAGACATCGGCGACGGCATACTGAACCTGGAGTTCCACACCAAAATGAATACCATCGGCAGCGAGGTGATCGAGGGGATTAACAAAGCTATAACCCTTGCCGAAAAAGAATACAGAGGTTTGGTGATCTCCAACGAGGGCGCCAACTTCAGCGCCGGCGCCAATGTGGGGCTGATATTTATGATGGCCGTTGAGCAGGAATTTGACGAACTTAATATGGTGATCAAAGCCTTCCAGGATACGATGATGCGTATTAGGTATTCGTCTATCCCCGTGGTAGCCGCGCCGCACCAGATGGCGCTTGGCGGCGGCTGCGAGCTTTGCCTGCATGCCGATAAAGTGGTGGCGCATGCCGAGCTGTATGTGGGCCTTGTTGAATTCGGTGTAGGATTGATCCCCGGCGGCGGCGGCTCAAAAGAATTTGCCCTGCGCCTGTCAGATGAGTTACAGGACGGAGACATCGAGCTGAATAATTTCCGCGACAGGTTTTTAACCATCGGACAGGCTAAAGTATCCACCTCAGCTTATGAGGCCTTCGAATTAGGGTACCTGAAAAAAGGCCGGGATATGGTTGTAGTATCGCGTAACCGTTTGCTGGCCGAAGCAAAGGAGCAATGTTTACTGATGGCACAGGAAGGTTACTCGCAGCCCGTTCCGCGCAAGGATATACGGGTACTGGGCAAACAGGCGCTGGGCCTGGCTTATGTGGGCGCCAACTCGATGATGAGTGGCCACTATATCAGCGAACATGATGTGAAGATATCGCAAAAACTGGCATATGTACTTGCCGGCGGCGACCTTTCGCAGCCAACATTGGTAAGCGAGGATTATTTGCTTGGCATTGAGCGGGAGGCATTTTTATCGCTCTGCGCGGAAAAAAAGACTTTGGAAAGGATACAGTCGATTTTGACCGGGGGGAAAACGTTGCGTAACTAGTTAATTAGTGATTAGTTGATCAGAGGCTGGGAAGAACAAACTAACCTCTAATCACCATACAATATAAAGAAAGAAGGACAATCAATGGACGCATACATAGTAGCAGCACGACGCAGTGCAGTAGGTAAAGCAGGCCGCGGCGGGTTTCGTTTTACGAGGCCGGATACACTGGCGGCAGACGTGATTAAAAGCCTGATGGCCACGGTGCCTAGCGTAGATAAAGAGCAGATTGATGATGTGATCGTGGGTAATGCAACGCCAGAAGCCGAGCAGGGCTTAAATGTAGCCCGTTTGATCTCATTAATGGCGCTGGATACCGATAAGGTGCCTGGCATGACCGTAAACCGGTACTGTGCATCGGGGCTTGAAACCATCGCGATCGCGTCAGCAAAAATACATAGTGGCATCGCCGATTGTATTATTGCCGGCGGCGTGGAAAGCATGAGCCTGCTGCCAATGGGCGGCTGGAAAATTGCGCCCAACGCTGATGTGGCGCTAAAGCATCCCGACTATTACTGGGGGATGGGCCTTACCGCAGAGGCTGTGGCAAGAGAATATAAAATAGGCCGTGACGAGCAGGACGAGTTTTCGTTTAAATCGCATCAAAAAGCCATCAATGCGATAAAAGAAGGCAAATTTAAGAACCAGATTTCCCCGGTTAGCGTTTCCGAAACTTACCTTGACGAAAACGGTAAGAAGAAAAAAAGAGACTTTGTGGTGGATACGGATGAGGGCCCGCGTGCCGATACTTCGATGGACGCCCTTACAAAACTTAAGCCCGTGTTCGATGCAAAAGGCGTGGTAACTGCCGGCAATTCATCCCAAACCAGCGATGGAGCCGCATTTGTTATGGTTGTAAGTGAAAAGTTCTTAAAAGCCAATAACCTGACACCAATAGCCCGCATGGTAAATTATGCTGTAGCAGGCGTACCGCCGCGCATAATGGGCATCGGCCCGATTGAGGCCATTCCAAAAGTGCTGAAGAAAGCCGGGATGAAACAGCAAGAGATCGAGTTGATCGAACTTAACGAAGCATTTGCATCGCAGTCGCTGGCCATCATTAAAGAACTAAGTTTAAATACCGAGATATTGAACGTAAATGGCGGCGCCATTGCGCTGGGTCATCCGCTAGGCTGTACCGGGGCCAAACTTTCGGTGCAGCTTTTTGATGAATTGAAACAAAGAAATAACAAATACGGCATGGTGACCATGTGCGTGGGCACCGGCCAGGGTGCGGCGGGGATATTTGAATTATTATAGGCAGGAACACGTATAGCAGCAGTTACCCTCTTTCCCGCTTGCGGAAGAGAGGGTGGTCGAGCGCAGCGATGACCGGGTGAGTAGTCGCCGAGCGATATTCACGCCAATGCATTAGCGCTAATGTCCGCCGGGTTTGACTCACCCCGACTACGCTGCGCTGGTCGACCCTCTCTTCGCCTGCGGCGGAAAGAGGGTGGCTGCAAGATTTGAGCAAATTGATAAAACACGAATAAAAACATTAAATCCAATAGTCATGAGTACAGTAGCAGAACAGACGCACTTAAAAGGCGGCGAATTTTTGATAAAAGATACCAATGCTGAAGACGTGTTCATCCCCGAAAACTGGGACGAAGAGCAGTTGATGATCGCGCAAACCTGCGAGGATTTTATTAACCAGCGGGTGGTGCCGATTTTAAACCGCGTAGATGCGCAGGAAGAAGGGCTGATGGTAAAACTTATTGATGAAGCCGGGGAACTGGGCATCATCGGCGTTTCCATGCCAGAGGAATACGGCGGTTTTGGAAAAGACTTTACCACTTCGATGCTCATCAGCGAAAAAACCGGTCCCGGCGCATCGTTTTCGGTGGCGGTTATGGCGCATACCGGTATCGGTACCCTGCCAATTTTATACTATGGCAATGATGCGCAAAAAAATAAATATCTACCCAAGCTCACTACCGGTGAATGGAAAGGCGCTTATTGTTTGACCGAACCCGGCTCCGGATCCGATGCCAATTCCGGCAAAACAAAGGCAACATTGTCGGCCGATGGCAAACATTATATCCTGAACGGTCAAAAAATGTGGATTACTAACGGCGGCTTTGCCGACATCTTCACCGTTTTTGCCAAGATAGATAATGACGAAAATCTGAGCGCCTTTATTGTTGAGAAGAAGTTTGGCGGCATATCATTGAATCCCGAAGAACATAAAATGGGCATCAAAGGAAGCTCCACCAGGCAGGTGTTTTTTAATGATTGCCCCGTACCGGTTGAGAATTTACTTTCTGAGCGTCAAAACGGTTTCAAGATCGCTGTAAATATCCTTAACCTGGGCCGTATTAAATTGGGCGGCGCAGCAATAGGGGGTGCAAAAGCGGTTATAACCAACGCAATTCGTTATGCAAATGAGCGTGAACAGTTTGGCAGGCCCATTGCCAAATATGGCGCCATCCGCTATAAACTGGCTGAACAGGCGACCCGGCTGTATGCTTGCGAAGCTGCCACCTATCGTGCCAGCCAAAATATCGAAGACGCTACGCACAGCCTGATCGAAGGCGGCATGGACTCGTCAAAAGCAAAACTGAAAGGCACCGAACAGTTTGCCATCGAAGCCGCCATCATTAAAGTGCATGCTTCCGAAATGCTGGATTATGTGGTGGATGAAGGCGTACAGATATACGGCGGGATGGGCTATAGTGCCGAAGCGCCGATGGAAAGGGCATATCGCGACAGCCGCATCAACCGGATTTTTGAAGGCACAAATGAGATCAACCGGATGCTTACCGTGGATATGATGCTGAAGCGCGCCATGAAAGGCGAACTTGACCTGATGGGTCCTGCCCAAAAAGTAGCGTCGGAGTTAATGAGCATCCCTGATTTCAGCCTGGATGAAGAAGATTTCTTTACCGCTGAAAGAAAATATATCAGCAACTTTAAAAAGGCTGTACTGATGGTTGCCGGTTCGGCAGTGCAAAAACTGATGATGAGCCTGGCCAAAGAACAGGAAATATTGATGTACATTGCCGATATGATTATTGAGACTTATGTAAGCGAATCGGTATTGCTGCGGGTTGAAAAACTGGCCGGCCAGCGCGGCGAGGATAAAGTGAGCGAGCATAAGGATATGATGCAGGTTTATATCCGCGATGCAGCCGATAAGATTTTTAAAGCCGGCAAGGAAGCATTGAATTCATTTGTGGAAGGCGATGAGGCCAGGATGATGATGGTAGGTTTAAAACGTTTCACCAAAACCGAAGCGATAAATCCGACGGCCGCCCGCAGAAGAATTGCGGCAAAATTGATCGACGAAAATAAATATTGTTTCTGAGTGGTTTATTAGTTCATTGGTTCATTAGTTCATTGGTGGGATAGTTTATTAATTTGCGATAGTTTTTTAGTCGAAGTTTATGAGTTATTTTAACCTTGAAGATTTGGAGGTATACCAATTAGCGGAAAATTTTAGCGATGAAATTTGGTTTTTGGTAAGCGAATGGGATTATTTTGCTAAAGATACCGTCGGAAAGCAAATCGTGCGGTCAGCAGATTCAATCGGGGCCAATATTGCCGAAGGTTATGGAAGATTCCATTATAAAGAAAATCGAAACTTCTGTTATTTTAGTCGGGGATCAATCATTGAAACTAAAGGTTGGTTAAGAAAATCGAAAATCAGACAGATGATCACCGTTGAGCAGTTTGACCTTTTATTTGAAAAGCTTCAAATTATCCATCTCAAACTAAATGCTTACTTGAAATTTATCGGGAAATCTAATAATGGCAAGTCAGACAAATAGCTTAATTGGGCAAGTCTTACTTTACAAGCTATATCGAACTATCCAACCAATGAACTAATGAACCAGTGAACTAATGAACACTTCCACAAGGTTATTTGATTGTATCGAACTCCAGGCCGAAGCGCCGGTCACCAACCTGTTAAATGGCAAGTTGAACGGGATCTGGGTGCATTACAGCACGCAGCAGGTACACCAGATGGTACACCGGCTGGCTAAAGCTCTGCTTGATATGGGCGTATCGGCCAATGACTGGACAACCGAAGGCAGGGACAAGATCGGTTTGATCAGCGCCGGTCGGCCCGAATGGCTGATGACCGACCTTGCCGTGCAATTAACCGGCGCCATATTGGTTCCGCTATATCCGAATACCGGCCCTAAAGAGTTGCAGGAGATATTGCGCGAAGCAGGAGTAAAATACCTGTTCGTGGGCACAAAAGATTTATACGACAAGGTAAATGCCGTTAAGGCCGAGCTACCTGATTTAAAGGACGTATTTACTTTCGACCAGGTGGAAGGCGCTAAGAATTGGGAAACGCTGCTGAGATCGTTCGACGATGCCGACCGGGCAAAGTTAAAGTCGATAAGCGACCAAATCAAAGAAGATCATATTGCCACCATCATTTATACATCAGGTACTACGGGCCGGCCAAAAGGCGTAATGCTGACGCACAAAAACATCCTAAGCAATGTAAAAACCTGTACTGCCCTGTTGAACCAGAGCCACTTTAACGAAAAACGCGCGCTGAGCTTTTTACCGCTTAACCATATTTTCGAAAAAATGGTGAGTTATATCTATCTGTTTGATGGCTACACCATCCATTACGCCGAAAGTATGGATACCATAGGAGCCGATTTGAAGGATGTTAAACCTGCCATCTTTACTTCGGTACCGCGGCTTTTTGAAAAGGTTTTTGAAAGGATCATGATCACCGGGCAAAGCCTTACCGGGATTAAACGAAAGATATTTTTTTGGTCGATAAAAATTGCGGAAGAATTTGAGCTGGAAGGCAAGAGCGCCTGGTATAAATTTAAATTAGGCATTGCAGATAAGCTGGTATTCACCAAATGGCGGGAAGCGCTGGGCGGCAATGTGCAACTGGTTTTATTGGGCAGCTCGGCCACACCGGTAAGGATAGAGCGGATATTTACGGCTGCAGGCGTAAATGTGGCCGAAGGTTACGGGCTTACCGAGACTTCACCGGTAGTGGCTGTAAACCAGTTTGATGTAAAACACCGGTGCTTTGGTACGGTTGGCCCGCTGATCGACGGTGTGCAGGTAAAAATTGCAGAGGACGGCGAAATATTGTGCAAAGGCCCCAACATAATGGCCGGCTATTATAAGCAACCGGAATTAACGGCAGAAGTGATCACCGACGGTTGGTTCCATACCGGCGATGTGGGCACTTTTGATGGCATCTTCCTTAAAATTACCGACCGAATAAAAGAAATTTTCAAAACCTCCGGCGGGAAATATGTGGCGCCCCTGCCCATTGAGAACCGGATGAAAGAAAGTTCGTTAATTGAACAAATGATGGTGATCGGCTCGAATCGCAAATTTACAGCGGCGCTCATTGTGCCTTCGTTTGTGAACCTGCGATCCTGGTGTGCAACGAATAAAATCAACGGGTCGGCTGTTAGTGATCTTATTAAGGATCCAAGGGTGATCGAACTGTTTCAATCCATCGTAGACAAATACAACCCGGAGTTTAACCACGTAGAACAAGTTAAAAAGATAGCCTTGCTGCCGGGCGAATGGTCTATCGACGGCGGCGAGCTAACCCCAACCGGCAAAATGAAGCGACGGGTTATCCTTGAAAAATATAGCAGCGAGATTGAAAAACTCTATTCCGAAACAAACAACATAAATCCCGTGCATGTATGAATACCCTGCAATTAACCATTAGCGACAAGCTCGCTGTTTTAACGCTCGACAGGGGACGATCAAACCCAATCAACCTGGAAATGATTGGCGAACTGACCCAGGCCATCAAAAGCCTTGAAGAAGATGATGAGGTAGCAGGGGTGATCCTGACGGGTAAGGAAGGTTTCTTTTCCTCCGGCGTCGACCTGATAGAGGTTTATGACTATGACGAGCATAAAATAAAACAATTTTGGGTTGATTTACTCAAACTGCAGGCTGCGCTGTTTGCCTTTAAAAAGCCGCTTGTGGCAGCCATCAGCGGGCATAGCCCTGCAGGCGGGTGCGTGTTGGCCTTATGCTGCGATTACCGGGTAATGGCGCAGGGCAACTTTATTATCGGTTTAAATGAAGTGCCGGTAGGGATAATCGTGCCAAATACCATTTGTGACACTTACGCCTTTTGGATAGGCCAGCGCAAAGCTTACCAATACCTGCTGGAAGGTAAATTATTAACGGTTGACGAGGCGCTGCGTGACGGCCTTGTGGATGAATTATGTGAACCGGAAAGCCTAATGGCGGCCGCCGAGAAAAAGGTTCGGGCCTATATGAAATTTACCCCTGCTACCTGGCGACAAAGCAAGTTGAACCTGCGCGGCGAATTGATCGCCAAATTAAACGCCGATCAATCCGCCAATATGAAATTGATGTTGAAACAATGGTGGTCGTCCGAAACACGGCAGACCCTTGCAGCGATTATCTATAGTTTAAAAAATCCTCAACCCAAAAAAGCTTAATTTTTATGGCGATAACACCAGCCACTCCGCCGGCAGCCGCACTCACCGGCATGTTACGGGAAGATGCCCTAAAAGGCAAAACCATCATCATCACCGGCGGCGGCACCGGCCTTGGTAAAGCCATGGGCATCTATTTTTTACAGTTGGGCGCCAATTTGGTGATCAGCAGCCGCAAGCTGGAGGTGTTGCAAAAAACAGCCGCCGAAATGGAAGCCCAAACCGGCGGTAAAGCATTAGCGGTGCCCTGCGATGTGCGCAATTATGAAGAGGTGGAGAAATTGCTCCATTCCGCTATTGAAATCTTCGGCCGCGTAGATGTTGTGGTGAACAATGCTGCGGGCAATTTCATTTCTCCGACGGAAAGACTCTCGGCAAATGCTTTTTCTTCCGTGATCGATATCGTTTTGAAAGGATCTGTTAACTGTTCGCTCGCCGCAGGGAAATATTGGATAAAGGAAGGTATTCCGGGTAATATTCTCAATATCATCACCACCTACTCTTTTACCGGGTCCGCCTATGTTGTTCCGTCTGCATGTGCAAAAGGCGGCGTGCTGGCCATGACGCGCTCACTGGCGGTTGAATGGGGCAGGCATGGTATCCGTACTAATGCGATCGCGCCAGGACCCTTTCCCACCAAAGGCGCCTGGGACCGCCTGCTTCCGGGTGACCTGGCTGAGCAATTCAGCCCGCAAAAACGTATTCCTTTAAAACGAGTGGGTGCACACCAGGAACTGGCGAACTTAGCGGCGTTCCTGGTATCCGACTTTTCAGCCTATATCAACGGCGAAGCCATTACGATCGACGGCGGCGAATGGCTGCAGGGCGCAGGGCAATTTAGCGGTCTGGAAGCGGTTACCGAACCGATGTGGGATATGGTGGCGATGATGACGAAGGGGGCAAAGGGGAGTTAATCCTTCGGTTGGCCTTGAAAAAGTGACGGGTTTTTTTGATCTGGTCTACGACTATTTCAACGCATATAATAAAACCAACTACTTTTGTATTTAGTGTCAAAATTCTCTTTACTATCAAAATTTATCGAAAAGTCCGATTCACTCCAGTAGTCAAACTCATCGTATTCCTTCAATATTTCAAAGTACTTTTTTGACCATTTCGTCTTTAAGTCAGTCTTTTCGTACTGTGTAACTTGTTCATCTGTGAAAAGAAAAAAGGTGGCTATTGCAAATGAATTTAGAATGTACCAGAGGTTCCGATCATTTATATCTTCTTTCAGTCTTTCCAATTGTTCCTTTGTAATTTGACCGTTAGCTTCTTCTTTTGCAATAGGTTTAAAAGCGCCATAATAAACAAAAACGTCGTCGGTGTCATATTGAAGTAAATCTGATTTATTAAGAAAACTAAGTAAGCCCTTACGCTTTGTCAGCCCTTGGTTTTTTAACATTCTCTTAAATTGCAAGCTAATTTCACTTTGTTTTTTTGGGTCATAACTGAACAGTGTGGACCCGTCGAATTTTTCTTTCTCACCTAAAAATTCGAAACATATCTGGATTCGGGGCCGATTATTCGGTTCAATCGTGTCATATATGATATTAACAGTGGTGACGTCATATGTTTTGTCTATCCATTCTGCCAGAGGTTTAAATTCGGGCTTCATCGATGCTTTGCCTTGCATGATTAGTTTGGTTTCTTTATAATCTTCATCCCACGCCGTTATCATTGTTTAAGTTTGATTAATATTTACGGATGATCACTTTTTTTACAACCCCACAATCCTCGCCTTCTCATCCCCGGGTTTAAAGTTTATAAACGCCTCCGCTGCTTTAACGCCGGCCTCCAGGCCACGGAATTCTTCCAATGGTTTAAAGTAATCATTATAGGTATTTATTGGGTCTTGTGTTTGGTGGGCAAACATGGCGCCTTTTTTCTTTTCGCGCCAGTTGGTAATATCTACGTAGTCAGTCGGAACAAATGCCATCGTCTCAACCCCGGTATTCACTTCGTAAAAATATAAGTGAAAAGTCCGGCCTGATCTTACCCAGGCAGTAAGCGCCAGTAACCCGGTAACCTGGTGATCGGGGTGGCCATCCACCGGCCATTGTGTAAAGACAAGATCAGGTTTTTCGGCCATGATCAGCTTGCCGATCTTTTCAGCCTCTTCTTTATTTAAAACTGAATTGCCGTCTATTTGCCCGGCGAACTTTGGTGTGGTATTTAAAATTTTGCAGGCTTTCTCCGCTTCGGCGGTGCGTAGTGTGGCCATTTCGGTGTAGGTTTTTTTCGGGTCGCTGGCCTCGCCGCGGGTGAGGTACAGGAAAATTACTTTATGCCCCGCTTCGCTGTAGCGTGCCATGGTGCCGCCGCAGCCGAACTCGGGGTCGCCCGGGTGAGCGCCGAGACAAAGGATGTTTAGCTTTTTATCAGGCTTTGTTGGGGCTGCCTTAATCTGCGCAACGGATAATCCGCCTAAAGCAAGGGCTGATAATTTGATGAAATCGCGGCGGGCGGGTTTGTTTTTTTCCATAGTTAAATGTAGATTTTTAACATCAATCTTTTATCATGGCTGTTCCATTTCTACGTTTGCATATTGTTATATTGCGTGTCATAACCAATTACTATGAAGCCTTTTGTAGTCAAGCCCTTTATTGGGATATTTTTGTTGTTGATAATTGTTTCAACTAATGCATTCGCAACAGTCAAAAAAGACACCACGTTCAACACCGATTCCGTCCTGAAAATAATGAAACGCGTTGGCGACTGGCAACTGCAATACTGGCAAACCAAAGGCTTTACCCACAAAAAAAAGGATTGGACAAACGCTGCACTTTATACCGGCTTGTTTGATTTGAGCAGAACAAGCAAGGATGATAAATATGACCAGGCACTTATAGCCATCGGCAACGAAGTCGGCTGGACGACCGGCCCGGTGCGCCTGATGGCCGATGATTATTGCGTGGGGCAAACCTGGTCGCTGCTGTATATGAAATATAAACGGCCCGAAATGATTGCGCCGTTTCAGCATTTAGCGGACAGCATTGTAAGCCTGCCATTTTCTGAATCGCTTGAATGGAAAAACAATATCCAAAACCGCGAATGGGCCTGGTGTGATGCTTTGTTTATGGGGCCAACAGCCTTAGCCTATTTGTCGACGGCTACCGGCGATATGAAATACCTGGATAAAGCCACTAAACTTTGGTGGAAAACCACTGATTACCTGTATGATTCCCAAGCACACCTTTACTCGCGTGATGGCAGCTTTTTAAATAAAAAAGAGCAAAACGGCGAAAAAGTATTTTGGTCGAGAGGGAACGGCTGGGTGTTGGCCGGGCTGGCGCGGGTATTGGAAAACATGCCTGCCAATTACCCCGACCGGCAAAAGTTTGAAACGCTTTTTAAAGACATGGCGGGCAAGGTTGCTTCGCTGCAGCAACCCGATGGCAGCTGGCACGCTTCCCTGCTCGACCCGGGGAGCTATCCCATCAAAGAATCCAGCGGAACAGGCTTTTACTGTTACGCCATCTTATGGGGATTGAATAATGGCCTGCTTGATAAGGCCCAATACTGGCCGGTAGCCAGAAAAGCATGGGGGGCATTGATCACATCTGTACAGCCGGATGGCATGCTGGGGTACGTGCAGCCGATCGGCGCCAGCCCTGATAAGGTAAATGCGCAAAGCAACGAAGTTTATGGCACGGGCGCTTTTCTGCTTGCCGGTGGGCAACTTTATCAATACTTGAAAAAACATCACGATAAACTATAACACCCGGCTCGATTTTACATTAAATCCACTTCTAACTCTGTTTCGTGTCCAATTATTGGATATATGATTGTTATATCAGTAAACTCAAATTATGAAAGCAGTAAACATCACATTAGCATTTAACGGCCACGCGGAAGCGGCATTCAACTTTTACAAATCGGTATTTGGCGGTGAGTTTATCCACCTGCAGCGGCTGAAGGAGATTCCGGCGCCCCACCAACTTTCAGCGGAAGAAGGAGAAAAAATATTGCACGTAGCCTTGCCCGTTGCCGGCCAGGTTTTGGCAGGAATGGATATACCCTACGGAAGGCCCGAATCCATTACCGGCACTAATTTTATGATCACCCTGGATACCGAAAGCGAAAAGGAAACCCAAAGGCTTTACGAGGCATTGTCTGATGGCGGTTTTGTGATGATGCCATTGGAACACCAATTTTGGGGCGCTTATTTCGGCATGTTTACCGATAAATTCGGCATTCAGTGGATGGTGAGCTATGTGAAATAGAGATTGGTGATTAGAGATTAGTTGTCGTTTACTTAAGGAATTAGTATTTATGCTTGGCATTGCGTTCGCCTCACCCCAAACCCCTCTCCAAGGGAGAGGGGCTTAAAAAATGCAGTTTTCCGCTGTGAATCGAAGTCTTTCTCCTTTGGAGAAGGATGAGTGAGGGCTTCCCCGTTTAGGATGAGGCGAAAATGCCCAGGAGCACCCTTAAGTAAACGACATTGATTAGAGATTAGTTGATCCGAACGTTTAAAAATAGTCTCTAATCGCTAACCTCTAATCACCTGTGCCCTGCCTTTTTTAATAAAAATCGCGGACATCAATGCAGCTGTGAATCCGAGTGCGGCAGCTATTTTAAGGATGATGGAATACATCGTGATAAAGCTGTTATGGTAAGTTTTTACAATAGCAGCTTTATTTTTTGGTTCGATATTTTGGGGGACATGCGCATTGCCCATGTTAGGGGCCTGTGCCATAACAGCATGTATTTGTGCAGGATTTAAGGACAGCGGCCTTATTTCACGCTGCAATGCCCCGGTAAAAAGAAGGACGGCCAACGCGCCGAAGACCGCATTAGTAAACACCCCGGCAATGCGCGAAACGGCATTGTTGACGCCCGATGCTGTTCCTGAAAAATGATCGCTGACGGAAGTCATTACCGCAGTAGTGAGCGGAGCAACGGTTATTGCCATACCTGTTCCGAAGACCAGGATGCCCGGGAAGAAGGTTGTCCAGTAATCTGACACCCCATTGGTTTGTTTGATGAAAGATAATACCAGGAACCCCAATCCGGCTGTTGCCGGGCCAATTATTAACAATAACCGCGGGCCGTGTTTATCCGCAATTTTGCCGACACGGCGCGCAATAAGGGTCATTAAAACGCCAAAGGGTAAAAATGAAAATCCGGCTGCTTTTTGACTATATCCCTGCACCTGCACCATGTTTAACGACATAAACAGCATCGCTGCGCCAAGACCCGCATAAAGAAACAATGTGAGCAAATTGGTGCCTCTAAATGTTGGATTGGCAAACAATTTTAGCGGCATCATGGGGTGGCTGCTTTTATATTCGATCACCAGGAATAAAACAAGCAGCGCCAGGCCGCCAACCAGTGAAACCATGACTTCCGAGTTATGGTATCCCAGTGCCGGAATACGTAAAAACCCAAAGGTGAACAGCGCGAGGCCGAGTATGACGCTGATAGCGCCTGCGAAGTCGATTTTTTTGCCGGCTTGCGGGTCCCGGTTTTCCTTCACCCATAAGCTTAGCACCAACAAGGACACCAGCCCAAGCGGTACGTTGATAAAAAAGATATATCGCCATAAGCCGGCATCGCCAAGCGCGCCACCAAGTGCCGGGCCGCCAATGGTTACTACAGTTGTAAAAGCCGTCCAGGTGCCGATGGCTTTCCCGCGTTCATTGGGTTGGATGGATGAAGAAATGAGCGACAAACTGCCGGGGATCATCAGCGCCCCGCCGGCGCCCTGTATTGCACGGAAAATAACCAGCCAGGTAACATTCGGTGCAAAGCCACAAGCCGCCGAGCCGCAAATAAAAACAAATATGCCCAGCATAAATATTCGCTTCCGGCCAAGTTGATCGCCCAGGGAGCCGCCGATCAGGATGAGCGAAGCCAGCATCAGTAAGTAGGCATTCAACACCCAAAACAGGTCGGGTAAAGTAGCGTGCAAGCCTTTTTGCAGCGAGGGAAGCACCACGTTAAGGGCCGTAGCATCGATAAACGCCATTGATGATGCCAAAATGGAAGAAACCATTATCCATTTGCCGGCGCGGCTGCCTAATGCAACTATTTCCATGTTAGCAGGTTATCCCGTAAATGTAGTTAGTATAAGTATTAACCGGCAGCTTAAGTGTAAATTTACTTTAGGATTAAACTACCTGGTGGGTTCCAGTCGTTTGGTGGTATTCATAACACTGGCATGCCGTAAATGAGCATTAACCGGCGAGACTAATTTATATGGCCGGTTAAAAGCTTCTTGTCGTACCTTAAAATGATGCGCCAATTTTCGTATCACTTCCTTTGACAACCCTTTTTTGTAATTCAAAATATCGGATACGTATCCCTTAGTAATCCCGAGTATCACGGTCTATCCCCGCTTTAGCGGCGTTTTAAAAATGAAGGACGTTCCCCCGGTGAATTGTTAGATTTGATATAACATATCTCATGTCTCATATCTCACATCAAAATAACTATAATATGAAATCAAGAATGGACATCAACCAAGCAGAGCCCGGTATTTACCGGGCAATGTCTGCTGCCGACAAAGTAGTAAAAGGCTTTGACATCGACCCAAAGTTAAAAGAGTTGATCAAAGTGCGGGTGTCGCAGATCAACGGCTGCGGCTATTGCATTAATTACCATACGAAGGACGCGCTCGCCCTGGGCGAAACCAACCAACGGCTGTTTGCTTTATCGGCCTGGTGGGAAACGCCATTTTTTACCGAAGAAGAGGAGGCCGCCCTCAAACTGGCGGAAGAGGTAACGCGCATTTCACATGGCGTCAGCGATGATACTTACCAAAGCGCCTTAAAATTTTTCGGCGAACAAAAGCTGGCACAATTAATATTTATCGCAATCACCATTAACAGTTGGAACCGCATTGCCATACCTGTACACATGGTTGCGGAAAAAGATTAAAATCGCCTGATATGATGTGGTATTTGAAAAGCGGTCAGTACCTAACCGGTTGCTTTTCAATGTAAAGTAAAATAACCGAAACAATTCACATATCCTAATTGCTTAACATAAAGATAATGTTGCGTTTATATTAAAATCACATAGTTTTGTTGCAAATTATAACCATGAAAAAAGACAAACAGCAATCCCCGGTAAAAACCGCGCGGAAGGCTATCCAGGAAAGTTTAGTTAAAACATTAAAAAGCATAGCAGGCCAGTTAGAAAAACAAGGTATCCACACCGATATTGATTTTGAGAAAGAGTCAAAAAAACTGGCCAAAAAGATTACCAAAGGAGCGAAGTTTGAACAACCTGCGGCAGCTAAAGAGATGGCCCCTGCTGCCGAGGCGAAACCCGCCGTAAAGGAGGCAACTCCGGCAAAAGCAAAACCAGCTGCTAAAGCAACTGCACCAAAAGCTGAAAAAGTTGTTGCTCCAATAGCGACACCAGAACCGCCTGCAGCAGCTGCGACTGTTGCTAAAACAGTAAAAACGACTGCTAAAAAGAGCGTACCTAAGAAATAGGAAGACCGATAACCAGGTTAATAAGGCATAAAAAAAGCATCATTAGCTATTAAGCGAACGATGCTTTTTTTATTATGATGGCATTTATCAGTTATAATGCCCCCGTACCCAAACGCGACCGCCATTGGGACCGTAATTGTAATGTCCCGGAACCCATCCTGCCCTGTGGACTACGCAGGAACTAATGCTTGCCGCCATAATAAGCAGCAAAGCGAAGTACTTAATTGTTTTCATAGTTGTGTTTTATATTATTTGTTAGATGTTTTATAACTTGGCTCAAAAATGATACCAAGTCGTCAATTTATTAAATTAAAAAAATCCCCTTCAGGTAGTAAGGCATAATTTAAAATGAAAATGGACGAAATAAGGCGCCGGGATTTTATTAAAAGCACACTTATTGCAGGTACAGCTGCAGTGCTTATGCCAGGTGCACTGAAAGCTGAGGCCGATGAAAATACCGGCGCCAAAGCAGCAGCGGCGCCGAAAAAGGTGATTGTTGCAGGTGCGGGCATAACCGGCCTTTGCTGTGCTTATGAATTAATGAAAGCCGGGCACCAGGTGGTCGTGCTGGAGGCATCGGGCAGATATGGCGGTCATGTTTTTACAGGACGTGACGGGCTATCAGATGGTTTGTATGCTGATTTCGGCGCTGACCACATTACCAGGCCAGGTTACGAGCATTTCTTCGATTACGTTGAGGAATTCGGGCTGACTGCAATCCCATACCCGAATGCGGAAGGATCCGAGGCAGCCTATGACCCCAATGCCATGAAAATGATCGGCGGTAAGTTTTATACGGCTGAAATGCTCAAGGATCCGGCAGTGCTCGCCAAATTTGGTTTTAACGATAGAGAAGTAAAGCAAATCTCGCAAAACGGATGGTATTCGTTAAGTTCGTTGTTTATCAAACCTTACTTAAGCAAGTTTATCGATGCTAATCAGCCTTTCGACGTTGGTTATGACGATCTCGACAATGTTGCTATCGCCGATATTTACAAAAAAGAAGGTGCATCACCCGCGGCATTGAATCACCTGGGCGGCCGCCATTCGAATGCCCTGTACCATTTGTGGCGGGCGGCGATTATGGATTTCCGCGGCATACCGGCATCCGAAGGGGACACTTACCATTTGAAAGATGGCAATGAGCAATTACCCATAGCATTCGCCAAACGACTTGGCGACCGGGTGAAATTAAATCATCCCATAACAGCCATAAAACGCGATGCAAATAGTGTGACCGTTACTTACCGCGCCTATGGTACGGATACAGAGAAGGAGATGACGGCCGATATACTTGTTAACTGCATTACACTTCCTGTTTTTCGGAATATCCCGGTGACACCGCCATTGTCGCCCGAAAAACAATATGTTGTAGATAATCTTGTTTATTCTTCTCACCCGTTTTATGTGTTTGAAGCCGCCACAAAATTCTGGCTGGAAGATGGCTACAAAAGCATCAACATGGAATTTGAACATCCGGATATTTCATCGATATGGCTGGAAACCAACCGGGTGGATACAACAAGAGTGATCTTAAAGGCATACGGTCCCGGGGGCATTTCGCCGCAACGGGTGTTGGCTGCTTTTAGAGAAGTTTACCCGGGCAAACATGACACGATAGAACAGGCGCTTACCAAAGACTGGACGGTAGATAAATTTGCGCCGGCCTGCGAGATGGAACCCTTTGCGATAGGGGAGATGAAAAAATTCTGGCCCCAAATTATGCAGCCCGATGGAAGGATTTACTTTGCAGGCACTTATGCGGATAATATGAGTAGGGGTATGGAATCATGCCTGCGGTCGGCGCAGCGGGTGGCAAAGGAAATTGATAAGCTTTGATGAATTTTGGATGTGGGATGTTCGATTTAGGATTTAAACATAGATAAAAACTATATAACTATAGACAATGGCTATCGGAGATCCCATTAAACGTTACTCAATTGTTTTAACTCTCGTTTTTCTGACGTTATTGTTTTCAGATTTTTCTTTTAATAAGAAACGGCAAATACAAAACCAGGCGCCAATTGTAAAGATCATCAACCCAAAAAACAATGGCACTTTAAATTTGAATGTACCTGTCAGTTATGAAATAAGCGTGTCCGATAAGGAAGACGGCGATTCAAAATATGATGAAATAAATGGCAAAGAAGTATTACTCGAGGTTAAGTATTTAAAGGACAAATCGAAGGCCGCTGCGCTGCTGAATAAACCCGGCGGGCCGGATGCAGCGGGTTTGTTTGTGATTCGTACTTCCAATTGTTTCAGTTGCCATAACTTTAACAGCAAGGCGATGGGGCCATCATTTTTTGAGGTTGCCGGAAAATATAAAGCAACAAGGGCCAATGTCGATTCACTTGTAAAACGCATCAGCGCCGGCTCCACCGGGATTTGGGGGAAAGAAAAAATGCCCAGCCACCCCGAGCTGTCTGCTCAGGATATTAAGAATACCGTGCTGTGGATACTGAAAAATGGCACAGCCCCCGACGATAATTATTTCATAGGATTAGCCGGTCTTATACCTGCGGCAGCCATAAAATACCCGGGTGCTTATATATTTACCGCCAGCTATATCGATCATGGTTTAAAAGCTTCACCCGGCAAAGAAAGGCTTGAGGGGCAGGACAAAGCGATCTTGTACGCGAAATAAAGTTTATAATATTTGTACTTTTAGTCAAAATTCATCTGTATGCAATGGTATAACTACGTCGCCGCATTTTTTGCGGGTGCTTTCCTCGTCAATTTTGTGCCTCACTTTGTGAAAGGAGTTTGTGGCGACAAATTTCCCTCGCCATTTGCAAAACCGCCGGGCAAGGGCCTGTCATCACCGATGACAAATGTGCTATGGGGATTGCTTAACCTGGTAATAGGTTACGTGCTGCTGGGGTATGGGCATATTTGCCGTCAGTACCCTGCTGCTGTTGTCGTTTTTTTTGCAGGCGTAGCGCTATTGAGTGTAATGATGGCCAATAATTTTCAAAAGAAGGATAAGGAGTAAGCCTTGCAATGCTGGCTTACTTCGGGCTTATTTCGTAAAATGAACTCCGAGCGGTAACGAACAGTCTTCCGCTTTTATCAAATATTAAAGAGGTCGGCCTTTCCGGCACTTTTATGACACCTACCTGCTTGCCTGTTGGGTCATACACATAAACCTGTCCGTCGGCGATATAAACGTTTCCCTTATCATCGGTCGTCGAATCAAACTCGCCACGCTCGGCAAAATACTTCAGGTTAGAGAGGTAACCCTGCCGGTCCACGTCTACGCTAACAGATCGCTTATCGTATTCGTCGGCGATATACGCCTTTTTGCCGGGCCAGGCAGTGGCCAACGCTGTTGAACGGGCCAGATCATAGCAGACGGGGATAATGGTTTGTCCATCCGGCGCTACCCAGCATTGCTGGTCGCGGGCAACGGTTATGGTATTAAAATCATGATAGTCGCGCCAGCGGTGGGCCGGGTAAAGCGCTTTGTAAACAGGATTTACAGAACCCATCGGCGCCTTTTTTAGCAGATGAATGGTTTCATCAGGATTGTTTGGATCGACTGAGTAAACCAGCGTTCCAAAGCCTGAATTACCCCAACCGCTGAAAGACGTCCCGCCCGCATCCGGCGGGTTTTTAAATTCTTCGGGTTTGCCGTTTACCAGGTAACCTGGCTTGGGCACATATTTAAATACTACCAGCAGGCTATCGTTTTTATCACATGTCAATGAAAGCGGCTCCCAATGGTAGTCCGCAAAAAGGCTGGTAGTTCTGGTAGATGCATCCCATTTGTAAATGCGTTTCATCCGCTGCTCGCAGAAATAGACATTGCCTTTACTGTCCGCGCATGATCCCTCGGCAAATTCAAAACCCGTAGCCAGCCGGGCTACTTGCCCTGCCAGATTAGCCGCCGGCGGAGACTGCTGTTTATCTATCAACATGCGTGAAAACTCCCATGGGCGCACCTCCGTATCGGTGTTTACATCATACAGCGTATTGGTTGTGGTATACTTTATCTGGCTGTAGTTGTGCACATTTAAAAACTCAATGTTTTGATTGGCCCAGCTCCGGATGGAATACGGCGCCGGCTTATTCACCCTGATCACCCTAAACATGTACAAATTGGCGAAAACCATGTCGCGGCTGTTCCCCAGCTCCATCGGCTGGCATTCCGTGCTCTCGCGGCTTTCTTCTTCAAGCTGCAAGGCGTAAACGTTAAAATTGGCGACGTTGTTAAATCTTACCTCGTTGCGCACATGGTGTTCCACCGAAAGCGCGTAAATGTGGCTTGGAGTAGAGGTATTGGAAACATACACCCCGGCCTGCGCAAACGTATTTGCCGACCAAATATCAAAAAACGTCCCGCCGCCGCCATCAGTTATCCAAAGGCTCCAGTATTGCGTATCCCAGGATGGGTCGACGCCTTTGTTATAGATGCCGGGTTGTTGCGGTGTATTGGGGCGTTGCATGCCGCCGTGGCCGCCGATAAATTTCACATCGTTTAGGTAGGAGAGGGGGCCCGACATCCATTTACAAGCAACCGCCCGCGGGTTATCGGCGCTGGTTGAAAGCCCGATGCCGGTGACGATGTTTTGCCCGCCTTTGGCAGTTTCCAGCAAAGCTTTGGGACCGCCAAAGCCGCCAAAAGCCGGTGTATTATTGCGAATGATCAGCTGCGTGGCAATCGGGTTAAGCCCGATGAGTACCGTATTTGGCCTGAGTTTGATGGTTTGGCTAACCTTATACCAACCCTGCGGAAAGTAGATGGTATTGTATTTATTGATGGCATCCTGTATTGCCTGCGTATCGTCAGTCGTGTCGTCACCTTTGGCCCCCAGTGTTTTGATATTTGTCCAGCTGCTCATTTCGGGCAAGTCGGGGATGTCCTTTTTTGCCGGTTCCGGGAAGGCGCTCAGGGGCGCCATTTCATTTATCGTTTTATCAACCGGGTCGGCCTGCAGGCTATCCATTTGCAAACCGTAAATAAAGTTTTTTACCTGGTAAATGCTGCCGGCGCCGGGTGTTTGTTTCCCGCTGCGGCGGTAGCCGGCAAATACCGGCACATCGCGACAACTGATATTGCGCAGGCTGACCTGGTTCATGGCATTATCCTCATTACTGATGATGATGGCCGGGCCGCTTACGTTGTCGAACCGGCAATTTTCCATAAACAAGTGTTCGTGGTAGTTTGGGTTGATGCTGATCACAGTGGGTACGTTCTTTGCCTCCAGCCGCACAATGGTTAGCCCTGCCTCCTGTGTTTTAATGGCCGCTTCGCGCTGTCCTTCAAAATAAGTATCCACCATCATAAATTGCCAGCCCGGCGAGGGTTTGGTGGTATAGATGCCGTACTGCCCGCCAAAAAAGCGAACATCGTTCATGGCGTTGCCCACATCGAACAGGCCGGCCTTGCCATTGCCGATATCGATATCCGCGTGTGCAATAAAGCTGTGCTGCGCAAAATGTGCCCTCAGCGCAACCGCGCACGGGTTGCCGTCTTCAATTTTCAGGTTGATATTGCTCAGGGCGCTGTAAAAGGTTCCGGCGCCGGCATCGTGCACAGGTTCGCCTGGCTTGGAAAGGCTGCTTACAAACCAAAACATGTAGCTGGCTTTGCCTTTATCGGTGGTGTCGGCTATCTGAAATCCAGGAGAATTTTTTGCAAGGATGATCTGCGGCCGGTTTTTACCATAGCCAATCAGCCGCACAGCCTGCGGCACGAATATGGTTTTTGAGATGACGTATTTCCCTTCGGGGATAAACACGATCCCGAAATTAAAATTGGTTTTTACCTGGTTAATGGCCCGCTGCAATTCATCGGAAACATCTGTCTTTCCATCGGCAGTAATTTTGAAATTCTCCGGGCTAAAGTAAACGGCGTCTGCATCATCCGGCTTTAGCTGGTAGATAGATTTACCGGCGTCGTGCTTCTGTAAAGACGGCGCAGGTTTGCCATTACAGATCAGTAGTGCCAGCACAAGCAGGCCGGACAGGATAATTGCTTTCATGTCGAAGGGATAAAATTCAATTGGTCAACCACAGACGGTTCACAACTAAATTACAGGTTAAATGCTCATTATCCCAGATCCCGCTTTATTTTTACAAAAAGCGCGAACAACAAGCCTGAAGTACGGGTTTTTCTTACGGCTGCGATGCGGTCATCTCAAACCGGTCAACCGATTTTGACGCCGTCGGGAATTCATTAAATGCATCGTAAAGCACGTATTTGTTATCCTTATCGATGCCCGGCAGCATTTTGCTGAGCAACTTCCTGATCTGCAGGTTTTCCTTTTTTACCTCGTTGGTGTCTTTTATGCTGATATGCGTCATGTACCAAACCTCAGGGGCAGTCCAGGTGTCGTTCCGCTGCATGGAGATGGAAAGCACCATCGGACGGGTGGGTAATTGATCGAGCGTCATGGGGTAGCGGTATTTTTTGTTGGCTTCGTCAAGCACCTTGCTGTAAAATCCGGCATTGGCGTTTAAATCCGGGTACGCCCACAAAACGCTCGGGTTTGAGCATTTTACAGCCAGGCTCATGTTATTCACAGCGTTAACCAAATATTTTTTGTCATATTCTGCCTTCGCCAGCTGTACCAGTTCAGGAGCAATTTTGCCGTTAATGGTGTATTCGGCAAGGTCCATTTGTGTTATTTTCCAGCCATAACTTAATTTGGCAAACACCAGGCTGATCAGGTATTTATTGTCCGATTTCTTGGGCGCCAGGAAAACATAATAGGTCTCGTTAGCCGAGGTGTCAAGCTTCAGCACATGGCGGTTAATGTCTGTACCAGTGGCGGCCAGGCTGTCTTTGGCCTTGTGTTTACCCACTACATAATATTCTTCCACTATATCGTAAGGATTATCGGTCAGCCGGTTGCTCATTAAATCAACCAGGCGCTCGTTACCAGAATTCCCGAGCATTTCTTTCGACATCATTAGCTCCAGTTCTTTCAGGCTGTTGGTTTTGATATAGTTCAGGGCAATTTTATTCCGGTCATGAAAATCCGACCGCTGGCTGCTGCTGATCTGGTCATCTTTGTAAACGCCGGGTTTTGGGGGGCTGCAGGCCTGTAA
>Ga0206971_10040_pt2 | contig 41466 bp, 40 predicted proteins | sample Alteio_BWOrgHeat_85_FD_152917 | JGI IMG/M metagenome (GOLD analysis project Ga0206971, IMG submission 152917) | Enriched cells from forest soil in Barre Woods Harvard Forest LTER site, Petersham, Massachusetts, United States -... | ecosystem: Environmental > Terrestrial > Soil > Temperate forest >...
AACTGCGCTGGACTGAAATGGAAAAAGAACCTCATACCTCGGTCTGGCTTTTTTATCGTGCCCTGATCAAATTTCGTAAAGAGGAACTGGCTGATTTGATCGACAACGAGGACTTTATGGCCGCCCCCGACTCGCCCGATGCGTCCTTGCTGCTCAAGCGCCGCTCAAAGGATGGGGAAAACCTCCTGATGATTATTCACCTCAACGGGGCGGGACGGTTCGATCTCGCGGCATATCCACAAATGACCACAGGGGTTCGTCAATGGAAGGTGTTGTTAACCAGCGAAGAAAAAGCTTTCTCATCAGACCCGATGCCCCCCGAAATCCAATTGTCTGGGGAGGCGCCCGTGGTGGAATTCTCCCGACCCGGGGCAGTAGTCCTGAAAGCTGTAACTCATCTTCATGACGACGTGTCGAAAGGGTGAGCATGAACAACGGGGCACACTTGTCGACGGTCGTAGATCAAGCGATTCAGCTGGCCGAAGATCATCTTCGATTGGTCCGCCTGGAGTGCCTTTATGAGAGCGCCCAAAGCAAACGTCGGTTGGGATTCTTCGGTCTGGCCGTCCTATGTGCTCTCGGCGCTTATATTTATACTCAGATCGCCATAATTTCCGCGCTGGCAAGAGCAGGTATTCCTGTTTATATCTCAAGTATCGCTTTTGCGTTTTTGCACGCGGCACTGGGGCTTTACCTTTATCAAAAGGGAGGACGAAACCCAGCGGCTGGGGAACCATTCGAGGGAAGTCATCAGGAGCTAAAACGGAGTCTTCAATGGATACATCAACTTTTGTCCTAAAACGTCATCGGCTGCGGGAACGCATGGAATCCGTACGCAGCGGAATTTCCGTGGGGTCTGGCGAAGACAAGCTCTTGTTCGGGACGGTACCGCGCTGGGCGGTACCGATTATGAAGCAAGTTGCTGTCGTCGGATTGGAAAGCTGGGCCATGAGTTTGATCCAAAAAAGCGGATTACAGCGTTGGCTGCCGGTCCGAGTGGCGAAGCGCCTTCTTTAAAGTTGGTTTACGTGTTGCCGATCGCCTGGATCCATAACGATCGGCATACGCTTTAGTAAATTCCGCACCAAAATAGAGAACCAACGCAGAATAATAAACCCACATCAATATGGCCACAAAGGAGCCGGCTGCTCCGTACGTTGACGTCAGGCTCCCTTTGGCGATATAAAGTGCCATCAGAAATTTTCCCAGGGTAAAAAGCGCGGCGGTAACGACGCCTCCGATCCACACATCATTCCAAGGGATAAAAACTTCCGGCAAAATCTTGAAGATCATGGCGAAAAGGGCGGTCATGACGATGCAGGAAATTAGTAGATCCATTCCATGCCAAAGGGCATCTTGCATCGTTACTTGGTGACGCATGAATGTTCCTGCGATTGAGAGAACGGCGCTGATCACCAATGAAACAAGCAATAAAAAAGCGATCCCAGCGACAAGTGTCAGCGAGGTCAGACGCTGTTTGATGAGATGAACGACCGTGTCGATTGTGTGCACTTTCCAGACACGATTGAGGCCTTCCTGCAGCTCCACTAACGCGCCCGTGGCTCCCGTCAAAAGTGTAAGAATGCCGATGCTAGCGGCGGCGAGGCCGGAAAAGGGTTTCATCGATGACTCGATCATGGCTTGCACCGCCTGCGCGCTTTGCGGTCCGATGATTTGTTGGATTTGGTCCACGATTTGATCTTGAGCAGACTTTTGTCCGAAAACGAATCCCGCTATCGCGATGGCGAGGATTAGAATTGGCGCTAAAGAAAAAACGGTATAGAAAGCGAGCGCCGCGCTCATTCGCGGAGCCTGATCGTCAAACCATTGGTAAACGGTTTGCTTGAGTAAGGCGGTAATCACTGGATTACGGCACGCTTTCAAAAGAAACCGAGCGATCCAGTCCATGGGGGATGGCCCGGATAAGCCAATTTCCAAAGAAACTGGCGATGGCCGACCAGGTGCCCGTCTTTGGATTATCAACGGTTCCTGAGATGGGGATGCGCGTGGCCAGACGGTCGTTGATGTGGTTTTTCATGAGATAACTGACGAACTTAACGACCAGGGCTTTGGCGGCTTCGCTGAGACTTGGATTTTCCTTAACCTTGATGAAATCCAAATGATCCAACAAAGGTTTGGCGTACCCGATGAATTGACCCTCCTTGGCGGCGCCTTCCATATAGTAGGAAAAGGTTCCGTCTTTCACCTCGACAGCCAGGTAATAGTTGAAGAAGTCATTGAGCTCCCGCAAATCGAGCCCTTCCAATTTAAGAATTCCCTTGAACGTTGGTTTGTCCGCGAGTGGATCAATTTCGACATGAGTGACGAGATTGCCATCAGACATCAGAACGCCGGTCGCATCCAAGGTTGCTTTCAATGTTGAAGACACTTTGCGGCTGTTGGTCAGATTGGTCGCCAAAGCATTGACGCGGTGCAGCGAAATATCAATTTCCGGCTTGGCCTGAAAATTTCGAAAATGAATTTCTCCGTCCTTGATCCGCAAGCGGCTGACTCGCAGTGGAAACAGACTTTTGACTTGCTGCTGCCAGCTTTTGTCGATAGAGGTCTGTTTTTGCGCGGAGGAATTGGCCTCAACGAAATTCAATTGAGGCTTGTCGATCATAACTTTCCCGACCAATTGCCCACGAAAGAGCGCCGCCCAGTGCAGGGAGAAATCAATGTCGGAGGCGCTAAAGAACGGAACGGGGACTTGTCCATCGGTCTTGACGAATCGCATTCCGATCATGGAATAGGCGCTGCGCCAAAGATGGATGCGAACATCGTCGACATGCCCACGGTAATCGGGAAGACTCGCCAGAACGCCATTGAGATGATTCTTTACAAGCGTTGGCAGATAGAGCCTGAAGGCGATTAATCCCGCAACCACAAGACCGATAACAATGCGGATAGGCCGGCGATTCACCATGCCTAATAGACGCATTAGTGCCGTTCAGATTACATATAAACTGCCACCGTAGGTGTTAGCGGCGGTTTTCGAGGTCCTTTTTGGCGTCGACGTCGGATTCCAGCTCGGCCAATTGATCGTTTTGGCGATCGCCTTCGCCTTCTTCGTTTAAAGGACCGCGGCCGCCTTGCACGCCTAAGGGATTGTTTTGATCGGGCGTCGTCTCAGCGTCTGGAGCGCCGATCTCTCCGGCGGTAAATTCTCCGCTCGGCCGGACTGTGGCGTATTGTTGTTCATCATTCCATCCACTCCCCGCGGCTGGCGAAGCGGAAGGCGCCGGCCGTTTCATGCGGGCGCGGGATGTTTTACGTGCGACAGGATGGCGTTCGGAATGTTTTCGCGTGGCTTTTTTATGAGGTTTCATGACAGTCTCCTTCGCTGACTATTTGGTGTTCTAGTTCAATGGCTCCTAGTAGGACGCTTAGCGGTAAAAACAGTTACAGCGATTGGCGGCGTGCAGCAGGCATGGGGGGGCGCTTGACAGTTGACCGATCGGTCTAGTATTATCCTCGCATGAGACCAGAATCCGAAACCAAGCACAAACTTCTCTCGGCCGCTTTGAATTTGATCCTCGGAAATAGTTATGGTTCCGTCAGCGTGGATGATATTTGCAAGCGAGCCGGTGTTCAAAAGGGGAGTTTCTATCATTTCTTCCCTTCCAAATCGGACTTGGCCGTCGCCGCATTTGAGGATTACTGGGAAAACACTCGGCGTCCGTATTTGGATCGCGTATTTTCGCCGCAAACGCCTCCGCTTCAACGTTTCGATGACTATGGCGACCAGCTCTATGACCTTCAAAGAGAGCGATTCAAGGATCACGGAAAAGTAGTGGGGTGCCCGTTTAATCTCGTCGGGTCGGAGCTTTCGACTCAGGATGAGAAGATTCGCCAAAAATGCCAGGAGTATGGCGATCGTGTATGCCGTTATTTTGAATCGGCTTTGCGCGACGCGATCCGCGATGGTGCCATTCATGACGTTGATGTCACCCTGAAAGCCAGTGAGCTCTATTCTCTCACGATGGGCATTCTCATGCAGGCCCGAATCCGCAACGATTTGGAAATGATCAAAACCGTAAAATCCGGAATACATCAGCTTCTAGGACTCATCATTAAGGAACGGCGCGCCTCCCCGTATCGTAAACCAGGTCCGCTGCGTAGTGCTGCTGCTTGATCCTCATGAATGAAAACGAGGATTTGTTTTGTTTAAAGGGTTGACCGACTAGTCAACTAGCACGGATCGGAGAATCGATTTTTTATGTGGATTGTTCGGCTTGCCCTCAGGCGTCCTTATACCGTTGCGGTGGCCTGCATGCTCATTTTCCTCTTGGGCCTGTTGTCTTTGCGGACGATGCTGGTGGACATTTTTCCAGTCATCGACATTCCGGTCGTCGGAGTCGTGTGGTCCTATAACGGTTTATCCGCGGAAGACATGGAGCGTCGAGTAGTGATCATTAGCGAACGGGCGATGTCTACAACCGTCAATGGGATTTCGCGGATCGAGTCCCAATCCATCCCGGGGATTGGACTCTTGAAAGTATATTTCCAGCCGGGCACCGATATCGGCGGGGCCATTGCTCAGATCAGCTCAGTTTCCTCGACGATCCTGCGCATTTTGCCACCAGGGATGACTCCGCCGAACGTCATCCAATTTAACGCCTCCAACCTTCCTGTTGCGCAGATGACGCTGGAAAGTGAGACCCTTCCGGAAGAAAAGATTTTTGACTACGGACTGAACTTTATCCGTATTCGACTATTTACAATCCCAGGCCTTGCCACGCCGGCTCCCTATGGCGGCAAGCAACGCCAGGTGAACATTGATGTCGATCCCCGGGTTCTCTCCGCCAAAGGACTTTCTCCAGCCGATGTCGTAACAGCCCTACAAGCCTCAAATATCATTTTGCCGGCTGGCACGGCGCGCATCGGACCCTTCGAATACAACATTCTCCTTAATTCCAGTCCCTCAGCAGTGGAGCAGTTCAATCAGATCCCCGTAAAAATGGTGGGCGGACGCCCGGTGCTCCTGGGAGACATCGCGCGCATCTCCGATAGTTTTGCCGACCAGGAAAATATCGTCCGGGTCAACGGCCACCGAGCCACCTATTTGAATATCTTAAGGAAGGCAAATGCTTCGACATTGTCTGTCGTCGAAGCCACGCGCAAACTGATCCCCGAAATTCAGGCCGTGGCGCCCAAGGGATTGGAAGTCAAACTGAACTTCGATCAGTCGGTGTTTGTCAAAGCCGCCATCTCGAGCGTCCTGCGGGAAGCTGTCATCTCCTCTATTCTGGTGTCCATCATGATCCTGGCTTTCCTGGGAAGCTGGCGCAGTGTGCTGGTCGTCTGCACCTCAATTCCGCTGGCGATTATGTGCGGGATCGTGGGCCTGAAGGCCACCGGCAACACCATGAATATCATGACGCTGGGCGGCCTCGCGTTGGCCATTGGCATGTTGGTGGACGACGCGACCGTCGAGGTGGAAAACATTCATCGCAATCGGTCCCTCGGCCATCCGTTAACGGTGGCGATCCTGCACGGGGCCAGCCAAATTGCGCTGCCGGCGATCATGGCTACGCTGGCGATCTGTATCGTCTTTTTTCCCGTGACGCTCCTCACGGGGCCTGCGCGTTTTCTCTTTGTTCCCATGGCGCTCTCCGTGGTCTTTTCGATGCTTGCTTCCTATGTACTTTCCCGGACGCTCGTTCCAACCTTGTCGCGAATGCTGATGGCCAACGAACACCACGAGGGGTCGGCGGAAGCGGAAAAAACTCGTCATGTCGAGCTGAACGCATTTGAGGCCTGGATGGAACAGTGGAATGAGCGCCGAGAAGTCTGGTTCGGCCGATTTCAGAACCGTTACCAGCGGGCGCTCAAATCGCTGATGGATCGCCGCCGGTTTGCGCTCATCATCTTCTTTTGTCTGCTGGGGCTGACGGCCTTCCTGCCTTTCGTGGTGGGGACCGACTTTTTTCCCGCGACCGATACCGGCATCATGAAGTTCCATTTCCGGGCTCCGTCCGGCACGCGTATAGAGGAAACCGAAAAGCTGATGGAGAAGGTGGAAGGGCGGATCCGAAAAATCATTCCGGCCAAAGAGCTCGATACCATAAACGTGATGATCGGCGTGCCGACGTCTTACAACCTGGCCTTTGTTCAAACGGACAACGTCTCGCCTATGGATGCGGAAATTCTGGTGGCACTTCGCGAGCCCCATCACGCCACGGCGCGCTACATTCGAAATATCCGGCAGGATTTGACTGAACAATTCCCCGGATCGTCCATCAATTTTCAATCCGCCGATATTGTGAGCCAGGTGCTGAACTTCGGCTTAAGCGCGCCCATTGATGTTCAGGTTGAAGGACGCGATGTGACCAAGTCCTACGCTTATGCGCGGCTTCTCAGAGACAAGCTTCGCCGGATTCCCGGCACGGCGGATGTCACCATCAAGCAAGCGTTCGACTATCCGGCACTCCGGATGAACGTTGACCGGGTGCGCGCCGCGGAGCTTGGCCTGACCCAGAGAGACATCGCCAATAGTCTGTTGACGTCTTTATCGTCCAGTAATCAGGTGGCTCCTTCCTATTTCTTGAATCCGCAGAATGGAGTCAATTACAGTGTCGCGGTCAAAACGCCGCTGCCAAAATTGACCTCAGTGTCCGATCTTCTGGATACGCCGGTGACTCCCGGGAGTTATTCGCCGAACGCCTTGGATCCCGGCGGCCTTCCATCGCCGACCAGCGTGCCCGAAGCGCAGACGGAGCGTCTGGGAAACATCAGCTCCATGGAAACGCTATCCACGATGAACCAGATCAATCACATGAATGTGCAGCGCGTCGTTAACGTCACTTGTAATGTTGAAGGACGGGATCTCGGTACCGTCCAGGGCCAGATTCGAAAGGCTGTCGCCTCTCTCGGAAAGCTTCCGCCGGGCGTGCAAATCACCGTCCGAGGTCAAGGCCAGACGATGACCCAGGCATTTGGTGAGCTCGGTCTGGGGCTGATCGTTGCGATCGTGCTCGTGTATTGGTTGATGGTGGTCCTCTTCCAATCTTGGCTCGACCCGTTTATCGTGATCGTGGCGGTACCCGGGGCCCTCGTCGGTATCTTATGGATGCTTTTAGCGACTGGAACGACGATTAACGTGGAATCCTTTCTCGGCTCGATTATGGCAGTAGGGATTGCCTCCTCCAATTCTATTCTTCTCGTCAGCTTTGCCAATGATGTACGTGTTGAAAAAGGACTCAACGCGACGCAGGCAGCGCTGGAAGCGGGCAAAACGCGCCTTCGTCCGGTGCTCATGACCGCCATTGCGATGATTCTCGGCATGCTGCCCGCAGCGCTGGCTCTTGGTGAAGGCGGCGAACAAAACGCACCGCTCGGACGAGCCGTGATTGGCGGTCTGCTGGTAGCGACGGTCACGACGTTGTTTATCGTTCCGATCGTCTATTCGCTCCTGCGCAAAGAGCTGCCGACGCTGCATCTCTTGGACGAAAAATTTCAGGCCGAATCGGAAGGTCGGGAATGGATCCCGCCGCAGCCAACCAGCTCCAATGGTCATAACGGGTCCAACGGGCATGAACGGAAGGAGCTGCAGCCCGTTGGCGCTTCCAGGACGGAAATAAGAACAGGAGATGTTTCATGAGAAACCAATTCAAAAATCTGAAGGCCCGCTGGCATGGCGCCGAGCGCATCCAACGGCTGGGCGTCCTCCTGGTGGTTGGTGCGGCGATGGTTCTGCTGGTGATCGTCATTGCCAAACATGTGAGCTATGCGTTGGAATCGCGAAACCGAGGACGAGAGGCCGATGCGGGGCCGCGAATCCAAGTGGCGTTGGCGGCGGTGTCGGCTCCGGAGCAGACCCTCAACCTGCTCGGAGAAGCTCGGCCCTATGCGAGCGCTACGCTTTACGCGAAAGTCAGCGGTTATCTGCGCGACGTGCGGGTCGACAAGGGCGATTCCGTCGAAGAAGGTCAATTTCTGGCGCGCATCGAAGCGCCGGAAACCAATCAGCAATATGAGGCCGCGCAAGCGGATTCGCGCAATAAGAGCGCGATTGCTGAACGTTACAAACCGCTTTTGGAAAAAAAACTCGTCTCGCAGCAGGAGGCGGATCAGGCCTTTGCGGATGCTCAGGTCGCGCAGTCTAACCTACATTCCCTCGGTGTGATCACAGGCTACCAGGTGATTCGAGCGCCTTTCTCCGGCGTCGTCACGGCGCGTTTTGTTGATCCCGGCGCGCTCATCCAGAATGCGCAGAATGCTCAGACCGGAGCCCAGCCGCTCTTCACGGTTTCGCAAGTCGGCCGACTGCGCGTGTATGTTTACGTCGATCAGAAATACGCGGCGCTCATCCACAAGGGCCTTCCGGTTCAGATCACGGTGCCGGAGCGTCCGGAAATCCGGATCCCGGCAACGATCACGCGCTTTTCCGGCGAGCTGGATGAGAAAACGCGGATGCTGCTGGTGGAGGTGGATATTCCGAATGGTCAGGGAGTCCTGGTTGCCGGCAGCTATGTCCAAGTGGGGGTCAAGGTTAAATCGCCCAGCTATGTCGAAGTACCGGTCGAAGCTCTGGTGCAGAAGGAGACGGCCTATTTTATTCCGGTCGTGACCTCCAGCCATACGGTGACTTACCGATCGGTGAACCTCGCCGATAACGATGGACAGCATGTGAAAGTCCTCTCTGGCCTTGCTGCCGGGGAGATGGTCGCTCTGAATCTCGGCAACAGTCTGGATGAAGGGTCGCCGGTTCAGCCCATCGTGACCTCAACATCAACCTCAAACGAGACGGCTGCGACACCAAAATGAAAAAGGTCTGGATATTGATCGCCGCGCTTGCCTGCGGGCCGGTAGGGCTTTGCGCCGAGGTTAATGCCGACCAGAGCGTACCCGGGAGCCCTGTCTCTTTGACCTTGCAGCAAAGCATTTCGCTCGCCATCGAAGGGGCCACTCAGATCCTCAAAGCGAAAAATAATTTGGATTTCACCGGGGCGCAGCTATTGCAGACGTATATGCAGTTTCTGCCAAACCTGGAAGCCAGTGCCGGTTATGCCTGGCAATCCGGCAGAACCTATTCGACAGTCGTGACCCCGGTCTCCATCGCGACCACCGACCGAAGCATGGATTATCATCTCACCAGCACGTTGAATCTCTTCAGCGGCTTTAGCGATACCGCCTCCATGCGCGCGGGCCGTGAGCGAAATGCCGCCGCGGCGATGACTCTTTACCGCGCCCGCCAGCAGATAATCTTGGATGTCACGCAGGCCTATCTGCAGGTGCTCCTGGACCGCGACATCGTCAACGTTGCCGATAGCAATTTGAAATCTTCGCGCGAGCGGCAGACTCTCCTGGAAAGTCAAACGCAAGTCGGTGTGAAGAGTCTGGCGGACCTTTACCGCCAACAGGCGCAAACGAGCGCTGACGAACTTTTCTTCATTCAATCCCAGAACCGTGAACGTGACGATCAAATTCTCTTGCTCCGTCGACTGCGCGTTGACTTGATGAAGACTTATGAAATCGCGGACGTCTCCCTCGATACGCCAACGGCGACAAATCCTTACCCGGATTCGGACACTCAGGCGCTCTTGCGATCGGCGCTGGATCAACGTGCGGATTTACGCGCATTTCAGGAATCCTCTCAGGCGGCCCGATGGGACGTCACGACGGCCCGGAGTGGCTATTTCCCGCGAGTGGACCTTTTTGCGGATATGTCCGGAACCGGGCAATTGCTCGACCGGCAGATCGTCGATGGTGTCGACCAACTTCCCATTCCGCAGCAGCCTCTAGGCAAACAACTGGGTGATCAAGTGCTCTATACGGCCGGAGCTACGTTGACGTGGGGGCTCTTCGATCGCTACCTGACGCGTGAGACCGTCGTCCGCGCCGACGTGAATGCGAGGGACGCGCAGATCGACTACGAGGATCTGAAGCTTCAGGTGGAAGGCGATGTGAAACAAGCGATTGGGGATTATCAGGCAGCTCTTCAGCAACTCGAGTCAGCGCATCGAGGACTCCAGTCGGCGCAGGAATCCTTTGACGCCGTGCAGGAACGCTATAAAGTGGGCGCCTCCAGCATTGTCGATCTACTCACAGCGCAGGCCGCGCTCGTGCAAGCCCAGACCTCCGACGCCCAGTCGCGGATCGGCTTTGTGCTGCAGGAAAAAACCATGGACGATGTTCTAGGCCGCACGGCAATTCCTCCCTCTTTGTAACCCTTTCTGAGTCCAGTCTGTCTCACCGCTGTAGGTTCGTCCGAATTGGTCGAGAAGGAGAAAATATATGAGTCCTGCCGCAAAAACCATCACTCTTGAAGAATTAAAGGACAAGATAGTATCCGGGGAACCTTTCCAGCTGGTGAATGTGTTGCCGCCCGAGCATTATTCATTGGGCCTGCTCCCAGGATCTCTCCGTATTCCTTTAACGGAACTCGACCGCCGCGTCAACGAACTCGACAAATCTCAGGATGTGGTCACCTACAGCGCTGATTTCGAAAGCTCGGCTTCCAAGCTGGCGGCGGAAAAATTGGCGGCTCTGGGATTTCGGGCGAAAGCGTATGAAGGCGGCGTTCAGGAGTGGAAAGATTCCGGCGAGCCGGTGGAGAATGATGAGAATCGAGACGACGATGAGGAGTCGATCGACCGGCCATCCGGATTGTCAGGCCTGCCCAATCGAGGGCGATAAAGGAGTCCACAATGAATTCAAAAGCTAAGTCACTCACCATGCTATTGATTCTGAGTTATGTATTCCCGGTAAACCTTCTGGCGGCGGATCCGACAAGCGGCACGCTCAATACGCCGAATAATGATGCCTATACGACAGCGCCAAGCGGAGCGACCACGACGAAGACGCCTCCTCTGCACAAGACGTCAAAGCATCACAAGAAAAAATCTTCCCAATCAACGACTGCTAACCCGACAACGCCCACCTCTGGCGGCAATACGACGCCTCCGGCAACCAATGACAGCATCAAGGTTTCCGGGCTAGGCAATGAGTCTGACATACATAACCCGGGCGGCCCCAATATGGGAACAGCAGATCATACGCCCGGCACGACGGGCACGAGCGGTCAATAACGCGCGAACTGGCCAAACATTCTGTAACCCGCTCCGCTCTGAGTTGTCTCAATTTGTGAAGTCGGCCATATAAAACTAAAACCAAAGGGGTAATCACATGAATCGAACCAAAATCGCCGCATTCGCCATTGGGTTGTCGCTGGCCTCTATGGCTGCCGTCGCACAAGCCGATGACAGCACGACGAATAATGCCGCCAACGCCATCGAACATCCGGAAACAGCCTTACACACCAGCGAAGCCAACTCGGCGAGCAAGGATGTTCAAGTAGATTCGCAGATGAAAAAGGAAGCGAAGGCTCGCCTCGACCAAGCGAAGAAAGACTATGAAGCTTCCTTGAAAGATAACGGGGCGGACAGCTCGGTGACTAAAGATGCCAAAAAGCGGCTGTCCAATGCTCGAAAAGAATACCACAAGTACGCGATGAAAACGACCAAAGCGGCCAATGACCTCCAGGAAGATAATCAGAAAGTCAGTAACGATAAAGCGACTCAATAAAAAAAAAGGAGACCGTATGAATTGGGATATCATTGAGGGGAAATGGAAACAGGCCGCCGGTGCGGTCAAGGCGAAATGGGGAAAGCTTACCGACGATGATCTGAAAACCATCGCTGGCAAACGCGATCAGTTGATCGGGAAACTTCAGGAAAAGTATGGCCTGGCAAAGGACGAAGCGGAAATGGAGCTTTCGGAATTCGAAGAAGAATACGAAGAACCCCAGTCTGCTCGCGACCGATCGCACGTGAAATCGGCTCGATAAGGCCATGAGCAAACGGTCGCAGTGGGGGGAATGCAAAAGCTGCAAGTGGTGGCAGATTGAGCCGCGTGCTACGGTGCGAAATGCGACAATGGGATTATGCATCGACGAAAAATTGCAGCCCTTTCTGCTCCGTATGTCCGGGAACAGCGGATGCAATCGGTATATGAAAGGTCAACCAGCGCGCGCCCCGGGGTCCTCCGGGGCGCCGCCTACCGCCAAACCTGTCCGCTGATTTTGGAATCGTTGCATGGCTGAAGATCCGCGCGTCGTCATTATCGGTGGCGGATTTGGGGGTCTTTATGCTGCTCGGGCATTAAAGAATACGGCCATGCAGGTCACGCTCCTCGACCGTCGAAACTTTCATCTCTTTCAACCGCTCCTCTATCAGGTCGCCACCGGAACGATCGCCCCCGGCGACATCGCGTCCCCCTTGCGTCTAGTGCTTAAACATCAAAAGAATGTCCGCGTGCTCCTTGGAGAGGTCACTGGGTTTGATGTCCAAGCTCGACAGGTCATGCAACGCGACGGCAGCCCCATTCCGTATGACACGCTTATTCTGGCCTCGGGATCTGAACCGAATTATTTTGGGCATGACGACTGGCGCCGGATCGCGCCCGGGCTTAAGACGGTCGAAGACGCCACATCCATGCGCTCGAGCATTCTCCTTGCCTTCGAAAATGCCGAACGCGAAACAAATCCCGAGAAGATCGTGGAGTGGCTTACCTTCGTCGTAGTCGGCGCCGGCGCGACAGGCGTGGAATTAGCGGGTGCGTTGGCGGAAGTCGCACGAAAGACGCTTCGCGATGGTTTTCGTCATATTCAGCCGGCCGATGCCAAAATTATTCTGATCGATGCTGTCGAGCACGTATTGCCGGGGTATCCACTCGATCTTTCCATCAAAGCGGATAAGGCACTAAAGCGCCTTGGCGTGATCATTCGGACCAATCGCCGTGTCACCGATGTCCAGCCGGCCATGGTCCAGATCGGAGAGGGCGAGCATACGGAATATATCCATGCGCGAACGATCCTCTGGACAAGCGGCGTGCGCGCCTCTCCATTGGGTAGTGCGTTGGCGCAAGCCAGCGGGGCGGAATTGGATAAAGGCGGCCGGGTTCTTGTCCTTCCTGATTTATCGTTGCCCGGTCATCCGGAACTTTTTGTGATCGGGGATCTTGCGAATCCAAGCATAAAAGAAAAGCAAATGATCCCCGGCGTTGCTCCCGCGGCCATGCAGGAGGGGCAATATGTCGCCGGTCTCTTGAAAGATCGACTTGCCGGACGGGTGACGCCGCCTTTTCGATATCGCGATCATGGGAGTCTGGCGACGATTGGCCGCAATGCGGCCGTGGCGGACTTAGGGTGGATTAAATTTGATGGGTTTCTGGCGTGGATGGCTTGGGCGTTTATTCACATTTTCAAACTTCTGGAGTTCGAGAATCGATTTATCGTGATGCTCCAGTGGGCCTGGTATTACCTCAGCTGGCGCCGGACCGATCTCTTAATTACAGCGCACCGCCCCCCGGCGGAAGACCCCGTCAAATGAAGAGGCCCGTAGCGGGGCACTATCAGCCGTTAGAAAATTATGGGGTTATTGGAAATCTTCACACGGTGGCCCTGGTGGGAATTAACGGTTCGATCGATTGGTGCTGCCTGCCGCATTTTGATTCGCCTTCCGTTTTTGGGTCGCTCCTGGATTCCGAGAAAGGCGGTTTCTTTCGAATCGCTCCGCGGGGAGACATGCGTCGCAAGCAGTTTTACATTTCCGACAGCAATGTCCTCGTCACCCGCTTCTTAAGTCCCGATGGGGTCGGCGAAATCGTGGATTTTATGCCTGTCGAGGAAGACCCTGAGGACGGGGCAAAGGACCATCGGTTGTATCGGATTGTTCGCGTGGTACGCGGGTCATTGCGTTTCGACTTGCGCTTGCGGCCAGCCTTTAATTACGGGCGCGCGTCTCATACGACGCGCCGCCATTCGACAGGAGTTGTTTTCGAGTCTCGCGAACTGGCGCTCGGATTTCACTCGTCTACTCCCTTAACCATCGGTCGGGACGGAGTCGCGGGTTCTTTTGCGCTTAAAGCCGGCCAATCCCTAACCTTTGTTCTCAGACATGTGGAAAACGGAACACGGCAGGATGTTTGCCTGAGACCTGACTCGGGCGAAGAGACACTTCAAGAGACTCTCGATTATTGGCGGCGATGGGTTTCGCAAATGGATTATCAGGGCCGATGGCGGGAGATGGTCGCGCGTTCTGCCCTCGTCTTAAAGCTTTTGACTTTTGCTCCGACGGGGGCGATTGTTGCCTCACCCACGACCAGCCTTCCTGAAGTCGTAGGGGGGCAACGAAACTGGGATTATCGCAGCACCTGGATACGCGACGGCAGTTTCACGCTTTATGGGCTTTTACGCTTAGGCTTTAGCAGCGAAGCGGCTGCGTTCATGCATTGGCTGGAAAACCGGATGGCGGAAGTCGGACGCGATGGCTCTCTTCAGGCGGTTTATGGGCTGCATGGCGAACATTCTCTTCCCGAGCAAACGCTCCCTCATTGGGAAGGCTATCTCGGATCGCGCCCGGTACGAATAGGCAACGCGGCGTTTAAACAGAGCCAGCTGGATATCTATGGGGAACTGATGGACTCGGTGTATCTCTACAATAAATACGGATCACCGATCTCTTACGATTTATGGGTGACACTGCGGCGGCTTCTCGACTACGTCTGCCGGCATTGGAAAGAAAAAGACAAAGGCATTTGGGAGGTTCGCAACGAGCGGCAGCATTTCGTTTATTCGAAAGTGATGTGCTGGGTGGCTCTGGACCGGGGGCTTCGGCTCGCCGAAAAGCGCAGCTTTCCGGGGAATATCGCGCTTTGGAAGAAACACCGCGATGCCATTTACGAAAGTGTGATGACCCAGGGCTGGGATTCCAAACAACAGACATTCGTTCAGCATTACGGAACCAAGGCTGTCGACGCCTCTGCGTTGATTATGCCGCTCGTTAAATTTATTTCGCCGACCGACCCCCGAATGATTTCGACCCTGTCGCGGATCAAAGAGAAGCTCGTTTCCGATAGTCTCGTTCGCCGCTATGAGATCGGCCGTGGCGTCGGGGATGGTCTAACCGGCCAGGAAGGCACCTTTTCCATGTGCACCTTCTGGTATGCGGAGGTGCTGGCTCGTTCCGGGCAGTTAGACGAAGCGCGCTGGACCTTTGAAAAGATGCTCGGCTATGCCAATCCGCTCGGGCTGTTTTCTGAAGAGATCGGCCCGAGCGGCGAACAGTTAGGCAACTTTCCGCAAGCCTTCACCCACCTCGCGTTGATCAGCGCCGCTTACAATCTCGATCGCGCTTTAAATGCCGGCGGCTCACTCCTGCAGTAACTCCTGATACGAATCAAGCGTCTTACTCCATACAGGAGGAGATCATGGAAAAACGTCATGTCACGGGAGTTAGCGGCCTGGATGTCAGTCATCACAACCGAAAGCCACCGGTCTTCGGCGGTATCCAATTGCAGGCCAACATCGATGTCTCTAGATCACCAGATGTTTGTTACCGCTATTGGCGCGACTTCAGTAATCTACCGAGTATTCTAAAACACGTCCAATCGGTCGCGATCAAGGATCAAACCCATTCGCATTGGATGGTGGACGGACCTGGTGATACGACGGCGGAATGGGACGCGGAATTGATTGAAGATATTCCAAAGGAACGGATCAGCTGGCGTTCAAGCCAACAGGCGCAGATCGACAATGCCGGCTCGGTCCAATTCGCGTCGCTGGACGGCGGCCGGAGAACACGATTAAAAGTTGCTCTGACCTACAATCCGCCATTAGGGCCATTAGGTAATTTTTTTGGACACCTGTTCGGGGAAACCCCGGATCAGGAATTGGCCGATGATTTGTCGCATTTTAAGCAAGTCATCGAAAGGGGGAATTAACCATGCTGCGTTGGGCTTTGATCTTTTTTGTCATTTCAGTGGTGGCGGGACTTCTTGGATTCACCGGTATTGCAGCGGGCGCTGGAGCCATCGCCCGAGTTCTGTTCTTCGTTACGCTGTTTATGTTTGTTGTGTTCCTGGTGGCGGGTATGACGTTAGAGCGGACGATCGCCCATAAGCTCTGAATCCTCATGCCTCCTGAATTATCGAACCTGACCGAGGACCAGGTATTTCATCGTCGTGTCTTGCGGTTGCTTCAAAAGCATCACCTGCCGTTTCTGGTTGGAGGTGATTACGCCTATCAACCGTACACAGGTGTGCAGCGACACCCCAAAGATTTGGATTTGTTTGTCCGCCCAGTGGACTGCAAAGAAGCTTTGCGCCTCTTGAGCGACATGGGCTACCGGACGGAGCTGACCGCGTCGCATTGGCTGGGAAAAGCGTTCTTTAAGACGCACTATGTGGACGTGATATTTGGATTTTCCAATGGCCTTGGACAGGTGAATGCGGGATGGTTCCGACGAGCTTTTGATGGAACTGTCCTGGGGACTTCCGTTCCATTGGTGTCGCCCGAAGACATGATCTGGATGAAAGCCTTTGTCCAGGAGCGTGATCGGTATGACGGAGCGGATGTGGCGCATCTCCTGCACGCCTGCTTCGGGCTTTTGGATTGGAAGCTTTTGCTAAATCAATTTGGTTCCTATTGGAGAGTGCTGCTTAGTCACCTCATCCTATACGGGTTTATTTATCCCGGAGATCGAAACCAAATTCCTGTTTGGTTAATGGAAGAATTGATGCGCCGGCTTCAGCGGCAGTTGACGGATAATGGGGAAGAGAGCCTTTGCCAGGGGACGCTCTTTTCCAGCACAGAATACAAGACCGACCTGGAAAAATGGAATTTTCGAGATGCGCGGTTAATCCCAGTGGCTAGCGATCGTCACGCTTAACCGCGTTTGGCTTGCCCGCTCAGTTCCTTTAAAAGGTCTTCGCGCATTTGTGGAAGCTGGGTGAGTCTAAGGGCTCTTGTTGCCTTTTCCTTCGTTTCCTCATCGAGGGGTTCCACCCATTGAATCTCTCCGGCTTGGAGAATAGCCGCCAAATGTCCTCCGTGAAACAATAATCGGTTTCCCCGAGTGGCGGGGACTCGAACACCCGGGAAAATAATGCCGACTAAATTCAGGGGATCGGCGGCGGAAATCGTGACCCAATCCTTCTCGTTTCCTCGGGGAAGCCGGACCGCCTCGACTGCTTCAGGCAGCGCATATTGCTCGCCGGCCACTCCGGCGATAAATCGGCCGCCGCGAATCTCCCCGCGCGCTTCCATGCGGCGATAGACGGAAAGCAATTCCCACCACGCCGGCGCGGCCGTCTCCCGGGTCAAAAGATCTCGAAAAATGATCCCATAGCGGCGCAGGAGGAGCGTAGCCCATGCGGCGACCCTGTCCTGGGCTTTTGGTTCCTGAATACGTCCGGGAAAGAGCGTCCAACGCCCTGCGCCTGAGGATCGCCGGCGCCGTTTTTCCCAGCGGCTCTGAGGTGTTAATGCGCGCAGCGCCGCAAAACCATCGGCGGTGACCGCCCCGAGTGCGGCCAGTTCACTGAGGGCTGCCTCCACACGCGTCGGAACGAGACCTGTCAGTTCAATGAGATCGTGAGTAAAAAGAGCACCGTGTTGTGCCAACGTTTTATAAACCGTTTGTGCTTCCGGCTTGGCGTTCGGCAACGAATGGTCATCATGCAGGGTCTCCGAAGGCGATCGCTTGGGCGATAGAAGCCAAGGGAGATCCTCGCGAAATGCGAGTGTGATCGGGACAACGCGAGTCAGTCCACCGCCTGAGGGCTCTTCGTCCGCTTTGGCAGGATTTCGCAGACGCCCCCACACCAACTCTCCTGAGAAAGACAGCTGATCGAGCCAGTCGCTTTCATAAGCCTCAACGCGGCCGCCCAAGATGTCCATTTCCCATGAACCTGCCGGCATTTCAAATCCTTCCAACTGCCCGATGGCTTCACGCAGGCCTAATTTGCCATCTCGATGACTGCCGGGAAGAACGTGATGGTATTCCGCCAAATACATCCAATAAGTCTCGGGCGAAACCGGTTGGATGCGTCGTCGAGCGGTGTCCAGCGTCAGCCGATGGATGCGCGCCAAAAGTCTCCGCTCACACCATTCGACGGACGCATTCGGCCTGTAAGACGCTTGCGAGTATCGACCCTGCAAAACAAAACCCTCCATCTCCAACCGGGCCAGTGCAACATTGACCGAGGATTCAACCAGCCCGAGGTCTTCGGCGATTTTAGTTGCGGTCACCGGTCCCGCAATCCCAAGTCGTCCGCGCACGAGCGCCAGGATGGCTTCTTCCGGCTCGATGGTTATTTGGAGGTCCGCAGGTATTGCGAGAACAGGAACTTCTTGCGCGTCCGGAAAGGCGGTGTTAAGCGAAGAGAGTCGTTCGGCGACGGTCCAAAGGGACGGGCCAGCGGAACGCATCAAGAGCGTTGCGCGTCCTTGAGACTGAAGTTCGTCGAACCAAGGTTTCCAGGCTGATCCTTCAGTATCGGGCAGCGCATTTAAGGTCAGAAGGGTATCGTGCAGCTCTTCGGCGTCCCGGACTACCGGAGCGGCTTCGGCGCGCACGCGGTCAATAGCTTCTTCATCGAGGCGAGCCAGGTCTCCGATGTCTCCCAGTGAAAGAGTCCGGCGCACGGTCACGGCGCGGGCGCGGCGTTCTTCCAGCGGGGCATCGTCAAGAAACGAATAGGGGTTGGCGTTTAATATGGCATGGCTGAAGGGCGAAGGTTCGCGCGTGTCTTTGGCGACCAATTGGATCTTTCCATCCTCAATTTCTTTCAGCACGGATTTCCACCCGTCGATATCCATGGCTTCATGGAGGCAGTCGTAAACGGTTTGGGCAATGAGCGGATGATCTGGCAAAGGGACATCTGGCGGACGATGTTCAAAACAAGCGGTCTGCAAGGGGAAGACAGCGCTCATGAGATCATCGGATTTAAAGCGCTGCAAGGGCGGCGGAACTTTTTTGCCGCCGCGACTCCGTAAGACGGCTAGAGCGCGCGAAATATTCCAACGCCAGCGAACGCCGAACATAGGAGCCGCTAGAAGAGCCTGCACGAGCGTTTCTTCGGCCTGTTCAGAGCGAAGCAGTTTGAACATCTCCGGGAGGGGGAAACTGTGCTGAGGCCCCAGCGAAAGATTAATGCCGTTATCGTCAGCGCTGGCCTGCAGTTCGAAATCAAAGGTACGGCAAAATCGCTTGCGCATGGCCAGACCCCACGCGCGATTGATCCTTGAACCGAACGGCGCATGCACCACTAGCTGCATGCCTCCTGAATCATCGAAGAATCGCTCGAAAAGAATTTTCTTTTGAGTGGGGACCATGCCGACGGCCGCTTTTTGTGCCGCCACATACATGACGGCCTGGTGAGCGGGACCCTCCTCCAGCTGGCATTCGTTTTTTAGCCATTGTACGGTTTCCTCGATAGAGTGGCGTTCGAGTTGTTCAGTAATGTCCTGACGGAGATTGGACAATTCCTCGGAAAGTTCGCGCGTGCGACCGGGGGCCTCGCCCAGCCAGAAAGGAACATTCGCCGGAGCGCCTTCGGCATCCCTGACGATCACTTGTCCGCCACGCACGTAGCGGATGCGCCAGGAAGTGTTCCCTAAAAGAAATACATCCCCGGCAAGGCTTTCGATGGCAAAATCTTCGTTCACACTCCCGACCAAGGTTCCCTCATCTTCCGTGACAACGCGATAATCGCCGGTCTCCGGAATGGCTCCGCCGGACGTAAGAGCCGTCAAGCGCGCCGCGCGCCGACCTTTGAGTTCATGATGAACCGCATCACGATGCACATAAGCGCCTTCTCGGCGGCCTGGCGCGATCCCTTCGCTCACGAGCATCACGATTCGATTGAAATTCTCGCGAGCTAAAGCTCGGTAGGGCCAAGCGCGTCGACAAAGGGCAAAAAGATCATCTTCTTTCCAATCCTGAGCCGAGACCTCCGCAATGATTTGCTGGGCCAATATATCGAGAGGAGCAATAGGGATTTCGACCTGATCGAGTCGTCCCTGCCGTACAGCGCGTACGATGGCAATACTTTCCAGCAACTCATCACGTGTCAGCGCGAAAAGGCGACCTTTCGGCACAACGCCGAGATGATGACCCGAGCGTCCGACGCGCTGAAGGAAAGTGGCTATGGAACGCGGGGAGCCAATCTGACAAACCAGATCAATAAAGCCAATATCGATTCCTAATTCCAGAGACGCCGTCGCAATGATGGCCTTAAGCTCGCCTTTTTTAAGACGTTCTTCGACCGAGAGTCGAATATCGCGCGACAGACTTCCATGGTGGCCGGCCACTGCCGACTCACCGAGACGATCCCTGAGACGGTAACTGATCCTCTCGGCCATTCGGCGGGTATTGACGAAAACAAGCGTACTGCGATGGGCGTTGATGAGGTCTGCCAGCTTTTGGTCAATTTCACTCCATTGATCGTTCGAGCAGACGGCGCCCAGCTCCGCCGGCGTTTCAATGGCCAGATCCAACGTACGAATGTGGCCCGTATCCACAATTCGGCAGTCTGGCTGGCCAGCGGCATCGAGATGGTCGGCGCCCACAAGAAAACGTGCGATCTCGACCATGGGTTTCTGTGTGGCGGACAACCCTATTCGGACAGGGGGTTTTTCGCAGAGCGCTTCCAAACGTTCCAGTGAAAGCGCAAGATGCGATCCGCGTTTATCTCGTGCCAAGGCGTGGATTTCATCGACAATAACGGTTTGAACATGCGACAAGAGGGCGCGGCTTTTGGCGGCGGTCAATAAGAGATAGAGAGACTCCGGCGTCGTGACGAGAATGTGCGGAGGTTTCTTCAGCATCCGAGCGCGCTCCTGCATCGGTGTGTCCCCGGTTCGAACTAAGGCGCGCAGCGGCGGCAAGGGGTGTCCGGACTTCGTCGCAATGGCGGAGATTTCCTGCAAAGGGCCTTCCAGATTGCGACGGATATCATTGCCCAGTGCTTTTAAGGGAGACACGTAGACGACTTGTATTTGATTGGCGAGCGTCCCCTCTACGGCTTGGCGCAAGAGCCGGTCAATGAAGACTAAAAAGGCGGCCAACGTCTTTCCTGATCCCGTGGGCGCGGCAATCAAGGTGTGATGTCCCGCGGCGATCTCTCGCCAACCGCGATCTTGCGCTTCCGTTGGCCCTGGGAATCGCTCACGAAACCACTGTTCGACATAAGGATGAAAAGGGGTCTGGTTCATGGTTCTCTATTAAGATTGTAACGTTTGGACGGGTGATTTTGTCCAACCTAATAGAAGCCAGGAGGTGCAACATGAGTGATCCAGAGACATCGAATCCGATTCGTTATGCCGTCGTAGGGCTTGGCTATTTCGCTCAAATCGCTATTCTTCCGGCTTTTAAACATTCGAAGAATTCCAAATTAACCGCTTTCGTTTCGGATGATCCAGTCAAACATAAAAAATTGGGGAAACGGTATGGGGTGGATCTTCATTATTCCTATGACCACTATGAAGATTGTTTGAGAAGTGGCCAGATCGATGCTGTTTATATCGCGCTCCCGAACAATATGCACCGCGATTACACCGTACGCGCCGCGGACGCCGGAATTCACGTTTTGTGCGAAAAGCCGATGGCCGTAACCGAAGAGGAATGCGAAGACATGATCCAATCCTGCGATCGCCATAACGTCAAGCTCATGATCGCGTACCGGCTTCATTTTGAGGAAGCCAATTTGAACGCCATCGAAATCGCGAACTCCGGGAAGATCGGTGAGGCGCGCTTTTTTGAATCGGTCTTCAGCCAACAGGTGCCGTCCGGCAATATTCGAATGAAAAAGGAACTGGGCGGTGGCACCCTTTATGACATGGGCGTCTATCCGATAAATGCCGCACGCTATTTATTTCGCGAAGAGCCTATCCGCGTCTTTGCTTTCACCGGCAATAATGGAGAAGAACGGTTCAGGGAAATCGATGAAATGACGACGGCCATTCTCCAATTTCCTGATGACCGTTTAGCCAATTTTACGGTCAGCTTTGGTGCCGCGGACACGTCCGCGTATCGCGTGGTGGGGACTCATGGGGATCTTTTGATGGAGCCGGCCTATGATTTCAGCATGGGGTTGGCGTCCGTCCTTACGATCAATGGCAAGAAAACCAAAACGCGGTTTCCCAAGCGCGACCAGCTCGCGCCAGAGCTAATCTATTTTTCAGATTGTATTCAACAGGATAAACCTCCGGAACCGTCAGGCTTGGAAGGGCTGGCTGATGTGCGGATTGTTCAAGCCCTCTATCAATCCGCGGAAGCGGGCCGTGCCGTCGACTTAGAATCTTTAAATCGCGGAAGGCGTCCGGATATTTCCCAAAAAATCACGCGTCCCGCGGCAACGCCGCCTCCATTGGTGCATGCCGAGCCGCCGGCCGCGTAAACTCTAAATTAATTAAGGAGAACAAACATGAAGATCAAAAAAGGACTCTCGATTGTGTCAATCCTCTGTATGACCGGGACTATAGGATATGCCGCTGGAGGGACTTCGGGAGGATCATCCGTCGGATCGGTGGGCTCGGCTGGTGCGGGAACTGGAGGGGAAACTGGAACAACCGGAACCGGAACGACCGGGACAGGAGCGGGAGCCGGCGTTGGATTAGGAACCACGGGAACGGGTGCCGGAACCGGAGCTCCAGATTTTGGAGGAGGGCTTGGCCAAGGAGCAGCGGGTACGACTGCAAGCGGAAATTCGGGGATCGGAGCAAGCCCGGCCACCAGCGGCAATACGGGGACCTTCGGATCTCAAGGAACAGCGGGCAATTCACCGTCGAACTTGAATGGAAATAATACAGGTTCAACGACAAATACGAATGGCACCTCAAACTTGCCATCCGGAAATTCACCGCTCAACGGAACGAGTTCGCCAGGAACAACGCCGGGCTCGATGAAGTAATAATTCAAGGAGGATGACCATGCCTAGAGGAAGCAAAAAATAACGGTCATGCCAAAAGCATTGGCCTTAAAAAAAGTATTTGATGTGAAGCGCAGCTTGCGTCAGGACCCGAATGAAACGAAAGGGACGACAGTCTCGGAAATGGAGGATACGATGCCATATAAAATAAGGCATGTCAGCGGAGCTAAACCATGGAAAATCGTTAAAGCCGATACGGGCGAGGTCGTGGGATCGTCCACGAGCAAGGGAAAAGCCCAAGCCTCTATTCGGGCACGCTCCATGGGGGAGCACGCCAAAAGTTACAAAAGGTCATAGAGCTGTCTCATGCGCAAAATCGAAATTGTTGCGATGTCCATTCTCCTGGTCGCCACAACGTCCTGCGGCGTTTTGGCGATGGGTCGACAACCCGCTTCGGATAACAGCCGCGAGGCTAGCCAAGATAAAAGAAATACGGACAGTCCGTATAATACCGTCAATCCATCCGGTACGCCCACAAGCGGCAGCGGATCTCCGGATGCTTCGGGTGCCTCCTCCACCTCATCGGATGGCGCCAATACCGGAACAATGGGATCTTTTCCCATTGGAGCGGGTGGCCCCGGAACATCCGGCTCTTCAGCAGGATCCGTTAATGGCGGAGGCCACTAAGATCTAATTTTGGATTGGCGGCTTTCCTTCGTGCGCCACGAGGAGGTCATGCATATCATTGGCATGCTCTTCTTCGTTAACCAAAATACTTTCCATCATCACGCGCGTCGAAGGGTCCTTGTCGGCAAAAAAGCGGATGAGCTCCTCATAATGAGCGCAGGCGATCCGCTCGGCGATAAGATTTTCCTTAATCATTTCGACTAGATTAGCGCCCTGCGTATACTCGGATGCGGAGCGCGATGCCAGTCCTTCCGGATTAAAGTTCGGCGTGCCTCCGAGCTGATTGATCCGTTCGGCGACCCGGCGCATGTGGTCCTGTTCTTCTTTGGCATGCTCATCAAATTCCTCTTTTACGCTCTGGCTCGAGAGCCCGGCGGCCACAACCGCATTCATCGTATAGCGCAGCACGCACACGATCTCCGTTGCCAAAACGGCTTGGAGAATCTCGATGGTTTGCTTCACATCGCCTTGATACGCCTTTGTGACGGCGCCCTTTTCAATATTCTGACGCGCTTGACGTCGTAATTCTTTGACATCACTCAGAAACGGCTGGGTGGTTTTCATTCGATGGTCTCCTTGCCTTAGGAAGGCTGGCCGTATAGTATTTGGACAATTTTCAGATGTTAGAGTTCAGACACCCCTTTCGACACGTGAAGCTGCAAAACGTTACAGGCGGGAAATAATACGGTAATATGGACGCGAGAGACTATCAAGGAGTGTGATCTAGGCTATGAGAAAGATCATTGTCATTACCCAAGTCACGTTGGACGGAGTCATGCAGGCGCCCGGTGGCCCCGAGGAAGATCCGAGGAGCGGTTTCACGCACGGAGGCTGGGCCATGCCTTTGGTGGATGACACCCTGATGAAGCATGTGGTTGGCGAAACTATCGCTGGTGAGTTCGACATGCTTTTGGGCCGCCGGACCTACGATGTCTTCGCCGGCTACTGGCCGAAGCAGGGCGACCACCCGATCGCGAAGGCGTTCAACAAGGCGACGAAATATGTCGTCACGCGCCGCCAAGAGAAACTCGACTGGGAGAAATCGCTACAGATTGGTGGTAACGTCGTAGACGAGATCCGCCGGCTGAAGGCATCGGATGGGCCAGCGTTGCAAATTTGGGGCAGCTGGGAGTTGCTGCAAACGCTGATCGTCGCCGATCTCATCGACGAATATCGCCTCTGGGTCTTCCCGGTGGTGCTCGGCGAAGGAAAGCGGCTGTTCAGTGATGGCGTTGCGCCGCGCGGCCTCACTCTGGTCGAGACGCGAAGCACGCCCAAGGGCGTCCTCATCAACGCCTACCGCCCGATCGAAAAAATGAAATGCCAAATCCTGGGGAATTACTAACGCGGCTAGCCTCGTTGTGGGTAACAAGGCCGCACCCTATTTCTATATTTGAATCTTGGAAAACAAATAGGTTCCGATGCTTAGGAGAAGGGCGGAGGCCACGCTCATCACTAGAAAATCCATCCCGAAGCCGAAGTCGAGATGATGAGAAAGAGCACCCCGAAGCCCATCGACACCGTAAGCCAGAGGATTAAGACGCATCGCTATCCGTAGAACATGCGGAAGTCCGTGGAGGGGAAAAAGCGCGCCGGAAAAGAAAAAAAGCGGCAAGGAAACAAAATTCATGAGGAGCGGAAAAGCCTGCATGTCCTGGATGATGGATCCAAAAGCCGTGCCGACCGCTGTGAAAAATGCGGCGATCAAGAACATAAAGAACAATCTGCAGGCGCGGCACCGGAGCGACGAGGGTTTCTTTCAAGAAGCCGAACTGTCGGTCAAAGAGAATCTCGATCCCCGAAAACATGCCGCTAAACAAAATCGCCATCGCGACAATGCCCGGCGCGAGAAATTGGATATAACTCCCATTGCCGGCCTTCTCAAACGTTGGGCCCAATCCAAAACCTAGAGCCATGAGAAAAAGGAGCGGCTGGGCCAGCGACGCCACAATGCGCGTGCGAGCCCGAAGATAGCGCTTCATTTGCCGCAGCCACAGAATGTAAATCACGCTCATGAGCGTCCCCACGCTTTTCCCATATTTCGCAAAGCGTCCTGCGGTGAGGATTCATCATCCCGAATGGCATGGCCGGTTAATTGAATAAAGGATTCTTCCAATGTGCGTGTCTTCGTGCTTTCTTTCAGCGATGCCGGCGTTCCGCGCGCCACAATTTTTCCCTGATCGATCACCGCAATTTCATCGGCCACCCGGTCCGCCTCATCCATATAATGGGTTGTAAAAAAGACCGTCATCTGTTTTTCATGGGCGAGGGTCTGAATATAGCCCCAAATATGGTTTCGCGTTTGAGGATCTAGGCCTAATGTGGGCTCATCGAGGAAAAGAATCTTCGGCGTGTGCAAGAGCGCACGCGCAATTTCCAACCGTCGCTTCATACCACCAGAGAACGTTTTGGCAAAGCTGGAGCGTCGCTCCCAAAGTTCGACGAATTTTAAAAATCGCTCTATCCGTTCTTTTCTCTCTGCTGTTGGAACATGGTAAAGCGCCGCATGCAGCTCCATATTTTCATAGGCCGTCAGTTCACCGTCCAAGCTGGGATCTTGAAAAACAATGCCGAAAGAGCGGCGGGCTTCAAGCGGATCAATGACCGGGTTGTGGCCGTCCAATGTCACGGATCCGCTCGTGGGGGCTAGGGTCGTGGTCAGCATTTTGATGGTCGTGGTTTTGCCTGCTCCATTCGGTCCCAAAAAGCCAAAAATCTTTCCAGCCTCCACATCAAAAGAGATCCCATCGACGGCGCGGACACCGTCAAATGTACGAACCAAATTGTTGACCACAATCATTTTGCTCACGGGCGTATTCCCTTCATCATATCTGACGCTAGCGTACATTCGCCGACTTTAAACTGCAAGAAGGAATTGAGTTCTGGCACTACAAACCCCTTCAGACAAATAATAAAATAGATAAATCATGAAAGGAGAACACACCATGAGCTCAACCCAAGAAGCCGCCGTCATATCGCAGGAAGCTGTTCGCCAACTCTTTACCGAAGCCCGCACCCATGCGTCGTGGCTGCCCAAAAAAGTGGAAGTCCATACGCTGCACGCGCTTTTCGACCTCTTGAAATGGGGTCCAACCAGCGCCAATACACAACCGGCCCGATTCCTTTTTATCCAAAGCGCGCAAGCCAAGGAACGATTGATTCCTTGTCTGGCTCCCGGCAATGTGGAAAAAACCAAGGCGGCACCGCTCACGGCGATCGTAGCTTTGGACGAGAAGTTCCATGAACTCCTCCCCAGATTTTTTCCACACATGCCGCAAATGAAGGACATGATGGCTTCGAACAAAACGCTGGCCGAAACGACCGCTTTCCGGAACGGGACGCTCCAGGGCGGTTATTTCATCCTGGCGGCGCGCGCCGTGGGTTTGGATTGCGGACCCATGTCCGGATTCGAAAATGCCAAAGTCGATGAAACGTTCTTCAAAGGAACGACTTGGAAATCCAATTTCCTATGCAATCTAGGCTACGGCGACGCCACCAAACTTCATCCGCGCAACCCCCGCCTGACGTTCGATGAAGCCTGCAAGATCATTTAGAAAGTGGCGCTCAAGCTTGCGGTCCGACGGAAAAACTGATTAAATGACGTCCCGACCATTTTAGTGGCAAGGTAGCTCAGTGGTAGAGCACTGGTCTGCCCGCCACTACGGCTTTGGCGGGCATCCGCCAGAGACACAGTGGCGGATGAAAAACCAGGTGTCGAGAGTTCGCCCGCCATTATGGCGTCGGCGGACGTTCGCCAAAAGTGTAGTGGCGGGCGATCCTCTCTCAGATAGATTTTTGGCAAGGTAGCTCAGTGGTAGAGCACTGGTCTGAAAAACCAGGTGTCGAGAGTTCGATCCTCTCCCTTGCCATTTTTTTTGCCTTATACTGTAAAACTTTGCGTCGAGAGTTCGCCCGCCACTACGGCTCTGGCGGGCGTCCGCCAAAGGTGTAGTGGCGGACGATCCTCTCCCTTGCCACCATCTTTTGTGCAAATCGCTGCTTAAGTAATAAATTGAGCGACGATTTGCTTTTTAAGGATGGGCCTTCGATGGTAAAGTTCGACTAATTGGAGAGAAGCAGGTAATTTTCCTCGATCCTTACGCACATACAATAGAGTGATATATTCGGCGCAAAGATGGCTTTTGACAGTATTTACATGCTTGTTTTTGCCGCTTGCCTGCGGGAGGTTGTCCGCGGCGGGCGTTCCCGTTGTGGTTGAACTTTTCGAATCCCAAGGATGTTCCAGTTGCCCACCGTCTGAGCGAGTTATGTCCGAGTTGAAGCAGGAGTTCGGCGACTCCGTGATTCTCCTCACCTTCCACGTGGATTATTGGGACTCTCTGGGTTGGAAAGACACTTTCTCCGATCCGCGCTGGACTGAACGTCAGAAGATGTACGGACAGGCCTTCTCTCAGAGTTCTATTTATACTCCGGAAATGGTCATCGACGGGGATGTTGGGTTTAACGGCGCCGATGGCCGAAGAGCTCAGGATGAAGTCAGCTCAAGACTATCCACCAGGAAAGGATCCTTGGATCTCGCGCTGATAGCGAAAAGTGCCAAATCGATCGAACTCTCCATCCACCTTACCCCGGAATTGGCCAAGCTCGCAAAGGAGCTATTGGCGGTTATTGTGGAGGACGATTCTCCGGTTTACGTTCGACGAGGGGAAAACCGAGGGGAGACCATGAGCGGCGATTTTGCGGTCCGCGCGATGAGGTCGGTCTCCGTCGGCTCGGGGGGCCAGGCACATGTCGTTCTTGCGCTTCCTTCCGGAGTCGACCCCGCGCGATCTCGCGTGGCTATCCTGGTACGCGGAGAATCTCCCAAGATCATTTCAGCTCAGTCCATTCCTTGGCTAACGTCCGCAAAATAGCTATGTCTTGTTGTATTTAGTCCTCACGGACGGATAAGTTAGAATTCAACACGAGCGGCCATGACAAGACTGATACGTTGGCTTGATGATCTGCAAATGCGTGTAAGCTGCCGGAAGTTCGCCCGGCATATTTCCAGTGAAGATCCGATTCCTGGAGGGTTTTCCATGCGGATCTATTTCTGGATCCACTGGGTCGTCTGTCCATTTTGTCGGCGCTATTGGAAAGAGATTCGCGAAATTGGCCGAATTCACCGGTCCCTGATGTCCCGCCATCCCGCCGCTCGGATTCCGATCTTTAAACAACACATGAAGGAAGCCCTGCAGCGCCGCTATTCGTGATTCCTGCCGAAGCGATTGAAGCGCTTATCGGCCGCTATACCGATAATCTCCTGCGGGCGGCTTACAGTCTTGGGTTTCCGGATGCCGAAGCCGAAGAGCTGGTACAGGCCACCTTCGTCGCTTATTTCGATGGCGGCTCCCGGTTCGAGAACCGCTCAAAAATTCTCACCTACCTCTTCGGCATCCTATACAACAAGGCTCGCGAAACGCTACGCTCGCAGGCCCGCCATGAATCGATTGACGCTTCCATTGATGCGCAGTTTGAAGCTCATTTCGATGGTGAAGAACACTGGAACAAGCTATCCGAGGAGTTAATGACCGAAGTCGAAAAAAAAGCCCAATCGTCGGCCATCGGAGAGCGGCTTGAAGAGTGCTTAGAGAGCCTGACGAGCACCATGCGTATGGCGTTTATGATGCGCGAGGTGGAGGGGTACGGTTCGGAGGATATCTGCACAGTCTTGGGGCTCACGTCGTCGAATTTGGGCGTTACACTCTTCCGGGCGCGTAACAAACTGCGCGAGTGTCTTACCTCCAAGGGTATTGTTATCGTCTGACCGTAAAATCTTTAAAATTCCTCGCGCCTCACGGAGGCCATTGTTTGGTCAGAAGGCCCAGTTCACTGGTTATAATAAGATGTGTCTGAACGCATCCCTTCCCCCATCAAAATACCGATCGCACCTGTAAAATCTCGGCAGTTGGCCGCGAACCAGCGTCGACTTGAACTGCTCCTTGAAGCGGTTACCGATTACGCGATCTTCATGCTGGACACCCAAGGATTTATCCAGACCTGGAACCCTGGGGCCGAGCGCCACAAGGGCTATACCGCCGGTGAAATCATTGGTCAGCATTTCTCCGTTTTTTATCCTCCCGAGGAGATCGCGGCAGGAAAGCCCGACCGTGAACTTAAGCAGGCTCTGGAAGCAGGGCGGTTCGAAGAAGAAGGTTGGAGAGTACGCAAAGACGGCACGCAGTTTTGGGCGAATGTTGTTATTACCCCGGTTTACGACGAGAGTCATGTCCTTCAGGGATTCGCCAAAGTCACGCGCGATTTTACCGAACGGCGAAAGGTTGATCTGGCGCTACGGCTGAGTGAGGAGCGATTTCGATTGCTCGTCCACGCCGTCAAAGATTACGCGATTTTCATGCTCGATCCCAAGGGGGGTGTGGTGAGTTGGAATGAGGGAGCCCAGCGGGCCAAAGGCTATCGCGCCTCGGAAATCATCGGCCAAAACTTCTCAAAATTTTATACACCCGAAGATGTGGCGAGCGGATTGCCCGAAGAGCTGATTCGTGTCGCCACCGAACGCGGCCGGATTGAAGTCGAAGGATGGCGCGTCCGCAAAGACGGTTCGAGGTTCTGGGCGGACGTCACTCTCACGGCGGTCCACGATGAGGCAGGGAGTTTGATTGGTTTTGCGAAGGTCACGCGGGACGTCACGGAGCGCCGCCGAAGCGAAGAAGAGTTACGAGCGAAACAGAGCGAAATCAATCAATTGCAGAAGATGGAAGCGCTGGGCCGACTCGCCGGAGGCATTGCGCACGATTTCAATAATTTACTCGCTGGAATTCTGGGTTGCGCGGAAGCGATCAGCCCCGCTTTCACCAACGATAACCCTGCCCAAGAAGACATACAGGCCATTGAAAAAGCTTGTGAGCGAGGCAGACAGTTAGTCCAGCAATTGATGGCTTTCAGCCGCCGGCAAGTCGCGGCGCCAAAAATCATCAATTTGAACACCGTTATCCAAGGAATGGCCCAATTGATTCAGCGAGCCATTGGCTCGCCCATCCAGCTCACTCTGGAGCTCGATCCAAACCTGAAAGCCATCCAAATGGACGTTAGCCAGTTGGAACAAATCTTAATGAATCTCGCACTGAATGCCCGCGATGCCATGCCGACCAGTGGACGACTCATAATCAAGACGGCCAATGCCTGGGTAGACGAAACGAGCGCCCTTGATGGATTGCCGAATCGTCCCTGCGAAACGGTTGAATTAAGCGTCACCGACACGGGGACGGGCATGAGCCCGGAAGTGTTATCGAAGATTTTTGAACCTTTTTATACGACAAAAGAGGCAGGGAAAGGGACGGGGCTCGGACTTTCAACCGTTTATGGAATCATTCAGCAGAACAAAGGGGGCATTTCGGTGTATAGCATTCCAGCGATGGGCTCCACGTTTAAAATCTTTTTACCTGTGCATGGCATGGCGCCAGAAAGTCCGTTCCCCGAGCGGGAGAAATCCTCCGACACATACGCGGTGCGCGGCGCGGAGCTCATTTTAGTGGTGGACGATGATCCGTTAGTTTTACGCAATACGGTGCGTGCTCTGCAGCAAAAAGGCTATTCCGTTCTTTCGGCGACCAATGTCGATGAAGCCGTGGAGAGCTTTAGAAAAGCGCGCGGAAAGATTCGTTTGTTGCTCACGGATGTTATTATGCCGGGGAAAAATGGCAAAGAATTGGCCGAGCAACTTCTGCGCGATGATCCCTTGCTGAAAGTACTGTTTATGTCAGGCTATTCGGCGGAAATCATCGCCGATCACGGAATTATTAAACAATCCGTAGCGCTTCTTGAGAAACCGTTTAACGCGATCAATCTGGCTAGTAAAGTTCGCGAAGTCTTAGATCGTTAAGTCGCGACGTGATTCATACCTTTGAAATCATCCTCATTCTTCTGGTCACCGTCGTCGTCCTGGAGGCGGCGGCCAGGCGCTTGGCGTTGCCTTCGCCCTTCCTGCTTTTGCCGGCCGGAATTCTCCTCGGGTTTGTGCCGCGTTTCCCGACAATCACGCTTGATCCGAATTTAGTCCTGCTGGTATTTCTTCCGCCACTTGTTTACGCCGGGTCGGCTTTAGGATCCTGGACGGAGTTTCGTAGAAATATTCGTCCGATCTCCCTTTTATCTATCGGCTGTGTTTTGTTTACCACCGCTTTTGTCGCCTTGGCGGCGCACTCCTTGATTCCGGGGTTTGGATGGGCCGAGGCGTTTGTCCTGGGCGCTATTATCTCGCCTCCGGATGAAGTGGCGGCCATCAGCATCGCGCGGCGGTTAGGAATTCCCAAAGGAATTTCCGCTGTTCTGGAAGGGGAAGGGCTTGTGAACGATGCGACGGCCCTCACCGTCTACCGCGTCGCCGCTGCCGCCGTCGTGACGCATTCCTTTTCCTGGATAAATGCGGGTGGGACCTTTTCGATGATGGTTGCGGGGGAGATCGCCTGGGGGGTGATGGTGGGCTGGGTGATGCTGAGAGTCCGACGCATGCTCCACAACACCTCCCTGGAAGTGACCCTTTCGCTACTAACTCCGTTTATCGCCTTCTTGCCTGTGGAACGTCTGGGGGGAACCGGTGTGCTGGCGACCGTCTCCGCTGGGCTCTATGTCGGCTATATGAGCTCGCAACTGGTTGCGGCGACGACGAGGCTTGAGCTGGTTCCGGTCTGGCAAATTATCGAATTCGTCCTGGATGGAATCTTGTTTCTTGTCGCCGGGCTGCAGCTGCACCGGATTCTCGCTCCCTTAAGCCGCACGAATCACGTATTACTTTGCGCGTACGGGATTGGCATCGGCCTTTTGGTCATCGTCCTGCGCATCGCGTGGGTATTCATGATCGCCCAAATGCAAACGATGTTCGGGTTGAAGCTTCGCCGGGGCGAACCCAACCCACGCTGGCAGCGGCTCTTCATTGTGTCTTGGAGCGGCATGCGTGGCGCGATCTCCCTAGCAGCCGCATTATCCATTCCGCTTCTCACCAGCGCCGGCGCCGCGTTTCCACAACGGGATATGGTGATTTTTCTCACCTTCTGCGTTATCGTGAGCACGCTTCTCTTGCAGGGATTGTCGCTTCCCTGGCTGATTCGTCTTCTTGGAATTGATCGTGAAGGCCGACAGGAACGCGCTGCCTCCGGACATCAGGAAATTGAAGCGCGTCGTCAGGCGGCGGAGGCGGCTCTGGCGCTTTTGGCGGCGCGCCGAAAAGACGGGAGCTATCCCGAGGCGCTTCTGGACCGCATCGAAGATCAATACCGTTACCGCAGCGCCCAGTTCCGCGCGCACTTAGACGGCGATCATGATGGTGCCGTGCAGCACGGAACGCACCGCTATAACGTGCAGGCCGAGTTGATTGAGACGGAGCGGAGTGTGATGCTCCAATTGCGTCACTCCGGCGTGATCGATGACGACATTCTGCGCCGGATCGAGAAAGATCTGGACCTGCAGGAAATGCGGCTCCGTCAAGGGATCACGGAATACAATTTATATGCCGATCAGCAGGAAGAACCGTTAAAATAACAAAAATTCCTGACCATTCGTATTAACCATTTTTTGGATTATCTCTGATGTATCGGCGTTCTTTATCCAATTCCACTTCATTGCGTATGATGCGGTCGTGGTAATTACGCTGCCAGATTTTCTGTCCTTGCGTGCCGCGGATTTCATTGATTCGCCGGGTCGTCGAGGCCTTAAATTGGGCGATCATGGAACCCAATGTTCTGGGTTGTCGCTGTAATGAATTGGCGGGCGCACAGCGGTGCGCCCCTACATTTCCATTGTCCCGATGGATTTCCATGTCAATGAATAGGATCGCCTGGAAATGGTCTGGCATCACGACCCATTCATCCAGGAATACCCCCGATCGTACCGCTGGGGTTTTTAACCATTCGTCCCGAACGATCTGCCCTTCCGGCGACAAATCAATTATCCGGCCAAACAGCCGCTGGCGGTGTTCAGCTACCAACGAAACAAAATAGGCAGCCGTCTGCCCATAATCGAACGATCGCAGGCGGATGGATTGACGATCAGGATAAATAGGTCCCATGGGAATTGTAGGGGCGCACCGCTGTGCGCCCATCATCTAGTTAGAGGCGCGAACGGGATAAATATTCATTTGAAATAGTGACTACATTTCAGATCCCGATAGAGACCCTCAAAAAAATTGGGACCTATGGACGTAAATATATGGTCTTTTGGCGGATATCGCATCGCCCCCAAAACCACGTAAAATACTCAATGCTCGTACGCGCGCGTACGACACTATGCCAAAACACCTTGCCCGCATCGTCGCCCTTCTCCTGATTCCCTGTCTGGCGGTGGGATCTGTAGGCGCGGGATCCCATCCTCGCCCGCCATCGGAATTCCAACTGGGTCGCATGGCGGCCAGACAGGGTGGTCTGCCCTTACAAGAATTCTCTGCTCAGGCGCTGGCGCTTCCGACGACGCGGTCTGCGAAAACGGCTCATGATATTATCGTTGTGCTGCGGCACGAAAATGCAATTCCTGCGCCCTCCGCCCAAACGATTGCAGTCGGTATTCGCGTGCATGGAGACCTAACGTTCGGAATGGGATTTGGGCAACTATTCTTTGAGCTATGGCGAGAGATTTCAGCGTGGGTCCAGTCTGGCAAGTGTGCGGCGATTAAACAGAGATGGTGGGGTGACAGGGATATTGTCGAATGGCCCGATGTCGCCTGGCGCAACCCAGAAAGTAGGCAGAGTTTCGAGCGCGACCTCTTGATTTTGGCAACAGGCACAGCCCAATATAAAATCGCCGCCCTTCGCATCCTTCGACATCTTTTAACGACAAAAATGATTCCTGACGCAGAGCTTAAGGCGCTATTTCCGGTGGTGTGGAACAATCTGCGTGCGTTGAATAAAGACAGTCGGCGTGAAGCGCAATGGCTTCTTGTCGAATTCATTGGGCGTCGAATGGTCGACCCGCATTTCCTGGAGCAAGCATCGCCGCACGTTCTCAATGTGGTCGGACCTAATGAAAATGCCAATGCCGTGCAAGCCCTCACTTATCTGATCGAGAGCGGATGGGTCCAAGGGCGTCAATTGAGTAGAACATTTGATCGGGCACTGGCCCTCAGTGAAAATCATTTCTGGCCCATGAATCCTATTTTTATCGACTTTCTTAAGATCTGCGTGAGTTGGGTTCAGGGAAAAGTGGAAGACGAGCACGCGATCCCAGGATCGACGAACATTCTGGTACAAGCTATCCGGCGCGCTCATACGCGTTTTCCGGACGCCGACTATCCCCCATATTTGTTACGCGCCCTGGCAGAGGCGGGCGTGAAAGAGGCCGCTGATGTTTTGCATGACACTCCGGCCGACTCTCAGAATGGCGGTCCCTCCGGAACCAACACGACGATCGGTAGAGCTGGAGGTCTTGGCGAAATCGGAACGTTCATCTCCGATATTCCGCCGCACATCGCTTCTCTCTTTAATCACCGTGAACCGAATGCCGATCGCCATTTGTCCAATATCAAAGATGATGCCGCCAACATGCGACCGGCCTCGTCGGGTATTGATGCCATGGATGTGAAGCGGCATCTTAAACAAACTTTGGTTGTTTTCAATGGCCGTGGAATGCAGGAATTGTCTCTTATAACGGCCGACCAATTAAGTCCAAACGATCAAGCGCGGGTGCGGCAAAGTCTGCTGGCATGGCATGATATTGGCGGCTCCGAATTTACTCGGGAACTTGTTGTTGGTTTGATGGTGTCTCAGGGCAACATTCGTAAGAATTACTGGCAGGCATGTCGTATAAGTCTTCACGAATATCTTTTGGCCGTTTGCCGGAATTCCGATGGTGTATTTCTCTCGATTGAAGGATATTTTTATTCGACACCGGACAATAATACAGTGCAATATATGGAAATCTCACCACCTAATATTTCTCATGAACGATTTAAGGGAGTCGGCCCCGAGTTGTTGGTCGCCGGACTAGGGCATCTCATAGAGAGGCCCGGTCTTTCGCCTCGAAAACCCTTGCGCCTGCCAGAGCCTGAACCTCTAACCGAGCGAATCGTTACCGCGTTATTGGGCTATGAACCCAAACGCGTTGTGGACGATAATCCGGAGAAGCCAACGATTTTGCTGACGAGAAGTGAAATCCGAAAAATGATTCAGAAGCAACATGAACGTGCCGTAACGCTAGTTAAGAAATATGGGCTGGATCAGTCAATCGAACTGCCCGCCATCCACGACCTTCATGGAGAGTCGAGTAATGTCTCTGACCGATGGTTCGCTGACATAATAAATCGTTTTTTAGATGACATTGATTTGGCGGTGGAAAACACAGAAGCGATGATTTCATCGCCTTCTGTACCAATAGTGCCGCCACCGTTAAAAGCGGAGAGCGGCGCCGCCCCGGCCGCTCTGGACATTTCTCCCACCGATGACTTCTGGATTCAGGATAAATCTGGCCGTGGGCTTGATGAGGCTTTGCTTAAAGAGTCTGAGCCGAGACATTGGATTGATCCGCGAAACCAACAGCTCAGCGTGGAGGAAGCCCAAGCCGCTGCGCCTCTCATGGCGCCGGGTCAGGCGGGCTGGGATGCTTTAGCGCAGGCCATCCGCGACACAATCCCTCTGGTGTCTAGCGGTTTTAAGGACTTTATCGCAAAAATTCCTCAGTTCGAAACGAGCCGTGATCTCGTTCATAACTTTATTGAATTCGTCAGTGCATCGAATCGAGATTGGATCGGAGAGTTTTTCTGGTTTAAATCCGTATCTATGATCGAAGTCTATGAAAAAGTAATTCAAGAGTGGGAGAATCCAGACGCCTTCGTAAATGAATCCCTCCAATCGATGAAGCGTCTGAAGATCCTGATGTATGTATTGGCGCTTAGATGGAAGTCATATCCGGCGACGGCGCCCGAAAGGAACAAAGATTCCCAACTGCGAAGCGAATCTGCCTAGCCGATGATCCAAATCTCTATTTGAATTGTAATGCCGGAATCGGAAGCCAGGTGGGAGGGGTTTTGACTTGGATTCCATCGAGGTAAAAGTGACTCGGCCCCGTGCAGATCTCTTCGCCGTGCCGCAGGAGGCACGTCTTTCGGCCGCTGTAGGCGTAGTGGCTGCCGTCGGGCGAGAGGGCTAGATGGGATGGCGTCTCCGGGGCCGGCACTTCTTTTCCATCCATGACAACCGCACGCTGGCAATGTTCTTCGGCGCCTTCCAAGAGGCACGATGAACTTCCTATATAAGCCACATGCCGCGCGTCGGTCGATACCTGTAGATCGGAAATGTGCTCATAACTTTTTTCCGTCTGGCTATCGATGCATACTTCCTGCCGATCGTAGCCTTCCGCCACATAAATGCAACGGCCGCCGACTTGCGTACAGCTGGATTCCGAGGGATCGCAGCAATGATCGGGTGTGCGGTCGCAGACCGGCTTCGTCCCTCGATCGTACGTTCCATCCATCGATCGGCGGGGATCGGCGATGGTCAGTTGAAGCGGAATGGAAGCCAGGAGATCCGCGGACGCCGGTGTGTTTCCGCCTATCACGTGGATCGAGCCCTTCGCCACTAAGGGGCCGCGGTGGCTGGGGCTGACGACCACCAGCGGACCATCCCAGCTTTGACCGGCATCTAATTTAAGTAATCTTTCGTGCAACAAAGCCGGGTTGTAGACATCTCCCCAGGCACCATCCGACAACAACACCTTTACTCCCGTCACGTAGAGCGGCGCGGAGCTTTCATTGCGTAGAGTCGCCGCAAGAACCGTCGGAGGCGTCATCGCCATCGTGACTTCATCGCGATCAAGCGTCGCCTGCAGTCCCGCGGCGAGAGCCGGTGCCGCACTAAGAACCAGAAAAATGGAAGTCCGCAGAAATCGAGCGCCAATAGTCACAAGGTCACTATATCAGACGGTGAAGGGGGGACTATGATGAAGAACGGTTGGAGTTCCATACCTTCGACTTTTTGTCGTCGGCAATTTGCTGGAGGGAGCGTTTTGTGAGGGCTGATCGAGTTTCAGTCTCGACTGGATCCGGAGGATCATGAGCGCCCGCATCGTCCATTTTGACCAGGAGCCACTGCTTGGGATTGCGCGACAGGCGAATCATGGACCAGCCGCCATTCAATTTCTTTCCCTGCAGCCAGAAGTCGATATGGCCTTTGGCCATTCCTTCAGACAATGGGATCAGCTTTCCTTTTCGGTTGGTCAAGTTCACATACGTCCCTTGATCCCAGACCATCACCGTTCCGCCCCCATACTGTCCTTTGGGAATTGTTCCTTCGAAGCCCGCATAGTCGAGTGGATGATCTTCGACGTGCATCGCCAAGCGCTTGACAGAAGGGTCGGTCGATGGGCCTTTGGGAACAGCCCAGGAGAGAAGGACGCCCTTATCTTCCAGTCGAAAATCGTAATGAAGATGGCTCGCCGCATGTTTTTGGATGACGAACTTCATTTTGCCTTTTGGGCTGGGCTTTCCGCCCTGAGGCTCGGGAGTGATATCGAATTTCCGCTTTTCGTGGTAGGTTGCCAACGCTTTGGAAGAAGTCGATGGTGGCGGAGACTCAGCGTCGCTAAAGGGCGGTAGTTTCTGCTTCATCGTCAAGACCGGTGCGAAGAGATCGCCATTTTTTTGCACACGCTTTAGCACCTGGTCGGTTGTAAAGGCGAGCAGATCGGGATCTTTCGCCTTTATGGCTTTTTCAAGCTCGTCCCAATTTAATGGCGTCGAAACGGTCGGCTGCGGACTCACGCGCAAGGAATAAGCGGTGCAAGTGGTTTTGTGCTCATCGTTCTGGCTCCAGTCGATAAAAATCTTTTTATTCCGCAAGGCCTTACTCATCATCGACACGATGCGGTCCGGAAAACGTTTTTCCATGCTGATCGCCAAGGCGTGGGCAAATTCTTTCGTTCGGTCGAAGGTCATAGCGGGATCATTTAGGGGAACGTACACATGCATGCCTTTTTTCCCTGAGCTCTTGGCGAAGCACTCGAGGCGATGATCGGCCAGCACTTTTTTGAGTTCGAGCGCCGCCCACGCGCAATCCAAAATCGTCATTCCTGGCCCTGGGTCCATGTCGAAGGCCATGGAGGTAGGACATCGGATGTTTGCTTTTTTGGAAAGAAGAACATGAATTTCGATGGACGCCAGATTTGCCGTCCAAATCAAAGAGGCCTTATCATCAATTGTGCAGTAATGGATGATGGTCTTATCGTTGCGCGGGACTTCAGTGGTGTGCATCCACTTCGGCCGATAGGACGGACATTCCTTTTCATAGAAGAAAGGACCTTCGACACCATTGGGGTAGCGCACCAAGGTTGCCGGCCGGTTTGCAAGATGCGGAACCATCACGTCCGCCACGCGGGCATAATAATCCAGCATCTGACCTTTGGTGAAGCCCGTTTTCGGGTAAAACACCTTGTCCATGTTTGAAATTTCAACCTGGCGCTGATCGACCTTCACAAGGGTTGTCTGTTTCATGCTTGGTTAGACGAGAGATTATGGCGGAGGGTAACAGATTGACAGTAACCCTCGGACGGCTTGGGACATCCAATCGAGGGTATCCAAAGGAGATTTCCCATGGCACGCAAAACGAAGACCGATACGATCCATTTTAGCCCTAAAAAGACGGTTGCGGCACCAGCGGCGCGGCTGGGTAAGCCCTTCTGGAGCGGCTCGATCAGTTTTGGACTGGTCAATGTGCCGATCCGCTTATTTCCAGCCGTCCATGAGAAAACTGTGCGCTTTCACCTGCTGCATAACAAAGACGAAGTGCGTCTGCATCAGAAACTGGTTTGTCCCATCGACAATGAGGAAGTGCCTCGGGAAGACGCCGTCAAAGGGTATGAAATAGAAAAAAACAAAAATGTGGTCTTACAGCCTGAGGAGATTAAGGCTTTGCAGCCCAAGGCGGAAAGGGTCCTTGAACTCATCAGCTTCGTAGAGCTCAATCAAATCGACCCGATTTATTTTGATCAACCATTTTATGTTTTGCCCGCTGAAGGAGGAGGCAAAGGCTATCACCTTTTGGTAGAGGCGCTCGGACAAACCAAGCGCGCGGGGATCGGCAAGATCATCATGAAAACCAAAGAATATCTGGCGGCCTTACGACCGACAGACAATATTTTATGTCTGGAAACGATGCATTTCCGAGATGAGGTTGTGATTGCTGACGAGCTGATTGGCGATATTCCGCACGTCAAAGCCAGCGAGCCCGAAATCAAGATGGCTATCCAACTGGTCGAATCTCTGGCTGCGCCGTTTAAGCCGGAACAATTGCATGACGATTATCGTGAAGCTCTCCTAAAATTGATCAATGAAAAGGCAAAAGGAGGGCATATCGCTGTTTCGCCGGTCAAAGAAGATGAGGAACCTGAAGTGATCGATTTGATGGCGGCCCTGCAAAAGAGTCTTGTCAGCGTCAAAAAGGCGAAGGGATCTAAAGCCGCCTGAACTCAGGCACAGGAGACTCTGATGTCGGCCATGCCACGCTGGATCGAACCGATGCGAGCTGTCCTGACCGATGAGCGATTCTCCAGCCCGGATTGGATTTACGAACCCAAATTGGATGGTCAACGAATTCTCACCTACCGGAGCGGCAAATCGCTGGAGTTATACACCAGGAATCAATTGACCGCCAACACGCAATATCCAGAACTGGTGGGATCGTTGCGCTCGCAGAAACCAAAATCTTTTTTAATCGATGGAGAAGTCGTCAGCTTAAAGCCCCATAGCGCTGTGAGCTCTTTCTCTCGCCTTCAAGAGCGAATGCATGTGGATCATCCTTCTGTAGATCTTGTGAAACGGATCCCTGTGATCTACTTTGTGTTTGATCTGCTCTTTATCGACGGCGTCGATCTGCGATCCAAGCCGCTCCTTGAGAGGAAGTCACGACTCGAAGAGCGCTTTCAATTCGGCAAGCACGTACGCTTTCTCAGTCATTTGAAAGGAAATGGCGAGGCTTATTATCGGCAGGCCTGTCGCCTGGGCTGGGAGGGCTTGATCGCCAAACGGGCCGACGCGCCCTATCGGAGTGCGCGCACGCGCGATTGGTTAAAATTTAAATGTGTCAATGCTCAGGAATTGGTGATCGGCGGTTACAGCGATCCGAAAGGCACGCGCGACCAGTTCGGGTCGCTCCTTCTGGGGTATTTTGATGGACCAAAACTTCGTTTTGCCGGAAAGGTGGGGACCGGATTTGATCAGGACCTGTTGCAGCATCTTGGAGCTAAGTTGCGATCTCTGAACGTGGATGATTCGCCGTTCGCGTCCGTCGATATCTCTCTGCGAGGGCTCCATTGGGTGAAGCCGGAGCTTGTGGCGCAAATTGGTTTCAGCGAATGGACGGATGACGGGAAACTGCGTCATCCGCGTTTTTTGGGTTTGCGAAACGATAAGGCCGCCAAAGACGTGACCCGTGAAACGACTAAGCCACTCCCTGGCGACCGGTCCGGGACACTGACTCAAACTCCCGCAAATCATCGGCTAGCAACTTATCCATAATCTCAAGTGTGCCCTGGCCATTCGCCTTGGACGTGATCACATCGGCATGTTCTTTAATCGCGGGGATCGCATTGGCGACCGCGACGGCCAATTCACACTCTTTTAGGAAGGCGTGGTCATTTTCGCCATCGCCAAGCCCTACCACATGATCTGCGGAGATGCCCAATTCCTTGAGCGCGGCATTCAGTCCGGATTCCTTGTTGATTCCCGAGGGTAAAATCATTACGGCGTCTATATTGAAGTTGACCGCTAAATCCAAGCCTGTCTGGCGGATGACCTCCTGGACAACTGTTTCATGAGGATGCCGCGTGGAAACGATGATTCGGCCCTGAGATAAGGGATGGACGCCGCGTTCCCGCAAGGCTTGTATAAACGTGGAAGGGGGAGGGGCCGTAAGCCATTTCTCTTCGCCAGAGGCCGGTCGGTATAAGACCGCGCCATTTTCAGCGACTACGCGGTCGAAGATGGCAATCCCCGGCAATACAGAAAGAAGGTCCGGCAGCTCTCGGCCCGTTAGGAGGATTAATTTTCGACCTGATGCGCGAACCCTCTGCAAGCCTTGCAGCACCTCCGCAGCGAGATGCCCCTCAGTCGCCAGGGTTCCGTCGTAATCTGAAACGAGTGCTTGGTAACGCATAAAAATGAAACCGTACCCCCCGGAGACCTCGGCC
>Ga0206971_10021_pt2 | contig 41332 bp, 42 predicted proteins | sample Alteio_BWOrgHeat_85_FD_152917 | JGI IMG/M metagenome (GOLD analysis project Ga0206971, IMG submission 152917) | Enriched cells from forest soil in Barre Woods Harvard Forest LTER site, Petersham, Massachusetts, United States -... | ecosystem: Environmental > Terrestrial > Soil > Temperate forest >...
GACTTCGGTTGTTTGAAATTACTAACTCCGGTCACGAATGCAGGCTGGTCCCCACCTAAAGACTGAAAGAACAAACTGTCTTTTTTGCTGAAAATGAATTGTTTACTATCGCCAGAAAAAAAACCATCCCAATTATCCACTGCAAATTCCTTCTTCCATTTCCGAGCATCCGTGGATTGAAGCACTTCTCTAGTATCATGCCCGGCGGCATTTGTCATCAAATAACAAACATAATTGCCATCAGCGCTAATAGCCGGTATATATAAATATGGCATTTTCCCAAGCACACTAGTATCCAAAGGCGGTTTAGATAGTTTTGCCTGTCCGAAAACAATTGATGATAAAAGCAAGAACGAAAATATTATTTGTATTTTTTTCATAACGATTTCACTAATAATTTGAGTTATTTAAGAGGCCATGTTGCTTCACCATTCTTCATTTTGTCGAGATTTGATAAGATTCCCTTATCGGATGGGCTTTGGCTTACAGCTTTCTTTTGCCAAATGATCGCGGCATCTTTATCGCCAACCTTGTATAAAAGATTGGCATATGTATCCATGTATGGCCCCACGTTTGGATTTCGCGCGATAATTCCCGTCATCCATTTGATTGCGGTCTTTAATTGAGCTATGTTAGTGCTATACAAAAAAATATTCCACGCATCAACATTGATAGTAATCGGTCCCATGCCGGAAAGAGTATCCGATCTTAAAGTCTCAACTTGTTGTATACGATATTTTAAATAATCAGGCCAGTATTTGTTGTCTTTAGTTTTTAAGAATCCGAACCACTTAACCTTGCCATTTAATATATTGCGATTAGCATAATCGCTATTGTATTTTTCGGCGATTTCGGCTTGCATAGTGGCAAAGTCAGGTTCTTTGTAATTTTCTTTTTTTTGAAATTCTACACTAAGTAGCGGGGAAATTTCTGTAGTGAAAATAACCCAATCACACATTTGTTGAGCAAATCCCTTTCGTCCTAACGTGTTATCGACTCTATCAGCCTCGTGATAAGCGACACCAAAGCCCCGGTCTTTTAGAGTCTTCGTAAAAGTGAATAAAAATGCGAGGTTTTCTTTGGTAAATAACTGCTTTTGAGGCTGACCATCGATATACTTCTTCGCAATTAGTTGTATTTCAGGAACATTTTTCAACCTTTCAATGAAATCAAGGTTATTTTTTTTAGCGATTTGCTTATGCTTTAGTTGGCTTACATATTGAATGCCTATTTTTAAAATCAAAGAATCGTTTGCGAACCTGGTTATGAACGCTAAGTTATCCGGTTTACCATAAGCTGATTTCGGTATGCGATTCAAGTAATCTAACGCCAATTTCTCAGCTAAAATCTTATCTGCGTTTTGAAATGAAATGGCCAGTCCCTTTAATTCAGAAGTATCAATTTTTCCGGGCTGGAAGTTTTTCAAAATGCTATAATATTGCCTTTCCGGGTTTAAGGCGTCCTTCGAAAGCATAATAAATCCTTCAGCATTCAAAGTACCGGTTTCTTTATGCACCGGGGTACCTTCTGGTGAAAAGAAGAGAAATGTTGGAAATGCTGTTACTGTATAGTTTTTTTGTATTGTATTAGCATCGCCATACCATTTCTTAATTGTTGGATCGTCAAATTCTGTTCTGTCCATTTGTACTTTTACTGAAATGAATTTTTCGTTAAATGCATCACCCACTTCTTTTACTGGATAAACGCTTTCGTCCATCGTTTTGCAGGGTACACACCAGGTAGCAAAACAATCCAGAAAAATATATTTATTTTCAGCCTTAGCTTTAACTTTTACCTGTGCCCAGGTCAGGCCTTGTTCAAACTTTATTCCTTGTGCCTGCGTATCGGTAAAACATAGTAGGGACATTAATAAATACAGTAATTTTTTCATCTTTTTTTCTTTATTTCTCAGTTAATATTAGAAATGGCGTCCGCTTGCCCGATAAAATGGCCATGGATTGTCATAAAATTTTGTGAATGAATGGGTATAGCTTTTTAGCTATACCCATCGGATGTTAATATCCCGGGTTTTGCACTAAGGCAGGATCCTTTTGAATGTCCCCCAACGGCAATGGATACAGCTGTTGCTGGGTATTCCAACCTGAACTATTACCTTTAGCCAAAGTGACGGCGCCCATTACAGCATCCACTGTTCCGGTTCTTTTCAGGTCCAGCCAACGGTGACCCCATTCCGAAAACAATTCCACTTGACGCTCATGCTGAATAGCTGTTAGTAATGCTGCTTGTGTCGTCGCGGTTGTTCCCGGAAGTCCCGCCCTTGTTCGGATAACATTCAAATCTAAAATTGAGGCCGACAATTGATTTAGCTGCGCCTCTGCTTCTGCACGGATAAGGTATTGCTCACCTAATCGCAGAACCATCGTATATTCGGTAACCGCGGCATTTAAAGTGGCACTTTTGTACTTATAAGGATAGTAGTAGGTCACTCCACCAGAGGTAACCGTATTTACCCAGTTGCCGTTTACTTTACGTAAGTCACCGGCTTCAAAGCTTCCCAACAATTGTGGGCTGAGGTATACAGGGTAGCTGGTACTTGGACCGGTGGAGGGAAGAACATACAGCCAGCCATCTTCGGTATTATGCCCAGTGACCACCGGCTGTAATTGCCAGATGGCTTCTTTGCTGTTGGCAAGAAAAACACTGTTCAATGCCGGCAAACTGTAATAAGATGAATTACTGATCACCGCCGAAGCTTGGGTTATTGCATCTGCGTAATTACTACCGGTGTATAAATAAACTCTTGCTAATAACGCAGTAGCAGCAGATTTGCAGGGTCGCAACCGTTGTTCTGACCCGTTCGCGTATAAACTCTGGCCATCCGCTTTGATATAACCATCTGCTAATAAACCCTGTGCATCCTTCAGGTCTTGGATAATTTGTGCATAAACCTGTGCCTTGGGCGTTCTTGGAAGTGAAGCATTTGTTGCATAATTTGAAGATATAACCAAAGGAACGTCTCCGTAAAGGTTTGCCAAATAGAAATAAAAGAAGGCACGCATGAATTTGGCTTCGCCTAGTAATTGTTGTTTTACAGCCGGGGTAAGTGTTGTTGATGCATTTAAACCTTCTATCGCAGCGTTGCAGCTGTATAAGGGTGTTCCATAAATACCTCCCCAAAACTCACCCCCAGCACTGGGGCTGGAGTTTACTGCCAGCTGATTTTTATAATATAATGAACTATTTGATGTTGCGGAAACCCCACTATATAACGTAAATTCATCTGCCGATAGGCCACAAAAGGTAGAAATACTTTGGGCGCCGGCAGCCAAACTATTTGAGCTAACAACCATATTGGCGTAAATCCCCGTTAACGCAGCTACTGCAGTGGCATCAGTATTATAAACGTTTTGACTGTTTACGCCGGTAACTGGTGGATCGACCGTAACCAGTTTCTTGCAGCCTTCCCAGTTTATTACCATGAACAATAGCAAGGCTATGGTAAAAGCTCTATAATTTTTATTGATTGATTGCATATCTTTAATTTTTTAATGATTATTATAAACCAACTTGTAAGCCTACGGTTATAACACGTAAGGGTGGCAAACTACTGCCGCTCAGATTTTCAGGATCCATTCCATTAAAATTGGTAATAGTTAGTAAGTTTTGTCCTTGCAAATAAATTCGGCAATTTTGAAAGTGAACTCTTTTTATCCATTCATCCGGAAGTGAATAAGATAGGGACACATTTTTAAGCCTGATATAGGAAGCATCGGCATAATAAGCATCACTGGATGGTATACTTCCAAGAGAACTAGTAGTAAATTTCTTAATTGAAGTCATGTCACCCGGGTTCTGCCACCGGTTTAAAACAGTAATTGGTTGGTTACTAAATCCAGCAAAAAACGAGCCGGGTGCTAAAGCTTGGGGGTTGGCATAAATGTAATTGGGGCCTTTTTGCTTGGTAAAGGAAAAAAGAAAATCTAAATGGAGGTTTTTATAACTGAGGCTATTTTGGACCCCACCGTAATACTTAGGATTTAGATCGATCAAAACATAATTATCTCTGTTTGCAATAGGAGATGTAGTCGGATTTCCATTGATATCTGAAAAAATATAATTTCCTGTTGCTGGATCCACTCCAAGAAAATGATAGGCTTTAGTGAGGTTAAGCGATTGTCCGATCACATAAGTATTAACTAAGGTCGAACTGGCCAGGCCGGGATACGACGTTAGGGTGTTTTTTGGAATGGTAAGGTTAAATGAACTGTTCCAGTGAAAATCCTTCCCTTTTATGTTTATCGTATTTAAAACAAATTCCCAACTGGTGTTTTGTACGGTTGCGCCGAGATTTTGAAAAACACTAGTGAATCCTGTTATAGCAGGCAAGGGATAACTCAATAACTCATTAGAACTACTATTGCGGGCATAGCTTACATCCAATAATATTCTGTCCTTTAAAAACCCGATATCTGCACCTATGGATAATTTCCTGGTTTCCTCCCAGGCAATGTTGGGATTATTTAAGCCACCTGGGGCTAATGAGGCAATCCCCTGATAAGCAACAATATTGTTAATATTATTATATTGATTTAAATAGCTATAATTGGCAATCTGATCGTTACCGGTAGTGCCATAACTAGCTTTCAGTTTCCCAAAACTTACAAAAGATAAATCTTTTTTGAAGACATCTTCACTCGTAAATATCCACCCACCGCCGACAGACCAAAAATCGTGAAACTGGTTGCCAGAGCCAAAACGGCTGGTTCCATCCCTTCTTGCCGTTGCTTCGACTATGTAGCTATCTTGCCAATTATAATTTACACGGCCAAATATGGAATTGTATTTATATTGGCTAATGACCGAATTACCGCTTAAAGCGGTAGCAGATGAAAGACTCTGCATAACGTCATCGCTGTTATAGCCGCTGCCGGATAGAAGCGATGTATTGGTATTATTTTGCAGAATGGTCGCACCCGCTAATAAATTTAATACTCCTTTAGCAATCGATTTTTTATAGGTGATCTGTGGCTCGATGTTCCAGGTGTTTGAATAGCCCATGGAATAAGACGCACTTCTAGAGGTCGTTAATCGACTCTCAGGTTTTGTCGCCGCTATTACGTTTTGCGCTTGAAAAGCATTGGAATTCATGCTGTTATATCCAAAAGTGGTTTTTATTTCTAATCCAGGCAAAATATTATAGGACAATAAAGCATTGCTGATCAAATTGCTGGTTTTATTCAGAAACGGCACAAGAAGAAGACTTAAGGGGTTGGTCCAGGTAGAAGTACCGGAAGAATTGGGTTCCCAATTAAGCGTTCCGTCAGATTTGTACAACGCTGGCGCATCAGGCTCCAATAAAATAGCCGTCGACGTAAGATCCGTTTTAGGCAGTTGATCGTTATCTGCCAAAAAATTACCCGTTAATTGAAAGCGGAACCGCTGGTTGGTTGAAGCACCGCTCAAGCTAAAATGCAAACTGCCTTTTTGGTCATTGAAGTCCCCCGGAAAAACTGTTGTTTCTCGATGGTAAGTACCTCCTATTAAATATTGAATTGCGGTTGTTCCACCTGAAATACTCCCGTTAAAATCTGAATATTGGGCATTTCCGCCAATCAACGTTTTTTGCCAGTCTGTATAACGGCTTTGATCCCAAAGACCGTTAATATCATAATCAGTAGCCGAAATTGCGGCATTGTCGTTCTTTTTTTCTTCTAACCGCATTTGCAAATACTGTTGCGTGTTAAGCATAGGCAGTTCGTGAGTTACATGTCCTACGCCTTGTTGCAAATTAATGTCGACTTTCATTTGACCGATCTTGCCTTTCTTGGTCGTGATCAATATGGCACCATTCGAGGCACGGGCGCCGTAGATGGCTGTTGCTTCGGCATCTTTCAGAATTTCAATACTTTCAATGTCTGAAGGATTTAAAAAAGAAAGCGGGCTTCCGGGTGCGCCACTTGATCCCCCATTTAATCTTCCGCCCGAAGTCCCCAATGGTCCTAAAACCGTCAACAAATTATTTTGTGCACTAATGGGCATACCGTCAACAATATACAATGGATCACTTCCTTGGTTGATACTGTTTTGTCCTTGGATTCGGACAGTGACACCGCCTCCTGGAACTCCTGTATTTTGAGTAATAAACAGCCCAGCGACACGTCCTTCCAATGCCAATAACGGGTTATTTACTGGCTGTTCTTCGATTTCTTTGCTGGATATTTTGCCTATATTTCCTAAACTCAAACGCTGTGAGGTTTGGTCATAGGCAATTACCTGTACCTCGTCCAGTTTGGATAAAGCAATGGTTAATCGTATCGAACCCACATTTGCTTTTACGGGAGTTTCCATTTTTTCATAACCAATAACACTAATGACGATGCTTGCTTTATCATCGACATTGGCTAAATGAAAGTAGCCAGCGGCATCCGTAATCGTTGCATTGGAGGTACCCTTTACGGTTACCGTTGCGGAAGCAATCGGTAAGCCTTGTTCATCAAGTACGCGACCGGTTACGTCGGTGTTTGTAAAGAAATCTTTTACCGCTTCTTTGGCTTTGTCGATAAATGAAAGTTCTTTTGTGGAGATGACCACGGTTTTTTCGTCAATGGTATAATTTAAAGGCTGGTCTTTAAATATTTGATCCAAAACATCCTTAAGTTCAACTCCCCTTACGTTAATATTTACCATTTTAGCGGTTTCGAAAAGTTCGTCGGTACAAATAAAATCGTAATGGGTCTGTTTTCGTAGTTCCTTAAAAACCTCCTTGAGCGGGGCTTTTTTTTCAGAAAGCGTCACTTTCTGAGCGAAGCTGGCTGCGCTGACCTGTAGGATTGTGGCTATTAATATAACGGTGGTCAATCGCATAATCAACATTAATTTATAGATATACCTTGGAGGCATACCCAATTTCTCAGTATAATTTCTGTACATTTGTTTGTCTGGTTTTAGAAGTTGATACAATCGCAAATTTTATTGACACGATCCGGACACCGGCCAGCAGTGTTAGAGCACTTCTGGCTTTTTTTTGGATCATGGAGAGGATAAGTAATTATTGGCTTACCATAATCCTCCTTCCTTCGATCTCAAAATGGACCTTCTTTGTTAACTCTAATTTTTTAAGCACCTGGGATACATTACCAAACCGGCTGACCGTACCCCAAAACTTATCCGAGGGTATGTCCCCGGTGTAAACGATATCTACATTATACCACCGGGCGATCTTCCGCATGATGGGTTGTATATTTTCATCCTCGAACATAAAATAACCGTTTTTCCAAGCCATCGTTTCTTCGGTATTGACAGTTGTAGCCCTTTTGCCATCGGTTTGCTGGCCGGGGCTGAGCAGGATACCGTTTACTTTTACCGCACCTTCCAATAGGGTGGTTTTGATGGAAGGTTCATCTGCATAGGCATTGATATTGAAATGGGTGCCGATATCCTCTGCGATCTGGTTGTTTGTCTTTACCCGGAAGGGCATTTCGCTATTGTGTACCACTTCGAAATACGCCTCGCCAGTCAATTCAACCAAGCGTTCTTTTGCGAACGTGGTCGGATATTTTAATACGGAAGCTGCGTTTAACCAAACTTTACTACCATCCGGCAGGACCACGGAATACTGTTTGCCTTTGGGCGTTTCCAAAGTGTTATAACTAATAACGGTAGTGGAAGCTGCTCCCGCAGCCTGGTAAACTAACAGGCTGTCGCCGGCTTTGCGCAGGTCAGTCCCGTTTTGCTGGATGATCTTGCCTGCCTTGGTCTGTTCGAGCACAATTTTCCTTCCATTGGCCAATGTCAGTATAGCTCCATTATTGCCCGGTTTGATATCATTTTTATAATAGGCGGTTTGCCCGACAGGTTGTTTGTGAAAGATATAATAACCGCCAATCGAAAGGAATAAGAGAATGGAGGCAGCTGCCGCAATACGTGGCCATAAGGTGCGCACCGGCCTTGGAACGGTCTGGGTGCGGGTCAGGATCTGTTGCAAGAGCCGCGCGCTGTCTTCGGCATTAAACGACGGTGTTTTTGGTTCGATACCCACCCATACCTTTTCAAGGAGTTCGCTGACCGCTGCTTCGTTCCGAACGTCGGCCATAAGCCCCCAGAGTTCTTCGTTCTCTTCCGGACTGGTCCTGCGCTTAATATAGCGCCCGAATAATTCATTTAACCGCTCTGCTGCCATGCTTTATTTTATATTGACTTAACAATAAGTTCATATTTATGACTAAAGACACAGAATCCGGAAAAGGGGATATGGAAATACGAAAAAAAAATAAAATAGTTTATTTTTTTAAAATGACCGTAGCCAGCAGGGCGCTCAGGGCTGCGTGTTGTTTGACAAAATCGGCTACAGACTTTAAAGCCCATTGCTGGTATTTTTTGACCGATCCGGGGGAGATACCCATTTCAATCGCGATATCGGCGGTCTTCTTGCCCGCCTGTTTCAGGACAAATACTTTTTGCTGCTGCGGGGGCAGCTGGGCGACCGCACGGCCGACCATTTGCTCATAATTGTCTGGTAATACGATAGCATTTTCTTCTTCCTGGACAGCGAACAATTCAAAAGCGGCCTTTTGCTTTTGCAGGCTGACCTCTCTGCGGATACAGTTCAGCGTGTAGTTGCGGGTCAGGATAAACAGGTAGCCGGAAAAGTTAGCGACACCGGGCAAATCTTCGCGGGCCATCCAGATCTTGACAAAGATATCCTGCACGATCTCCTCGGTCATGATCCTGGAATCTGTCAACAGCAGGATATAAGCCCCCAACTGGTTATGATAGGCCTGGAACAAAGCCGCAAACGCCGCCTGGTCACCTCGCGCGGTGCCGGACAGCAGTTCCTGCTCATTCAAAGGGGGTTTGATCGCCATAACCTAAATTTACGGAAAAACACACCAATAATAAACAAAAAAAGAAGAAAACAAATTAAATCCGGTAACGCAGTGCAATGGCCTTGCCGATCGCCTCGGCGATTTCTTCAGTGGCCTCATTCACGGTCTCTTTGCAAACCCAGCTGCGGTCCTGCTTAACCAACGTCAATAGCAACCCGTCATATTCCACCGTTATTTCGTCCGTATCCGGGCGCACTGACTCAGGATTCACTATCCGGAAAATATGATCCGTTTGACCAATTGTAATGCGCAACACTTGTCCCATACCCGCTAAGATAAAAAAATTCACAAGGCCTCAAAAGGCACCAGGCTTTCTTCCACGATCAAACCGCTTTTACAAAAACCGAGCAAAAATGGTCCTTCCAGTTTGCGGTACAGTTCTTCCAGGTCACTATCACTTCCCGTTTTGCAAATGACAAAAGAGTTTCCACCCATACTGCTCAACTGCGCCCCGTATTTACCTATCAAGGCCCAAAGTGTATTATTCAACCCTTCGATAGCCATACGGTAAAAGCCGGCCTTCTTTAGACCCTCGCCATCCGCATAAGTATGAACAGCATATACCTCTATGATCTTTTTCAGCCTTTCCGTAAAAGGCCCGAGTTGCTGATCTGGCACGGCCGCTTCCAGCGTAATCAACACCAGGTCACTAATATCCGTCCGGGCCACATTCAAACTGGACACATCATAGCTTTTACGATTAAAATAAACAAGTACCTGCCCGATAAGTCCTTTCTTATCTTCGGCATAAATGGAAAAGATGGTGGTTTTTTTCATGATTTTTGGTTAAAAAAAAACCTCCCGGGGTTTCCGGGAGGCTGCTGTATGTTTTAAAAATTAAAGACAGATCAAGACAGTCCCGGAAGGGGCGGAATAATAATGACGATAACCACAACCAGCAGGATTGCCAGTGCACTCAATTGTTTACAAACTATTCTTGTCGTCATGGCGGCAAGATACAATTTTTCAATTAAAAAAATAATTACTCGTTTAATAGCCGTTTTTACCCGTTTAAAATGCTTTAAAATATTTTTACTTTCCCTAACTTCATAAAAACCAGCAGTCCAGCCGCTTCCTTTGTCAGCCACTTCCTGCATTTGGAGGGCGCACCGTTTCGGGGCACCCTCTTTTTTGGCTGCTGTTTTTGATGTCCTTTTATCTCCTTCAATTCTTTTTGCCGCTTTTTCATTACCAATTTCTGTTGAGCCCTGGATGGAAAAAAAGACCAGGCCTGCGGTTTTGAGCAAAAAATCTTCCTGAGTTTTTAGCGGTGTCCGCCTGGCGGCGGACGGGTGTTGGAGCGTATTTTTTGCTCAAAAGTCTTGTTTCCCATCCGGCTCATTCAGGTGAGGCTGTCATGAAAAAGCCAGGGAGGCTTTAGCCGACACTGGATTTTTAATAGCTATATGAAAAATAGGACAGTACACAACACCAACAGGGGACCGCCCCGCAATAGCATAGTCCGCAACCTATCGCCTTGCACAGCAATAATCATTTATTCATTTAAAACGGCGTAGCCCTCTTGAGTTCCGCTGAAAAACAAATTCATACACGAAAAAATTAGAAAACATGGAAACCAAAGTAAAAGAAAACGGCACAGCCGTTAATAACGAAAAAAACAAGCCCGCACAATTCGTATCGGGTAATCCTGTAAACAAAGATTCGGTTAAACAACCCGAACAGGCGAAAGCAGAACCAAAGGCAGAGCCAAAGCCCGAACCTGCCAAGCCCGTGCGGAATTTGGAGGAAACCATCAAATTTTTGGAGCAGTTGCACGATTTGAAAGTCAAACGGGATAGGTTTTTGGCAACCATCGCCAACTTAGACGAGTTCGAGATTGACCTAAAAAAAGAAGCGGAGGAAACCAACAGCAATTATTATCAGGGCTGTATCCTGACCATCGAGGACGATAACCACCGCAAGTTTACGACCAAGAACCCCATTATCGTTTGGTCGGTAGCACAGCAAATTACCAGTATTTGCGAAGGCAGGTTGGCCGAACTGGAAGCCAAATTAGTCATCACCGCTTAAATGGCAAACGCCCCTTGTTTCCCAAATTGGAACAGGGGGCGTTATCAGATCTATAACCATGATAAATCTTTTTATCGAGTTGACCAATCAAATTTATTGGGAGGGATACGCCGAGCAATTAGCGAAAGACAACCCCGCACAGTTTAGTTTAGAAATGGCGGATTTTGAGAACCTGTATAATTCAGAAAACGATGTACGACACGATCTATTTACTGGTCAAAGCGACCATACAAACCACGCATAAAACGGCACATGCAGCCATTACCGAAATTCAGCAAAAAGCAACGGTAACCATCAGCGATACCAAAAAGGTAAAAATATGCGAATTGAAATTTATGGACTATAAACTAAAATCTTAATAGGATGGCACACGATATTAATTATAATGAACAGACTTATCCTACGGTACTTTCAGAACGTGCGCAATTTCAAGGATGAAGAAACCAAATTCAAATCCATCATGTACGGTACAGGCTTAAACAAAAGCCAGGTTGCCTTTCAACAGTATTTTAAACTTTAACTAACCAAACGGCGGGGCTTTTGACCCCGCCTTAAAAATACCACAATGAAAAAGTCAGAAAAACCAACGCCCTATATTTTTATCAGGGCATATACACAAAGCGAATGGGACAGCTGCGATTTTGCCCTTATCAAAATCAGCAGATCATGGCTGGATATACTTGCAGAACGTTTGGAACTATTAGAGCCTTTCAAGGGTAAGAGCGATTTTTACAGCCACGAGTATTGGGACGCTCCTGAAAGCTATTACATTCATGACGACGACAACCTCCCCACCCGTGAATTACTGGAAGGGGATGCGTTCGACTGGTGTTATATCGAAACCGACCCCAACGAATTAACACGCTTGCAAAAGCCCGAAGCGGCATTATCCACCCACCAATTAGTGGTTACAGGCGATGGTTTCGGTCATTTTACCGCCATCGGCAAACACAGCGAAGAAAATTATTATACGGCAGAATTTAATGCCGCCGAATTGTTGGACGATTTTAAACAGGAACCATGAGCTTTATAATTTTGGAGAGCCACGGCGGGGCTGCTTATACTATCATCTGCACCGACGAGGACGGCAACAATTTAGTATTCGACACCCAAGAAGAAGCCGAAACAGAAGCCGCCCAATGCCAAGACGGCATCATAGTCGAACTATAAAACAATAATTTAACTTTCACCGCCCCGCAAGACCGCCAAAAACCCGGCGGCCCCTTGCGGGGCCAAAGCGCCTGTTATGTTCGGCAGACTACAATTACTCAAAGATTTGATTAGCTATTACACATTCACAATAAAATATACCATATCAATCTTGGTCAGCCATCAGGAATACCTTTTTCATCTGCGCTATAAAAGCCGGGCGGTTTAATTTGTCGATACTTTTCTTTAATTCTTTTCTACGTGCAGCCCTGTTCAATCCAGGAGCATTTTCCTTTGTTTTCCCTTTCAGCCGGTGAAAAGCTGCCTTTTTGTCCATTGGCTGCCCCTGAAGCCTTCTTTCTATATGATATTCAAAGATCGCTTTACAATTCAGGTAGCTATATTGCGTTCGAGTACCATTTGCCTTAAGGCGCTCGATGGCAGCGTCAAGGTGATCTGTACTCAGCAGAGTGTCGAAAAAATCAGTAAAGTCTTCCATTAAAACATCTGCAAGTATACTTTCTTTCGGTCCGATATAGCCCCAATATGGTGCAGCCTGCGTGATGTCGATCATTTCCCATACCCGGCTGCCCCAGCAGCTTGCCAACGTAACGATCAGCTGGTTCTGAGTTTTCCGATTAATGAGCCTCAAATGATCCTGTAAAGCTTCCCAGCCGACTGCCACGCCATTTTTCACCACCAAACCCTTCGGGTTACCGTGCATCTCAAAATGAATAATCGGCATCAGCTCATCATAAAGTACGTTGGCACATATTTCATCCAGCGCGTTGAAAAATTCTTGTACAGTGGAAGGATTATAAAAGTAAGCTGCCTTGCTTGTTAAGCCGCAACGCCTCGATATAATGGAATCGTACAACTCCTTACCCGTTTGTATCTCCTTGTCTGGCAATGACTGAATGACAACAACGCCATTATATTTCAGCCTAACCTGCTTGGCTTGGTCTGGGTTGTTCATTAGGCTTTATCATTAAGTATCTGCTGACCTGCCACTCGGGCGAGTGTACGGTGTCGCTTGCGCGCTTCATCAAAATAATATATCTTAAAGACCATATTATCGAATGCATCAGGAATGCGCCGTGCCAGCCGCTCGTCGGCTTCGACATGGCTGCTTTCCATTTTTTCCATATACTTGATCGTCATTTTAACCTGGCCGAATGGCTGGATGTGATTTACTTTTGGCAGCGTGGACCGTTCGACCGTTTCTATACCGCCGGTATCCAGTTCCACGCTGACATTGAATGCCGCGTAACTCGAATTATTATGGATCACCAGTGACATTTCCCAGCCAAGCGTCCAGTGGATAATTGGTTTCCCACTGACATCAACAACATACACACCGTTTTCCAATTGTCCCGGATTTTTGTCGCTAAACTCGCCGGGCATTCTGGCCGACCGTCGCCAAACCAGGTCCGCTTCAAGATAAGGCCCGTGCGCCGGTTCACCGGCATTGGTTTCATAAACAGCTTTTATGCTTTGCGACATTTTCAACTCGGCATTCGCCTTCCAGGTGTGTAATAACGATGCCGAATAAGCCTGCACATCTTTATCGATCTGGTCAGCACAATTACTGCAAAGCCAAATGCCATTGGTAATACCGGCCCTCGCCCCGGCTGTTAGCTCAACATCAAACCTCGGTCCGCCCGATGCTGCGGCAGTAATGTGTGCTGCCTTGCCAATACGGGTAGATTTTTCTGCTTGCCGGTTTGGCCCTACCGTATGGCAGCCGCAGGCCGGGTTGCTGCAAAGAAAGCCGACGCGTTCCGCTAGCAGAGTAATAGTTCTTCTTGAAAAATTGTCGCGCGGCATAGTTGTTTCTTGGCTGAATAGCAAAGATAACAATACGTCTTGTTAAAAAATGCAGTTAGCTCCTACGCCAATGTAATAGCTGCGGGGCACCCTTAGATTAAACTTACACTAATTCATTTCGCACCTCTAATGTTAGCATGATGGAAAAACCGATGGTTTTACCACATGCTAACATTCCAACAAACAATAACAATATTTTTTATTGATAACAACCTCACTTGAATCCTTTCCAGTTCAGCTAAGCGCTCATATTATCCTTAATTTATATTGGACCGTAAAAAAAATTTGAAAAAATGATAACAGTTTCTTTAAATCATTTCATTATTCCAAAGGATTTTCACCAATCTTTGCAACCCTTCTCAAATCTTCAACCAAACTTTTCGCAAAGTACACAGGCTCGGGAGCAAAGCCCCCACATGTCCGTGGGGGCTTTTTTATATTATTTTTTTTAATTTAGATTAGTGGTAGGGTGATAAGATCGACCACAAGCCAATTATTATTTAAGCCTTTTCAATTATGTCAAAGAGATCAAAATCCTTTATGCTATTTGCCCCGGTTATACTGGCGGTACTATTGCTAAGTTTTTTTACCCGGGCTAAAACCAGCTCCATACCGGCGCATAAAACGTATTATGTAGACAATGGTAAGGCCAATGCTTCCGATAAGAACCCGGGAACATTATCCAAGCCGTTTTTAACTATACAAAAGGCGGCTTCCATACTACAGCCGGGCGATATCTGTTATGTACGAACCGGAACTTACCGTGAACGGGTAACACCCCTGCATGGTGGGACATCAGAAACAGAACGCATTGTATATAAAGCTTATCACGGTGAAAAACCAGTGATCAAAGGATCAGAGCGCATAACTGCATGGAAGAAAGGCGACGGGAACGCCTGGTCTGTTAGCCTGCCCGACAAGTTCTTCGGATCGGTCAATCCATATACTACCAATGTAAAAGGAAGCTGCCTTGAACGGGGCGCGAACAATCATTTAGGGGAAGTGTATCTTGACGGGAAAGTCATACCTGAGTTTACCGGATGGAATGCAACCCACAGCGACTCAACCACCACCATCACCTGCAATTTCGGCGACGCGGACCCTAATAAGCAGTTAACAGAGATCAATGTACGGGATTGCGTATTCAGGCCTGATGCCGCAATGATTAACTATATTACTGTTGATGGATTTGAAATGGCCCAGGCCGCAGACAACTGGGCCGGGGGCAATTGCGAACAGCCGGGGCTTATCAGCCCCTGGGGCGGCAACCACTGGATCATCCAGAACTGTCATATCCATGATGCTAAATGTGCAGGCATATCAGTAACCTGTGTAGGAAGCCCCCGTGGGGGCCAGGATATCAATCTAATAGGGCACCACCTCATCCGTTATAACCTTATTGAGCAATGCGGACAAAACGGTATTGTTGGGCTCCACGGACTTACCGCGAGCATTGTGGAGTGGAACCTGATACAGGATATTAACCCCCGAAAACTTTTCGGAGGATGCGAACAGGGCGGAATAAAGTTCCACCTTACAGTAGATGTATTGGTCAGGAACAATATTATACGCCGTGTCACGAACCTGAGCCATGATGCACCCGGTATCTGGGCAGACAACGCTAATCAGGGCCTTCGGATTTCGGGTAATATAATTGACGTTCCAGAGGCATCGCACAACATTTTTTGCGAACTGGAACATGGCCCGATATTGATAGACAATAATATCCTGTTAGGTTCGGACCAGCGTGTGCTTTCCGATGGTGTTTATCATGTGCATAACCTGATTGTACACTCTCCCATGACCTGTGCCGCTGAGCCGAAACGGCCCCTGGCGTCGTGGATACCACATACTAAAACGCAGGTCTCAACAAATAGAACGGACTGGATTCCCAATATGGCCAAAGAAGATATGAGTTTTAATAATATTTTTATTGAGTGTGGTCCTTGCCAAACGGCCGAACGGTCAGATTATAATGTTTTATACAAAGGCGGCAAACCTACGGCTAAGGACCAGAACAGTATTAAAAATGCAGATTTCGACCCCCAGTTTTCCATGGTTCATGATGCCGATGGTGTTACCATTACTTTCCGGGTTGACGGTGCACCGAAACAGGTATCAGCTCCGGTAATTAACTGGGATTTTATCGGTATAAATTCCCTTACCAGGCAGGGCATAGAGGACAGGGACGGCAACCATATCACCGTGGATAAGGACATCCTGGGCAAAAAGCGTAATGCAGTACATCCCACTGCCGGACCATTCGAGAATTTGACGGCGGGCACTTATACGTTCCACATCACAGCCGGGCCTCATGCAGTTGGGAATCCCACATTGAAATGAGCTCATTTGGATATACACGCTAAAGCTGAACATAAAACTGACGCCTGGTCTTATTAATAATCCAGTTCCCGGCAATTAAAACCTGCCGTGAGCAGCAGCCGCTCTACTGAACCGGGATTTAGACCGGTAGCTTCGATACGCAATATCTTATCACGATCTTCCAGGTCGAAATTCCATTGGCGAATTGTTGGAAAAGAAGTGAGTAGTGGCGCAATCATGCTCACCTTTTTCTTGCTGGTTACATTCGTCTTAAAAACTAATACTTCCATCGTAATTTTAAATTGTTAATTGTTACAAACCCCTATAACTGTTGGCCAATCAAAAAATGGACAAATCAGGACAATTTTATTCTATAGTGGCGAGGGCCGGCTACAAAACCGTCTACGGTGATTTGCATTTGTAATTTTAATTTTTTCATCGTAATTGTTTTTTAAAATTGATAGTGTTTCTTTCTATCACAAATATCTTTAAGCGGTCCATGATATGGTGGGTGTAATTATGACAAAACAGGGGCGATTTGTGCCAAAAAATAGGAAAGAAATATTCGCGAAGGAAATTGTACCTATTACGAAGCCAGCAACTCATCCAACTGATCAAAGCCCGCCGCAGTACCATCTTTAAAGCCTCCTCCTTCTACAAACATTTTAAGGGTGGCATCACTGGTAAAGGTGATCACCATATCCACCTTGCTTCTATTACCTTCGATGGATGAGAATTTAGTAACCCTGTACGTTTTTGGCCCATCAGGAGCCGCGTTAGCGTTCTCGTCGCTAAACATACCTGTTGCCGAAAAAGCACTTCCATTTTCTATTGCCGTGAATTCTATACGCGTCCACCATGGTGATTTGCCGTTGGTGTCAAGAAGGGCATACAGACATATTCCGCCAACAGTAAAACTCCATATTTTGATTACTGCTGTCCAGGGTTTCGGCGCTATCCATTTTACAAGCAGGTCAGGGTCTGTATGTGCTTTCCATACTTTTTCAACCGGCGCGTTGAACTCGCGTGATATGCGGATCGTTTTAGCCGCCATGTCTGGTTCGAATACAAAATTGTTTGTCATGATTGTTTTGTTTATAAGTCATTTAACAGGTTATCTAACTGATCAAAGCTGTCCTCCCACATCTTGCGGAAGCGTTCCAGCCAAATATCAATCTCTTTCATTTTTTCGGGGTTAAAGTGATAATATATTTCTCTACCGGTCTTCTTCTGTACCAATACTTCGCATTCAGTTAGGATCTGGATATGCTTTGATATGGTCTGCCTGGTGCTTTCGAAGTGCTCTGCCACAGCATTAGGCGTCATAGCCCCAAGGGCAAGTAAACCTAAAATGGCCCTGCGCGTAGGGTCGGCAATGGCTTGGAAAATATCTCGTCTCATATTGACATGCAGTTGATTGACTGCAAATATACATGCAGCCAATCAACTGCGCAAATTTATTTGAAAATATTTTTTTGACGATATAGGAAATGTGTGAGCAGGAAATATAAAAGTGATCTGTAACTTAATCTTCCCCAATATTTCCAATTCGTCTTAATTTTTCAATAAATTGGTTCAAAAAAGCGCCACTATCGGTAGCAAAAGGCCCGCATTTCCGTGCGGCTTTTTTTTGTGGGCTACAATTGCTGGTAACAATGCCAACATCGACGAAATATTTCTATATTTAGTTATTGATGCTAAACAAATTTTTCGCGAAGAATGAACCCTATTTACGAACATAAACCCAATGGTGGGATTGGATATGGTTTTGAAGAATTTTTAAACCATTTTTTTGAGATTTGCTACGAGCACCTTAGGGATGGTCGAGCAAGGGCATTTGCATTTATATTATTCGATTTTGAACACGGCGATGTATTTAAAACAATGAAAGATAGGTCAGTTTTCACAAAACTTGATCGAATTTCCGGTAAAGACCTAACGATATTTTACCTTAACTCAAATGATACTTATCTTATCAACAACTTCAATCAAATTTTTGGTTATGCACTTGGCGGCTATGAAGAAATCCAGCGACCAGCTATCGTTTTTTTCAAGGTTGTAAGCAATGATGCTGAAGACATCAAATATCATCAAATTAGCAACAACAAGTTATTTGCTTTTCAAGAAATCAACGACAGTGTTAAAGACTACATAACGCGACTAAATAAGAAAACTTCAAAACATCCTGATTTCCTTAAAGACATTTTTAAAAGAATCGGCGAGGCTGGTTTTGATTATATTGTGGAGAGGTTTTTTGATAAACTCACCAGAGGGTAAAGCGAACTTAGTTCATTAACCCAAATTTTAATTCAGTCAGTAAGCCCGTACATACAAGGCTAATCACAGAGTCGCTGATTCGAGCCTACCCTCAAGAGCAAAAAACCTCGCACACATACGAGGTTTTTTGCGCCTAAGATTTTTGATGTACATTAGTGTTTGATAATAAACCAACCAATCCCTCAGATAAGTATGAATGAGTACTACAGAACGATTTTAAAGGATAATATAAAGAAGGGGCTACTTGATGCCAGCAGTGCAGCGCAAATTAAACACCCTTTTTTAACTGGAAGACTGAGGGAAATTGTTGTTCACCAATTACTCGAACCAATGCTTAATAATCATTTTTCTATAGGAACAGGGAAAATAATTGACTACAATGGTGCTATATCAAACGAAATCGATATTTGCATTTATAGTCAAAATTTGGTCCCCCCTGTCTTTTTTTCGTCGAATGATAAGTTAGCTATATTTCCCTTCGAATCCGTTCTAAGCTGCATAGAAGTGAAAAGTTCTTTTTCAAAGAAAAATATTGAGGATGCGTACGAGAAATTTGTTCGTATAGAACGAGGGTTAACAATGACAAGTGGACTTCATGATGAAAATAATAACCCCCAACCTCAAATTATAGTAAAACCACATTATAGACTTTTTATATTCAAGACTGAATTAAAAAATTATTCACCTGAATCATTTTTAAAGACATACAGTAAAATAGACCCTAATTGGAATACGACGCCATTGATTTCACACATATGTCTTGCCGGGAAAGGATCCTTTTGCTTTAGCAATCAAGGATGGATACACATGGCCTATGACGAGTGTAATAATATTCATGAAGAGGTAATCACATTCCTGTCAACAACTGTTCATGATCTTCCCCGTACGGAAGATACTAGAGGAGTGCCTAAAATTGGTTACTATTTAACCGACCCCTATGCTACTGATCGGTTAATTGATGGCAAACTTCACATACGTCCCTGGAATCCTGGGAAACTGATATTCAAGTTTCAAGGACTGTAATAAGGCTTTTTCAGCTATTTCATTTTTGTCAAGTAGCTATCTCAAATAATTTAAATAATTAGAAATTTTTTCTCCCCAATTTCCAATTCTTAATAAATTGGTTCGAAAAAACGCCACTATCGCGAGCAAAAGCCCTGCATACCAGCGGGGCTTATTATTAAAAATATTTTTCACTCTGCTTTTTTCAAATTTTATACTGTATTTTCATTCCTCATTTATAAATTATGAAAATCGCCATAGCCTCGCCTCCGTTCCCAAAATCAATAAGCGACGGTTTATACTGGTTAGAAAAACTGGTAAAAGATGCTGCTTCACAACAAGCCGAACTTATTTGTTTCCCTGAATCGTATATTCCGGGATACCCTTTACTGGAATTTGAAGTTGAAGAGCGTTCGCCCGAAAAATTGCAATTGGCGCTTGATAAGGCATGTGAAATAGCGGCCCAAAACCATACAGCCATTATATTGCCCATGGATTGGTATACTGCCAATGGACTGGTGAATTTAGCGCACGTTATATCAAATACCGGCGAAGTATTAGGCTATCAAACAAAAAACCAGTTAGACCCTACCGAGGATAACTTCTGGATACCCGGTACACAACGTCATATTTTTGAAGTGAATGGCGTAAAGTTCGGGATCGTAATATGCCACGAAGGGTTCCGGTACCCTGAAACGGTTAGATGGGCGGCCCGGCAGGGGGCAATAATAGTTTTTCATCCGCATTGCGCCGGTAGCAATATTCAAGGTGAAGAGCTTACGGAGTGGGGAAATAAAGATAATCCGTATTACGAAAGGGCCATGATGATGCGCGCATTGGAAAACACCATATATTTTGCAAGCTCCAATTATGCTTTCCGTTTCCCGGAATCGGCATCTGCTATTATTGGCCCGGATGGCACCTGCATTGCTTATGAAACCTATGGAAAAACAGGAGTTATAGTGGCAGAAATAGATCATACTTTGGCCACCGGCTTACTGGCAAAAAGATTTAAACCTGAACTTTATAGTTAAACTGCACAGTGGTTACAACCAAAAGTTGTACAATGTTATTAATCAGCTATATATTATATTTATTTTATAATTATTAATCGGATTAATATATATTTATAAAACTTTAAAAAAAAACAAACGTACTAAGGTTCATATAATTACCCCTAATTATGAATAACGAAATTAATACATCTGTCTTAATAATAGATGATGAAGAAATTGTACGCGATAACATTGAAGATATTTTAGTTCCGGACTCCGGATCTAAAGGTCAGGAGATCATTAACGATGCGGTTAATGTCCTTTTTGATGTTCCCAAACCTTTGCTTACAACACGTACCCCCAGCATTCCTGTATTTACAGTTGATAAGGCCTCTAACGGCATGGAAGGGGTAAAGCGTGTAATAAAAGCATTAGAAGCCGGTCACCCATACGCGGTAATATTTTTAGATATGCGTATGCCGGGCTGGAACGGATTAGAAACAGCCATTGAAATAAGAAAATATGATATTAAGGTTGAAATTATTTTTATTACCGCCTACAGCGACCGCTCCATTGATGAAATAGTTGAACAAGCAGGACAAAACGTAGGCTATCATTGCAAGCCGTATGCCCCCGAAGAAATTATCCAGTTAGCCACAAAAGCGGTAACTGATTATAATAAATTAAGGAACCTTGAAAATTTGATAGAATCAATATCATCGATCGGGTTAAATAAAAATCAGCTTACCTCCTTACTAAAAAATATACTTGAACAGCTTGCCAGCTCTGTAGATACTGATATGGCGTTAATAGGTAAACTGCATGATGATTTTACTTATGAAAAAATACTTTCAATTGGCGCGGTTGAAGAAAAAGTAAACCTGGGCGAGTTAATTGCCCGCGTTAAAAACGCTAATGTAGGAAAAGATGAAGTAATACAGCTCGATGAGCTTATACTTGCCCGGATGGATAAATATTCATTTTTCGCGATATTGAAAAAACAGGAAAGGCTTAAAACAGAAAAAATGTACCTGCTAAAGCTTTTTGTGCAAAACGCGGCCCAGGCTATCCGTAATGCTGAACTGAATGATAAGCTTTTGCAAAAGGAAAAACTATCAGCCGTGGGGCAGGTAATAGGTATGGTGATGCATGATCTGCGATCGCCGATCAAAAAAATTAAGGTACTGAATGAGATGATGCGCGAAGACGAGGATGGCGGTGATAATCCGTTAATTGATATGATCGATAAGTCGGCCGAGCAGGCTTCTGAAATTTTGGATGATTTCATGGATTTTATTAATAACATCCCTGTTGAAAAAACCCCGCTTAACTTAAGTGAAATGGTCGGCGAGGCGGTTAAACTGTCGCAAGGCAGCAGGGAAGATACAACCTATGCGATAATAAAACTTGATATCCCGGCAGATTTGATGGTGCCTGGTGATGAAAGTAAACTGCGCCGCACAATAAGCAACCTGGTTAATAATGCTATGGATGTATTGCGAGGTAAAAAAGACGGCGAAATTAATATATCGGCCAATGTAATTGATAATAAGGCAGTATTGAATATAAGCGATAACGGCACCGGCATACCGCCCGAAATAATAAATACCCTTTTTGACCCTTTCGTTACTAAGTCCAAAAGTACCGGTACCGGTTTAGGCCTGGCAATAGTAAAACAATATGTTAACGCGCACGGCGGAAACATTACTGTTAAAAATAATAATGGCGCTGTGTTTACTATTAGTTTGCCTTTGTAAGTGTATGTAAATTGAACACAGCAAAATGAAAAACCTTGAACCAAAGGAGCAATCCGTGCCAGATACCAATAATATTATTGACGCGGGATTTAATGAAGATACACCATTCGCGCAAAAAAACCTGTTTAACCTGGTAATTGAGAATTTGCCTGATCAGATATATTTAAAGGATGCAGAAAGCCGCTTTATACTCTGCAATACCTCCGTGGCCATTAATGCCGGCTTAAAATCGCCAGAAGAACTGATAGGAAAGACAGATTTTGATTTTCACCCGCTGGAGGCCCAGCAGTTTTTTGACGATGAACAATTATTAATGAAGTCAGGTAAATCGCTTATTAATCACGAAGAGCAGTTGCATGATAAAGAAACCAATGAAATAAGATGGAATTTATCTACCAAGGTCCCTATTAAAGACAATACGGGCAAAGTGGTGGGTTTATTGGGCATAAACAGGGATATCACCCAAATGAAGCAAGCGCTGCTTGAACGCGAAGAGATAATGAAAAACCTGGTTCAGCAGGCCGCTGATCTGAAAAGCTTAAATGAGCAGCTTACCAGGCAAAAAGAACAGGAGCTGGAAAAAGCTATAGCCCAGGGAAAGTTTGAAATAGCATCAGAAGTTTTGCATGACATTGGTAATGCCCTTGTTGGTTTCGGTTCATACCTTAACCGTATAAACCGTGCGCTCGACAAAGATAATATAGCTACCATAAAAAATCTGGACTTGTTTATAAAAGCCCGCAAAACAGAACTTACTACTGCGATAGGCGCCGATAAAGTTACCGCGCTTATGGCAGTAACCGAAGGTATTGTTAATACTCAAACAGAAAATAAAGATGAAATTGGCAAATCAGTTAATGAGCTTTTAAACATTGTAACGCATATACAGGAGATATTAAATATACAGCGTCAATTTGTTAGGGGCCGCGAAGGTGCACATGAAAGGAAACCTGTAAACCTGGTTAATATAATTGACGATTGCAAAGCCATGCTTTTTGCATCATTTGATAAAAAAGGCATCCAGCTTAAAATTGATATAAAACCGGGTGATTATATAATAAAAGGCGATCATACCAAGTTGATGCAGGTAATTTTAAATGTTTTGAAAAATAGCGTGGAGGCGATTGATTTTGATACTACTGAAAAAAAGATCACGGTATCATTGGCACTATATGAAACAAATAAAGTAATTGAATTAAAGGTTATTGATAACGGTCAGGGGTTTGATAAAGAAACAGGCAAGCGCCTTTTTGAAAGAGGGTTTACTACCAAAAAAAGCGGTACCGGGCTTGGACTGTATAATTGTAAATCAATTGTTGAAAGCCATACGGGTTCGTTTGAAATAAAAAGCGACGGGCAGGGCTTAGGCGCAACCACCTTAATTAAATTTTTACTATAATATATAGTTGATCATTCTTTCAACAGCGATTCGCCTTCCTCCTGGTCATCCAGGGTTTGATGTATTTGTTTAATGTCGGTTTGCTCCTTCATTTCTTCCAGTTCCTTATCATTTTGGGTGTTCAATCCCATTTTTTGATGTACCTCATGCAGCATATTGAGTATTTTGGTGACCTCGTTCTCGGCGCGGACATTCACCTCAAACTCAACCTGCCCCCTTATTTTTTCTATACGGCCCTGCCGGTTTTGGTTAATGAGGACGGATACCGACAGCACAATTGCGAACAGCGACACCATCATTTGCAATATCGGGAACGGGAAAGGGTCAAACGGTTTAAAATTTAAGTTCCAGCTTATCCATACGGTAAACAGCGCTATACAACCCACCAGGAACCCTATACTGCCTAAAATATTGGCGATAAATATGGCAAATTTATCCGCTCTTTTTAGCTCGAAATCCAATGACGATTTGAGCTCCTGGATGTTTGAGTTGCTTTGGTCATGTTTGATTTGTTTGACCGTGGTTTTTTTCTTTTCCATTAATAAGTTAATGCTGATTATAAAAACAATTTACACTAAATCTCCTTATGATTTATAAATATTATTTATTCCCGATTAATGAAAATACTATTTACTATCATCCTGGTGATAAGTGCAACCTGCGCGCTTGCACAAAACACTTCTGTATTCCCAAATGTTTCAAAAGCATTTATAGCCCGGGGCCAGCATAAAGCTGCCGGAAAAGATACGGTTATAGAATCAGACACCTCCAAAGAAAATAAGGAACCGCGTTATTTTTACCTGTCGGTAAATACCGATATTTTGGTAAATACAAAGGGGGGCGCTGCCAAACGATTTTCGCCCGCGTTCGAGATTGGCAGGACCTACGGTATTTTTGATATCGGCCTGGCTGCCGGCAGGTTAAATTCGCTAAGTGCCGGAAGCGATACTACCAAATACCTGGAGTTCAGGCCAACCATAAATATCTTTTCGAAAGGCAGGTTTGCGGAGGGCTTATGTTTAGGCGCCGGTTATGTATTTGGCGCGAAGCAGGGCCTAATGACCGAGATATGCAATAGCATTAATTTCAATATATCAGCAAACTCGGCCATAGCGGTTGTGCAGGGATATTACTTTTTTGATGGCACCAATGATAGCCGGGGCAATCAATATATGGGGCTTAGCTTTACTTACAATTTTCTGCGCAGCCATAGTGTGAACAAACAGCGTAAAAAGGCTGCCATTGTAAGCGATAATTAATAGTTTGTACTATTGGATACTCCAAACTAATTAGTTGTTTGGCTGTTAATGTCGCAAATACCCCCTGCGATTGACTTTATGACACCCCACCTAAAGCACAATTAGCACGTACCTTAGTAAACTAAATTGATAGCACCATGTTTAAGAACACAAAAGCATTCAGCAGCTTTTCTGTAGATGACCTGCAGAAAGCAAAGGCCTTTTATACCGAAGTGTTGGGCCTTGAAACCGTCGATAACCCGATGGGGATATTAGAGCTTCGCATAGCGGGCAGTAATAACCTCATGATCTATCCTAAACCCAACCACGAGCCGGCAACCTTTACGGTGCTTAACTTCCCGGTACCTAACGTAGACGAAGCAGTGGATACCCTGATAGCGAAAGGTATTGTGTTTGAACAATACGACGGCTATATGAAAACCGACGCGAAAGGCATTGTGCGCGGGGGTGGCGATAAAGGGCCCAATATAGCCTGGTTTAAAGACCCGGCGGGGAATATTATATCGGTGATAGGGCAGGAGTGAGCCATGCCTGCCGGCAGGCAGGTGGTGATGCGCGGTCCCGATAGCTATCGGGATGTTTCACGTGAGTGTGAAACAAATGAAACACGTGAAACAGCATTTTAAGCTAATTGATTGAAATACAACAATTTGGCAAAATTGGGTGAAACAAGATGAAACAAGGTGTAACGACGTATTCGTCGGTGAGTTTATACTTGATTTATAGGTTTATTATTGATAATCAAATAATTGCAAATTGGCTGATTTTGGCGGGGTGAAACAGGCAAAATGTAACACCTGAAACAGCCGCTTTCACTGACCCGCTTAGGTTTTTCGTTGAAGAAATTGTATGGCTGTGCGTTTTTTATTTCGATCCTTTAGACGCTTTCTTTTCGTCGCTTTCGAGGCGTCGTTCTAATTTTTTCACATCTTCGGCAGGCGGTAGTGTTTCGGGCCTTACACCTCGTTTTAGCAGAATTTCGCGAACAGCTTTATTGTTGTCTACATGTTCTTTCGAAATTTGATTTTGTAGGGTAAGATCCTTTTCAATTACATTATGGCTGGTTAATTCATTGGCAAAGTCCTTGGCTTTAATGGTTAACGTTGGTAAAAAATCGGCTAATGGTTTTGCGGGAGGTACGCCTAACTTCTTTTTCATATCGTTAGTGCTGAAACCACCAAATAAAGCCTGGTCGCCTTTTGAACGGATCAGGGCAAAGCCTGCATTATCAACGCCGCGTTCATATAAAACGCCGGAAAGTTTTTTTTCTGACCTGGTTAATTTTTCACGGGCAGTAACCCGGTCAACATCCAGCAAACGTTGTTCTATAATTTCCTGTTTGCGTGTTTGAACGGCGAAGTATGTTTGCGCAAACGCGATGGGCGGTTTTGATGGGTCGCCGTTTTGAGCAATGAGGTAACAGGCATACCGGGTTAAAGCGATATCTTCAACTTCTCTTTGTGCGCCTTTTGCCAGTGCTATCATTTTACCGACGTCGGCAAAATGATCTGAAACGCTGGATTGCGCGTTTTCACACGCTTTTTTAGCTTTTTCAATTACATTTAAAAAGTTAACCCATTTTGAGTAACCTAATATTTCCTGCAATTCACGGGCACTCCAACATTCAATACCATTGTAGATATAGCAAGCTTGTTCAAACTTGCCAAATAATTCAACAATTACCTCTCTTTTCATACTTGCTAATAAAAGTAGCAATATAGTTATTCAAAATGAAACAGTTGAAATATTTTTAAAAGTGTAAAGGTAGGAGAGGTCGTCGGGATTTTGGCGGGATGAAACAGGCAAATGTAACACTTGGAACACCTACTTTCACCACCACGTCATTGCGAGGAACAGCCCGTCCCGATTTTTCGGGAAAGCAATCTCTGCACGCGCTAATCAAATAGGGTGATGTATTAGGCACAAGAAGGCCGCGCTTTTGCCGGTGCTGCATTGCGCCAGCGGAGGGGTGGCCAAATATATAGTTACCTACTTTTAACTACAATTCTTACCTTGCAGTTATATTTAATCAAAACCTTATTTTAATTTCTCCTGGATTTTTCTCATGGCCAAACAATCAGTAAGCGAAGAGTTAGAAAAGTTTAAAGACCATCTTAGAAGTGAGAGTAGCGAAAAATCACGTCAGCATAATTTATATCCTCTTTTTCATAAACTTTTTAAAGAGAAGTTTAAAATTGAGAACGATGCCAAAGGCGCAGACGTTTATGTTGAAGGCCAATTAATTATTGAATCAAAAACCGATTTTTCGCAATGGTTGGAGGGCTTTTACCAGGCTTTGCATTATCATAAAAAATTCGGGCTTACTTATAACACTATCATTGTAGTTGCCCATAAATTTGTAGCGATATGGAAATTAAATAAACTACCGGAATATGCGACCATATTAGCGCATACCGCCAGCGCCCAGCTTGCGCCCAATGTAGTTGGTAAGGAAAATGCCAGAAAAACCAATAATGCAAATAAGGTAGAAATTAAAAACGCTGCTTTTTATTGGTTAGAACCGCGAGACCTTCAAGGTGACATATTCGCCGGGGCGCGAAACCTTACTACAGAATCCTTTGAAATATTAAAAATACTTAACAATCTTGATTCGGATAGGTTACAGGTAAATACGCACAATTTCATTGATACAATCGAGTGTATGAAGCCGTATTTTGAAAATCCGATTGATGCGGTACACGCCTTTTATGCTATAGTACCTTATTGGGACATTACATCTACAGTAGGAGAAAATGAGACCGGGAAAATACGTGTAATCGGTTTTAAAGGTAACAGGTTTAGTGAGGAGGTTATAATTGCCCCAAAACACTTAAGAGATTTTAAAAGGTTTATTGAAACTCATTATATATTTACCAACGAGGGCAGCGGGTTAACAGTAGATTATTATTTCAGCCGCTTTGACGAGGTAATGGCAGTTATTGACCCGGAGTATGTAAAGCAACACGGCATCTTTTTTACTGACCGGAATTTGAGCAGGTTTGCCTTATGGTTTGCTAAACACCATTTCCCCGGTAATATAAATGAAGATTATATTGTGTTTGACCCTGCAGCTGGGTCAGGCAACCTGGTAAGCAGTTGGCGCGGTAAGCTGAAACACAAAATTGTTTCGGAATTACAACCTGACTTATTACGCACCATTGAGCGAAGGATGAAAGCCGATCCCTTTCATGTGGAATCGGGGTTTACCATAGTTCCTAAAACTTCAGACAATAAAGGCTTGAACTTTATTGACCATCCAGCCGCCGATTATCTCGCTGAATTACAAAACGAATTAAATCTTAAAAATATAAGGCTTGACAAACCACTTGCCTTTCTGTTAAATCCGCCTTATAAAAACACGGATGAAAAACAGGAAGTAAGAGAACAAACTGAATCGCATTATCATATTGACCCATCTATTTTAGCTTTGACAGGCGAAGATGCGGGAAAAGAACGTTACCTCGCTTTCCTCGGCCAGATATTGGAAATGGCGAAAGCGCAACACGATGAAGATGCTGCATTAAGCCCTGTGGTGATGATATTTACACCTACTTCCTGGTTAATACCCCGCCCTACCTATGTATCGTTTAGAAAAATTTGGGACCAACATTTTAAATATCATAGCGGTTTTATTGTAACCAGCAATGAATGGTTTAAACTAGATGGCAAATGGCCGCTTGCGTTTACCATTTGGGTATATGAACCCAATGAAGCCGGAAATGAAAACGCAGTAATGGTTTCAGATTTAACACACCTAAGTCGACCAGATTTAAACATTAACTGGAATGATGAAGATGAAAAGGTAGAAGCAGATATAAAGACTGTATTAAATGGTGTAAAAGATGTACGGCTTGATAATTCAAAGGGAGATATTCGTGATATTTTACCTTTAATGAAAAAACGCGATAAGATAATAAAGCAAACCCGGTATGATTTCAGTACCGCTAAAAAGGAAAATGAAAAGGGAAAACTTGTTAGCGGGTTTCCACTAAAGAATAATGTTAGACATTTTGAACTCAATAGGAGATGTGGCCAACCAGACGGTGAATTTATAGGTTTTATGGACGATTGCACTCCAGTCCGGATAAAGCAAGATGCATTGGGTCGCATGACCAATAAAACTGATCGAGTTTGGATTCAGGCAAGACCCACCTTTATAGATACAAATCTTACAAAAGTCCAAAATGGAGCTCAGGACAAATATGCTTATTGTGCATACGATACTCATTCTGCAAAAGCAATATTTACTTGGTTTGCTATTACAAAAAGTTTAAATGGAGTTTATCCAGTATGGGCAAATCAATATGATATTTGGCCCCCTCAAATAAAAAGCAGCTTAGAAAAATACTGGTATTCCCTTTGCTTTGCATTTGTACTTTCCGAAAACCGATGCGTGGTTACTAAATTTGAAGCAAATAACCCGGTAGATGGAACGCCTGAAGTATTTGTAGATAATCCGCTTTGCCCAACAAATAAAGAAAGCTTTTGGTGTACTACTCTCAATGGTGAAATTATAAAAGAACCGAATGCCGCCTATTTATTGGTTGAAAAAATAAAAGAGCTTTACAGGCATTGGAACATGAATTACTGCAAGGGTCAGTATATGGAATATGTAGGCTTACAAAACGAACCCTATTTTAAATATTTCGATTATCCTGATTTCTTAACCCCATACAGCGGCCTGATACAAATTAAAAAATATGCTGAACAAGAGGGCTTGGCAGACTTGCAAGTTTTATTTGCAGAAATTACAAAACTCACAAAGGATGTAAAAGCAGAAATTTACAGGTTATTAGTTGAGGAATTTAAGTATTTTGAATAAGTCGAGATATGAACGCAAAACTAATTATAAACTCAATTGGCATCTTATTAAATATAATCGGTGCTTATATTATTTTTGTTAACTCCCCTTTACATTTTACCGTAATCTATGGCGGTAATGCAAGTACAGATTGGAATGAAATTGATCGAAAAACAAAAAAAAGGAATGCTTGGGTTAGGTACGGTGTTTATGTTTTAATAGCGGGATCGGTTTTACAATTAATATCTAATTTTTTATCATAGTTTACCTACTATCCGAAGTTTTCGAACTTCGGATTATTATACCTGTAGTTTTTATCCTACCAACAGCATCTTCCTGTTTTGATTTGCAAGTGTAGAGATTGCTTCGTTCCTCGCAATGACGCGCGGGGTTAGGGTTGTACTTAAGTATTAATCCTGTAATCCCCTTAATCCTAAAAATCATGGTTCAGACAAAAAGGCCACAGCGCCCGGTCGCGTAAGGGATGGCAGCGGATACCGGCCCCGCGCCTAATGCCATGTGTGCGTATGAGCGTACAGCCCGGCCCCGATTTTAATCGGGGAAACGCCCAAATCATCCAAAACCGGGTGTTCACGAGCGTTCACGGAGCGTTCACGGGCGTTCACGCTCAAAACCGTGAACACCTGAACTGGTTGTTTATCAAGCAATTAATAAAACCAATAAATATTTCAACAATACAATCACCCCAAACAAAAAAGGAGAAGCATTTGCCTCTCCTTTTTTTGTTGTTTTTACAATCTTAAATCTTACTAATATCACCGCTGCCGGTTTTTGATTTGGAAACGTTTTTAGGGTTACCCGCGTAACGCACATCGCCCGAACCGGTAACGCTTGCTTCAAGGCTTTCGCTTGCATTTACGTCGGCATCGCCCGAACCGCCAACATGCGCCACCGTTTTGGTGGTTGTAAGGTCGCGGGCCGAATAATCGCCCGAGCCGGTTACGCTTATTTTAGAGTTATCGGCATGGCCCGAAATTTTAATATCGCCCGAACCGGTAATGCTGCTTTCTAAAGTTTTCGCGGTTAGTTTGCCGCTTACATCGCCCGAACCGGTTACGTGCAGGGTTAAATTATTGGCAGTAAGCCCCTCTTTAAAATAAACATCGCCCGAACCGGTAAGCGCTATACCTGTTATTTCTTTCAGCGTAACATAAACCACCATCTTTTTGTTGCCAAACAGGTTGTGCCAGTTAAAGTGGTCTTTAGTATGGATATTCAAAGTTCCGCCTTTAACGTCCGTTAAAATATTATGTATAACATCCTGGGGCGCATCCACTTTAACAGATTCGGTTGACCCCTGTACAATATAAACATCAAACGAACCGGATACGTCAACAGCATGAAAACCGGTAAGATGGCGGTCTTCGGTTTCATTGCTTACAATAGCTTTCGCGAACACGTTGCCCGTAACTGCCAGCAGCATAGCGGCAACAAAAATTTTGATCAGTTTCATAACAATAGTTTTTGGTTTTTTATATAGGACGCACTATTGATTGTTAACGTTACACTAAAAGCAAAAGTTTTTATAAAATTAATCAACCATTACGCCCACATAGTAGTTAAACGTATCAACTTCCAGGTTATCCTTAGTAATACCATCAATATTTACAGGGGTAAAATTCCCTTTGCCCGGGGTAATAAACTTATATGCGCCCCCTTTAACGCGTACCTTAACCGGCATATTAAAACCTCTTGCATCGGCTATCCACTTACAGCTTAGTTTGCCATTAATGGCGGCAAATTCCAAAATGGGCAGGTTAGGGTAATGTAAATACTGGTCAAAAACAGGCAGCAGGTTCGTGCCCGAATGGTCGCTTATATATTTGGTAATATCATCATAGGTTACGGTTTGATGATAGAATGTTTGGTTTAAACCGCGCAAAATGGCGCGCCATTTTTCATCGTCATTAATAATGGTGCGGATCATGTTTAATATCACCGAACCCTTATTGTACATATCGCCCGATCCTTCTTTATTCACATTATAGGGGCCAACTATAGGGCTGGTGTTTTGTATGGTACGGCGCAGGCCGCTTACATACTCCTGGCCGGCCAGTTTGTCCTGTATGCTCTCTACAAATAACGATTCAGAGTAATCGGCAAAGCTCTCGTGTATCCACATATCGGCCAAATCTTTCGAGGTAATGTTGTTGCCGAACCATTCGTGCCCGCTTTCATGCACAATAATATAATCCCAGGTTAACCCCAGGCCCGTACCCGACAGGTCAATACCCCTCGGATTGCCGCGCCCCCCGGCATAGTACCCGTTTACGTAATGATTGCCATAAGCAACCGCGCTTTGATGCTCCATGCCCAGGTGCGGCGTTTCCACTAATTTGTAGCCATCCTCATACCAGGGGTAGGGGCCAAACCAGTGTTCAAAAGCTTTCAGCATGGGTTTAACATTTAAGCCGAATTGTTTTTTGGCTTTTTCCAAATTATAAGGCAGTACCCAATAATCGAGCGTTAGCTTTCCCTTTTCGCCGTCGTAGGTATCCGTGAAATGGGCGTAATCAGCAATATTGGCGGCTACATCATAATTATTTATGGGGTTGGCCACGAACCAGTCGAAACGGGTATAGCCATCTTTCAGGTCGGTTACTTTCCGCAGGCGTCCGTTTGATACATCGGTTAAACCCTTTGGCACACTTATGCTGATCAGGATGCTGTCAACTTCATCGGCCTGCTGGTCCTTATTGGGCCACCATACACTCGCGCCCATGCCCTGGCAGGCTGTAGCTACATACGGTTTACCTAACGAATCGGTAGTATACACCACGCCGCCGTCCCAGGGGGCGCGTACGGCTATGGTTGGATTGCCTGAGTAATAAACGGTAAATTCATCCCTGCTGCCTTTAGTTATGGTTTTAGGGAAGGTTAAAAATACGGCGTTAAACTCGCGGGTGTACGGCAATTCTTTTCCTTTATAAACCACTCGCTCCACTTTCAGGTTGGCAAAAAGATCGAATTGCAGTTTGGTGAAATCCTGCGTTGCGGTAAACTTGAACAGGCTGCTGCCGCTGATATATTTTTTGTCGATATCAAACTTCACATCCAGGTGATAGTAATTAATATCGTAACAGGTGCGCAAAGGCGTTAAGTTTCCGCGTAACGAGTCGGCGCGGGTAAATTTATCTTTGGGCTGCATTAACTGCGCCTGCGCGTTAAAAGACAGGATCCCTAAAAGGACCAGGAACGATAGGTATAGTTTCATGAAATCAGTTTAATTATTCAAATATAATAGTCTGCGGTTAATTATTGCAGTACGGTAACTTTTATGCCCGATCTTTTTTGCGCGGTATGATATATCCTGATCGTTGCTTTTTGAAAATCGCTGTCCTTGGCCTTATAAATATCCACAAACTTTTGCGGGTTGCGGTCAACCAGCGGGAACCACGAACTTTGCACCTGTACCATAATGCGGTGGCCCTTTTTAAAGGTATGGGCAATATCATTCAGGGTATATTTTATTTCGGCGGCCTTGCCCGGTACAAATGGCTCGGGTTTTTCAAAGGAGTTGCGGTACCTGCCCCTGAATATATCGCCGCGAACCATCATTTCATACCCGCCCATAATTAAGTTTTTAGGATTAGGGCGCGGGTTAGGGTAATCATCCGGGAAAACATCTATCAGTTTAACCACAAAATCAGCATCGGTGCCGGTGGTTGATGCGAACAGGTCGGCTATTACCGGGCCGGTAAGCGTAATGTCTTCCGTTAAGGCATCGGTTTGGTAAGTTTTAACATCGGGGCGGCGCTCGGCAAAGCGTTGATCGTCCAGCATATAGGTGGCGCTTCTCCCGGCCTGTACACCGTTTTGATAAGGCACCGGCGCGGCGGGGTCGCTTACATATTCGTCAAAAGCCCCTGCTGCAGTTGGCGCATCGAAAGAAAGCTTGCCGTTTGCATGAAGGTATAAGGTTTTTTCGACCGTGTTTTTGGGCGGCCAGGTATCAAACTTTTTCCATTGGTTGGCGCCGGTTATAAATATGGCGGCCTCGGGCAGGTCCATCGTGCCCTTATCCTTTAAATAATAATTAAAAAAGGGCAGCAGTATATTTTCGCGGTACCAATCGCTTACACCGGTGCCAAAATTCTGGTCGCCTAAACTCTCGCCGCTTCCGCTCTCCCAGCTGCCATGCGACCACGGCCCCATTACCAATATGTTTTTATGCGATTGGGGGTTTTGTTTTTCCAATGCCTCATAAACATGCTGTGCGCCAAAGAGATCTTCGGCGTCAAATAAACCGCCAACTTCCAGCGTAGCCGGGCCGATATTTTTTAAACGCGGGCGGATATTTCTCGCTTTCCAAAAAGCATCATAGTTAGGGTGCGCCATCATATCGCTCCAAAATTGCACCGAATCGCCCATGTAGCGTTCCTTAAAATGCGCCAGCGAACCCATATCCAAAAAGAATTTATAACCGTCGGTTATATGCGATTTTATGCCGTTTTTAACATCTTCCGGTTTCAATGGCTTGGGCCGCGGCACACCGAACCCGCTGAAATAACCAAACCCGTCCATTTGAAAAAACGCGCCGTTATGGTGAAAATCATCGCCCATGAACCAATCAGTAACCGGTGCTTGCGGCGAGGCGGCTTTCAACGCCGGGTGCGCGTTGGGCAGCGCGGCAGATGTATAATAGCCCGGGTAGGAAGTGCCTACTATGCCTACCCGCCCGTTATTGTTAGGCAGGTTTTTCACCAGCCAATCTATGGTATCATAAGCGTCGGAGTTTTCGTCGCTTTCGTTGGGTTTTTTGTTGTCAATAAGCGGGCGAATATCAACAAAATCGCCCTCGCTCATATACCTGCCCCGCACATCCTGGAAAACAAAAATATAGCCCTCTTTGGTAAACAACATGTTTTGCCCTAACACGCGCTTGTAATTATCTTCGCCATACGGCCCAACACCAAAAGGGGTGCGGCTTAGCATGATGGGGTATTTTACGGCTTGGTCCTTTGGTAAATAAATAGAGGTGAATAGCTTTTTACCATCGCGCATAGGGATGTAAACTTCTTTTTTGATGTAATGCTGTTTAACATAATCGGCATCGTTATTTTGCGCGTAAATTTTGCCGAAGCAAAGGGTAAAACAACATAACAGGATAATTCTTTTCATAGCGCGGGCCGGGTTAAACAGCTAATTTATAAAATTTCTTTAGCCTTCTGCATGGCTATGGGTTTTAAACCTATCGTTATATTATAATCCCACAGTCAACTAATCTCTAATTACCAATCTCTAATCTCTAAAAAACGTAACTTTGCGTCACAAAAAATACACTGCCATGCAATATGATGTTATCGTTATTGGTTCGGGCCCGGGCGGCTATGTGGCCGCTATACGTTGCGCCCAACTGGGTTTAAAAACTGCCTGTATTGAAAAATATGCTACTTACGGGGGCACTTGTTTGAATGTGGGCTGTATCCCTTCCAAAGCGCTGTTGGATTCATCCGAGCATTTTTATAACGCGGGCCATGCTTTTCAAACACACGGTATTAACCTGGCTAATTTAAAGGTTGACGTGACCCAGATGATGAAACGCAAGGTGGATGTAGTGGGTAAAAATACTTCGGGCATAGCGTTCCTCTTCAAAAAAAATAAAATAGACCCTTACCGTGGCATGGGTTCGTTTAAAGATAAAAATACCATTATTATTACTGCCGAAGACGGCACGAAGCAAGAGATCACCGGCAAAAATATTATCATAGCTACCGGGTCAAAACCGTCAAGCCTGCCATTTATCCAAATCGATAAAAACCGTATTATTACCTCAACCGAGGCCCTGTCGCTTACCGAAGTGCCCAAACATTTAATACTGATAGGCGGCGGCGTTATCGGTTTGGAGCTGGGGTCGGTTTACGCGCGGTTGGGCGCTAAAGTTTCGGTAATAGAATTTATGGATGGTATCATCCCCACTATGGACAAAAGCCTGGGCAAGGAGCTGCAAAAAGTATTGCAAAAACAAGGAATGGAGTTTTACCTGAACCATAAAGTTACCGGCGCGAAAGTAAAAGGCAAGGAAGTAACGGTAAGTTTTGATAACCCCAAAGGCGAAAAACAGGAATTGAAAGGCGATTATTGCCTGGTTGCTGTTGGCCGTATTGCTTATACTGATAGCCTGGGCTTGGATAAAATAGGATTGGCTGTTGAGGAACGCGGTCGTAAAATTACGGTTGACGAACACCTGGAAACCAGTGTTAAAGGCATATACGCCATAGGCGACGTGGTACGCGGCGCCATGCTGGCCCACAAAGCGGAAGATGAGGGGACTTTTGTTGCCGAAACCATAGCGGGGCAAAAACCGCACATCAACTATAACCTGATACCGGGCGTGGTGTATACCTGGCCCGAAGTGGCGGCCGTTGGCCAAACCGAGGAGCAGTTAAAAGAAAAAGGTGTAAAATATAAAACAGGCTCGTTCCCGTTCCGCGCGAGCGGCAGGGCGGTAGCCAGCGGCGATCTGGATGGCTTTGTAAAAGTACTGGCCGATGCCGCTACCGACGAAATATTAGGCGTACACATGATAGGCCCCCGCGCCGCTGACATGATAGCCGAAGCCGTAGTAGCCATGGAGTACCGCGCCAGCGCCGAAGACATATCACGCATGAGCCACGCGCACCCAACATATACAGAGGCTATGAGGGAGGCTTGTTTAGCAGCGACTGATAATAGACCGATCCACATTTAATTTCGGATTTAAAATTACGAGTGTTCGAAAAATGCCGAACCAGCGCAATTTGTCATTCTGAACGTAGTGAAGAATCTTATATAATTGATAGGTGCGCCCTGCCGATCATGTATTTGTACCGCGTGTAGAAGATTCTTCACTACGTTCAGAATGACAAAAAGACTTATTATTGGGATTTTGAATCTTTCGAACACTCGTACGGTGCTTGTTTAACAAAACAACAAAATCTTCGAAATCTCTTTCCAGGTTCATGGGTGAAGTTTTCTTTTCACAACATGGCTTTTATCCATTCGTTCACCAGGTTGCAGGCTTTTTGCTATTAAGCGGGTTACCGCGGCAGCGCGTTCATGCGGTGGTCTTGACAGCCAATACTGCATATCTTCTAACTCCTCATCAATATCTTTTAATACAGCTTTTCTAACTACAGGCGTAATTTTCATGGTATTTATCAATTAAGTAAATATACAAAATCCGCCTGAAAAAGTAAATAAAACAATACGGGAGAGACTTGCGAAGTTTTTAAAACTTCGCAAGTCTTTATAATATGAATTCTAATTTTTTTGCAATTCCTTAAGCTTTTCTGTGGCCATGTTTTTTGCATTGGTATCACCATATTTTTGAGTGAGTATATAATATTTTATAGCATTTTCTTTATCGCCCTTACCGTTATAGCAATAGGCAATATTCCCCAATACAATATAATCTGTTGGTGCAACTATTTCAGCCTTAAGTAATGGTTTCAAGGCGTTATCATAATCTTTTTTTAATATGTAGGTGATTGCCAGATTAGAAAGACTTTCCACATGGTCGGGATAATATTTTAAAATTGTTTCAGCAATAGCTTTCATATTATTCAATTGCTTATCGCCTAAATTATAAAGTTGCCCTACGTAACTTTGTATATTTCCAAGCATAAATGTTTTAGGATCATCAACGAGTTTATTATCTGTCCATGTCCATTTCATATTTATTTTTTGTGAATAATCTATAGCTTTTATTATCTCTTGCGTAAAAGCATCATAATCGTCAATTTTTCCAAGCATATATACTTTCCCAAAACGCATATCAAGCCGGTCTGGAAATTTTTGAATGCCTATATCAATGTAATGAAAACCTTTATCTACGAACGATTTTTTATAGGTAACCCCCATCATTAATATATCCAGCAATTTTATGAGTCTTAGGATCTGTAAGTACTAATGATTTTTCTCCTCTTTGAGTGGTTTCAATATCCAAAACTTCTGTAGTACTTTTTATAACATAAAAATTAAAATAAGCCGTATACAGTTCAGGATCGTCAGGGTTGGTCTTTTCCCAATCGGCAAGTAATTTTGATTGAGCGGAAGTGTCTTTTTTACTTATAAGATCGTAAAAGCGGGCTTTGAAATTTTGGCCGTATGATTGAGAAAAGACAAATACGAATAATAGAGTTATTAATAAAGAATGTCTTTTCATCTTAAAAACTTTTGAATATTATATGAAGATAGTTTATTACAATTAAATTCCGAAATTCGCCCCATGCTCCAGATACAGGAAAATGTTTCCCTCAAAAACTTTAATACCTTCGGTGTTGATGTAAACGCTAGTTTTTTTGCTGAGATAAACCACGAGAACGAACTGGTTGAACTGTTTATGGACCCGCAATGGCAGCAAACCGAAAGATTGATTTTAGGCGGAGGCAGCAACCTGCTGCTGGTAAATAATTTTGAGGGGCTGGTTATCCGCGTAAATATTCGCGGCATTGAGCATCGCATTAATAAAAACGAGGTATTTATTGAAGCCGGCGCCGGCGAGGTATGGAACGACCTGGTAAACTTTTGCGTAGCGCGCAATTATGCCGGACTGGAGAACATGAGTCTGATACCCGGTTCTGTAGGGGCGGCGCCTATACAAAATATCGGCGCCTATGGTGTGGAGTTAAAGGATGTTTTTTATAGCTGTAAAGCATTTGAAATTGCAACCGGGCAGTTTAAAACATTCACCAAGGAGGAATGCAAATTCGGCTACCGCGAAAGTGTTTTTAAGGATGAGCTGAAAGGGCAGTACATTATTGTTTCGGTAAAATTGCAGTTATCGCTTACTCCCAGCCTCAACTTGAGTTATGGAGCGATAGGGCAGGAATTGGCCGACCGGCACATTACCCAACCTACTATAAAAGATGTATCGCAGGTGGTATCGCATATCCGCGTGGCTAAACTGCCCGATCCGTCGACCATTGGCAACGCGGGCAGCTTTTTTAAAAACCCGGTTATTACTGCCGGTGAGTTTAAACCTATTGAAGCAAAGTTCCCCGATATAGTACACTACCACGCGGGCGAAGGCTATGTTAAACTGGCCGCGGGCTGGCTCATTGAGCAATGCGGATGGAAGGGAAAAGTGGTTGGCCATACCGGCACCTGGAAGAACCAGGCCCTGGTTTTGGTGAACCACGGCGGCGCAACGGGCGAAGAAGTGTACAACTTTTCGTCGCAAATTATAGACAGTGTGTACTCCAAATTCGGCGTTACTTTACAACGCGAAGTAAACATTATTGGTTAATTTTTTTGCAAAAAAATAAATTATCCGGCCAAAAACTGATAACAATTACAGCAATATTCCTGTTTTATTACCATATTAATTAGCTGTAAATAAATTAGTTATAGGCTGTTTCGCCCTTACACACAACCACCTTTAAAAACCTGAATATTAGGTAAACTTTGTAAAACACTTTGTTAATGAATTTGTATGTGGTATCAACTTTGTCTACAAACCCATACAAAACATTCACAAATGACAAAGATAGAGTTTAACACCTTAGTATTGCGTCAGGCAAGTTCGTTAAGATCATACGCCTTACATTTCACTCACGATGCAGACGATGCTAACGACCTTGTTCAGGATACAATGTTGAAAGCCATAACTTATTACAATAAGTTTAAAGAAGGCACTAATTTAAAAGGATGGTTGTATACCATCATGAAAAACACCTTCATCAACAATTATCGCCGTTTTGTTAAAATGAGCACATTTGTTACCAAATCTGATGAGATATCATCGCCCAACCTGGTATACAGTTCAACAAAGAACCAGGGTGAGGCCAAGTTTGTAATGGACGACATTAAAAGAGCCTTAGACAGGCTGCCTGCTGATTATTACGTGCCATTCACCATGTATTTCGAGGGCCATAAATACCATGAAATTGCCGATCATTTAATTATCCCCATCGGCACAGTTAAAACCCGCATTCACGTTGCCCGTAAATTATTAAAGAAGAATTTAAAAGCGTATGACAGCGGTATTAAAAAACCGGTTTACGCAGAAAATTAGGCTATAATTAACTCAACATATATTAGGAAAGAACCTGCTTTAAAAGCGGGTTTTTTTATTGGTGTGAACCGGGATTTTGTAACCTAAGTAATAACAATTACCTTCGGAGATAGAAGATACCTTATATAAATAATGAGTGCTATATTAACCGAACAGGAAATTAAACAATTACGGGCCGAAACAAAAGGAACGGCAAAGAAAATACATTTTAATAACGCGGGCGCTTCTATGCCGCCCGATGTGGTGGTGGATACCGTTGTTAATTATTTGCAGGAAGAAGCGGTGGAAGGCGGCTATGAAACTGAATCAAAATATAAAGATCAATTAGAAAATACCTATGCCCTTATCGCAAAATTGATCAATGCGGATAAAGGCGAAATAGCCGTTGTAGAAAATGCCAGCACAGCCTGGGGGCTTGCCTTTAACGGAATTGATTTTAAAGAAGGCGACGAGATCATTACCTCCGAAATGGAGTATATAACCAATTTAATAGGTTTTATAAATGTTCAGAAAACTTATGGGGTTGAAACTAAAGTGATACCGAATGATGAGCAGGGCAACTTTTCCCTGTCGGCATTAGAAGCCGCCATATCGCCCAAAACCAAACTTATTGCGGTTACGCATATCCCCTCAACGGCAGGCGGTATGATACCGATAGTTGAAATTGGCAAAATAGCCAGAAAACACCATGTTTTATATTTGCTTGATGCCTGCCAGAGTGCAGGACAGGTACCCATTGATGTGCAGGAAATTGGTTGCGATATGCTATCAGTAACCGGGCGCAAATACCTGCGGGCACCCAGGGGAACCGGGTTTTTATATGTACGGAAAGAAGTACAAGGTAAACTGAAGCTATTATTTATGGATGGTTTCAGCACGCCGTCGGTAAGCATGGATGGGTATCAGGTAAGGAACGATGCCCGCCGGTTTGAATTGTATGAAAAGAACCGCGCCCTTACACTGGGCCTGGGCAAAGCGGTCGAATACGCGTTAACTATTGGCGTTGACCGTATATGGCAGCGTGTGCAGGTATTAGCCAACTCCATGCGCAGGCTGCTGGCAGCTATTGACGGGGTCACTGTGCACGATTTTGGCGCCGAACAATGCGGTATAGTAACTTATTCCTTGCGCGGGATGGAGAGCGGAGCGGTAAAAGGCAAACTGGCCGAGAAACAGATCAATGTATCTGTCGGCCTCGCTAAGTCAACCCTGATCTATATGAATAAAAATCATTTAGCCAGCGTGGTAAGGGCATCGGTGCATTATTATAATACAGAAGAAGAAATAGAAGCGATGTGCAGGGAATTGGCCTTATTGCTTAAATAAAATTATAAACCGCTAACCAAAATAAAATGAAAGCTATTTTACTGTGCGTGCTGTTATGCTGCACCACGTTCGTCTTTGGGCAAACCGAACCCGGAAATGCAAAATTGGGTTCGGGCCTCACGTTTATTCCCGATCATAGTTTCAAGGGTTCTGCCTTAACAGGCTGGCATGGAGTTGGACAGGCCGATTGGAAAGCCAAAGACGGCGAAATTACGGCTACGGCCTCAAGCGGAAATGCAGGTTGGCTGATGCTGGACAAAGGCTACCAGGACATCGCGGTTCACTTTGCTTTTAAGTGTGATGCTAATACCGAAATAGGCTTA
>Ga0206971_10049_pt1 | contig 40531 bp, 1 predicted proteins | sample Alteio_BWOrgHeat_85_FD_152917 | JGI IMG/M metagenome (GOLD analysis project Ga0206971, IMG submission 152917) | Enriched cells from forest soil in Barre Woods Harvard Forest LTER site, Petersham, Massachusetts, United States -... | ecosystem: Environmental > Terrestrial > Soil > Temperate forest >...
GACGAATTATCCGTCCAGGTCCAGGTGATCGACGAGGCATTCACCGAGGACGTGCTGAATAAAGTCGGCGCCTGCACTTTTCCGTACACGTTGCCGCCCATGGGCGCGGGGAAACCGGCTCCCGCCCAATCCGCCGATTTGATTTGTCCGTTTGTGGTATCGGAATAGGCTGCATGGACATCCCCTGCGGCATCCAAACTGATCGAAGGAAAACTTCCGACGCTTCCTAGAGAATCCACGGTGGACGTCGACCAGGTTGTTCCGCTATAGCTGGCGAATTTTAAATCAAGGTTGATGGAATCCAAATAGGCGACCTGGGGATTGCCGGTTCCGTCCAGGGTAATAGCCGCACCAGGGGAACTTGGAGGTCCAAAACCGCCATCGATTGTGGATGTTGACCAGGACGTTCCGTTGAATTGTGCGTAAAGGAGGCCGGCGCTGGTTCGGAAATAGGCGATGCGCCCATATCCTTGAGAATCCAGAGTAAGCGCCGGGGATTTGGTGGCATTTGACGAATCAATCATCGACAAGATCCAGGAACTACCGTTCCACCGCGCAAATTGCAGCGCATTGGCCCCATACGCAATCGATGGATTACCGGCCCCATCGAACGCCAGGGAATTCGTGACCCCAGCGAATAAAGTAGAGGAATCCACCGCGGCAATCGTCCAGCTTGTGCCGTCATACCTTGCATAAGTCAGATGATCGTTATTACTTTGATCGGCATAAGTGATCCCGGCATGTCCCGCCGCATCCACCGCAATGGAGCATTCGCGAATGGCGTCCGCATTGGAATCGATGGTGGACGTCGACCAGCTTACCCCGTTAAAGGTTGCATATTTGAGCCCACTAAAAGCCACCAGATAGGCCACATGCAAATGGCCGGTCCCGTCTATAGCCAAGGCTGAATATTGAGCGAAACTGGTGCTGTCCAACAACGTTGCCCCGCCCCAGCTGGCGCCCGTGCGTTTGCGATAGTGCAGTCCGCTGCTGTCGCTATAGACCAGATGCGTATTGCCACTCTGATCCATGGCCATCGCAGAACCCACGATGCTTGCGCTGGTCACAGACTGGAAAGAGAACGGCGATACAAATGCCCCTGCAGTCGAGGACTGCACTGACCAATTGCCGCTGGGGTCTTTCATCCATACGCGGAAATAGTAGAAGGCGTTGGTCGAGATCGTGACGTTATCGAAGACCGTGGTTCCCGGCGTGACCCCTGACGTGGATAAGAGGACTTGCGCCGCGGACGTCGACCACGTCACCACGGATGGATCACCGCTCGAATACTGAATTGCAAACTGGCTGTTTGCGCCGAGCGTGCCGATATAGCCATTGTCCCCAGGCTCGATCCACTGGACGGTGATTGTATTGCTCGAACCCGACTGGTAAGCGATGACACCGGTAGAGATGCCGGGCGGTGTCGAATCCAGTCCCCAGAGGATGTGCTGCTGGTTCTTATCGTTTTGCGAATTGGCGGCTCCAGACAGAGGACCACTATAAAGCTGGTTCGTCCACTGAAGTCCTGCGCTCGAAGCGACGATCGTGTAGTTAAAGTTGGTCGTGTTTCGCGTCGTCTCGCCGTAATAAAGACCGGTCAAAGTAATGGTCGACTGCGTCACGTTGTTCAGCGTAAAGAGCGTGGAGGTCGAAACAACCCCCGAGCCCTGGTAGTCGAAACTCGAGTTATTGATGCTGAAGGGGCCGGAACCATTCAACTGGATTCCCGACTCATCCACAAAGGTGAAGCTGGCGTAGTTGAGCGTGAAGGCACCCGAATCCACGAAGGTGTAGTACGTGGAACCACCCAGCATGGTGATGGTGGTTGGATTTCCGACGGTTCCTTCCGCATCGAACCCGGCGCTAGGGGCGATCTCGATTTTGGAACGGCCATTATTAAATGTGCCCGAGGACGGCCCAACGTAAAGATATTTCTGCTTATTCTGGTCCTGACTGGCGGCGATCAGAGCAAAGTCGAAGAAGTCTCCAGCCGCCGGGCTGCCCGCTGCCGTCAGATTGAATTGCGTTCCCGACGCCGGTACCGCCGTATTTGCCAGACTGCCGTAACTGCCTAAACTGCCGGATGAAGATCCGATCACGTTGTAGTTCGCGCCGTCCCAGGTGACGGTAACGAGCTGCGTGACTGCGTGAGTATCGTTCGTGGAGTCAACACGAAGCGTGGTCCATCCGGTCCCCACCATGGTCTTGGCGATCGTAGCGGTTGAGCCCAAGACGTTTGTGGAATAATCCAACGTCAATGTCCCGCCAGAAACGTTATAGTCGCCATACACCTGGACTGTGCCCGTTGCGAAGTTCTGGTTGTACGAGACCAGAGAATTACCTCCTACAAAACCAGAAGCGCTCAGGCTGACCGCGGGGTTGATTTGGGCGTTGAGCAGGACCACGTTGTTGCTCGTCGCCGCGTCGATATAGACTTCACCGGTTGAATCAGCCATCGATGTGCCGGACGGGGAGTAGCCTAGGACCTCTCCCGCAGAAGCGGCTTGCGACACGCCGTTGAACGACAAGGCATAACCGCCATTGGCATAAATAAGGTTATCGATCTGAGTATTGTTCGTCAGGCTGCCTTGCGCGGGCCCCCAGAGAAAACCGCCGTTGGCATTTGAGAAGATTCTGTTGGAAGCAAAAAGATTATTCGAGACGCTGCCCGAAAAGGCGACGGTTACATCAATGCCGCTTTGATTGCCATAAATCGTGTTCGATACGACCGTGTTGCTCGAAACGGTCGAGATGAAGGCCTCCAGATCAATTCCGTATTGGTTGCCACGGATCAGGTTGGATCGGATCGTATTTTGCGCGGCCGTGAATATGACTTGGATGCCCGCTCCGTTATCGTAGACATCATTAGAATCCAATACATTCCCAAGGCCGCTGTTCATGATAATGCCTGTAATATTTCCATAGATATTGTTTAAAAGGAACAGGTTGTTGTTCGACGTGTTAAGGGAGACCCCTGCTCCCTGGCCGGCATAAATATTATTCGCAACAAAACTGTTGCCGGACGACGCCTGGAGGTTTATTCCAATCTGTCCATTGCGCACCGTCGAACTGGAAATCGACCCATGGCTATTTAAACCAAAAACAAGACCGCTTTCATTAGTAAGGTTATTGGCCAGATACCCGAATTCTCCAAATGACACGACAAAGCTGGTGGCTGAGGGGGTCAGGTTCAGGAGGAACGCGGAATTCGACGCGCCACCACTCACGATGGTTCCCGATGATTGCACCAGCACGTTTCGGCTGAGATCGGACACAAAAATAGTATTTGAGCTGTAATGGGTTAAGGTAATGCCGCTCACATTAATAACATTGCTCGCGATACCACTGATCGTGACAGCTTCCGTATCAATGGTGATCATGTCTCCTAATTGCCACCCCGATGCATTCCCGACATCGATTTGGGTCGTCGCCGGCGTGATATCGCCACCGCCATGGTTGGTCCCCGTCGTATGCGGTGTCTTTGTGGCGCCATACACCAGGAAATTTCCACCGTTCTGGACTATCAATCCATATTGGCCCCTGAAAGCCCCGAGTGCCAAGATAATGGTCGTGTTGGTTGCCGACGGTATCGGATCTCCTGATGTGCCCAGGTCAAGCGTTCCTCCAGCGTTCACATTAAGGTTGCCTCCCACTAAGGTGAAGGTGCTTGAGTTCACGCGGCTGGCACGTAGAATACCGTTGATCGTTGTGGTACTTGCTGTCGCACTCGAAATGTCCAACGTCACGGTCGTCCCGGCGGCGATCACCACTGGGTTGCAGGAGGTCGGCACGATTCCCGAATCCCAAGTCGTTGTCAGGCTCCAGGAGCTGGAGGCGATCGAGGTAAACGTAGAGCAGCCGACCGGCTCCCAGATAGTGTGCTGTTGGGATTTGTCGTTATAGCTGTTCGAGGCTCCCGAGAGAGCTCCGCTGTATTGCACATTCGTCCATTGGAGTCCCGTGCTGGAGCCGACGATCGCGTAATTGAAGTTCGTCGTGTTCGGCGTGGCCTCGCCGTAATAAATGTTAGTAAGCGTGATCGTCGACTGCGTGACATTGTTGAGCGTAAAGAGTGTAGATGTAGAAACAATTCCCGAGCCTTGGTAGTCGAAGGTCGAATTGTTGATCGAGAAGGGTCCAGAACCGGTCAACTGGATACCGGATTCATCCATGAAGGTGAAGCTGGCGTAATTCACGGTGAACACACCCGAATCGACAAAGGTGTAATACGTTGAGCCGCCCAACATCGTGATCATCGTCGGATTACTCGCTGAACCCTGAGCACTGAATCCTGCGCTGGGAGCGATCGTCATTTTGGAACGGCCGTTGTTGAAGCCTGACGTGCTGGGGCCGAAGGTGAGCGCCTTCGGGTAACTGGAATCTCCCGAAGCGGCGATGAGAATGAAGTTGAGCATGTCTCCGATCACAGGCGTTCCGGCGGCAGTGATGGTGACGGCGGCCTGCGTCGGGCCGCTGGTCGGGATGTTGTGGGAGCCGCCGGCCGCGATATGGCCCATCGATCCATTCGAGGAGCCCCAGACGTCCCAGTCCGTTCCATTGAAGGTCAAGGTGATGAGCTGACTCACGGCATTCGCGTCATTGGTGGAATTGACCGTGGCCGAGTGATTGCCGCCGACATTGCGCAAGAGTACGGGTGTAGTGGCGGTCGAGGCGTATTGCTGGGCGCCGTAGTCGACCGTGAAAGTGGTGCCGGTCACGGAATAATCGCCATAGACGGTCACTGTGCCCGTGGCGAAATTCTGGTTATAGGATACGAGCGAGTTGCCCGCCATGTTCAGCCAGCCCGTCGCGATAGACGGCGTCGGATAAAGCCGCACGCCTTTAAGCACCGCGTTTTCCGAATCGGATGAGGTGCCGCTGAACTCCGCGATTCCATCCGGAACCGCGTTGCCGGCGGCATCATACCCGACCGCGCCACCGATTACGGTAACGCCGGTCCCTTGCTCCAGGTTCATGCCGACGGAATAATTTCCATAAACAAAGTTTCCAAGCAATACGGCATTCGGACCTGTTAGGTCTATCCCGACATCGTTGACGGCTCCATTCTGGAAAATGGAATTGGCCACCCAAAGGGTATTCGCATCATTGCCCGTGTTCACACCGCGATATTGATTGCCATAAATGAGATTGGCAAAGAAGGTATTTTGGCTGCTTGAATCTGTTGGCCATAGCCCATAGGCCCCACTGGAGTAGAAAGCGTTTCCACGAACCCAATTATGGCCGGAGCCATTTCCAAGGGCTAAGGCTGTTCCTGCACTGGAATAAATGTCATTGGAGATGATTTGGTTATAGAACGAAGCAAGATCGATAAAAATTGGGTTCTTATAGAAAAGATTGTTGCTGATAATGTTCCATTCGGCCGTCTTCAAATAGAGACCTTCATAGCCATTCCGTATTGTTGAGCTCGAAATGGTTCCCACGGATCCATTAAAGACGATACCGCCGTTCAACGCTTGCGATCCGCCCGTAGACCCGCCCAAATAGGCGAATTCGCCGTAGTTCACGTTAAAACTGGTCGCGCTCGTCGTGAGGCTCTCCAGATATGCCGAGTTGGCGGTGATGTCCGTTCCGGAAGACCGAATGACGACATTGTGCGTCAAGTTGCCGACGCGGATGGGCGCGGTCCCGATGAAGTGGCCGTAGGTAGTGTTGGGCGAAAAGCCGATCGTCGGCCAGCTCGCTATAGAGGTAATCGTCACGCGCTCGGTTTCATCCGTGACGCTGCGATTGGCTTTGCCGATCGTGATGACATCTCCCACCGCCCAATTCATGCTGCCGAGATCGTTAAGCGTCAAGCTGCCTGCACCCGCGAAGACGCTGCCAGTCGCCGTCGTAACCGGTGTTTTGGTCGAACCGTAAACCAGGAAGTTACCGCCGGCATTCACGATCAAGCCGTATTGGCCCGCATAAGTCCCCGAGGAGAGAATGAGGGAATGAGTGAGCGAGGGAGGGATCGGGGACGACAGGGTTCCTATATCGAGCGTTCCTCCTGCCGCGACCGTGATATTTCCCCCTACAAGCGTTAGCGTGGCGGAGCTGGCGCGACTGAAGCTCAACGTTCCATTGATCGTTGTCGTGCTGGCCATCGCTCCTTCACTCCCTCCCTCCATCCCTATATCAAGCGTCACAGTGGTTCCAGGAATGATCGTCACCGCGTTGCAGGCGGTCGGGATGAAGTTCGTGTTCCAGGTCGCGGAACTCGACCAGTTGCCTGTTCCCACGTTCTGCATCGCCTGGCAACTGTTCGCGCTCTGCCAGATAATGTGCTGCTGGGACTTGTCGTTAAAGCTGTTGGAGGCTCCGCTCAAGGGTCCGGTAAATTGCTGGTTCGTCCATTGCAGTCCATCGCTGGATCCCACAATCATGTAGTTGAAGTTGGTGGTGTTCGGGGTCGTCTCACCGTAGTAGATACCGACTAGGGTGGTGGTCGACTGGGTCACATTGTTCAATGTAAAGAGCGCGGAGGTGGTCGACACGCCCGTACCTTGATAATCGAAACTGGAGTTGTTGATCGAGAAGGGTCCGGAGCCGTTCAACTGGATCCCGGACTCATCCATAAAGGTGAAGGAGGCATAGTTCACGGTGAAGGCGCCGCTGTCGACGAAGGTGTAGTATGTGGAGCCACCCAGCATCGTGATGGTGGTGGGATTGGAGGCGGTTCCTTCCGCGTCGAATCCAGCCTGGGTCCCGATCTCGATTTTGGAGCGGCCATTATTAAAACTGGAATCCGAGCGGCCGAAATAAAGTTTTTTCTGCATGTTCTGATCCTGGCCAGCCGCTATAAGCCCGAATGCGAGCCTGTCGCCATCGGCCGGTGTGGAACCGTTCACGGTCAGATTAAATTGCGGATTAGTCGTCGGGCAATTGGTCGTGCCGCCGGAGGCCCCGGAGATCGTACAGATATCCCCCGTCGTTGAAGATCCCGTGACATGCCACGTTGTCCCGGAGGCGTTATAAGTAATCAGGATCAACTGACTTACTGCGTTGGCATCGTTGGTCGAATTGACGGTCGCCGTATGATTTCCCCCAACGTTCTGTATAAGGATGGGGACGGTCGCGGTCGATGCGTATTGTTCGCCGGCATAATTCAGCGTCAGGGTGGAACCGGAGAGCCGGTAGTCGCCATAAACCTGCACCGTACCGGTGGCAAAGTTCTGGTTATAGGAGACGAGATAATTGCCGGTTTGATTCAACCAGGTGCTGGAGATGCCGACCGACGGGTTGATGCGGGCGCCTTTGACGATTAGGTTTTCCGCCGCCCCATCTCCCAGAATCTCCGCCGAGCCATCCGGCAGCGAGTTGCCGGAGGCGTCATAGCCCAGGGTGCCTCCCACAACGACGCTGCCGTTAGCGCCTGCGAGCTGGATTCCGCCCCCGGTATTGGCATAGATGTTGTTTCCGATCAGAGTATGGGCGCCGGTGAAGAAAACACCCGGAGAACCATAATTGTTATAGATCGTGTTGGATACGATAAGATTGTTTCCGCCAAAGGGAGAGACAATAAGACCGGAGCCATCATTGGAATACAGGTTATTCAACAGAATCAAATTGTTGTAGCCGTTATAGAGAGAAATTCCATTGCCAGACGAATAGATGTTGTTTCCCTGTAATGAATTATCCTGGGCGCCGCCCAGGAGGTGGAAACCATAAGAGTTTGAATAGACGTCGTTGTTGACAAAACGGCTATCCGTCGAGCCATTCATAACAATCCCATTCTGAAAGGCCGAACCGGCACCGTTGTTATAGATGAGGTTGTTATTCACTGTCACGTCGTTGGCGCCTATGAACACGCCGCCATATCCATCGCGGATTGTGGAACTGGAAATGGACTCACCCCCGCCCCCATTAAATAGAATGCCGCCGAATAAGGTATTGAACGGCGTCAGACCCATATAGGCAAATTCTCCGTAGGTGATGTTAAAGCTGGTCGCATTCGTCGTTAGACTTTCCAGGTAAGCCGAGTTGGCCCCGCCTCCGTTCAGGACCGTTCCGGAAGAACGCACCAGCACATTGCGCGTGAGATTGCCCACACGAATCGGGGCGGTGCCAATAAAGTGGCCATAGGTGGTACTGGGCGCGAAGCTGATAGTCGGCCAACTGGCGATAGAGGTAATAGTAACGCGCTCGGTTTCATCGACCGCGCTGTTGTTGGCCTTGCCGATCGTGATCACATCCCCGACGTTCCAATTCATGCCGCCAACATCGGTGATCGTCAGCTGTCCAGCACCGGCAGGCACTGTCGCCGTCGCCGTGGACACTGGGACTTTGGCCGCGCCGTAGACCAGGAAGTTGCCGCCATTATTGACGATCAATCCATACTGCCCGCCGTAAGTCCCCGAAGAGAGAATGAGGGAATGAGTGAGGGAGGGAGGGATGGGGGAAGACTGGGTTCCCATATCGAGAGTTCCTCCTGCCGCAACCGTGATATTTCCCCCTACAAGCGTCAGCGTGGCGGAGCTGGCGCGACTGAAGCTTAACGTTCCATTGATCGTTGTCGTGCTGGCCATCGCTCCTTCACTCCCTCCCTCCATCCCTATGTCCAGCGTGACGGTGGTTCCGACGGCGATGAGCACGGGATTGCAGCTTGTCGGCACCGCCATTTTGTCCCACGTGGAAGGCAAGGACCAGGACGAGCTGGCAACGCTCGTGAAGGTGGAGCAATCAACAGTCGTGACGGCCATCCCGCTGGACGTGACCACACCGCCCGCATTCACCGCCGCGATGTAGCGGAAATAGGTAGTGTCCTGCGTGAGACCCGACTCTATATAGGAAGTGTGATTGGCGGCGATCGTCGTTGTGTCCGCGATCAGGGTGAAAGGCCCGGTCGAGGTGGCCGCGCCATAGAGACGGAAGCCCAACTCGTTCGAACTATTGTCCGTCCAGTTCCAGGTGACTTGACTGATTCCCGTGCCGTTGGCGTGGAAATTGCTCGGCGCCTGCACTTTGCCGTAGGCGTTGCCGCCCATCGGAACCGCAAGGCCGGCGCCCGTCCAGTGAGCAACCTTGAGAGACGGGTTGGTAGGACTGTCGTCCTCGTAAGCAATATGGACGTCCCCGGCTCCGTCGATCGCCGTCGAGGTCCAATTCAGTGATGTGGGTAAGGAGTCAATCGTACCCGTCGACCAAAACACTCCGTTAAATTGGGCGAACTTCAAATCTTCGGCACCAAAATCCGTGTACGCGATAGAAGGATTGCCGTTCCCATCGAGACCCATGCTCATGTAATAGTCTGAGCCCGGATCAATCACTGTCGGCGTCCATACGCTGCCGTCGAAAGAAGAGTAGGTCAGCCCACCGCCGGTAGATTTATAAGCGATGCGCGGGTGACCGGTTCCATCGACCGCGATGGCCTCGTAGCCGCCGCTGCCTGACGCATCCACTGTTGAAGTCGACCAGATAACTCCATTGAAGAACGCGTACTCCAAGCCGCCCGCATTGACATAAGACACATGCGCATGGCCCGCACCATCGAGAGCCAAAGATACATTTCCGAGGCTATTTCCGGAATCCAGCGTTGCGGTGGACCACGTAATGCCATTAAACAGAGCAAACTTCAGGATGCTGGTTCCGGGATCATAGTAGGCGATGCGCGGGTGTCCCGCTGCATCAAGCGCCATGGACGGATGCGTATTGGCCGCCGCAAGAAAATCAACGGTCGATGTAGACCAAGATGTTCCGTCGAAAGCGGCGTACTTCAGTGTAAAAGCGGTGCTATCCAGGTACGCAATCTGGGGGAGTCCGTTTCCATCAATCGCTAAGGAAGTCATATGTCCGATATCGCCTAAACCAGAATCAACCGTCTGGGGGCTGCTCCAAACCAATCCGGTTCGTTTCATGTAGCGTAAAGAGAACGTCGTGCCGTCGAAATAAGACAGATGCAGATTGCCATCTTTGTCGACGGCGATAGAAGGCATTTCGCCAATGCCATTCGTACGGGACTCAAAGGAGAACGGAGACACATAGGCTCCGGCCGTTGAGCTCATCACCGACCAATTGCCGCTCGGGTCAGCCATCCAGACGCGGAAATAATAGAAGGCGTTGGTCGAAATGGACACGTTGTAGAAGACGGTCGCGCCGGGTGTAACGCCTTGGGTGCTAACGGTGACTTGCGCGGCCGCCGTAGACCAGATTACCGCCGATGGATCGCCGCTGGAATATTGAATCGCGAAGCGGCTGCCGGCGCCGAGTGTGCCCGTGTAGCCGTCATTACCGGGTTCGGTCCAGTAGACGCTGATGGTGTTCGAAGAACCCGACTGATAGGCCGCGACACCCGTCGAAACACCCGGTGGTGTGGCATCTAAGACCCAGAGAATGTGCTGCTGCGTGGGATCATTTTCCGAATTGGCCGCGCCGGCCAGTGCGCCGCTGTAGGCGTTGTTGGTCCAGTACAGGCCCACGCTGGAGCCGATGATGTTGAAGTTGTAATTGAACGCATTGCCCGACGTGGAACTGTACGTTACGTCGGCCACGGTGATGGTGGACTCGGTCACATTGTTTAAGGTGATCAGCGTGCTGGTGGATGACAGGCCCGACCCCGGATAATCGAATGTGGAATGAATGATCTCCCAAGGTCCCGCGCCCGCGCCGCCAAAAAGCTGCACGCCGGATTCATCCATGAAGGTGAAGCTGGCATAATTCACGGTGAAAGCACCGGAATCCACGAAGGTGTAGTACGTGGATCCACCCAGCATCGTGATCGTGGTCGGGAAGCTCGCTGAGCCCTGTGCACTGAATCCTGCGTTAGGGGCTATCGTGATCTGCGATCGCCCATTATTGAAAGTGCCCGAGGACGGTCCGAAGTACAAGTATTTCGGTTTGTTCTGATCCTGACTGGCCGCGATCAAGGCGAAGTCAAAGAAGTCTCCGGCCGCCGGGCTGCCCGTCGCGGTCAGATTCAATTGTGTTCCCGACGCGGGCACCGCTGTATTCGCCAGGCTGCCGTAACTGCCCAAGCTGCCCGACGAAGATCCGACCACGTTGTAGTTCGCGCCGTCCCAGGTGACGGTGATCAACTGCGTGAGCGCATTCGTGTCGTTCGTCGAATCGACTTGCAGTGTCGACCAACCGGAACCGCGCATCGTCTTGGGCGTCGTCGCGGTGGAAGCGTAGAGGTTGTTGGCGTAGTCCAATGTGAGCGTTGAACCGGAGAGCTGATAATCCCCATAAATCAGCACCGTGCCGGTGGCAAAATTTTGGTTGTACGAGACGAGCGAAATTCCCGCTGTGAAATTCGATGTGCTGATACCGACCGAAGGATTGACGTGCACGTTTTCCAGAACTGTGCCCGATATTTGAAGCAGAGCCTCGGTAAAATTATCCTGAGATGGAGCACCCGTGCCGGTATAGCCTAAAGATCCATTAACGACCGTATTCCCGGAAGCTTCTGATAGTAAACCGTACGTATTGTTGAAAATCGTGTTATTAATGGCCATATTACCGCTGGCGTAATTTTCAAAATCCAACCCCGCGTTGCTGCTGCCGCCAATGGTGTTCGAGCTGATGAGGTTATTGGAGGAAGTAAATGTCATTTCGATCCCTCCCCAATTACCGATCAGGACGTTATCTGCGACGGTATTATTGCTGCTCGTGGCGGTGAGCTGGATGCTCCAATCCACGCTGCCAGAGACGGTATTGGCTTTGACAAGGTTGTTGCTGGGTCCACTATAAAGTTGAATTCCGAGAACATTGTGGTAGAGATTATTTCCGCTGATCGTATTTTGATTCGCTCCGCTCTGCAAAATGATTCCCGCGCTTGCGTTCCCATTAATGGCATTACCAGAAAGCGTATTGCTGGAGCTGTTCCACAGATACACTCCCGTGGTCGTGTTGGTGGAAATGGTATTGGACGTCAGACTGTTGCCGGAGGCCGTACTGAGATAAATGCCGTAACCGCCATTGCCATAAACGGTATTGGATGAGACGACAACGCCGTTGGTGTTAAAGATCTCCACCCCATCACTGTTATTGGCCCAGATGGTGTTCGAAGACATGACTATGCCGGATCCACCAGGGTCTATATTGATACCGACCCCATTTGCAAAGATCGCATTGCCGGTCCACGTGTGATTCATGGCGTCGCCGTACATTTGAACTCCGATCAGCGTCGAATACAGATTATTGGAGACGAGCAGATTCGATGATGTGCCGTTGCCGGCGTAATTTCCGCTAAATGAGGAGTAGATATCGCACGCCGTAATCGTCGAACCGTTCACATTTAAGACCCCGACGTTGCCGGAATGGAAAATCAATGTGTTAGAGAGCTGCACCCCGCTTCCGTTGAGGAGTCCGTAATAGTTATAAAGGATGGTTGAACTGGAAAGGGCGACCGGGCCGCCGTGCAAATCAATCGTATTGTTTGAACCTCCGATATAGCCCATCTCGGTATTCGTCAACGTGAAGCTGGACGACGCAGCCGCGTAACTCGAGAGATAGCTCACGCCGGTCGCTGTCCCGGAAGAACGAAGGACGACATTGCGCGTGAGATTGCCCACCCGAATAGGCGCCGTGCCGACCCAGTGGCCATAGGTTAACGCGGGACTGAAGCTGATGGTCGGCCAGGACGACGTAGACGTGATGGTCACTGGCTCCGTCTCATCGACGGTGCTCTGGTTAGCTTTACCGACCGTGATGAAATCTCCCACCATCCAACCCATATTCCCCGTGTCATTTAGCGTGAGCTGCGAAACACCGGCCGGCAGATTGGCGGTGGCCGTGGTCACCGGTGTCTTCGCGCTTCCATAGGCCGTCAATGCGCCGCCCGCATTCACTATTAACCCGTATTGCTGCGTATTCGTGGGATCATAAGCCAATAGCAATGTCGCGCTCGATGCATTGATCGGGCTGGCCGCCGTTCCCATATCCAGTACGCCGCCCGCGTTTACGTACACATTGCCGCCGACAATCGTCAGCGTGCTGTTGGCCACGCGGCTGAAAGAGAGCTGGCCTGCGATCGTGGTCGTGCTCGCCTGGAAGTCGCCATCCAGAGTGACCATGATGCCGGGGGCGACGACGACGGGATTACAGCTCGTCGGCACGATCCTGGAATCCCACACCGTATTGCTGGACCATGGACCCGTGTTGACTGCCGTAAAGGTGGAGCAGCCCGCCGGCGCCCACAGCACTTTGTTCGAGGAATCATTCTGCTCGTGACTATCACCGGTCAGACCGCCGGAATAGATTTGGTTTGTCCATTGCAGACCATCGCTCGAGCCGAAAATGCTGTAGTTGTATTTCGTCGCCGCAGGCCCGTTGTTTCCATAGGTAATGTCGACCAGAGTAATCGTGCTCTGGGTCACATTCGTGAGCGTCACTAAGGTGCTCGTGGACACAGACCCTGAGCCGGCGTAATCAAAGGTCGAGCTAGTCAACTGGAACGGTCCGGAGCCGGACAGTTGAATTCCATTTTCATCCATGTTCGTGAAGCTGGCGTAGTACACCGTGAAGGTTCCGGAATCCACAAAGGTGTAATACGTGGACCCGCCAAGCATCGTGATCACCGAAGGATTGGCGACCGAACCCTGGGCGCTGAACCCGGCGTTGGGCGTGATCGTGATCTTCGAACGCCCGTTATTAAAGGTTGAACTCGAAGGCCCAACGTATAGGGCCTTGGGTTTGTTCTGGTCCTGACTGGCCGCGATCAAGGCGAAGTCGAAGAAGTCTCCCGCCACCGGGCTGCCCATTGCCGTCAGATTAAATTGCGTTCCCGACGCAGGCACCGCCGTATTCGCAAAACTGCCGTAACTGCCTAAGCTGCCCGACGAAGAACCAACCACCCTGTAGTTCGCGCCATCCCAGGTGATTGTGATGATCTGACTAAGCGCATTCGTGTCATTGGTGGAATTCACCTGCAAGGTCGTCCACCCGCTGCCGCGCATCGTTTTAGGTGTCGTGGCCGTGGAGACATAGATCGGGTTCGAGTAATCGAGGATGAATGTAGATCCAGAGACGGTGTAGTCGCCATTCAGCCGCACTGTGCCAGTGGCAAAATCCTGGCTATAGGAAACAAGGAAATTCCCGGATTGGTCCAACCAATCTGTAGTGATCCCGGTCGCGGGATTGATGCGAGCCGCTTTGAGATAAAGAGATTCCGCGGCACTTCCGCCGCCGATAATTTCTGCGCTACCGTCGGGCTGCGATGTTCCTGAAGCATCGTAGCCCATCGCGCCACCGACCCATATCATGCGCTCTCCTTCTGTTAAAGCGAGCGCTGCGCCATTGTTCCCATAGATGTAATTGGAAATCCAGGTTGTGTCGTCGGAGCTGGGCCCATACAAGAAGACTCCTTTAGAACCAAAATTGGGGTGTCCATAAATAGAGTTATTGGCAAAGAGGCTGAAATTAGCCTCGTCGACTTCCATGCCGCCGGTCGAGTTTGCATAAATGGTATTGGATATAACCGTGTGATGATCGGTCGAGTATAGCCACAGACCCAGCGCGCCATTTGTCGAAAGAGTATTGCTGTAAAGTTGGTTGGCGGACACTTGATCCAACTCAATGCCGTTGTATCCGTTCGAATAAATGGTGTTCGATGAAATACTATTTTGATCGGAATTCAAGTAAACCCAGATTCCATTATTCGAGTTCGAGCGGGACGTGTTGCCGCTAATAGTGTTCTGCGACGAGCCAGACCACAGGCCGATCCCATCACTCCCATTGCTGTAAACATTGTTGTTCCTAAGAGTATTGCTCGAGCTGTTCCACAAATACATTCCTGCACTCGTGTTGGTGGAGACGGTATTCCCGGAGATGACGTTATTGATCGAGGTTGAAAGTTCGATGCCGTACGTGCTGTTGCCCGTAATCGTGTTGCCGATGATAGTGTTGCTTGAGCTGCCATCCAAGAATAGGCCAATCTGACTGCCCCATAAGGTATTGTTCGCGATGATATTGCCGTTGGAGACGCTGTCCGCGTAAAAAGCATCCCCGCTGACGGGATCGGTGACCGTATTCCCTAAATAGCTGTTCGAACCGCCATTGGCGAAGAGTTGCCCACCGATCACCGTGTTGGAACTAATTTGATTGCCATTACCCGTCATCTGAATGTTGCCATTTTCAATGAGGTTGTGATCGATGACATCCGTGTTGTTGGCATCTCCGATCGCATGATTGGCTCCAACCGAGCAGAGCACGGCATTGCCGATGATCGTTGAATTGCCTCCGTTCTGCAGCGAGATGCCATAACCGCCGCCGGCTATATTGAAGAAGCTGTTATTACGCATCACGACGCCGACGCTCGCGTTGACATCCATTCCAACGAATGTCTGTTGGATCGTGGAACTCGAAATGGACCCGCCTGTGATAGCCTGCAGGTCAATACCATCTCGAGGGTATATCCCGCCCCCAAGTGCCACCATCTCGCCGTAGGTAACGACAAAGCTGGTGGCCGCATTGGTCAACGTTTCTATATAGGCTCTGTTGGTCGTGTCGGAAGAGCGTATCACCACGTTGCGCGTCAGGTTGGCCACGACGACGGGCATCGTGGAGAAGTGGTTCTGTCCGGCCACCGGCGCAAAGGTCACGGTATTGCCGCTCATGCTCTGGATGACTACGGCCTCGGTGTCGATGGCGATCGCATCTCCCGCCGCCCAGCCGGTGGCATCGTTCACGGTGACGCTATTGGCGCCGCTCGCCACATTGCCGGTCGCGGTTGCGACGGAAGTCCGCGTCGAACCCCACAGCAGGAAGCTCCCGCCGGCATTCACAATCAAGCCGTATTGCGCCGGTGTTTGTCCCATGGCCAGGATTAATGTTGCGCTGGAGGAGTTAATGGGGTTGCCTTGCGTCCCCATATCCAGAACACCGCCGGCGTTTACAAACACATTCCCGCCGACGATCGTCAGCGTGCTGCTCGTCACGCGGCTAAACGAGAGCTGACCCGTGAGGGTGGTCGTGCTCGCAACGGCGGTCGAAATATCCACCGTTACGGTTGTTCCGCTGATCACATAAACCGGATTGCACGACGTCGGCACAAATCCCGAGTTCCAGGTGTTGGTGCTGGACCAGTTGCCGTTCGTGATGCTGGTAATCGTGCTGCACCCCACCGGATCCCAGAGGATGTGCTGTTGGGTTTGATCGTCCTCGGTATTGGCCGCGCCCACCAAGGTCCCTACGTACGCCTGGTTGGTCCATTGCAGACCCGCGCTCGAATTGAGAATGTTGTAGTTGTACTTATAGGTAGCGGCATCCGACGTGCTGGAGTAGATGACGTTGTAAAGCGTGATCGTGCTGTTGGTCACGCCGTTTAAGGTGATCAACGTGCTGGTCGAAGATTGACCCGAGCCGGAATAGTCGAAGGTCGAGTTGTTGATGCTGAAAGGTCCAGAGCCGTTCAACTGGATGCCGCTTTCATCCATAAACGTGATGGAGGCATAGTTGACCGTAAAGACGCCCGAGTCTACAAAGGTGTAGTAGGTTGAACCCCCGAGCATCGTGATCGTCGTCGGATTGGCGGCGGTTCCTTCGGCGTCAAACCCTCCGTTCGAAGCGATCTCAATCTTGGAGCGTCCGTGGTTGAAGGTGGAAGCTGCTGGGCCGACATAGAGCTTCTTTTGAACGCCGGAATCGCCTGACCCTGCGTAAAGCGCGCTCGCATTGTTCAGGGTTAAAGTACTCCCGCTGAGTTGGTAGTCTCCGTAAACTTTCACAACCCCGGCATTGCCGTTATCTTTGTAACTGATCAGCCAGCTCCCCACCTGGCTGAAGCCCACCGTGCTAATGCCCACCGCCGGATTAATGTGTGGAGCGTAAAGGGTGAGATTGCTTGGCGCGACCGTGCTATCGATAAAGACTTCCGCCGTGGCATCCGGCAATGAAGCCAAGACGGCGTTGTAGCCGATAGCATCGCCCGTCGAGATAATGCCCGTCGATTTACTTAAGGAAAAACCGTAGCTGCTGTTGCCATAAATAGAGTTGCCGCTCAAGGTGCTGCTGGAGACGTTGTAGAGATACACCCCTGCGCTCGTGTTGGTGGAGATCATATTGCCGGAAATCGTATTGTTGGTCGAGGTGGCGATTTCGATGCCGTAGGTACTATTTCCGTAGACGGTGTTCCCGGTGACCGTGTTGCTGGAGCTGTTATCCAGCAATAAGCCGATCGTGCTACCCCAGAGCGTATTGTTCGCGATGGTGTTGCCATTCGAGAAAATGTCCGCGTAAAAAGCGAACCCGGTGGGAGCGGTTATCGTGTTATCGATATAGCTGTTTGAACCGCCATTGGCAAAGATTTGTCCGGTGATCACCGTGTTGGAACTGATCTGATTGCCGCTGCCGCTGTCAATGAGGAAACTGCCCTTCTCGATGTAGTTACCGCCGATTAGCGTGGCGGAGACGACGGTGAGGTAGACTCCGTGATTGACTCCTCCTGCCCCAATAAATGCATTGCCGGTGACTGTTGCGTTCGAGGTTTGGTTCAGCTCGATCCCGTAACCGCCGGCTGTGACATTAAAGAAATTGTTGTTTGTCATGGTCGGATTAGTCGCGTTATCGGTTTCAAGGCCAATAAACATCTGCTGAATAGTGGAGCTGGAGATGGAGCCTCCGATCGTGCCGTTAAACGTGATACCGTCCTTGGGGAATGGGCCAGAGCCAATGGCCATAAACTGGCCGTAGTTGACGACGAAGCTCGTGGTGGCCCGGGTCAAGGTTTCTATATAGGCTTTGTTGGTCGTATCGGAGGAGCGCACCACCACGTTGCGCGTCAGGTTCGAGACGACCACGGGCATGGTGGAGAAATGGTTTTGTCCGGTGACCGGCGCGAAGGTGACGGCATTGCCCGTGATGCTTTGGATGACGACGGCTTCCGTATCGATCGCAATCGAGTCCCCAACCGCCCACCCGATGTCGCCGTTGACGGTCACGGAGTTGGAGCTTTTCGGAACATTGCCCGTCGCCGTCGTCACCGAGGTCCGCGTCGAACCCCACAGCAGGAAGTTCCCGCCGACATTCACGATCAACCCGTATTGCCCCGGCACCTGCCCCATGGCCAGAATTAGCGTCGCGCTGGAGGAGTTGATCGGATTGCCTTGCGTCCCGATGTCCAGCGTCCCACCGGCGTTCACGAACAAGTTGCCGCCCACGAGGGTCAACGTGCTGCTCGTCACCCGGCTAAACGAGAGCTGACCTGTGATGGTTGTTGTGCTCGCAACGGCGGTCGATATATCCACCGTGACCGTTGTTCCGCTGATGACATACACGGGATTGCAGGCTGTTGGCACAAATCCCTGGTCCCAGGTGGTCGGCAGGCTCCAGGCGCTGTTGGCGACGCTCGTTAGGGTTGAGCAGTTCACGGCTGTCATGGTGCTGCCGGCGCTTGCGAAGTTGACCACCCCATCCCAGTTCAATGCTCCCGCTCGCACAAAGTAGGTTGTACCGACGGAGAGACTACCCACCGTGAGTGTGCTGACCGTGACGGAAGCGGTCGTCGAGGAATACAATGTCCCGCTGAAATCCGCGGCCGTCGAGGCGTCCAGCTCATACCCGAGAGCCGTATGGCTGCCGGATCCTACGCCGAAGGCGGCCCAGCCTGCTGTAATGGTATTGGTCGTCACGCTCAAGGCGCTGGGACTGATAAGACCGGTCAACGTGCTGGTCGACGGGTGCGTTGCGTTGTAGGTCGTGGTGCCGCTGGAGAGCGAACCGATGCGCAGATAATACGTGGTATTGGCCGCCAAAGTACCGGGATTAAACGCGAGCGTGACAGCCGAGGCGTTGGTTGTGGAGGTGCTGAACTGCGTACCCGAGAAATCACTCGCCGTGGAAGCATCCACGTCAAATCCGGAACTTAAACAGGTCGCATTCCAGATCGCCGAAATCGTCGTGCTCGAAACCGCCGAAATCGCCGGGGAGGCAACGGCGGAAACGGAAGCCCCGGCCTTAAATGTTCCAATAATGCACACGCGGTTACCGGTGCCTACAATCCCGGTCCAAGTCGGATTAATGGCCCCCGCCGGGGTTTGAACGAAATAGGCATCGGCGCTGTTTCCAAATCCGTTGAAATTGTACGTGCTGTTGCTTCCCGTCAGTGCGAACGATGAATTAATGGTGAATTGGTTCCCCCCTTCGCTTCCCGAGACCGTTTCCATCGCGGTGTAAAGAAGCTCTCCATTCGCGGCCGGCGTCACACTCCCGGGCTGGCAAGTTAAGGTGCTGTGCGGATTATTTCCGCTCTGCTGGTCCACGGGATCAGACGATGTTTGCGTTCCGCTGAACGCCGCGACATCCGCCGTGACGCTATTTCCGACGATGGTCACTGTATTCCCCGATCCCACGACAAGCGGCGATCCCCCATGATCCCACGCATACCAGATCACGCTTTCAACGCCGCTAAAAGCGCCGTCATTTTCCAAGGTCAAATGATGCCACGTATTTCCATTGCTGTCGGAGACGGTAAAGGTCGCGGGATTTTGCGCGCCGCTTCCGCCACCCACATAAGCGATCAGGAGAGTGGCTCCCGTCGTATTCATGACGGAACTCGTCGCGGTGCAGGCGCCGGGACCGCAGGTCGAAGAGACGTGGCTGACCAGCGCGATGGTCGGAGAGGGGCAGAAACCGATTGCTGTAGAGGTAGAGCCGAGGGATGTAAAGTTCGCGACGCCGTTATAGTTGAGTCCTCCTGCCCGGACATAGTAGACGACGCCATTCGTCAGACCCGAGACGGTCAAGGTGCTCACGCTGGCCAGCGTCGTAGCTGAAGAATAAAGCGTGCCGCTGAAATCCGCGGCGGTGGAGGCCTGCAGCCGATATCCCTCACTGGTATTGATGCCGGAACCGGAGCTGAAGGCTGTCCAACTGGCCGTGATGCTGGACTGGAAAACAGTGTTGAGCTGCGTCCCATTTAAGAAACTGGTCAGCGTGGACGTCGACGCCGGCAGGGTGTTGGCGTAACTGGTAGTACCGTTGTTCCAAAGCGATCCAACCTGGACAAAGTAGGTCGTGTTCGGAGAAAGATTCGCCGCGCTGGAGACCCCCAGGCTGGTCAACGACCCGCTCACCGTCGCCGTGGAGAAAAGTGTGCCGGAGAAATCAGACGCCGTAGAAGCGTTGACCAGGTAGCCCTTTTCAGACGCGACTGAACTCCAGCCCACGGTGATTGTCGACATATAAACAGCACTGATGAAAGGACTGCCTGGTGCGGGCGTCGTGCTGGCTTGGGTTTCCATGCTCGTTCCGCTGGAGCTCACGACACCTCCCACATTGACCGCCGCAATATACCGGAAGTAGGTGGTATTTGTGGTAAGGCCAGTTTCACTATAACTGGTTTGATTGGCAGCAATGGTCGTTGTCCCCGCGATTAAGGTGAAGGGTCCCGTAGAGGTCGCCGCGCCATAGAGCCGGTAACCCAACTCATTGGACGCGTTGTCCGTCCAGGCCCAGGTGATGGAAGAGCTCGCAACCCCTGAGACTCTAAACGCCGTCGGCGCCTGAACTCTGCTGTAGGGATTGCCGCCCATGGGAGCCGCGAAACCGGCGCCAACCCAATCGGCCGTTTTCACAAGACCGTTGGCAACGTCCCAGTAAGCGCTATGCACATTGCCGGACGCATCCAGAGCCAGGGCATTGAGTTGACCCACATTGCCGAGTGAATCGATCGTCGACGTCGACCATGATGTCCCGTTGAATGTCGCGAATTTGAGATCTTGTGTGATTGAATCATAGTAGACGACTTCAGGATTACCATTTCCATCCAATGCCAGGGCCGCGTTCCGCGGTTGGCCAAAACTTGTGGTGTCAGCGGAGGCATCAATCGTGGAGTCGTTCCATGTGGATCCGTCAAATTGTGAATAAATTGGGCTAAATGTATTTGTATACACGATGCGCGGAAGATCATTTCCGTCGAAAACGATAGAAGACGGAAGAAGATTCGCGCCGCTTATCGTTGAAATGGCCCACGACGTTCCGTTCCAATGCGCATACTTGGGGGTTAAGAACCCATAGACGATTCCCGGATTTCCGGCGCCGTCAAAGGCCAGGGCATTGAATCGACCGGCGTTATTGGTGCCATCCACGGTCGTGACGGTCCAGCTTGTTCCGTTGTACTTGGCAAAATTAAGGCCGGAAGTGCCGCCATTGGCGTAGGCGATTCCCACCTGGCCTGCGGCATCGACGGCCATAGAGCAGGGATATCCAGTGATGACGTTAGAACTCGGCACCGTGGATGTCGACCAGGCTGTTCCGTCGAATGCCGCATATTTGAGTCCAACGATGCTGTCTATGTAGGCCACGCGCGGATGGCCCGCTCCATCCACAACGACGGACGGAAAAGTGGCAAGTCCGACATCCAATGACACGGGGGCGCCCCAGTTTGTCCCGACACGTTTTGCGTATTTAAGAATCCCGCTGTCCACGTACACCAGATGCTCGTTTCCACTCTGATCGATCGCCAGGCTGCTAAAAATTCCGGTGGCCAGGGTCTGGAAACTAAACGGGGATACATAGGCGCCCGCGGTGGAGCTCATCACCGACCAGTTGCTTGAGGGATCTTCCATCCAGACGCGGAAATAGTAAAAGGCGTTCGTGGAGATCGTGACGTTATAGAACACCGTCGTGCCTGGCGTGACGCCGGATGTGGATTGAATGACTTGCGCATTGGCCGTCGACCACACAACACCGCTGATGTCTCCGCTGGCGTATTGGATCGCAAAATGGCTGTTGGCGCCTAAGGTCTTGGTATAGCCATCATCTCCAGGTTCGGTCCAGTAGACCGTGATCGTGTTGGACGAACCGGACTGATAGGCCACAACGCCCGTGGAGATTCCCGGCGGCGTCGAATCGGGTCCCCAAAGGATGTGCTGCTGAGTCTTATCATTCTGTGAATTGGCCGCGCCGCCCAACGGCCCGCTCCACAGATTATTCGTCCATTGAAGGCCGGAACTGGAACCCACGATGGTGTAGTTAAAGTTCGTCGTGTTTGGCGTCGTCTTGCCGTAGTAGATATTCGTGAGTGTGATCGTCGACGGCGAAACGCCGTTGAGCGTGAAGAGGGTCGACGTGGACGACTGGCCGGACCCTTGATAGTCAAAACTGGAATTGTTAATCGACCACGGCCCGGCACCCGCGCCTCCGAACAATTGAACACCGGATTCGTCCATGAAGGTAAAGCTGGCGTAGCTGACCGTAAAGGCGCCCGAGTCGACAAAGGTGTAGTACGTTGATCCGTTCATCATGGTGATGGCTGTTGGCGCTGTCGAAACACCGATCGCGTGGAAACCGGCATTAGCCCCTATTTCAATCATGGACCGTCCATGGTTAAAGCTGGAGTTCGCGGGTTCGAAGTAGAGTGTCTTCTGGAAATTGGCATCGGGCGCTCCGTTATAGGTCGTGGTGGAATAATCCAGCGTCAGCGTCGAACCGGACAGTTGATAGTCACCATAGAGGAGCACGGTGCCCGTCGCGTAATTCTGGTCATAGGAAATCAGGTAAGCCCCCGGCTGACTGAATCCGGAAGTGCTGATGCCCACGGCGGGGTTGACTTGCGTATTCTGGAGCGTCCAGTTGCTCGCTGCCGTTAAGCTGTCAATGAAGACCTCGGCGCTGCCATCAGAGAGAGCAGAGCCGCTCGCGGAATAGCCCAAGAAACCGTTTGTGAAAATATTGCCGGCCGATGCGTCTTGACTGAAGATCCCATAGAAACTGTTGCCATAAACCACGTTTGAAGTGGCCGCTGTGTTCGACACAAGATCCGTGTATATGCCGTATGTGTTTGTGGAAATCACATTTCCGTAGAGCACATTACTATCACACGTGCCCCCAGAGCCGGACATAAAGAGTCCAAAGCCATTAGCCGTGATGGTGTTCGAAGAAACGTTATTGTTGGAAACCAATACCACTTCAAGCCCGAAGCTACTGTTGCCGATGATCGTATTTTGCAAAACAGAATCGTTCATGCCGCCCGAGCCGAAAACCTGAGTGATGAGAATGCCCGATTGGTTCCGCGCGATCTGATTGTTTTGAATCACCGTATTGTGCGCGGCGCCTAACCGCTGATCAAAAATACCGGTGGTATTACGGTAAATGATATTGCCGGTCAGTGTTTGGTTGGGCGTCCCGATAGAGACTGCTATCCCCGCCGCATATATCCGGTTATTCGCGATCTGATTGGCGGCCGATCCTCCGCTGACGATCAGCCCCGTTCCAAAAAATAAATTGCCGTAAACCGTTTCGGGAAGGCTGTTGGCCAAGAACATATTCTGACCCTGCCAGGTAGAACTGGACAAAGTCGCCACACCGCTGACTGTGAGCCGGGCATTGACAAAATTACCGTACGCCGTGGTAAAGCTCGTAGCCGAGGTCGTGAGCGATTTGATCGCGCTGTAGTTCACGGGATCGGAGGATTGCACGACGACGTTCTGGCTCACATCATTGACGTAGATGGTGTTGGTGCTGTAATGGATGATCGTCACCGGAGTAATGTTGAACGTATTGCCGGAGATTCCGCTGATGGTGACGACCTCCGTATCGATCGTGACCTGATCCCCATTTTGCCATCCGGTCGCGTCGACCACGCTGACCGTTGTGGAAGAAGGCGTGATGTTTCCACCGGTCGAGGTGGTCGCGAGGGTCTTGGACGTTCCATAGACCGTGAACACACCCCCGTCTTGCACCGTGAGGCTGTACTGCCCAGGAGCAGCGCCCGCGGCCAGAATCAAAGTGGCGCTCGAGGCATTGATCGGGCTGGCCTTCGTCCCCATGTCCAGCGTCCCGCCCGGCATAACGTTCACGTTGCCGCCGACAATCGTCAGCGTGCTGTTGGCCACGCGGCTGAATGAGAGCTGACCCGTGAGAGTGGTCGTGCTCGCAACGGCGGTTGAGATGTCCACCGTCACCGTTGTTCCGCTGACCACATAAACAGGATTGCACGCTGTCGGCGCAAATCCGCTGTCCCAGGTTGCAGTAGAGCTCCACAATCCGTTTTGCACGGATGTAATCGTCGAACATCCCACCGGCGCCCAAATAATATGCCGCTGCATCTGGTCGTCCTCGGTATTGGCCGCGCCCACCAAGGTCCCGTTGTAGGCCTGATTGGTCCAGCTGAGTCCCGCGCTGGAATTGAGGATGTTGTAATTGAATTTGTGCACGGTCAGATCCGATGTGCTGGAGTAACTCACGTTATAAAGTGTAATCGTGCTATTGGTCACGCCATTCAACGTGAGGAGCGTGCTCGTCGACGATTGTCCGGAACCAGAATAGTCGAAGGTCGAGTTATTGATTGACCAGGGTCCGGCGCCGGCCCCGCCGAACAATTGGACGCCGGATTCATCCATGAAGGTGAAGCTGGCGTAATTCAACGTGAACACGCCGGAGTCGACGAAGGTGTAGTACGTGGATCCACCCAATATGGTGATCGTCGTCGGATTGGCGGCGGTTCCTTCCGCGTCAAATCCCGCACTGGAGGCGATTTCGATCTTGGAGCGGCCGTTGTTAAAGCTTGAGTCGGCGGGGCCAACGTAGAGTGTCTTGGGTTTATTCTGGTCCTGACTGGCCGCGATCAAGGCGAAATTCAAGAAATCGCCGTCCGCCGGGCTGGAACCATTAACGGTCAGATTGAACTGGGGGTTGGTGGTCGGGCAGTTCGTGGTCCCACCGGAGCCTCCGGAAATCGTGCAGATATCCCCCGGCGTCGAGGATCCCGAGACATGCCATGTGGTCCCGGCAGACTTATAGGTGATCGTGATCAGCTGGCTCACCGCGTTGGCATCGTTTGTGGAATTGACTGTCGCGGTGTGGGTGCCGCCGGTGCGGTAGATCAAGGACGGCGTGGTGGCGGTGGAGGCGTAAAGCTGAGAAGCGTAGTCGAGGGTCAGGGTTGATCCGGAAAGCTGGTAGTCGCCCCACGCTTGTACGGTGCCGGTCGCGAAGCTCTGGTTATAGGAAACAAGGGAGTTGCCGCTCTGATTGAACCAGCTCGTACTGACCGCGTTCGTTGGATTGACATTGACATGCTTCAGGGTAAGATTGGACGCGCCGCTTCCGAATAACTCAGTGGAATCCGGCAGGGAGTTCCCTGATGCATCATATCCGATCGTCCCTTCGACTACTTTGTTATTGAGGGACGACACGTTGATGCCCGCCCAAGTATTTGCATAATCATAGTTGGCCACCAACGTGTTGGATCCATCTCCGGCTAAATCAATACCATCCCCGCCCCAGGCGCCGTTGCGAAAGACATTATTACCGACGAACAAATTGTTGCTGCCATAGGTAAAGGTAGTGCCCCAATAGTTCTGCGCGAAAATGTTGTTGGCGAACAGCGTATTATTGCTGCCGCTGTTAACCCAGAGGCCATAGCCGTTGGAGTAAACGGTATTGAAGTTCATCGCATTGTTGGAGGAGCCTCCGTCGGCCTGGATGCCGATGCCTGCCGAACACAGATCGTTGGAAATTACGCGGTTGAGGAGGCTGGAATACAGCCAAATCCCAGCCGAGCTATTTTTGCAGAACACGTTGTTGTTGAATGTGCTCCCGGTCGCTCCTGAAGCGAAGATTCCCATGCTCGCGTCATGAATGGTGGAGCTCGAGATGGTGCCAGCAGATCCATTAAATACGATTCCGCCAGTCAACGGCGTCCCATTCCCCAAATAAGCGAATTCGCCGTAATTCACGTTGAAACTTGTCGCATTGGTCGTCAGGCTCTCGAGATAGGCCGTATTAGCGGTGATGTCGGTTCCAGAGGATCGGATAACGACGTTGCGCGTCAAATCGGCCACGCGTATCGGAGTGGTTCCGATAAAGTGGTTGAAGCTGGTGCTGGGCGAGAAGTTGATGACGGGCCAGCTTGCCGTGGAGGTGATGGTGACCCGCTCGGTTTCATCCCCGATAACGTTTTCCGCCTTGCCGATCGTCATCACATCCCCCACCGCCCAGTTCATGCTGCCGACATCGGTGATTGTGAGTTGTCCGACACCCGCATACACCGTTGCCGTTGCGGTCGATACCGGAACCTTCCCCGCACCATACACAAGAAAGTTGCCGCCGTTGTTGATGATCAGTCCATACTGCGCGGCCGTCTGACCATAGGCGAGGATAAGCGTGGCGCTCGACGCATTGATCGGATTGGACTGCGTCCCCATGTCCAGCGTCCCGCCCGGCATAACGTTCACGTTGCCGTCGACAATCATCAGCGTGCCGGAGCTTATTCGACTGTATTGCAGGTCACCATAGATCGTCGTGGTGCTCGCCACGGCGTTTGGACTGTCCAGCGTCACGATGGTCGTGGTTCCGATCACCACCGGGTTACACGCCGTCGGCACAAACCCCTGATCCCAGGTAGTGGTGAGTGACCAGGAGCTGGAAGCCACGCTGGTTTCCGTCTGGCACGTGTTCGGGATACTCCAGAGAATGTGCTGCTGGGACTTGTCGTTAAAGCTGTTAGAGGCTCCGGCCAGGGCGCCGAGGTATTGCTGGTTGGCCCATTGCAGACCGTTACTCGACCCGACAATCGTGTAGTTGAAGTTCGTTGTGTTGGGAGTGGTCTCGCCGTAATAAATGTTGGTGAGAGTAATTGTCGACTGCGTGACATTATTCAGGGTGAAGAGCGTGGAGGTGGAGACAATTCCCAAACCCTGATAGTCGAAAGTCGAGTTGTTGATCGAGAATGGCCCGGCGCCGTTCAACTGGATACCCGATTCGTCCATGAAGGTAAAGCTGGCGTAGTTGACGGTGAAGATACCGGAATCGACAAAGGTGTAGTACGTGGAACCGCTCAGCATCGTGATTGTCGTGGGAGCTGTTGAGGCGCCCACTGCATGAAACCCGGCGCCGGGAACAATCTCAATCTTGGAGCGGCCGTTGTTGAACGTACCGGACGACGGTTCAAAGTAGAGATACTTCTGCCTGTTCTGGTCCTGACTGGCCGCGATCAGGGCAACGTCGATAATGTCGCCCGCTGCCACGCTTCCGCCATTGGTCACGTTCACGACGGCCTGGACGTTTCCGGCCGTCGGAATGTTTTGGTTGGATCCCGCGGCGATGGTTCCCATCGCGCCCGAAGAAGATCCGACGACGGTCCAGTTATTCGAGCCCGCGTAGGTCAGGGTGATGAGCTGGCTTAAGGCGTTGGAGTCATTGGTCGATATGACGCTGACGGAATTGCCGTGGCCACTGATATCAATGAAGGCCGTCGCGGTCGACGCGAAAAGGTTGGAAGCGTAATCCAACGTCAGGGTCGAACCCGATACCGCGTAATCACCGTAGAGTTGGACCGTTCCGGTGGCATAGTTCTGGTTATAGCTAATCAAGTAATTGCCCGTGCGACTCAAGCCTGTGGTATCTATCCCGGCGCCGCTCGTGTTGATCAACGCGCCCTCGACCGACAGGGTCTCGCTTTGGCCCGAGTCTAGAATAACCTCGCCGCTACCGTCCGGACTAGAAGTTCCGGAAGCGTCATAGCCCAGGGCGCCGCCGGCCCACAGGTTGCCAAGAGCAACGGACTGATTCAATCCCCAATTGCCGTTCGCGTAGGCCCGATTCGCAATGAAGATATTGTTGTAGGCAATGGACATATCAAAACCGTCATTGAGGTTTTCATGGGATGTATTTTGAGTCAACAAATTCGAATTCCCATTGATAGTAAAACCGGAGGCGGCGTTTTGAAAGGCACTGTTGGAGTCCACGTCGTTATTGTCTGTCTGGATGTAAATCCCACGTCCGCCATTCTCCCAGCTTCCCCAGGCGTTATTGCCGATCAGCTCATTATTCGGACCACCCGTGATCCAATACTGGTAGAACTCATTGGAATAGGCATTGTTGTATCGGAGGATGTTATTGGAGGCACTGTTGGTGAGGATGATCCCGTGGTAATCCGAATAAACGTCGTTGCTGTCAATGAGATTGTAGGACCCAAAGTCGAGCTGTATGCCATACCCGATCGATTTATACAGCACATTATGAGAAATGGTATTGATCTCCCCGACGATATAAAAAGTGCCTCCATCATGGAATGTGCAGCTTGAAACCAGTGCCTGTTGACCTAGCAAATTCGGCGACACGTAAGCGAATTCGCCATACATCAGTTCGAAGCTGGTCGTGTTTTGCGCCAGGCTTTGAATATAAGCCGTGTCAGAGGAGACGTTTGTGCCGGAGGACTTGACCACGACGTTTCGCGTCAGGTTCCCCACTCGGACTGGCGCACTGCCGACAAAGTGGCCGTAGGTCGTATTCGGCGAGAAACTAATCGTCGGCCAGCTGGCGAGGGAGGTAATGGTCACGCGTTCATTTTCATCGACTGAGCTTTTGTTGGCTTTGCCGATCGTGATCACATCGCCCACCGCCCAATTCATATTTCCCGTGTCATTTAAGGCCACCGTACCAGCCCCTGCGAACACGCTGGCGGTAGCATTGGTGACCGGCGTCTTCGTCGAGCCATACACCGTGAAATTTCCTCCACTGTTGACGTTCAGCCCGTACTGATTTGCGGCGAGGCCGTATGCGAGAACTAACGTGGCGCTCGAGGCATTGATCGGGCTTGAGGCTGTTCCCATATCCAGGGTGCCGCCGGCGGCCACCGTCAGGTTTCCGCCGACTAACGTAAAGGTGCTGGAATTCACGCGGCTGGCGCGCAAAGTTCCGTTGATGGTGGTCGTGCTCGCCGTTGCCGTCGAAATATCCAAGGTGACCGTCGTGCCTCCGGCAATGAGGACGGGGTTGCAGGACGTCGGCACCGCGCTTTTGTCCCAGGTGGTGGTCAGGCTCCAGGAAGAACTGGCGACGCTGGTGAACGTGCTGCAGTCGATGATCGAGTAAAAACTGGATGGGGCGCTTTGGTTGTTGTATTCCGTCTTAATCCAGTCCGCCGAGCGGTTGGTGGTGGACACCCGGATTTCGTCCAGCGTTCCGTCCCAGTTGTTACTGGCTGCACCCGCATAATAACGGCTGATATACAGCGTTTCACTGGTTGTGCCGGGCGCCCCGATCGTATCGGTTCCAGACGGCGATCCATCGACGTAGAGTTGGGCGGTCGTCCCGTCAAAGGTTCCCACGACATAGTGCCAATTGGTAGTATCCGTCGTTCCGCCAAAGGCGCATCCGTAGGACTCCCCGCTGCAGATACCGCCGCTTCCGTCGTCTCCGTTATTGGTAATCCAATAATATTTGGAGCCGTCGCTGTTGAGTCCCAAATAGTAGCTGTTATTGAACTGGGTCTCCATGAGCCGCCTATAGCTGGCCACGGAGTTCGCCTTGGCCCAAATGGAGAAGGTCACGTTGTTTCCCAAAGTCATCACAGAATTGCTGGCGGCCGAATTCGCGGATGCCGCGACGTAATTGAGCGCCCCATCAATTTGACCGGTGGCGGCATTGCCGGAGGTATTGACCGTGTTGGTCGCGTTGGCGCCGTTGATCGTAGAATCGGTGAGGGTCGTGTTGGCGGCGTTATCGGCCATGTGGTAAACGGCTTTGTAATAGGCGTCCCAAACGCCGGTTTTATTGGATTGATCCGTGGTCACGCAGCTGTTTCCATAGAAGACATAAATCGTCGTGTCCGTCGTGTGGGAGAGGCTTGAGATCTTGATCCAGTAGTTCACGGTGCCCGTCGTCGCGTTGTAGGATTCCTGCTCGTAAGACAACACGGGGATTCCTGAGGGGTTGCTTGAGAAGCTGATGTCATAACCGCTGGGGCTCGTCACCATGCCGCCGTTGACGGTCACCGTCGAGAGATAGGGATAAGTTCCGGAAAAAAGGAACGGGAAGTTGAGCTGGTCGGTGTTGGGCACCATCGTGTGATTAATCACAATCGTCCTGTTGTAGGTATACGCGCAGCCTCCCAAGGCCGTGGTTGTACTTCCTGCGGAGGCGAAATTAGGCGCGCCATTCCAGTTCAGGCCGCCCGCGCGCAGATAATAGACCAATCCCCCGGTCAGGCCAGTCACCGTGAGTGTGCTTAAGGAAACGCTGGGCGTTGAAGAAGAATAGATCGTTCCACTGAAGTCGGCGGCCGTCGACGCCTGCAGTTGATACCCTTCACTAGTGGCCGTGCCTGTACCCGCGCTAAAGGTGGTCCAGTTGACCGTGATGCTGGATTGGAAAACGCTGAAGATCTGCGTCCCAGTGATAAAGCTTGTCAAGGTCGAGGTGGAAGCCGGAGTTGTATTGGCATAGCTTGTCGTGCCATCGTTCCACAAAGATCCAACCTCGATGAAGTAAGTGGTGTTGGGGGAAAGGTTGGTGGCGCTTGAGACCACCAGACTCGCCACCAACCCATCGGGAGTTGCCGTCGAAAGCACCATGCCGGAAAAATCGGCTGCCGTGGAGGCATTGACGAGGTAGCCCTTTTCCGAAAAGACGGAAGTCCAGCGGATCGTCATGCTCGAAGCAAAAATAGCGCCAAAGACCGGGTTGAGGGGAGCTTGATCCACTACGCTCCAAAGAATGTGCTGAGAGGTCTGGTCGTTTTCGCTGTTTCCAGCGCCGCCCAGAGGTCCGCTCCAATTGTTATTGAACCATTGCAATCCCACCGACGAGCCGGAGATCACATAGTTGTAGTTGGTTTGATTGGGATGGCTGTTGCCGTAGTAATCACTCGTCAAGGTAATGGTACTCTGCGTCACCCCACTCAGGCTGAAGAGCGTGGAGGTTGATATCACGCCGGAGCCCTGGTAGTCAAAGCTGGAGTTGTTGATCGAGTAGGGCCCTGAACCCGAAAGCTGAATGCCCGATTCGTCCATCGCGGTGAAGCTGGCGTAATTAACCGTGAAGGGTCCGCTGTCCACAAACGTGTAGTAGGTGCTGCCGCCCAACATCGTGATCAGGGTCGGGTTGGCGACGGTGCCTTCCGCGTCAAATCCGGCGTTGGAAGCAATTTCGATTTTGGAACGGCCGTGGTTGTAGCTGCTGTCCGCCGGACCGAAATAAAGAGCCTTGGTCCGATTCGTATCGCCGGAGGCCGACATGAGCCCAAAAAGAACTGTGTCGCCTGGCACGTAACAGGTGGGCACGGTCAGATTGAACTGGGGATTCGAACTGGGGCAGGCGCTGTTGCTCGATCCGCCGCTCAAGGTGCAGAGCGTGCCGGGCGTAGACGATCCTGAGACGACCCACTGCAAGGACCCGTTGCATTGGATCGTGACCAACTGGCTCAGCGCGTAGAGGTCGCCGGTCGAATTGACCCCAAAGCCCGACGCCGATTCCGTCCCGATGACGACGACCGGTGTCGTAGCAGTGGACGTATACAAGGGGCTCGCGTAATTGAGAGTCAGCGTCGAGCCGGAGAGCTGATAGTCGCCATAGACCCGCACCGTTCCGGTGGCCCGGTTCTGGTTGTAGGAAACGACATAACTGCCCGGCTGCGCGATCGTGGTGCTATCAAAGTCTCCCGGCGTGCGAATAAGGGTATTCCGGATGATCAAGGTGTTGGAAAAGCCGGAGTCCAGAGCCACCTCATGCGGATCGCTGTCCGCCGCCAGGACGGCCGCGCTGGAATATCCAATAAAGCCGTCCGTCCAGATGGTCCCCGTCGACGGCGCGGCAAAAATGTCGATGCCATCGCCGCTGTTATTGAAACTGCCGCAGCCAATGAAGATGTTCCCGTAATTACCAAACCCGTTCGCGCCATTATCCACCAGGTATCCATCCGCGCCGGAAATGTTGTCATGGGAGTTATTGCCGACGAAAAGATTGTTGTTCGCCCCCCCTCCCAGTTCAATGCCGGTGTTCTCGTGATTGTAAGTGTCGTTAAAGGCGAGTACATTTGAAGTTGCGGAAAAGATTTCAAGGCCCTGATAAAAATTGGTGTACATCACGTTCGAGGCGACCCAATTGTTGCTGCCGGACAAAAGGATACCGTCGCCGGGCCCGTTATCATGAATCGTATTAAAGGTGATCACATTGTGATTTCCAGCCGAAGCGATTCCGAAAAAGGCATTCGAGAAAATCGTATTGGAGCTGATCGTCGCTTGGCTGGCGCTATTGATATTGACACCGACATAGTTCCCGTGAATGGAGCAATTCAAGACCGACCCTTTTGCTCCCTGGAAATCAATCCCGGTTTCACCGGTCAGCCCGGCATTGGTGCCCAAGTCGATAAATTCGCCGTAGTTTAGAGAGAAACTGGTGGCGTAAGGCGTCAAGTTTTCAAGGTATGCCGTATTCGTGGCGAGGCTTGTTCCAGAAGACATCACGACCACGTTCTTGGAAAGCCCATCCGCGCTGTTCCCGTAGGTCAGGAAGTTCGCGCCTGAATTGACGATGAGGCCGTACTGTCCCGCCGTCTGGCCATAAGCCAGAACCAAGGTTGCGCTCGAGCTCGTGATCGGACTGCCGGATGTGCCCATATCCAATGTCCCGCCCGCGTCAACCGTGATGTTGCCGCCGACCAAAGTCAGCGTGCTCGTCGCGATGCGGCTGAATTTTAGCGTTCCATCAATGGTGGTCGTCGAGGCCAGCCAGGAGGCATCCACGGAGACGGTCGTGGTGTTGACGACATTCACCGCGTTGCAAAGCGTGGGGACCAAGCCCCCGGTCCAGGTGGCGGTGGACGACCAGTTGCCGGTCGCCGTCGAGGTAATGACGCTCGTGCCGGAGGCTTCTGGCGAAACAGTGTAGAACAGCGCGGGCGCGCTCTGGTTGTTGTATTCGGTAGCGATCCAGTCTCCGGAACGGGCGATATTGGATACGCGGACTTCATCCAGATAACCACTACCACTCCCAAGAGAACGGCCTGCTAAGTCGCCGTTAAGATCCGTTGTCCCAAGATAAAGGTTTTTGGCTGTAGATTCCGCGCCGGTGGCAGGTCCGCCGTTAGCCTTTCCGATGCCGTCGAAAAATAATTGCCATGTGGCCCCGTCGAATAAGCCAACGACATGGTGCCACCCATTCGTCGGCCAACCGCTGGCGTTCCAACTGACTGCATGATTGCCGGTACCGTTATCGAAAGAACCCACATCAAGCGTTGGAGTGCCCATGCTCAAGCGAAGAAAATAACCTTCCGTGGTTCCATCGTAACCTTTCCCGATAAAATACTGCCAATTATTGGTGCCTGATAAGCTCTGAATATTCACCCACGCTTCCAGGGTAATTTGGCCGGTAATCTGAAGGCTGGCATTATTCCCTACATTGATATTCTGGCTGGTACTGGAAAATCCAGCGGCTCCATCAATCTGTCCGGCTTGAGCCGTGGGAGAACCATCCAAGGTTCCATTGTTTCCGTTTGACGTAGAATCATTCGCCGTCAACGTCGTGCCATCCGGCAGATGCCATACGCCTTTGTAATTGCTGTCCCAGGTTCCGCTGGAGTTCTGCTGGTCTGAGGCGGCCGCGTTGCCGTAGTACATGAAGAGCGTCGTGTCTGTCGTAGACGAGACGGTCGACACCTGCACCCAGGCAATCAGGTTTCCGGTAGTAGCTGTATAGGTTTCAATTTCGTGGTTGTATTTGGTGACGCCGTCGGCTGCCGTAAAGAGGATGTCCGTCCCCGAGGACAGTCCGACATGCCCACCATTGCCCACACTTTTGAGCTCGTTTTCCGTCAAGCTGATCAAGACGGGGAAATTGTTCTGGTTTGTATTGGAGACCTGGGTGTGATCGATGACAATTTTCTCGCGGTAACCCCAGGCGCAGTTGTACCAGGTTCCCGTCGAGGCTTCCCCGCCGGCGCCGCTCACCGCGGAATTCCAGGTCAAATCGGCGGATGGCTCGTACCAGACGCGACCTCCCCCATTTAATGTCGCCGCCCAGGCCAGGGCATAGCCAGTGGCCGGCACGTTGGGCCGGGCGCCGTGAGCCGCCGGATCATTTGCCCATAGGAGGGAAGGGTATGATTGCAATTCAGGCGAATCGGTGATTCCCACCTGGGTTTGCCAGCCCCCCGATGTGCGTTTGCGGTACTCGACATTATAGTTGCCGCTATTAGTTCCCCAACCGTATCCAAACCAGGCCACATGCACGTTGTCGGCGGAATCCATCGCAAGGGTGGGATTAAACTGGTAATTGGCTGTGTCCGTCACGGACTCCACAGTCTGCCAACCGCCGGAGGTGCGCTTGCGATATTCAATGTTATAGAAGCCCGTATTCGTTCCCCATCCCGCGCCCGGCCAGACCACATGCACGTTATCGCCTGAATCGATTGCCAACGCCGGAGCACTTTGATCATTGGCCGTATCCGTTACGGACTCTTCGGTCTCCCAGCCCCCGGAAGTACGTTTGCGGTATTCGATGTTAAAGTTACCGGTGTTAGTCCCCCAGCCCTTGCCACCCCAGACCACATGCACGTTGTCACCTGAATCAATGCCGATGGAGGGGCTCTCATCAATATTGGCTGTATCGGTGACGGATTCCTGAGTCTGCCAGCCGCCCGATGTACGCTTCCGATATTCGATATTATTGAAACCTGTGTTGCTCCCCCATCCGATCCCGTACCAGACCACATGCACGTTATCACCTGAATCGATTGCGAAAGCCGGAGCACCTTGATTGTTGGCGGTATCCGTTACGGATTCTTGAGACTGCCAGCCGCCTGATGTTCGCTTCCGATATTCGATATTATTGAAACCTGTGTTGCTCCCCCAGCCGCTTCCAGACCAGACCACATGGACATTGTTAGTGGAATCCAACGCGATTTGTGGTGATATCTGCGAATAGGTACTGTTCGTTACCGCCTCTTCGGTCCAGCTCTGGCCGGAATCCGTGCTGTAGGCATAGTAAATGTTGGGATAGCGGTTGTAGACCGAATGCAATTTTCCATCCGTGCCTCTGGCCAGGTTCTTGCCTCCGTTTATATAAGCGTTATTAGCTACTTCGTAAGGAGGCGCCTCCATAAATAGCGACGTCAAGCTCCAAAGACTCTGATTGCCTTCGGCGTCCCAGAACTTGATGCGCCAATAATAAGGCGTTCCCGTCGATAACGCCGTTCCAGCATAAGTGATCGCCGGTGAAAGGGTCTCTTCGGCAGTCGCCGCCATGGACGTACCGGAGGACCCGGAATCCCATTGGCTGATGGCGGCAAAGCTGGAATCTGTGGATACCTGGATGCGATATTTGACAGCCGTATCGCCGGGATCAATGTCGTGGAAAACGGCCGAAAAACTTGGGGCGGGATCGATCAGACCGGCGGGAGCCGATTTACCATTCACCAAAAGCCCATCAGGGCTGGAAGGCACTGTTGCCGCCTGCCCATCCCAGGTGAGGTCCGGCGATGGATAGTAGAAAATTGGACCAGCTAGGCTCCAAGCGATCCCAAAGCCTGTTTTTGGTCGATTCGTCTTATTGCCGGAAATGGTCGGATCCTCGGCCCATATCAGGCTTGATTCGTAAAAAGGGACCGAGGGCAGGCTGAGCCAGCCCGTCGCGATACGCTTATAGTAAAGATAGTTTCCGGCGAGATGGACATTGTTCTGGGAATCAATCGCCATGGTCCATAGCGTAGAGTCGGCCGCGTTGTCCGAAACAGCCTCTTGGGTCTGCCAACCCCCTACAGTACGCTTGCGATATTGAATGTTGAGGTTGCTTGTGTTGGTGCCCCAACCCGCACCGGACCAGGCCACATGCACGTTGTCGGCGGAATCGATTGCCAGCACAGGAGGTTGGAATTGATCACTGGCAATATCCGTGACCGACTCCTGGGTCTGCCAGCCGCTGGAGGTACGCTTACGGTATTCAATGTTGACGTATGTAGTATTGGTCCCCCAACCACCCCCTAACCAGGCCACATGCACGTTATCGCCTGAATCGATGGCCAAAGCCGCAGCACCTTGATCGCTGGCCGAATCGGTTATGTGCTCTACCGCCTGCCAGCCGCCTGAGGTGCGTTGGCTGAATTGGACGTTGGATACGCCGGAATTCGTCCCCCATCCCGACCCCACCCATACGACATTTACATTGTCCTGGGAATCGATCGCCAGCTGTGGATGATCCTGAGAGCCGCCAATCGCCGTGACCGCCTCGGTAGTCTGCCAACCGCCGGAGGTGTGTTTGCAATAGTGAACATCGCCATCGCTCCAGATCACGTGCAGGTTGTCCTGTGAGTCCGCCGCAATTTGAGGATATCCATTATAAGGGCCCGCCATGGTGCAGCCTGTTTCTTTCTGCCAGGTCACCCCCCCATCGGTGGAATAAGCATGAATCATGTTTGAGTAGTTGTAATAGACGATATGGAGCGTACCATCCGAAGTTCGGGCCAGCATCCTGGGGCCACTTGCAACGACATTGGTGGTTTCAACAGGATACCCTACGATGGTGACCGCATTAGTTTGTACGGTCGCGCCATTCGAAAGACCTGACCAATTTCCCGCCGCATCCGCCGTCCAAAGTCGGAAATAAAATGTGTTGGAAGGCATGAGGCCGTAGACGTCTCCCGTGACAAGCGTCCCTTGCGTCACAGGGCCGGTGGAAATAGTTGTCTGGGCGCTGGCGGTTGACCAGCTCACGCCGCTCCAGGTGGACCACATGATGGCGTATTGGGAACCCGTCGTGAGATTGCCGGAGTTGCCGTTATTGCCCGGGGCTGTCCATTGGAATTGAGCGGCGTACGGATTGGAAGAGACAAGCGTCAAATTGGTCACCGCCGCCGGTGCGATCGTGTCGACGGTAATGTCCGCCGCGCTTTCGGCGTTTCCACCATAGGACATCCAACCGCTCGAACTCACCACCGGGCTCACGGCCATGACCTGCCAGTGATAACTGGTGCCGGCAGTTAATCCGGAGAGCGTCACCGTGGCTTGAACGGGGATTCCGCTAAAGCTGACCGACGCCCCCACGGCGTTGGGTGTATTGGTGAAGGGGGTTCCGATCGGTTGGATCTCCGCTTTGGGAGTCAGGGTGTCGGTGAGCTGCGCGCTCCGGACTGTCAAAACGGCGAGAAAGGTGGTGGTGCTGACATAGCCGCCCGTGGGAATGATGGTCTGGCTGTCGATTTGAACCTGGGTGAGGTTTGAAACCGCCGGGCTCGAAATGATCGCGGTCCAGAGGATGTGATTGCCACTGTCATTTTTCTCATGCGCATCGCCGGTCAGTCCGCCCGAATAAAAACTTTGCGTCCAATTCAGCCCTGCGCTCGACCCCACGATCGTGTAGTTGTAGCGGTTCGTCAGCCCTGACCCGTTGTTTCCGTACGTCACCCCAACCAAACTGATAGTACTCTGCGTGACACTGCTTAAGGTGAATAAAGTGCCCGTGCTGGATACTCCGCTCCCGATGAAATCGAAAGTACTGTAGTTGATTGAGAAGGGCCCGGAGCCGGAAAGCGAAAGACCGTTTTCATCCATGCTGGTGAAGCTGGCATACTGAACCGTAAAGCTGCCGCTATCGACAAACGTATAGTAGGTCGAGCCGCTCAACATCGAGACGATGGTGTTCGCCGTTCCGTCGCTCTTTCCCTGAGCGCTAAACCCTGAGTTGGGGGTTACCGTAATTTTCGAACGTCCGTTGTTGAATGCGGCGGCGGAGGGTCCGAACTGCAGTTCCTTCTGGATCGTCGCGTCTCCCGATCCCGTATAGAGCGCGGAGGAGTAGTCCAGCGTCAACGTCGTGCCGGAGACTTGATAATCTCCGTAAACCTTCACCAGTCCGGCAGTACCATTGTCTTTATATGAGATGAGCCAGCTGTTCGGCTGGCTGAAGCCCACCGTCGAAATGCCCCCCGCCGGATTCACCGACATATTCTGCAGGGTGAGGTTGCTGGCGGCCGTCGTGCTGTCAAAAAAGATTTCGGCGCCGGTATTCGGGTGCGAGACGGAACCCGCATCGTAGCCTAGCTTGCCATTCATCGCAACGATGCCCGTTGATCGACTTAACAACAGGCCATCCGCACTGTTGGCGTAATAGGTTTCGGAGCTTAATGTGGCGCTCGCCACGTTGTAAAGATACGCTCCGGCATTGGTATTGGTCGAAACAACATTGGACGAAAGTGTGTTGTTGGTAGAGGTTGCGATATAAATGCCGTAGCCGGCGTTGGAATAAACGGTGTTTCCCGTCAAAACGCCGTTGGCCAGCGCCTGCGAGTCATGGATCAAGTCAATGCCGTCGCCGATATTCGAGTAGATTTGGTTAGAGGAAGCGGTGACATTGGCGGAATAAATCCCCAGGCCGAATCCATTATTGTTGTAGATCGAATTCCCGGAGAGCACTGTATTATCGGAATAGTCACTCACGGCTACACCATGGCCGTTGGCAAAAACCCGGTTCGCGGTAATGGTATCGCCATCGCCATCGAAATTAATGCCGATGCCATAATTGTCATACAAGTAATTGGAATCGATGGTATTGGTCGCGCCAGAAAGATTGATTCCCGTTTGTTGCCCGTAGATGTTATTGCCCCGCAGAGTCACTGCCGTACAATTGGTGATATAAAGTCCGTAATAGTTGGCATAGACATTGTTGTAGGCCATCGTGATCGTACCGGTCAAATTAGCGCTGACAAAGTAAGATCCATTGCGTAATGTGCAGCTGGAAATGGTGATCTGCACACCGGAGCCATTGCTCCGGATTCCCTCTCCGCTTGCGTCCGACAGGTAAGCGAAGTCTCCGTAGGTCAAACTGAAACTGGTCGTATTGGTCACCAAGTTCGAGATATAGGACGTGTTGGTGGACAGATTGGTGCCGGAGGAACGGACGACAACATTGTGCGAAAGGTCGGTCACCACTAGCGTATTGGTCGAAAAGTGACTGTAGGAAAGCGGCGTCGTCCAGCTGATCGTGGTGGGGCTTCCGGGAGTAATTCCACTGATGGTTTCGAGCTCAGTCGCGCTGGTCAGAGCTCCTTCGGTCTTTCCCAGCGTTATGGAGTCGCCGATAGCCCACCCTACAGCGCTGCCGGAAGGGATTTGAATGCTGGTAGCGCCAGGGCCCGCGCTTGAAACGGCGATGGTATAGGGAGTTTTTGTGGACCCGTACACCGTAAAATTACCACCGGCATTGACGAGAAGACCATACTGGCCGAGCGTCGCTCCGTAGGCCAGGATCAGTGTGGCGCTTGACGCGTTGATTGGGCTGGCTTGTGTGCCCATATCCAATGTGCCGCCCGAGTTCACGTTGACATTGCCGCCCACCATGGTGACGGTGCTTGAATTCACGCGGCTGAAGGCGAGCGTGCCGGCGTTGATCGTCAAGTTGCCGTTGATTTGCATGGTTCCCGAGGGAGGATTGAACGTGCCGCCGGCGCCGGCAATCGTCAGGTTCTGATAGGTCCAGGTGGAAAGAATCGGAAGAGTGCCGGACGTATTCGTGTAAGTGACCGTCGATCCCGAAAGGTTATTCGGAGCATGGGTGACCTGTTCACTGCCGTGGAAAAGAAAATTACCGGCGTTGGTAAAACTCGCGATCCCGATATTGAATCCCACTGCGTCCAGACTGACATTGGCGTTAATCGTCGCCGTAGACACCGTCATCGAGTCCTGCAGCGTGTAGTAGCCACCCACACCATTCAAAATGATATCGGCGAAATTATTAGCTCCGGATTTAATCTGGAGTCCCGGAGTAGTGCCGTTGAACGTGATGGTGGACTGCCGGGCTGTAAAGGTCCCGCCGTTGTTCACCCAGTTTGAACTGACGGTGATTCCGTAGTTACTGGCCGTGACATCGAGGGTGCCGGCGGAGAGGATCAGACTTTCATTTACCGTAAGGGCTCCCGTGAGGTTAAAACTCCCGCCTGAACCGTTCACCACCAAGTTGCGGTAGGTCCAAGTCGAGAGGATCGGAGTCGTGCCGGAGGTGTTGGTGTAGGTCACCGTCGACCCAGCCAGATTGACGGGAGCGGTCGAAACGGCTTCGGTCCCCTCAAATTCGAAGTTGCCGGCGTTGGTGAAATTAAATAGCGAGAGCGTATGGCCATTGAGATTGAGCGTTCCGCCGGACGCGATGCTCATGGTGCTCACAGCGGGCGTCACATCCACCGTCACGGTCGTCAAAGACGAGATGATGACCGAGCTGGTGGAAACCGGGACCGTCCCCTTATTCCAGATGGTGCTGTCCGACCAGTTGCCGGTCTTTGTGCTGATGATGACATTGCTGGGATCTTCATAGGTGATGACGATGATGCCGTTGGCTCCATGGCCGCCCACCGTACCCACTCCGTCATAGCCAGATCCGGCTCCCCCGCCGCCAAAGAATCCGCCATTGCCGCCTGAAGCACTGCCATTCGAACCTTGATTTCCTCCGCCAGCACCACCGCCGCCACCGGCTCCGAAAGGTAATGGACTCGTCACCCAATCGATACCAGCACCGCCGTCACCTCCTCGGCCATTGGGGTTCCCACTACTGGGACTCCCTGCTCCGCCGCCGCCGCCCGAACCATGAGATCCTGCACCCCCAGGATTTCCTGAAGCCACACCTGTCCCGGCGGTTCCACCTGCGGTGGAATCAAACGCAGCGCCACCGGTCCCTCCTGTTGTACCGTCAGTGGGTTCCGCATTTCCTGGACTTCCGCCACTTCCTGCTCCACCTCCAGCGCCCCCATTCGCGCTGCCGCTCGCAGTGGAGTTGGCGCCTGCCGCCCCGGCTCCGTTGGGACCACCGGCCCCTCCGCCGCCAGAACCGCCGCCCGGAGCGGACCCATTGGAACCTCCCGAACCACCGGATTGTGCTCCTGTCGAGG
>Ga0206971_10048_pt2 | contig 40106 bp, 33 predicted proteins | sample Alteio_BWOrgHeat_85_FD_152917 | JGI IMG/M metagenome (GOLD analysis project Ga0206971, IMG submission 152917) | Enriched cells from forest soil in Barre Woods Harvard Forest LTER site, Petersham, Massachusetts, United States -... | ecosystem: Environmental > Terrestrial > Soil > Temperate forest >...
TTACCAAATTTGAAGGTGATAGCTGGGACGATATCATGCCGATACTGAAGGAATTTGTAAAGGGTGCTGTGGAATCGGAGCTGAAGGTGAAAGTAGAAGAGCATATCGAAAATACCGACTTCGAAGGGACCGATACCGAGATTAAAATACAGCAGATATTAAATGACTATGTTCGCCCGGCTGTTGAGCAGGACGGCGGCGCCATTACCTACAAATCATACGAGGAAGGCAAAGTAACCGTGGAATTACGCGGCTCATGCAGCGGATGCCCTTCATCAACCGTTACCTTAAAAGCCGGTATCGAAAACCTGCTGAAGCGGATGGTTCCCGAGGTTACCGAGGTGGTTTCGGAAGCTATGTAATAAATACTAATCTTCACGAATTAATAGACACGAATTTTCACGAATAAGGACGAATTTTAACGAATGCCTGTTTGGTTGATTTGCGCAGGGAAATATTAACACGAATTTTTACGAATAAAGACGTATAGACGCCAATGCCTGTTTGGTTGATTTGTGCAGGGAAAATATTAACACGAATATCCACGAATAAAGACGAATGGACACGAATGCTTGTTTAGTTGATTTGTGCAGGGAAATATTAACACGAATTTTCACGAATAAAATCGAATTGACGCGAATGCCCGCCCGGTTGATTTGTGCACGAAAATGTTTACGCTTTGATTAGTGTTCATTCGCCTTTATTCGTGAAAATTCGTGTCTATTAAAAATATTTCCCAATAGTATCCAGCATCTCCCTTGTTATCTTACCAAATTTGAAGGTGATAGCTGGGACGATATCATGCCGATACTGAAGGAATTTGTAAAGGGTGCTGTGGAATCGGAGCTGAAGGTGAAAGTAGAAGAGCATATCGAAAATACCGACTTCGAAGGGACCGATACCGAGATTAAAATACAGCAGATATTAAATGACTATGTTCGCCCGGCTGTTGAGCAGGACGGCGGCGCCATTACCTACAAATCATACGAGGAAGGCAAAGTAACCGTGGAATTACGCGGCTCATGCAGCGGATGCCCTTCATCAACCGTTACCTTAAAAGCCGGTATCGAAAACCTGCTGAAGCGGATGGTTCCCGAGGTTACCGAGGTGGTTTCGGAAGCTATGTAATAAATACTAATCTTCACGAATTAATAGACACGAATTTTCACGAATAAGGACGAATTTTAACGAATGCCTGTTTGGTTGATTTGCGCAGGGAAATATTAACACGAATTTTTACGAATAAAGACGTATAGACGCCAATGCCTGTTTGGTTGATTTGTGCAGGGAAAATATTAACACGAATATCCACGAATAAAGACGAATGGACACGAATGCTTGTTTAGTTGATTTGTGCAGGGAAATATTAACACGAATTTTCACGAATAAAATCGAATTGACGCGAATGCCCGCCCGGTTGATTTGTGCACGAAAATGTTTACGCTTTGATTAGTGTTCATTCGCCTTTATTCGTGAAAATTCGTGTCTATTAAAAATATTTCCCAATAGTATCCAGCATCTCCCTTGTTATCTTACCGTTGGTAGCCAATAACTCCCGTGAGTTTAAAATTTCATTGCCGCCCTTAAAGTTTACCACATCTCCGCCCGCCTGGCGCACAATAAGTATTCCGGCTGCAACATCCCAGGCATTCAGGTTGTATTCGTAATAGCCATCAAACCGGCCACAGGCAGTGTAGGCGAGGTCGACTGCTGCCGAACCCAGCCGGCGCAGGCCGTGACAGCTTTTCATCAGTTCGGTAAACAAGGCGATGTATGCCGGTTGTTTTGTGAAGTCGTAGTAAGGGAAACCCGTTGCAAGCAGGCTTTTATTAATGGCATCGGCGGTGCTTACGCTTATTTCTTTTCCATTAAGATAGGCTGGAGAGCCTTGCCAGGCATAAAAACATTCATCCTGGTTTATTTCGTAGACCACGCCTATCACCAACTCATCATATTCCTGCAAGGCAATACTAACCGAGAAAACCGGCAGGCCATGAATAAAATTGGTGGTGCCGTCAAGCGGGTCGATGATCCAGTTATAGCGTTCTCCGGTACGGTTGATGGTTTTTTCTTCGGTGATAAAACCGGCTTCCGGTAAAAGTTTTTCAAGTGCAGCTACGATCATTTGCTCCGCCGTTTTGTCGACGTAGGAAACAAGGTCGTTCAAACCTTTTATTTCGATCTGGTCGGCACTAAACGTTTTGCGCTGTTCCCGGATGAAGGCCCCGGCTTCTTTGGCAACGGTAATAACCTGCTGTGTTAACTGCTCAAGCATAATAATTAAATGGACATCAATTTCACAAATTTAGGCGAATGAAGACTAATAAAAACGAGCGAACGCAAATAAGCACAAATTAAGATAAACGAATAGTCAAATCAGCCAAACAGGCATTCGTGAAAATTCGTCCTTATTCGTGAAAATTCGTGTTACTAAATTCGTGACTATTATCTTTTTGCTTTCCCCGGTGTTTGATGCCTGAGCGCCAGGCTGAACGAAAAGAATTTATGTATAAAAAAGCTGGCAAAGAATAAGCTTAATGCGGCTGTGATTCGCGCCACGGGAGGATAAAAATGAAGCGCCTCGATAAAAAATGTCAACACGGCCAGGTTGGCAAAATACCCCAACACGGCAACCCCGACAAACCTGCTGAACTGTTTTGCAAATGAAGTTGTCGATTCGGTAAAAACCAGGTAACGCGTGATCAGGAAGTTAACCAGCACGCCCGAAAAAAAAGATACGGAGAAAAATACCCAATAATTGTGGATGTTTAAAAAAAGGAACTGGTAACGTTTTTTGGGGTCGAGATTATGAGAGAGCAGGTAAAATAACCCGATATCCACCAAAAAACCGGCGCCCGCCGAAAATATAAACCTGGCAACCTGGTTATGGACTATTTTTTTACCACGGGAAAGTTTAGACATGCTGCACCTTCGCCGCTTTCTTATTCATTTGTGTGAAACATAGGATGACGCCCCCTGCAACCATCAGCACCGATATCAGCTCGGCCTGGGTGAAGCGAATACCAAAAATAGGGGGATATTTGGTGTTGACGCGTATCAATTCTATGAAAAAACGCTCGACGCCGGCCAGTATCATATAAATGCCAAACAGCACGCCGGGCGTCTTGATCTTATTACGAATGCTCCACAAAAACAGAAAAAGCAGGATACAAATAACCGACTCATAAAACGACGTAGGGAATACAGCAATAAGCAGCTCATTACAATATTTACCCTGGCACCCTGGTATGGGTACGCCTTCACCGTTTACATTATGCGGAAAATGAAAAGCCCACATCCAGTTGGGCGCCCAACTGAGCCAGTGCGGTTTAGGCGCAAAATTATTTATGCCCCAGTCGCCATCGCCCGACATTTGGCAGCCGATGCGGCCAAGACCATAAGAAAGCATCATGCCTGCAGCGCCTATATCCAGCATGTCAGGCCATTTTATGCCGTGCTTATGGGCAATGTATAGCACCGCAGCGCCGCCGCATATTAATCCGCCATAAAAGGTCAAGCCGCTAAAACCGATCAGCATGCCTACCGGGTCCTTCAAAAATTCGCCCCAGTTTTCAAGGGCGTTAAATACCTTGGCCCCGGCAAAACCGAATACCGCCGACCAAAGCAAAATACTGCCCATTAACTCATAAGGGTGAACGGTTACTTCTTCCTGTTTAGGTTCAGGCAGAACCTGTTTCTTGTTTTCGTAATAGGACCAGTATGCAAAAAACGCCTGCACCGATTATACCGCCAATCCAATTGCCTCTCAACGAAAGCATAAAGCCTTGGGTGTCATCAATCAGCGCATGGTAGTTAAGTGCGGCATCAACCAGTTTGTAGCCTAAAATAAAGCCAAAAAACGCATTTATTAATAATTCCGATGAAGTGATCTTCGCACCAACGGTTACTGTCTTTTTAAACGAATGGATGTACCCCTGCTTTTCTTTGCGCTTAAATTCCTGTGTAAATGCCCAATAGGCGCCAATAAAGGCAATGGCCACAAACAGGCCGAATGACTGGAAAGGCAAGGGAATATTCCAACCGGTAAGATATTTGATTAGCGAGGAAAGCGTTGGAAACATGGATTAGTTTTTTTGGGCAATATAGGGTTAATGTGCAAATATTTCTTCGCTTTCGGCTATTTCAACATCACCATCCGGTGAAATTTGTGTTAATAAAACCGGCTTCAGTTCATTTACCAAAACAGGGTCGAACTTCGTCCTCACTTTTACATAGTTGCGCGTAAACCCATGCATAAAGCCGTCTTTTATATCTCCCTCAAACAACACTTCTTCTGTGTTACTTAACTGGCTTTCATAAAATGCCCGGCGTTTTTTGTCCGACAAAATATGCAGCATTTTACTCCGGTCGGCACGCGTTGAACCAGGGACTGATCCTTTCATTTCTGCTGCGGGTGTATTTTCCCGTTCCGAATAGGTGAAAACATGCAGGTACGAAACGTTGAGTTCGTTTAAAAAATTATAAGTATCGATAAAATCTTCGCGTGTTTCGCCGGGGAAACCGACGATCACATCCACGCCGATACAGCAATCGGGCATCAATTCCTTTATTTTGGCCACCCGGTTGGCGTATAATTCGCGCTTATACCTGCGGCGCATCAGCCCGAGTATTTTGTCGGACCCGGATTGCAGCGGGATATGAAAATGCGGCATAAATCGTTTAGAATGCGCCACAAATTCAATAATATCGTCAGTAAGCAAATTAGGTTCGATAGAAGATATCCGTATACGATCTATTTCTTCCACCTCATCCAGCGCTTTTACCAGGTCGAAAAAGCGGTCTTCGCGTTGGCCATTACGGATGCCAAAATCGCCCAGGTTGACACCTGTCAATACGATCTCCTTTACGCCCGATCTGCCAATTTCGCGCGCCTGTTCAACAACATGTTCAATGGTAGCGCTCCGGCTGCTGCCGCGGGCTAAGGGAATGGTGCAAAAGCTGCAGCTATAATCGCAGCCGTCCTGTACCTTTAAAAAAGTACGAGTGCGGTCGCCAAACGACCAGGCGGGAATGAATTCATTTGCTTCGCTAACCGGCTGGTTATAAATTACGGTTTTGGGATTTTTAGTCAGATCAGTAATATAATCAACAATCTGAAATTTCTCCGCCGCGCCCAAAACCATATCTACGCCGGGAATTTCAGCGATTTCCTTTGGCTTTAATTGTGCATAGCATCCAACTATAGTAACGTAGGCATTGGGTGATATCTTCAATGCTTCCTTTACCACCTTGCGGCACTTTTTGTCGGCATGATCGGTAACGGAGCAGGTGTTGATCACAAATACATCAGGGGTGTCGCTAAAATCAACGGTTTGATAACCGGCGTTGTTAAACAGGCGGCCAATGGAGGAAGTCTCCGAATAATTCAGCTTACAACCTAAAGTATAAAACGCGACCTTCCTGTTCATTTTAACGGGCGCAAAGGTAGGAAAATAGTCCGAAAGTCCGGAAGTCCCAAAGAAGGAAACGTATTAGATATTTTATTAGAAGAAATGACGAAGGTTAAGTATTTTTATACGGTTTTAACCTTATTTATAAACATCATGAAATCTTATCCTTTCAAAATTGTTGCAGTACTGGCCCTGGCCTGTTGGTTTGGCTGCACGTTTACACAAAGCTATCAACCCGGCTTTAACAGTAAAAAGGCGGCTGTACTTGACTCAATTAAGGGCAAATATGGTTTTGAAGACGTAAAGTTCCAGGCAAAGAAGGTTAGCAAAGATGGAGAAACACATGCCTCGCTTACGGTAAAATTTATAAACGGCAAGTCGATACCTGCCGATACCGCTCAAATAACCGCAATTGAAAAAATATTGGGGTCGCAAATCAAATCGATCATTAAAAACCAAAAGGAATTTGATAGTTATATCATCCTTTTAGATAAGATGACGGTGAAAGGCGATGTAACAAACGAAACTTACACGGGTTATGAATTTAAATCGAACCAGTTATAATGTGCCAGCTGAAACAAACGACCCCTGAAAAAATCCGAAATTACTCACTCCATCTAAAACTATCACTCTCCAACCCTATCAAATCAACCACCCGGCTCACCACTGTCATTGCCACTTCTTCTACCGTTTTAGGCTTGCTGTAAAACGAAGGTATTGCCGGGCAGATAATCCCACCTGCCAGCGTAATGGTTTCCATATTGCGGATATGGATGAGGTTAAAAGGCATATCGCGGGGCACCAGTATGAGTTTGCGGCGCTCTTTCAGGATAACGTCGGCAGCGCGGGTAATCAGGTCGTCCGACGTTCCGGCAGCTATCCTGCCCATCGTACCCATAGAGCAGGGAACGGTCACCATCGTATCAAAACGTGCTGAGCCGGAGGCAAACGGCGCCATAAAATCGGTTTTGGCGTAAAACTTAAACGGGTAGTTTGAATAATCTTCGTTGCCGAGTTCCAGTTTCCAAACCTGTTTGGCATTGTCTGACATCACGACGGCTACCTCGCCGATCTGTGCGCTCAGTTGCTGCAGCCTGTCTAATAAAAGCCTGGCATATATGGATCCACTGGCGCCGGTAATGGCAATTACGATCTTTTTCTTTCGCTCCAAATCCATAAATCCTCGCCGGTTAAAATAGTGCTAATAAAAAAGGGTCGAATACAAGTACTCGACCCTACATCTACCTATGAAAAACATGCCCTTTGAGAGGGCACTACAAATATAGAAACGTTTTTTTTAATTTTTAAATAATTTGTTAAAATTAATTTAACTCATTTGTCAACAATTGCACTTTTGATAAACGGTGTGTCGGCCGCTGTCATTGCGGGACGTCTTTTTAGCGTGGTTGAAAGGTTGTGGTTGAAAACGAGCCCAATTTTACTTTGAATAACACACCTGTTGCCACACTCAGGAACGAATCGCCGAGGCCTGGCTTTGGCTTCGTTCCTTTTTGCATTTTTAATCGCTAAACACTTTATGATAAATATCTTATTTATTGGTAAAATAAATATTTGCCGGCGGCATGACATCATTGAACCTATTCGGGTCAGGTTTACAGGTAAATATTTTTTTAAACCTTTTGATATCATTTATGTCACTACCTTTATTTTTATAATATTAATTATTTGACAATGAAAACCCTATCAAAATTTGGATTGATGCTTGCCTTATCAGGATCATTATTTATGACTTCCTGCGCAGGTTATTACGTTTACGAACGCCCCGCCGAGCCCGCTTACGAAAGGCCCGTGAGACCCTATGCCGGGGCAGTTTGGGTGGAAGGCGAATGGGCCTGGAATGGCGGCCGCTACGTATATGTGCGCGGTTACTGGACAAGACCGCAAGGACAGGGATGGGTACGAGGTTATTGGGAGCAAAGCCCACGCGGTTACCGCTGGCACAAAGGGCATTGGAGGTAACCCCACCCCCTAGCCCCCTAAAGGGGGGACTTAAGCACTAAACTCTTTGAGCGATGGAAACTGAACGCGAAGCCTCCTGTCCCCCCTTTAGGGGGCCAGGGGGTTGGGTTTACATCCGCTCCGGAACTTCGATCCCCAAAAGGTTCATTCCTTTGTTTATTACTTTTCCGGTTGCAGCTGAAAGTTGCAGCCGGAATTGTTTTGACGGCTCATCTTCCGCACTCAATATGGTTATTTCGTGATAAAACTTGTTATAAGTTTTTGCAAGTTCATAAACGTAATTGGCAATAACTGCCGGGCTATAAGCCTCTGCGCTTTGATTTATTATTTCGGGGAACTGAAGCAATAGAACGATCAGATCACGCTCTTCTTTAACCAATTGCTTGTACAATTTGGCATCATTTGCTTTAATCACCCCGGCTTTCCTTAAAACCGAGCGTATCCGCGCATAGGTATATTGAATAAACGGCCCCGTATGCCCGTCAAAATCGACAGATTCGTTGGGGTCAAACAAAAGGCGTTTTTTAGGATCGACCTTTAACAGGAAGTATTTTAAGGCGCCCATGCCGATAGTATGGAAAAGCTGCGATTTTTCTTCCTCGCCAAAACTGTCCAGTTTTCCCCTGGTCTCGGTTTGCGTTTTGGCAGTTTGTTCCATTTCGTCCATCAGGTCATCGGCGTCCACAACTGTTCCCTCCCTCGATTTCATTTTACCCGAAGGCAGGTCGACCATTCCGTATGAAAGGTGGTAAAGGCCCGCGGCCCAGGGCTTGCCCAGTCTTTTAAGTATGGTAAACAGCACTTTAAAATGATAGTCCTGCTCATTGCCCACCACATAAATGGATTTATCCATGTGGAAGTCGTTGTATTTAAGCTGGGCGGTACCCAGGTCCTGGGTCATATAAACCGAAGTGCCGTCTGAGCGCAGTACCAGCTTTTGATCAAGACCTTCGTCGGTAAGATCTATCCAAACAGAATTATCTCCTTTCCTGAAAAACACGCCTTTTTCAAGTCCCTCCTCAATAATATCCTTGCCGAGGATGTAGGTGTCCGATTCGTAATAGAACTTATCAAAGCTAACGCCCAGCTTTTTGTAGGTTTCGGCAAAACCGGTATATACCCACGCATTCATCTTCTTCCAAAGACTGATCACCTGCTCATCGCCTGCCTCCCACTTTTGCAGCATTTCCTGCGCTTCTTTTATTAAGGGGGCATTCTTTTTAGCTTGCTCTTCCGTTTCGCCTTCAGCTTTCAGAGCCTCAATCTGTACCTTATATTCCCTGTCAAATATCACATAGTATTTGCCGACCAGGTGGTCGCCCTTCATGCCTGTTGACCCCGGTGTTTCACCGTTGCCCCATTTTTGCCAGGCCAGCATAGACTTGCAGATATGGATACCCCTGTCATTAACCAGGTTGGCTTTTATCACTTCGTACCCGGCTGCATTCAATATTTCAGCCACGGAAAATCCCAGCAGGTTGTTGCGCACATGTCCCAAATGCAGCGGCTTATTGGTATTGGGCGACGAATACTCCACCATCACTTTCTGTCCGTTTGGTTTGAAAACGCCAAAATCGGGTGATAACACTTCCTCCTTTAATTGATCAAGCCAATAATCATCGGATAATGAAATATTCAAAAACCCCTTGATCACATTAAAGCCTGATACCTCAGCCAATTCGTTTTTTAAATAAGCGCCAATCTCATTCCCGGTCTGCTCGGGCGATTTTTTAGAGAATTTGGTGAATGGGAAAGTAACAACCGTAACCTGGCCTTCAAACTCCTTACGGGTCTCCTGCAGGTTAATATCGCCAGGGGCGATATCTGTATTATATAAGTGTTTGATCGCTTTTTGAGCAGCGGCAACAATAAAACTCATCGTGCAAAAGTAGCTATTTTAGTCAGAAAAGTCCGGAAAGTCAGTAAAGTCCGAAGACGCTCCAATTAGTCCGAAAGTCAGTAAAGTCCGGAAAGTCCGAAAGGCGCTGCTGCATTCGCGATAGGTCACTCTCTATATCCATTAACTTTCCGGTCTTTTCCGACTTTCGGACTTCGGACTTTCCGGACTTTCGGACTTCTTCCTATCTTTGCCCTTGAATTATAAACCCTTTATGCCATTAAGCAATAGCGATTTTAAGTTAGATGTAACGTCTGAGATTGGCAATTTACGCGCCCTGCTGATCCATAGCCCCGATAACGGGCTGGGCAAAGTGGTGCCATCGAAAGCACAGGACTGGCTTTTTGAAGACATTGTGCACCTGGAAACGATGCGGAAAAACGAATACGATTATTACGTAAAGCTGCTGATGTATTTCCTTGACCCCGGAAAGATCAAAGGCAAATTGAAAGATGTAGATGACGAAAGTAACAAACGGGCCTTTTTTAAACCTGACGATAAAGATTTCCATGCCTCGAACAAAGTAATTGAGATACAAACTTTACTTGCTGATATTTTAGTTGGAAGTGATACCCGCAAAAAGCTGGTCGCATCCGTTTGCGCCATTGAGAGCGTGAATTACCGGATGCAGCTAAAATTGATCGATACCGAACCGGTTGAACTGGCCAAGATCATTATTTCCGGCTCGCTGAATCATGATGAAATGATCTTCGCCCCTATTCCCAACCTCATTTTTTCAAGGGATATTGGCGTCGCCATTAACAATTATATGCTGCTGAATAAGCCCGCGAAAAAGGCCAGGGCAAGGGAAACTTTGCTGGCGCGTTACATCTTTTTTAACCACCCGCTTTTTGCTGCCTACCGGGATAATATACTGGAAATTCCCGAGCAGGTTGGGCACTTCCTTCGCCCCGGCGAAGACAATGAGCAAAAAACTACCCTTGAAGGGGGCGATGTTATGATGGTTAGTCCGCAGCACCTGATCATTGGCTGCAGCGAACGCACATCGGTAAGCGGCGCAAATGAGGCCGTAAAGTTATTGTTTGAGCATAATGTAGTGCAGAAGGTTACCATTGTAAAAATCCCCCACAAGCGCGATTATATGCACATCGATACGATTTTCACACAGGTAAAACGGAATATGTGGGTATTGCTGCGATCCCTTGCAGTAAACGATAGCCACGCAAGCCGCCATGAGCCTGGTACCTGGTTTGCGGATAAAAAGAGTAAGGATAAAGTGGAGATCGTGCAGTTTGAAAAGGGGAAAAAGCCTGTGCCATACGATACCATTGAAGACCTGTTGAGCGAAATCAGCGAAACGGACCTGGAAAGTAAAAAGAAGACAAAATTCATTTATTCCGGAAATGATGTTTTTCCTTTTGATTCGCGCGAGCAGTGGACAGATTCATGCAACCTGCTGGCCCTTAAAGAAGGCGTGGTTTTGGGTTACGACCGCAACGATAAAACCGTTGAGGCCTTTAAAGAACACGGCTTTGAAATAATTAAAGTAAAGGATCTGCTCAAAAAATTTGAAAATGATGAGCTTGACCCTCAAACGATGAAAAACACGCTGATATTGATGCCGTCTTCGGAACTGTCGAGGGCGCGCGGCGGCTTTCATTGCATGAGCATGCCGCTTTTGAGAGATAGAATTTAGTTTATAGTTGATGGTTCATAGTTCATGGGAGCTGCGTTGGCTACACAACCAACAGCCTCCTGCTATGAACCATCAACTATGAACTATGAACCATGGACCATGAACTATGAACCAACAACAATCCACCTCCCACATCCTGATGATCCGCCCGGTAAATTTCGGGTTTAACGAGCAGACGGCCGGCAGCAATGCTTTTCAAAATAAAGCCGCGCAGAAGAACGATGCGAACCAAATTGCTCAAAAAGAATTCGACGGTATGGTTAAAACGCTTCGCGAAAACGGCGTGGATGTTACAGTCGTGGATGATACGACCGAGCCACACACGCCGGATTCCATTTTCCCAAATAACTGGGTATCGTTCCATTCAGACGGACAGGTTTTCCTGTACCCCATGCAGGCCGAAAACCGCCGCCTGGAGCGCAGGGAAGACATTATCAATGGCCTGGAAGACAATTTTAAGGTAAAGCATGTAATTGACCTGAGCCGTTGTGAGGAAGACGGTAAATTCCTGGAAGGCACCGGAAGTATGGTGCTCGACCGGGAAAATAAGACTGCTTATGCCTGTATCTCGCCCCGCACAGATCGTGATGTTTTGGAATTGTTTTGCAGGGAAGCTAATTATAAACCGGTTACTTTTGACGCCGTTGACGAAAAAGGCCAGGCCATTTACCATACTAACGTGCTGATGTGCATCGGCAGTGGTTTTGCAGTGATCTGCCTGGAAAGCATCCCTAATCCGCACGAAAAGTTGGTGGTTAAAGATTCGCTTGTGTCGACTCAAAAGGAAATTATCGACATTTCTTTTAACCAGATGAACCATTTTGCCGGCAATATGCTGGAAGTTAAGAATAAAGCTGGTGAAACGTTGATAGTCATGTCGAAGAGTGCGCATGATGTTTTATTGGAGGAGCAAAAAAACGTTTTAAAGAATTTTGGAAAGCTGGTGTACGCCGACATCGCTACAATAGAAACGCTTGGCGGAGGCAGCGCGCGCTGCATGATGGCGGAAGTGCATTTACCTGTTGGTTCATAGTTGATGGTTCATGGTTCATAGTTCATGGTTCATGGTCGAAGTTCTCGCCAATTAGATTGAAATAGCTCCTATGGACTATGAGCCTCTTAATTGCAGCTACCATGAACTATGAACCATGAACCATGAACCAAGAACTATGAACCATGAACATTTTTTTATGAACCACGAACTATCAGCAAAAACAACAAATTTAACCTAAACATATAGTGCATATTTCGGTTTAAAAATTACATTTGCGCAAAATTTTTAATAATGCAGAGCTACGAAGAGTTTCTTGACCTGAGTGTTGGTTTCCCGCAGGAAGGTTTTGAGATCATTGAGGATGAACTATATTTTCACGACCTCAATTTAATGGAAATGATAGAAACCTATGGTACACCGCTGAGGTTTACATACGTGCCCATCATCTCCAAAAAAATACAGCAGGCAAAGTTGCTTTTTCAGCAGGCAATTGTGAAGAACAATTACCGCGGCAGCTACAAATATTGCTATTGCACCAAAAGCTCGCATTTTAAGCACGTGGTTGAAGAAGCGCTGAAAAACGACATCCACCTGGAAACTTCGTCGGCCTTTGATATGCCGATGATCGATATCCTCGAGAAAAAAGGCGTGGTGAACAAAGACGTTACGGTGATCTGCAACGGGTTTAAAACCTTTCAATATAAAACCTATATCATCGATATGCTGCATGATGGTTTTAAAAACATCATCCCGGTGCTTGATAATAAGGAGGAGTTTAACCTTTATGACGACGAAGTAGAACTGGATACGCCCTGCAACCTGGGTATTCGTATCGCCTCGGAAGAACAGCCAAACTCCCAGTTTTATACCTCGCGCTTGGGGGTGCGCATAGAAGACATTATTGATTTTTATTATAACAAGATCGAGGCCAACCCCAACTTCAGGGTTAAATTGCTGCATTTCTTTATTAATTCGGGAATTTCAGATACGCCTTATTACTGGAACGAACTGGAAAAATACGTAACGCTGTACTGCAAATTCAAGAAGATAAACCCTGATCTGGACACGTTAGATATTGGCGGTGGTATGCCTTTTAAGGATTCGCTGGTTTTTGATTTTGATTATGAGTACATGATCAACGAGATTGTAAGCCGGATTAAGGAAATCTGCGCCGAAAACGACACGGAGGAACCTGATATTATCACTGAATTTGGTAAATATACCGTTGCCGAAGCTTCCGGTATTTTATATAAGGTTTTGGGTCGCAAGCAGCAAAACGACCGCGAAAAGTGGCTGATGCTTGACGGATCATTCATCACCAACCTGCCCGATGTGTGGGCGCTGAACCAAAAATACATCCTGCTGCCTGTTAATAACTGGGATAGCGAGTACGAGCGGGTAAATCTTGGCGGCATTACCTGCGACGGCCAGGACTACTACAACCAGGAAGCACACATGAACAGTGTTTATATGCCCAAAACACGTAAGGTGCAATATGTTGGTTTTTTTAATACCGGGGCCTACCAGGAAGTGCTGAGCGGCTACGGCGGCATTCACCATTGCCTGCTCCCCTCGCCCAAACATGTTATTATCCGCCGCAACCGCGACGAAACATTTAATTTCGAAGTTTTTGGCGAGGAACAGAACAGTAAACAAGTGATGAAACTGTTAGGATATACTACGTAATAGTCCGAATCCCGATAGCCATCGGGACTGAAAATCCGACAATTCAGGATCGTAGAATATAAGTTGCGAGCTGGTTTCCCAAACTTCGCAGTTCTGGCGATGGTTTACACTACCCTCCTGAAATCTAACCATATACACCAAATATTATTTTTTATTAAATCATAAAAACATTACCTTGAAGCAGTTATTCCGATCCTTCCCTTTTTATGAAAAAATACTATTGGTTTATTACACCACTGGCGGCATTTGTTTTTGCGATCGTCGCCCTTTCATCCTGTCAAAATGCTTCAACGGATGTTGAACAGCCACCCCCAACGGCATACGCCCCGCCGATGGTACAGCCTTTAAAACTCAGCCAACCCATAAAAATAAACTGGGACAGCATCAAAGCCGTGCCGGTGCACCCGCTGGTTAAGCCTTTTGATTTGGATAAACTTCCCGCGCAATCGTATGATACTGCCGGGTTTAAACCTTTTAAATACCCGGTTAAAGAGGCGAAGCTGGATATTAACGCTTTGCCCGAAAAGGATTTGGATATTGATAAACTACCTTCTGCGCCCATAAAATTTAAGACAACATTGCTGCCACCCCCAAAACTGATCGGGTCGGGCTTGCCACATTTAAAAGATCCCAATAAATTTCTATACGAATTGGGAGAAGCCCAGGGGTTGCAGGCGCAAGTTGTCACAGGTCTATTTATCGATGATAACAGCTTTTTATGGATAGCTACCGTCAAAGGCCTTTATCGTTATGATGGCGAAAACCTTTTATTATATATGCCTGTAACAACACCCCATTTAATATTTGGCATGGCGCAGGATACCTATGGCCGGATTTGGCTGAATACATTTAATAAAGGCGACCTGGAGGTACTTGATCCAAAAAATGGCACATTGAAAATTGCTGAAAAGTCAGCCGGGCTAAGCGGTACAAATTTGGGTAAGGTATTTAAGGACGGACAGCAGAGAATATGGGTTCCTACAGCTTCATCAAAAGGCGCAGGTATCGTCGACCCGAAAACACAAACAGTTAAATGGCTTGACAAGGCCCATGGGCTTCCGGAATCAACAGGTGGTTTTATACAGGACAATAGCCACAACACCTGGTTTGCCAGTGGCAAAGAGTTGGGTATGATTGATCCGTCGGGTAAGAAAATTAAATACCTCACCAGCGCAAATGGATTTAAAACAGATTCGATTTGCAATATGATTTTTGACAGGAAGGGACGTTTATGGATAGGCTATTTGAACGGAATGCTAAATATTCTCAATTTTAAAAGAAACACCGTTCAAACCATTAAAGAAACACAACGCCCAGGGACATTCATATTAAGTTTATTAGAGGACAACCGCGGAAGGATGTGGGTGGCAACTGCCGGAACTGCCAAATCCGGCCTTGAAATAATTGACCCCGAAAACCGAACGGCGAGGAACCTAAAAAAAATTGACGGATTGAACAGTGATTTTTGTTTTAATGTAACCATGGATAACCAGCAGCAGGTTTGGATAGGAACGAATGGCGGCTTGAATATGATCAGCGATAACAACACTGTTATTGAACGGATTGGAAAAGCCCAGGTAAATTTTTTGGTAACCGATGCGGAGGGTTTGGCATGGGATGAAATTGTTAATAATGGCATCGATATTATCGATCGCAAAAACAAAACCATACGGCATTTAGGCGCCTTACAGGGTCTTAGCAACGACACGATCGGAATGGTAAACGAAATAGACGGCAAGATATTTATTCCCACAAATGACGGTTTAAACATCATTGATCCGCGAGGAAAAACGATCACTTATATTGGCGAACAACAGGGCCTCAAGGGAAGATTACAACAGACAATGGTAAGAGACCGGGCCGGGCGGATTTGGCTGTGCGAAAAAGCCGGGCTGTGTGTTTATGACCCCAAAGCCGGTACAGTTAAACATATAGGCAAGGCCCAGGGCGTTAAAGAAGGTGATTTTGACATAATTGAAATTGATCCGAAAGGCCGGATTTGGTACCAGTCGAATACCGGTACGGTGGGTTTTATCGATTCCGATACTTACACCTTTCAAAGCATTACCAATAACGTACCTGCCTTTAGAGAGGTGCAGGGCGGCGGCATTTTTTTGGCGGATAAAAAGGGAAACATGTGGATTGGTACGAATAAAGGGATATATATCGCAGATATGAGTAACAAAACACTAACTACATTCTCGACGCCCCAGGGGCTCATCGGCGAACGGGTAGCAACCTTATTGCAGCGTGGCAACAAAATTTATGCAAGCACCACAAGGGGGATCACCACAATTACTCCCCCGGAAGAAGGTATAGTAACCAACAAAAAATGGGGAATTGAATCTTTTGGTGATGAGTATGGACTAACTCTCACTAGCCCCAGTTACGGCCTTACAGATGCGATCAGCAGTGATGGAGATTTTTTGTCGGGAGATTATGGCGTAACCGTCCTGGATTTGTCAAAAAGGGACACGTTTTTACCCCCCGCCTTTATTACCGGTATAAATGTAATGGACCAGCCTAAAATATTTAAAGGCAGGGCGCATACCGTTTCAAATGGAATAACCTGGGATGGGGTAAACGGGCCATATAACCTGCCGGAAAATTTGCAGCTGCCTTATAATCAAAACTATGTTCGGTTCGAGTATGGCACCTTAAATTTAGCCGCCCGCGATACCACCTGGTACAGGTACCAGTTGGCTGGGGTTGATAAAAACTGGAGCGCTGAAACTACTGCCACTTCGAGCAGAAATTATTTCAACGTGGCCCCCGGCAAATATACGTTTGAGGTCATCAGCAAAAGTTCGGACAACGGCTGGAGCAAACCGGCGGTTTTCAGTTTTACCATAACGCCGCCATGGTGGCAAACCTGGTGGGCTTATATACTATACGTAGTGCTGTTTGCGGGAATCATCTGGGGATTTGTTACTTACCGGTCGATGCAGTTGGTAAAAGAAAAACGTGTGCTTGAGCATAAAGTGCAGGTGCGTACAGAGGAGGTAATACAACAAAAGGAAGAGATTGAAGCCCAGCGGGATAACCTGGAGAAATCTTTTAAAGAGCTAAAAAATGCCCAGACGCAGCTGATCCAATCGGAAAAGATGGCGTCGTTGGGCGAGCTCACCGCCGGCATAGCGCATGAAATACAAAACCCGCTCAATTTTGTCAATAATTTTTCGGAGGTAAATACCGAACTGATCGACGAACTGAACCAGGAAATAGATAAAGGCAATTATGATGAAGTAAAGTCCATTGCCGGGGATATTAAAGAAAACCAGCTGAAGATCAGCCAGCATGGCAAGCGTGCTGACTTTATTGTAAAGGGCATGCTGCTGCATTCGCGCAATAACAGCGGCGAGCGGCAGTTAACCAACATAAATGTTTTGGCCGATGAGTTTTTTAAACTCAGCTACCACGGCTTGCGCGCCAAAGACAAGAACTTCAACGCCGAAATGACCACCCGTTTTGCCGAAAACCTGGCGGCAATCACCGTCGTGCAGCAGGACATCGGCCGGGTATTGCTTAACTTGTTAAATAATGCTTTTTATGCCACAAATCAAAAAGCCAAAACGGCCGGGGGGGCTTATAAACCGGAAGTTACCGTATCTACGGCGTTTGAAGACGGCCAGGTAATCATTAAAGTAAAAGATAACGGCGTTGGGATTCCGGATGCCATAAAAGAGAAGATCATGCAGCCGTTTTTTACGACAAAGCCTACGGGTGAAGGAACGGGTTTGGGCTTGAGCTTAACCTATGACATGGTGGTTAAGGGGCATAATGGAAGTATTAAGGTTGAATCGAAGGAAGGTGAAGGATCGGAGTTTGTGATTTCATTGCCTGCGTAGCGGGTACCGGATTTTCAAACTACATTGATTAAAACGTGCTGAACCGGCGAGCGCAAATTTTAGCGGTTCAAGTGTTCACGAGTTTGCTCAAGAAACTGGCGACCCGGGAAACCCGAAAACTTTAAACGGCTAAAAATCAATGATGTTCATAAGTCAACTATAGGCTTTGTGTACAAAATGCGAACACTTTAATGCCTGTTGAAACGTGGCTGCCGTAGCAAAAGTTATTCCTATATTTGCACATGTTTACCCAGGCAATTTTGCCGGGCGAGCGTTCAACTGCGCCTACCTGCATGGAAAAGATCACCGACAAGTACCATCGCCCCGTACAACCTGGCGGTAAGCAGCCTGAGCAGTATTTTGATATAAAACAAGTTCCAAAAAGAACGTTCCAGATAGGCCTGGCGGCACTGTTTACCGGAATCGGCATATCCGTTTACGACGCCTCCATCGGGCTGTACGTATCATCATTCCTGGTGGCCTGTTTTTGCTTTTCTATCCTGATGTTCATGCTGCTAAAATATCACGGCGATATTAAGGACTTGTCTGTTTCCATTATTTCAATGGTATGTGCTTTACTGGTTTTTGCCGTTTGCCTGGAGGGCCTGCAGTCCGAAGAATATCTTTATTTTTTCCCTTTGCTCATCGCTGTTCCATTACTCGTCGATCTTAAACAAACGCGGTACCGGAAATCGTTCCTGTTCGTTTCCATCATCATCTTTTCATTTATCGCCTGCATTGTCATCGGCCGGTATGTCAGGCCGATGGAGGATTTTACGGTGACGCAGGTTACCCGGCTGGCCTTTATTAACCGCATCACCGCTATCGGCACAACCATTGTCTTCGCGTCCGTATACACTTTTTTTGAGAAGAAATACATCGACGAGCTGATGGAGCAAAGCCATAAAGTTATCGACGCCAAAACCCAGTTCCTCGCTTCCATGGGCCATGAACTGCGTACCCCGCTGAACGGTATCATCGGTGTGGTTAATTTGATGAAAGAGGAACAGGATGCCGTAAAACAAAGCGAATATCTCCAGATTATTCAATCCTGTTCAGACCACATGCTGCAGCAGGTAAATGATGTACTTGATTTTAATAAAATAGAAGCCGGAAAGTTTGATTTCCACCCGGCGGCGTTTAACCTCCGGGACTTGCTTTTGAATATATCCAGGCCTTTTGTTTTATTGGCCGGGGAAAAAAGCGTTGAGTTCATTATTGAATTGTGCCCGGAAATTGATGTCCTTGTTATGGCCGACGATTTACGCCTGACCCAGATATTTAACAACCTGTTGTCGAATGCGCTGAAATTCACGGATATCGGTTTCATAAAGTTGGAATCGGCTTTTATGAAAAGGAATGAACGGAGCATTACCTTATCATTTAGCGTGGAGGACAGCGGGATAGGCATAGATAAAGCGGACCAGGAAAAGATATTTGACAGTTTTTGGCAGGCCCGCAATGAGGAAACCAAACAAATATCGGGCACGGGTTTGGGCCTGACTATTTGTAAACGTATAGTTAGTTTAATGGGAAGCCGCCTTACGCTGATAAGTAAAAAAGGATCCGGGAGCAAATTTAGTTTTGACCTTGCTTTTAATTATGCAGAAAAACCGGCGCCGGCGCCAAAAAAAGTAAATTCGGCCGGTGACCTTAAAGGCGTAAAAGTATTGCTGGTTGAGGACAATAAGATCAACATGATGGTGGCTAAAAAAATATTAACAGGTTTTAAGGCAACAGTTACCGGCGCGTATGACGGAATGGAGGCCCTTAATAACATGGCAAATGATTGTAGTTTCCACGTTGTGCTTATGGATCTTGACATGCCTGTTATGAATGGTTATGCCGCAATATATGAAATGAAAAAGCAATATCCCGAAGTTCCGGTAATTGCCTTAACGGCATCCCTCGTCGATGAGCAAATGCTGGCAGACCTGGTGGCCAGCGGTTTTAAAGACTGCCTGGTGAAGCCATATCAACCGCTTGAATTGTTATCCTGTTTGCGAAAATATCTGTAACCCGGCGACGCCTTTTTTATAATTTTATAAACACTAAAAAATTGATGTTCGGCATTAAATTAAGTGGTTTACTATATTTGCGGCCGTACCCGTCAATTGCCTGATGACCAAACTTGCCAAAATTGTTTACAATAAGCCCTTTGTTTTAATTGCCTATTTTGGCCTTAGCTTGTTTGCGGTAGTTAAAAGCGTGATTGCAAATCACATCCACGATAATTACTTCGTTTATAAACACGCCTTTTTCGATATCATTCATCAGCAAACACCGTTTGGCTCCGTGCGCGGGCCAATGCACGATCAGTTTCATTATGGCCCGGTTTTCGCTATCCTGATGGCGCCGTTTGCTTCAATGCCTGACGGAGCGGGCGTTATCCTGTGGGTAATGTTTAATGCCTGGGCTTTGTATATCGCCATAAAGCTGCTGCCGTTGAAAGAAGGCTTGTATCTGCCCATATTACTGATTTGCGCCCATGAGTTAATGACCTCATCTTCAAATGTCGAGATTAACCCGCTGATCGGCGCGCTGATCATTTTAAGCTTTGTATTTGTACGGGATAAAAAAGATTTTTGGGCGGCGCTGGTGATCTGCATCGGCACGTTTATAAAACTATACGGGATCATTGGACTGGCCTTTTTTTTCCTGTCGGAAAACAAACCAAAATTTATCCTGAGCATGGCATTTTGGTCGGTAATACTATTCCTGGCGCCCATGGTTATCACATCGCCATCGTATATTATTAACAACTACCACGACTGGTATGGCGACCTGGTTAACAAAAACCTGCACAATATCGGCCCCAGCCTGCAGGATATTTCATTAATGGGGCTTATCCGTAATATTTTCAATTACAGGCAATTATCCAATATCGTTGTGATTATTCCAGGCATTTTATTATTTGGCTTGTGGTATTTAAGGGTGAAATGTTACCGCCTGCTGCCCTACCAGCTTTTGCTGCTTGCTTCAACACTCATCTTCGTTATCATTTTCAGCAGTTCATCCGAGTCGCCAACCTATATCATCGCCGAAGCAGGTGCGGCCATCTGGTTTATGAACCTCGGTCGGCCGGTCAGTGGTTTTGAAATATTTTTGCTTGTGTTTGCGCTGGTGCTCACCGTGTTTTCGCCGTCCGATCTATTTCCGAGATACATTCGGTTAAACTATGTGCAGCCCTACAAGTTGAAGGCTTTACCTTGTGTGCTGATATGGTTCAAGATTATTTATGAAACGGTATTCCGGAAGTTTCCTGGAGAGGCAAAGTACATGTAACGGCCGGGCATCAGATCATCTGACTAATAAAGTTCTGCCCTTTAGGGCTATGGGCGGGATTTAAATCTCCCTTCCCGGATCCCAATTCTCCAGGTAATCGGCAATCCTTCTTACAAATGAACCACCAAGCGCACCGTCCACCACCCGATGGTCGTAGGATAAGGAAAGGAACATCATGTGGCGTATACCGATCATGTCGCCCTGCAGCGTTTCAATTACAGCCGGCTTTTTGCGGATAGCGCCAACCGCTAATATAGCAACCTGCGGTTGGTTGATGATCGGCGTACCCATTACGTTGCCGAATGTACCGACGTTGGTGATGGTGAACGTACCGCCCTGTGTATCATCTGGTTTCAGTTTGCCATTGCGGGCGCGGCCGGCCAGATCATTAACCGCTTTGGTGAGGCCGATCAGGTTTAATTCATCAGCCCGCTTAATTACCGGAACGATAAGATTTCCGCTCGGCAAGGCTGTAGCCATGCTGATGTTAATATCCTTCTTCTTAATGATCTGCGTACCGTTTACCTGTACATTGATCATCGGCATATCCTTTATCGACCGCACTACTGCTTCAATAAACAGCGGCGTAAAGGTGATCTTCTCTCCTTCGCGTTTTTCAAATTCACCCTTTATCTTTTCGCGCCACAATACCAGGTTGGTAACGTCCGCTTCAACAAACGACGTTACATGCGGCGAGGTATGCTTGCTCATTACCATGTGGTCGGCCATTAGCCGGCGCATACGGTCCATCTCGATGATCTCATCTCCGCCCGACATGGAAGGCGCTGCCTTTACTGGCTCAGCAACTACTTTTGGCGCTTCAATAACGGGTTCCGGTTTCGGCGCCTCAACAACAGGCTCTGGTTTCGGTGCTTCAAATACCGGCTGGGGTTCCTGCGATTGAATTACCGGCTCGGGTTTCGGTTCAACCGCTTCCAGCATCCCACTTTGGGGTATTTGCTCAGGCTCCGGTTTTTCAGCAGCCGGAACTTTCTCCTCAATATCTAAATCCGGCCAGGTTACCTCCTCCTTTGGAGTGTCAGGAGTCGCCGGCGCCGGCTGTTCAGCCGCAGGCTGATACTTGTTTTCGATATAACTTAAAAGATCGTCCTTAGTCAGGCGGCCTTCAGCCCCTGTACCTGGTATTTTATCAAGTTCAGCATAGCTGATACCCTCCTGCGCGGCTATGTTTTTAACCAATGGCGAATAAAACCGTCCTTCCGCTCTTGGCGCTTCTTCCGTTTTTGAAGTTTCACGTCCCTCCAACTGTTCAATATAAGGCACAGGTGGCGACGTGTCTTCGCGCGGTTGTGCAAATACCGGTTGTTTGGCTTCCTCTGTTACTCTTTTTTCGGGCTCCGGTTCATCGGCTTCAAAAAAATGCCGTTCCGGTTCAACCGGAGGAAGCGGAGATTCGGCGGCGGGCTGTGATGCAAAAAGCGGTCGCTGTGCTTCTGCCGCAGGCTCTTCGATATGAAAGGTTGGAGCCGCCGCCGCATATACAGGCGCGGTAGCCGGCGCAGCAGCAGGCGGTGCAGGCGCTGCAATTGCTTCCTTAACTTCTTCGGGTTCCGCAGTTTCAATAATGGCAATCACAGCGCCAACTTGTACTACATCGTTTTCCTTACAAAGTTGTTCAAGCAGTTTGCCGGAAACCGGCGACGGGACATCGGAGTCAACCTTGTCTGTAGCAATTTCCATTACTGTATCGTCAGCTTCGACACGATCACCGGGACGTTTGGTCCACCTGATCACTGTCGCTTCCGCAACGCTCTCCCCCATTTTGGGCAGTAACAGTTTATATTTAGCCATAGACAATTTTAGAGTTGACGGCCAAAATTAGCGGATTTTCCGGTTATTTTCCACTTTCGTTGATTAAAGTATTCAACATATTCAAAGCGGAAATCGCGCTTCTTTCGATGTTTTGCTGGCGTTTATTACCAAATGTTAATTTCTTTGCAATGGTTTTGTTAATATTTGCTACCGCGATAAAAACAGTGCCGACCGGCTTTTCGGGTGTTCCGCCGTCGGGCCCGGCTATACCGGTAACCGCAATGGCATAATCCGATTTAAAATTCTTCAATGCGCCTTCTACCATTTCCCTGGCTGTTTCTTCGCCCACCGCCCCAAAACAGTCCAATGTTTCCCCTTTAACGCCTAATATGTTTTGTTTTGATGCGTTTGAGTAGGTTACGGCACCGCCAAAAAACACCTTTGATGAGCCAGGGTGCTGTGTAAACAAATACGAAATGTATCCCCCGGTACAGCTTTCGGCAACAGACAAGGTGAGACCTTTTTTCTCCATCCGGTTTAAGATCGCTTTTTCGATTGGGATATCTTCTTCTGCAACTACCACGTTATTTACGCGTTCTACAATCCGGCCGGCGTAGGTTTTAACTTCTTGTGTCAAAAGTTGCTCATCCTCGCCATAACCGCTTAGCCTGAGCCTCACTTGCCCTAATTTTGGCAGATACGCTAATTTTATGTGCGAAGGGAGCGAATCTTCGATGTCAGCAATGCGGTTGGCCAGGTATGATTCCCCCTCCCCGGCAGTTAATATCGTATAGTGAACAATAGCCGGGAGTTTGAACGTTGATTTTAGCCTCGGGAGGATGTCGCCCTCCATCAGGTACATCATTTCGTGCGGTACACCTGGCATCGAAACATAAATTTTACCACCCTCATTAAACCACATGCAGGGAGCGGTGCCGTTTTTGTTTTGGATTACTTCGCAATTCTCCGGAACCAGCGCCTGTTGGCGGTTTACGTCCAGCAGTTCGGTGAGGCCGCCTCTCAACCGCGCAAAAATTCTTTCCACATTAGCCAGGGCGTCTTCGTTCAAAACAAGACCCACGCCAAAATATTCGCAAAGTGTTTTTTTGGTGATGTCGTCTTTCGTTGGCCCCAGGCCGCCGGTTATTAAAATCAGGTCGGCCCTGCCGGCGGCTTCTTTTAAGGCCGTAAGTATGTGCTGCCGGTCGTCAGATACGGACGATATTTGTTTAACCCGTACGCCGATCCCGTTGAGCCGGCCGGCCATCCAGGCCGAATTGGTGTCGACGATCTGTCCTATTAATATCTCGTCGCCGATGGTAATTATTTCCGCCAACATGGTTACTCGCTAAAGTTTTGGTTGTTGGTATAGTCGCTTCGCTTGCTCAGTTTCAGATCTTGCAATATCGATGCTTTTACCTTCAAAGTTATGTTATAGGATTTGTAATAACCAAACGGCACCCATTGTACGTTCAGATCCCAGCAATGCAGGTTACGATATATGGTAAATTGAGGTACGCCGCTCAATTTCAGCGCCCGTAAATCGTAGGTAGTGCTGTACTGTATTTTCCAATTGTCGGTAATACTCACATCACCGCTCAGCATAATTGTATTGGTAAGATTGGTATTTACGATGTTATTATTATAGCTGAAACTGTAGTTGAACGACACGTTCCAGGGTACATTGAAGTCGACGTAGGCGATTGGGTCGCTGTTGAGCATCGATAACCTTTGCGCCTGTTGGGGGTTAATGGTTTGCAGGGTGCTGCCAGGCGTGACCGGGGCATGCGGGCTAAACGTGGAAGAGTTTAAGGCCCCGCTCATTGAAAAACTAAAGGACGTTAGTGTCGGGAACTGCCCGTGCTGCCAGGTAAACTGGTTGATCTCGCGCGTGTATTTAAGTACCTGGCCATTAGATATGGAGTCGAGCACCTGGTTTACGTAGGGATTGAATGAACCGAAAAAAGTGAGATTCACCTTTTGATTAAAGATAGCTGTGTGCGCCGAAAACGTGATTGGCGACAAATTGATTGAATCCGCCGCAAAATTATAGAACGTTGAAAGGCTGAATCCCTGGAGCCAGTCTACTTTTCGGGGCTTCCCGGACGTATCCGTTGCTTTCGGTTTAAATTTTGCCTGTAGTGTATTATCAATACTCAACCCTACGCCGGCCTGTTTACCGGCCGACGGAAAGCCGTCTTCAAATATGGAATAAGTTTGACTTGTATACGGATACGGAAGGGTGGCATTACTGACGGCCGATTTGTAATACCCGTAGCTGAGCGCTGAAAAATCAGGGTTGTAAGCAAAACTTATCGATGGGGTCATTACGTGCCTTATCGCTATCAGATTCCCTTTTCCTTTAAAATCTATCTCACTGTAAATCTTTGTCGAAAGACTTGTGCTAAAATTATAGGTACCTGCTCTTCTGAATCCGTTGACAGTATCGGTGACCATCGAATCCAGGCCCGAAATACTCCCGCGCGCAAAGGATTTTTGCAGGGTTTTCAAATACCAGTGCTCGGTATAATTTATATTGGTGCTAAACTGGAAATAGTGAAACAAGTTCACACTCAGCCCCACAGGTATATTGTGAACGATGCTGGTTTGCAGGTTTTTGATGAGGTAATTCCCCTGGAACAACTCCGATTCGGGCAGATCATTTATCGCGTTGGAGGCTTGTAAACTGTAACTGATCGTTACCTTTTGCCACCACTTTGGTTCGCCGACCATTTCTTTTGATTCCAAAGGGCTTATAGAAGCCATCGAGAAACTCAAGGTTGGCAGTTGCAGCGAAACGGTTTTGGCGCTAAGATCCTGGCTGTGCGAAAGGCCTACGCTTAAGTTAAAGGGCGTTCCTTCCCATGTCCGGCTATAGTTAATAGTCGACCTGAGGCTATTTTGCGTAAGTGCCTGCGGGTTAAAGTTGCTGTAGGCTGGGTTGTTTTGATAAAAGCTTGACGTACCGGCGTTTACAGATGCGCTAAAGGTACTTCCGGGGCTTGCATCGGGGTTTTGGCTGTGCGACCAGGTAATGTTAAAGTCCTTGGTTGGCGGGTCGCCTTCCAGGCCGTAGTTATGCGACCCATAGCTCAACGATATGGATCCATCATATTTATACCGCTTGCGGTAAGTCATCTCCTCGTTCAGTTCGTACGAGCCCTTTGAATAAAGCGTACCCGTGGTTGTAAGGTCCATGTAATCGTTTACCACGATATAATAACCAAAATTCCTTAAATAAAAACCCAGTTTCTGGTCCTCTCCGAACGTCGGAATTATGACGCCGGATGTTTTTGAGTCGGGTTTCGGAAAAAAGCCAAACGGAATGGCCAGCGGTAAAGGTATCCCTTCAATCTCGAGGTAAGCCGGGCCTGAAATAATACGGTTCTTTTCCACGATACCTTTGGTGATGACAATGCCAAAGTGAGTATCCGGATATGGCAGGTCGCAGGTACTGAATAGAACGTTGCTGATGGCAACTTCATTGCTGTCAATTTTTTTATCTTCCCCACCAGAAAAAAAATCTTCACCCTGGTGCGTCACCGGGTTATATATCTTTCCTCTTTTTGTTTTAAAGTTAAATAACAACGAATCGGAGAGTATCGGATCCTCTTTGCCTTGTTTGGAAATTGGTTTCCCGATGTCATATAACTTCGTGGATGGATTCAGACTTCCCCTTGCAAAAAGCAGGTGTTTTTTTTGATCGACGCGAATATAATCGGCATCCAGTTCAAAGTCTTCATAGGTGACACGCGCTTTGCCATAAAGGTAGGTGATCTCATGCTCCTGGTCTACAACTGTGGAGTCTTCAGCGTGCGATTTTACATCCGATTGTAATTCGCCTGTCTTTTTTGTGGTATCTGCCGCACTTTTTATTGGTGATTTTCCGTTAGAAGGCTTACCTTTAGGAGGTTTGCCGTTTTTAATGGCTTGTGTACTCGGAATACTATCCATAACCCGGACGGGAGTGTTAACAGGCGCGGTCTGCGAAAGCACTTTCGCATGAGCTATTAATATAATTGCAAACAGAAAAAAACAGCTTTTGAATTTCAAAATAGATTATGAATAGTATTTTTGCAGAAATAGTTAACAGCGTTCAAAATTAATGAAAAATAAGGCATTGAAAAGATTGATTTGTGGGTTATTGTTAATGGTGGCATCTCTTCCCTTTGCTTCTTTCGCATTAAGTATTAGTTCTCAGAAGGATACTGTAGCCGACAGCGGCTACAAAATTAAAACCATTATTGTCGATCCGGGACACGGTGTACGACCGGAAGGCGCAGTAGGGCATTTTTCGCCGGGCGCGCCGGGTTCCTATTCCTTTGAGAGAAATGTAACGCTTGCCATAGGGCTTAAATTGCAGCAGGCTATAGAAAAACAGATGGACGGCGTGAAGGCTGTATTAACACGCAGCACCGAAGAAGACGTTAACTGGCAAAAACGGGCAGATATTGCCAATGAGAACAAAGGCGATCTCTTTATATCATTGCACTGTAATTCACTGGGAGACAAACATGTGCGGGAGTTGGTCGGGCATAAACATCATAAGCCTGTATATCGTTACGTCGACGTTCCAGACCGTTCCGGGCGGGGGGTTTTGATATTGGTTTATGGTTCATGGCGTACAAAAGAAGAAGAAAAAGCCATAAAGGAAAACCTGGTAGAAGGTGACGAGGAAATGAACTCGGATCCCGATCCCAACGATCCGGCGGCGATGATTTTAATGAGCGAATATAAGCGCAAATACCGGAAGCAAAGCATCCACCTTGCCCAATTGCTGGTGTCGGAATTTACCGCCGACGGAAGAAAAATCGAGGGAATAAGAGAACAAGGCGTGTTAGTTTTATGTCACAGCGCTATGCCTGCAGTACTTATCGAAACAGGGTACATTAATAATCCTGACGACGAAGCTTACCTGAATTCGGAAAAGGGACAGGATGAGATCGTGGCTTCAATAATACGTGCATTAAAAAATTACAAAAACGAAGTTGAATCAGCATCACAACCGTAAATATTTACAAATTGAAAATATCAAACGAAACAAAAATTGGCGCCTTAACGGCAATTGGCATAACTATATTGATACTCGGGTATAGTTTTTTGCGGGGCGATGAGGTATTTGGCGGCGCAAACAGGTTTTACGTTGTTTATAACGAAGTTGATGGCCTCACCATATCCAAACCGATCCTGGTAAACGGTTTTCAAATAGGGCGTGTGTCAAAAATGAAGCTGCAAAAAAACGGCAGCACAATGGTTGAATTAAGCGTGGACAGGCAATACAATGTTCCCAAAAACACTATTGCAAAACTTGGCAGTGCAGGGTTATTGTCGGGTAAGGCCATTATATTTGAGTACGGCAACAGCAATATCTCCGCCGAAGACAAGGACACACTTACTGCTGCGACTGAGGTTAGCCTGATGGACAACCTGCAGCCCATTCAAACAAAAGCAGAAGCCCTTGTCAATAAACTCGACTCGTCGTTAGCGGCAATTAATAAAATATTAAACCCGAATTTCCAAAAGAATATCGATCGCAGCTTTGTGAGTATCGCCAATTCGCTTCAAACACTTGAAGGAACTACAAAAAAAATTGACGCGCTTGTTAGCACACAAACCGTACACATTAATGCCATACTGGCTAATACTGAAATAGTTACGTCAAATTTAAAGGCAAGTTCCGCCCACTTAACAAGCATTACCGACAACTTTGATAAAGTAAGCGCAGATATCGCATCGTCAAACCTGAAACAAACGCTAGATAATGCCAGTAAAGCCGTTGCCGATCTGCAGGCTACCGTCAGCAAGATGAATTCAACAAACGGTACCGTAGGAGCTTTGCTTAATGACAAGCAGGTTTATGACAATTTAAAAGACGCGACCAGCAACCTCAACGCGCTTTTTGTAGATCTTAAAGCACATCCGGGCCGGTACGTAAGCTTTTCAGTTTTTGGGGGAAAGAAGAAAGACAAGTAAGAACAGATTTTGTAGTATGCAATGCCCGGTAGGCGCCTTGCATACTTGCCCGAAATTGTTACAGCATTACCTCCAGCCAATCGTATTTTCGATAAACCCGATCAGATCGTCGGCCATGGCCTGCTGTTCCTTTAAGCTGGGATGGCCGTTTGTGTTTTTGTAGGGGATAAAATGGGTATAAATATTCCTGTCATTTATACCGTCAACTGCTTTTTGAATATATCCCGGCCATGGCGAGCCGGGTTTGGTTGCATCCATACTGCCCAAAATGCAGATTATTTTGGCCTGCGGGTACTTGCCGCGAACAGATTTTACAAATTGCTGATAGGCATTAATAATAAATTCAGGCGTTGGCGGTGTTGCGCCAAAACGGGCCTTGAACTGGTCGTTGTTCGGCAAATTGACAATCCAGCTGTCGTTTTGAAATAAATTAATCACTACCAGGTCCGGTGTGTATTTCGAAAAATCCCACTTGCTGCCCGGATCGGTTGCATCCAGCCGGTCATACATTTCGGACATGATGAGTGGAAACCAACTCACCGTAATTCCAATGCCGCTTTTTGAGGTATTATGCAATTCTGCATCAAAATGCCGGGCAGTTATGGAAGCATAGCTTAAGTAACCATTTTCATACGGGCTCGTGCCGCGATCTTTACCTGTAGTATCCTCGTCCGCATACCCACAGGAAATGGAGTTGCCAAAAAACTCTATTTTACGTTTTTTGGCAGGGGGTGGCGGCAAAATCTTATCACTGCCGGACAGCTCAAAGCCATATAACCATGTTTTTCCCATAGCCCACTCCGTGCGTTTGAATAATTCCAAAGTGTGCCTTCCGGGTGTGAGGTTTTTAGCCAGCACATAGCTTTTTTTAGCCATTTCCGGATGAATTACGCTCAATACTTTTCCGTCAACAATAATATTGTAATTATTGTCCGATCGCTCGTCCTTTAGCACAGCGCTCAAGGTTGTTCCACTAAAATTTATAGCGACAGAAGTGGCGGACCAGGACAATTCGGCAGTACTGTCGGTCATTGCTATACGACCTGAATAACGGATGTGCGGATCGGTTACCTTTATGACCGTTTGTGCCTCGCTTTGCATCCACAACGCAAGCAGAAGGCTAAAAAACAGGCAGTTGCAGTGTTTCATAGTTACAATTGTGAAAATATCAGAGACTGCAAATATTGGGTCTCTACTTCAAATATACATAAGTTATCCCATCCCCGCCCCTGTCTGCATGCTCATCTTCCATCCTGTCCACCTGCTCATATTTCTTTAAATACTGGCGTATCATTTTTCGCAAAATTCCATCACCCTTGCCATGGATGATCTTTAAAGTACCAAAACCCATCATAACGGCGCGGTCAAACAGGCGCTCAATAGCATTTAATGCATCCTCGGTGCGCATGCCGCGTACGTCAATTTCAGGGCTGAAACTGGCCAAATCACCCGTGTGGCTATTATAATTACGTCTGATCTCCTTTGGAACTGCTGATTTGGCAACTTTAATCACCCGTTTCTTTTTAGCAACCGTCCGCAAATCACCAATTGCAATTACCACATTATCTTTTATCAACTCAATTACCTGCCCGGTGGTTTCACTATCAATTAATTTAACCCAATCGCCGGGTTTTAGTGGCTCCTCTTCCGGCAAAGGTTTAGTTATGATTGGCTTTACCGTATTTTTTTGCAGTTCGGTATTGAGCTTTTCGCGTAGCTCACGGGTCTTTTCTTTATCGGCGTTATTGCTTTTTATTTCGGATATGGTGTTTTCAACCAATTTATTGGCATCGAGGATAATGTTTTTCGCCTGTTCTTTCGCTTCGCGTATCAGCGATTTTTTATTCTCTTCAAGATAACTCTTCAGCTTTTCATTTTCAGCCAGCAGCGCGTTCACCTGCCTTTGCTGTTTTTCGAGATTTATTCGCGTATCATATATCTCTTTTTTCTCCCGTTCCAAATCAACCAGCAAGGTGTCTACCTTTTTCTGCCCGGCGCTAACCTTGTTTTTGGCCAGGTTGAGCACATTTTGTGGCAGCCCTATCTTTTGTGCAATCTCGAATGCATAAGAGCTTCCCGGCTTTCCTACTTCCAGCACATAAAGCGGCCGCAGTTCGGCGTTATTAAACAGCATCGATGCATTTTCGATCCCTTCTGTATGACTGGCAAAGATTTTAAGGTTTGAATAATGGGTGGTTACCATCCCCCTCACCTTTTTATGATTCAGCGATTCCAGTACAGCCTCCGCAATTGGGCCGCCAAACTGCGGGTCGGTTCCGGTTCCAAATTCATCTATCAGCACCAACGTTTTACCGTTTGCAAGCTCCACAAATTCCTTCATTTTTGAAAGATGCGCGCTGTAGGTGCTCAAATCACTCTCCAGCGATTGGTCATCGCCGATATCGACAAAAAAGTGTTTAAACACCCCCATAATGCTTGCTTCCGAGGCCGGGATCAGCAATCCCGCCTGGGCCATCATCTGCAATAAGCCCACTGTTTTCATGCAAACCGACTTACCGCCTGCATTTGGTCCGGAAACAACCACAATGCGCACCTGTTCATCTACCTGCACGTTAAGCGGAACAACAATTTTGTGCTCCTTTTTAAAGGTTAAAAATAACAGCGGGTGCCGGGCGTTTACCAGTTTCAGGCTGGCTTCGTTTACCAGCTGAGGCATCTCCGCTTCTGTATCGATAGCAAAAAGCGCTTTGGCCCGCACAAAATCCAGTTTGGTTAATAAACCGTGATAGGATAACAATAAAGGAACAAACGGACGCAATTCCCCGGTTAGCGCAGTCAGAATCTTAATAATCTCGCGGCGCCGTTCAAATTCCAGGTCGCGTATTTTATTATTCAGGGAAAACACCTCCTCCGGCTCGATGTAAACGGTTTGGCCGGATGCGGATTCATCATGTATAAAGCCCTTTAGTTTACGTTTGCTTTCTGCCAGTAATGGGATACAAAGCCGGCCATCGCGGATAGTTAATGATCCGTCCGCAGTCCATCCGTTGCTGTTCGCATTTTTAAATACCTGGTCTATTTTCCGGCGGGCCTCCTGTTCAGCTTTTGCAATTCCGGAAGTAATTTCCTGCAGTTCGCGGGACGCATCGTGCCTTATTTTTCCTTTTTGATCAATCACCCGCTCAATCTTTTTAAGGATCGTCTTTTCAATGGGCAGGTGTTCGAATAAGGTCTCCAGGTTAGGATATAATCCTTCACGTTCATTAAAATAACCGATGACGGCGAAAACCGTATTTAATGAAACGTAAACACGGTAAAACTCTTCTTCCGTTAAAAATACACCTTCAATTTTGGCCTTTGTAGCCAATGCTTTGATGTCGAAAAACTGATCGATAACAAGCCGGTCTTCGCTTTGCAGTATGTTTTTAAATTCATTGGCCTGGCCCAGGAATTTGCCGATTTGGGCAAAATCATACATCACCTGGATTTTATCAACCATTTGCCGGCCCATCTCGCTCAGGCAATGCAGTTTGATCAGTTCTTTAACTTCGGTAAAACCCAGTTTATCAATATGCTTTGGGGCGCTGGCCATTATTGCTCTTTAGGAGTGATTTGTTTGCGGAATCGATTTTGTCGGTAAGGTGTTTCAATATTTCATCATACATGGCCTCCATCTCCACCGGCCTGCCGGTGTAGTATTTAAGACTTCTTCTGAACGTGGACGAATCTACATGGTGTCTTTTAAAAAGCGCCAGGTACCGTGCCGTGCCGTATTTGTAAAGCGTATCCGCGTTTATTGATACCATGTTGTACATTCCCCCATCAACGATGTGCATATCCGTCAGTAAACTGACCATTTGGTTGCGCTCGATGATGGCCTGATCGGATTTACCCCGCCCACAGGAGGTTAAAATGACCGTTAACCAAAAAAAGAGGATGATATATTTATGCATTCCGTATTTTAGCGCCTAATTTTCGACCAAAACTACGGATAAATGAGCATCGCGGATAATATAAAAACGTTAAAAAAAGAAACTGTTCCAATAAAGGTAACGCTCGTAGCGGTGTCAAAAACTAAACCTGTTGAAGAAATCATGGAGGCTTATGATGCCGGGCAGCGCTTATTTGGTGAAAACCAGGTGCAGGAACTGGTTGAAAAACAGGAAGCCCTGCCGAAGGATATCCAATGGCACCTGGTGGGTCATCTGCAAAGCAACAAGGTAAAGTATATTGCATCTTTCATCAGCATGATCCAGTCGGTTGACAGCCTTAAGCTGCTGGAAGAGATCAACAAACATGCTGAAAAAAATAACCGGGTTATAGATTGCCTGCTGCAGGTTTACATTGCCGATGAGGATACAAAATACGGGCTTGGTTTTGACGAGATCATTGAGCTGCTGCGTTCTGAACTACTTCCGCAGTTAAAAAATATCCGTATTCGCGGGCTGATGGGCATAGCAACCAATACCGACAATGAAAAACAGGTAAAAGAGGAATTTTATGAGCTGAGGACATTTTTCGACGGGATTAAGCAAAGTTTTTTCAGGAAAGATGATGCTTTCGATGTCCTTTCGATGGGCATGTCGGCAGATTATAAGATCGCAATTGACCAGGGCAGCACGATGGTGCGCCTGGGAAGCACGGTGTTCGGGCAAAGGGTTATCAAACACTGGAAAAACAACTAAGATTTTTAGGATTGAGTGGATTACAGGATTTTTTATGGAGGTTAACCCGGCAAACCTCCATTGCATGAAAAAACACACTTTCCGCCCAAAACCAATGAACTAATGAACTAATGAACTAATGAGCCAATGAACCAATGAACCAATGAACCAATGAACATTAATATAAGAATAGCAAAACGGGATGACTGCCCGCGATTATTGGAACTGGTAAATGAGCTTGCGCTTTTTGAGCGCGCGCCGGAGGAGGTGACCGTGACTTTGCAGGAGTTTGAGGATGCCGGTTTTGGCGAAAAGCCGGTTTGGAGTGCGTTTGTAGCTGAAGTTGACGGCATTATTGCGGCATTTGCGGTTTACTACATCCGGTACTCCACCTGGAAAGGCTGCAGGATGTACCTGGAGGACCTGATCGTGACCGAAGAAATGCGTGGAAAGGGGCTGGGCAAATTATTGTTTGACAGGTTAATCGCGGAGGCAAAAGAGCTGAGCTTTAACGGGATGACCTGGCAGGTGCTGGACTGGAACGAACCTGCCATCAAGTTTTACAAAAAATATGGGGCGGGTATTGAAGCAGGCTGGCTCAACGGGTCCTTGTCAAAAGAACAGTTAGCGGATTTATAGCATCATGAAACACATTTTTATCCTGACGGGGCTGTCGACCCTACTGTTTTCTGTAAGCAATATACACTTGCCTGTAAACCGACCCTTCGGTAACCCATTAAGAAGCGAAACAAGAGATACGCTTGCATATAAGTACCATACCGCAAAAGAACGATCACCCGATTGCGGCGGCAGGCCGGACAGCGACTGTACAGTGGCCAAAGTGGTCTATCCTTATTTTAACAACCAACCGTTATTAAACAGCTCTATTCAACGCAAACTGGCAACAGTATTTAATTTTGGAGATAAAAAGATCAGCACGGTTAAGGAATTGGTTCACAGTGTTATCAGTGCTTACCTGGCTGATACGGAATTAATCAAGGACAAGGGCTCCTATTCGCTCGTTGCTTCTCTCAAAGTCATGCATCAGGATTCATATTTACTCGCTTTTAAAATTGACGGACACACCTATAGCGGTGGCGCTCATGGCCTTGATAAGGCTGCGTTCCTGAATTGGGACATAAAAAAACAACGGGAACTTACGCTGAATGATATCCTGGTTAACGGCTACAGGCAACAATTAACCATGATCGGTGAAAAAATATTCAGGAAAGATGAAAAGTTAAATGCCAATACCCCGCTCACCGACAACTATTTCTTTAAAAATGGAAAATTCAGCCTGAACGATAACTTTATGATTACGCCAACCGGGTTGCAATTTGTATATAACGAATACGAAATAAAATCATTTGCCCAGGGTCAAACCGGGCTTTTTATCCCATACGCACAAATAAAATCGTTACTTCGGCCCAATTCGGTCGTTTCACAATATCTTAAATAATGCTTGTATTCAAATTCGGCGGGGCATCGGTAAAGGATGCGAAGGGGATTATCAACCTCGGCAGCGTGGTTAAAAAGTTTGATGATGAACAAATCCTCATCGTGGTTTCTGCAATGGGCAAAACAACCAATGCACTGGAAAAGCTAACAAAAGCTTATATAAACGGCGATGATCAGTTACAGGAGATATTTGACGAGATCAAAAATTATCACTATGCCATTATTGAGGAGCTTTTTGAGCCCCGGCATCCCGTTTTCGACGAGGTCGCCAACACTTTCGTGGAGATAGACTGGGTAATTGAGGATGAACCGCATGAGGAATATGATTTCATATATGACCAAATCGTATCGATAGGCGAATTGGTTTCAACCAGGATTGTTAATGCGTACTTGAACCAGGCGGGTATAAAAAGCCAATGGCTTGACGTGCGCGGCTACGTACATACGGACAATACCTACCGCGAAGGAATAGTTCAATGGGAGAAAACCTGCGCGGCTATCAATAAAGATATTCCGCCGCTGCTGCAGAAAGGCCGCATCGTCACACAAGGCTTTTTGGGGGGAACTTCCGAGAACTTTACGACTACACTGGGCCGGGAAGGCTCTGACTATACAGCCTCCATTTTTGCCTCATGTTTGGGTGCTGAGTCAGTTACCACCTGGAAGGACGTACCGGGCATTCTTAACGCAGATCCGAAGTTGTTTGAAGATACGGTTAAATTTGATGAGCTATCGTACACGGAAGCTATTGAAATGACGTATTACGGCGCCAGCGTTATCCACCCAAAGACAATAAAACCGCTTCAAAATGCCCGGATCCCTTTGCTCGTCAAATCGTTTACCCATCCGGATGAGCCTGGCACTATAATTCATGAGGCTTCCGGCGGCAAACTTGAAAAACCTGTTATTATCATTAAACAGAACCAGGTGCTGCTATCTATTTCGGCCAGGGATTACTCTTTCATTTCTGAGCAGCAACTGAGTACGATATTTAAGCTCTTTTCGCAGGCCCAGGTTAAAGTAAACATGATGCAAACATCGGCCCTGAGTTTTACAGTTTGTTTTGACCTGTACGAAGAACGTTTCAATAAACTGCTTCTGGCCTTAAAAGCAGGTTTTAAAGTAAAATACAATGATGGCCTTACTTTAATAACAATACGGCATTATTCGCCAGCCTCATTGAAGGAGCTAACAGACGGAAAAACCGTCCTGATGGAACAGTTAAGCCGCAACACAATTCAACTGGTAGTTCGGTAAAGTGACGGCAATCTGTAAAAAAAGTGTTAAACTAAAGCCGCCATATCGGTTTTTAAATACCATTAGGCTATATTTACCCGGCACAGCAGAACCGATTATAGCTTATGAAGTTTTTTAGATTTCTCTTTATCCTCCCCGCCGTTATTTTTGCTTTTTATACGCCTGCTTCTGCTCAAAATGTCGATGATGTTTTAAGCCAGGTTATGGCAAAGTCGGCTAAAGCGTATACCGATATCCCGGTTGAAAAAATATACCTGCATTTTGATAAGCCATATTATGCCGTTGGCGATACAATTTGGTTTAAAGCCTACGTAACTTACAATTTGCACGAACCCTCGCCGATCAGCAAGGTAATTTATGTGGATATGATTGCGCCGCACGATTCATTAGTGCAGGCTGCGAAACTGCAGGTAAAAAACGGTGTAGCCTGGGGAAGTTTCATTCTTTCTCAATACGCCTACAAAAAAGGGAACTACCGCGTGGTTGCCTATACCAATTACATGAATAACAACGGGTTTGCCTATTTCTTCAACAAAAATATCACCCTTGGCGACGAAGTAAATAATACGGTATCCACTCAGGTTGCCCTGAAAAGCGCCCTTGTAAATAAAACCACAAAAATATCCGCGGCGATATATTACAAAGATGATGACGGCAAACCGTATCATGATAAAAAAGTCAGCTGGACGATTCAAAAGGATGACGAATCGATTGCCAATGGGAAAGGTGTAACAGACAAAAATGGGTTTGTAGCCATTAGTTTTTTGAATGTTAAAAATTTAAAACTTGATGGAGCCGACCTGGTTACCGCAGTAGAAAGCGGTGACCACAAAGCAGTCGATAACACGTATCCGTTAAAGTCCGTAACGATGCCTGACGATATCCAGTTTTTCCCTGAAGGCGGTCAGTTGATCATAGGCGTTCGCACGAAGATTGGTTTTAAAGCTGTTACGCCCGATGGCCTTGGTATTGATGTCAAGGGCACGGTTACCGATAACAGTAATAATGTGGTGACGGAGTTTGCGTCCTCACATCTCGGGATGGGTCAATTTGTGTTAACGCCCGAAGACGGCAAGACCTACACCGTGCACGTGACTTACGCCGACGGGACAACTGCAACGCCTGCCTTGCCAAAGGTGGGCAGTGACGGCATAGATCTATGTTTGGATAACAATGACCCTAATGTTTTGAATCTTAAAGTGCAGTGCGACGATGCATTTTTAAAAGATTTTAAGGACAAAACATTTTTTGTGCTCGGAAAATCAGGCGGCGCAATTTGCTTTGCCGCTAAAATGGTTCTGAAGGACCTTGTTTATAACGCCCCGATCCCGAAAAATAAATTCCCCACAGGCGTTGCCCAGGTTACGCTATTTACGGACGACGGCGAGCCGGTGAGCGAACGGGTTGCATTTATACAACATAACGACCAAATTAATTTATCGGTAAAAAGCGATCATCCGGATTATGCCGAACGGCAAAAAGTGCAGCTGAATATTGCCGCAAAAAATGCCGATCAGCCCGATGAAGGGAATTTTTCGGTGTCGGTTATTGATGAATCAAAGGTGCCATTCGACGAAAATGCGGAGTCGACCATATTAAGCTACTTGCTGTTAACATCGGATATCAAAGGTTATATCGAGGAGCCGAACTATTACTTTAATCACCCCGACCAAAAAGCGCTGGCCGATCTTGATATATTGTTGCTTACCCAGGGATACAGCCGGTTTTCATACGACGAAATATTGAACAATAAAATGCCGGTGCTTAAATTTTTTCCCGAGCGCGGTATCGATATAAGCGGTACGCTGCGCGGCAACAGCGGCATACCGATAAATCGTGGTAATGTAAAAATATCTATACCGGATAAGAACTTCTTCGCCAACACGCTAACAGATGCAGATGGCCGCTTCAAGTTTTCGAACCTGGTGTTCCCCGATTCGGCCAAAGTTGTCGTAAGCGGGCGTGACAATCCGAGGGCGAGCGAACTTTCACTGACTATTGATGGAGATCAAAGGCAGAACATACCAATCAACTACGACGAGCCGGATCAGATTGTCAACATTGATAGTGTACTAAGTGCTTACTTGAAAAACAGTAAGATACAATACAGCGACCTTCACATGCTGAAAGAGGTTACCGTGAAGGACACGAGGATTGTAAAGACCGTTAGCCACAAAGACTATGGCAACCTGGCAAGCCTGAGTGAAATACCCGACCATTTAATTAAGGCTGGCGCCTTTAGCGGTTGCAACAATATCCTTGATTGCCTGAAGGCACTTGCAATGGGTATGATATTTGACCAGGATAACTTTTACGTGCTGACTGATTATACCCAGGGAAAGCGCATCCCGGCCCAGATATTTGTGAGAGGAATCCCCGTTGACATTAATTATGTTTACAGCCTTAACGTGGCTGAGGTAGAATCAGTTGAGATATTTTTGAAAGATGAACTGGGCTTGGTAAACAGTGCCTACAATACGGATGGCGCCATCGTGATCAACATGAGGAAGATGGAAACAACTAAAATAAGCCTCCAGGATCTTAAGCAAATGATTGGCAATCGTTATGAAGTTACCCTGTACCCCAAAGGATACCAGCCTGTAAAAACATTTTATTTGCCCCGTTATATCGGCCCGAGGGCTAACCAACCGGCCCGTGAAGACCTGCGCAGCACCATATACTGGAACCCGAACGTAACAACGGACAAAACCGGAAACGCAACACTCGAGTATTATAACGCTGACGGACAGGGAACTTACCGCGTTACCGTGGAGGGTATCGACAAAGATGGCAACCTGGGACGAACGGTGTATCGGTATACTGTTAAATAGTTAGAGCGGTTTTTAAGGTTGTAACGAGTTGGATGTTGTAGTTTTTCCGATCCAACTATTACAACCCGTTACAACCCACTACAACCCATTACAACTAAAATGAACAAACTCACCCCCTTCCATGTTGCAGTGCCGGTTTACGACCTGGACGAAGCCCGAAAATTTTACCGTGATGTGCTCGGATGCAGTGAAGGCCGCAGTTCGGATATCTGGACTGATTTTAATCTTTACGGCCACCAGTTTGTAATCCATTTGAAACCCCGGTCCGCTGAGGAAGCTAAAGCACATTTTAACCCGGTTGACGGCCATGACGTGCCGGTGCCGCATTACGGTGTTGTTTTGGAATGGGACGAATGGCATACACTGGAGCAAAGATTAAAAGAACACGGCGTAAAATTTGTCATTGAGCCGTATATTCGTTTTAAAGGCTTACCCGGCGAACAGGCAACTCTATTTTTTCTCGACCCCTCCGGCAATGCACTCGAGTTTAAATCGTTTAAAGATTTTGGTCAGCTATTTGCAGTATAGGCAACCGGAAGTCTTTTTTTATTGTATTGCAAACAGGTACAATAACAAACTATGGACGAAAATGAGGTTGAACGGTTAATAAAGATCAGCAGGAAGCACCCGCTGGACCCGGCTACTTTTATACCCTGGCAGCTGGAGCCGACTGCCGGTGACATTTTCCTGCCTGCGTTTCTTACCTCCCTGCATGGCCTCGAAATTTACGATACCCTTACCCCTTTCCAAAAATCCGAGCTGGCCCGGCACGAACTGGTGCAGGTAATAGCTTCTTATGCCTGGGGCGAATGTTTGTTTTGCCTGTTTATGACCAGGCATATCCTCACTTTGCCCTTAGACAATATCGAGCACCGCTTTTTATTGCGCGAACTGATCGAAGAATTCAAGCACCAGGAGATGTTTGGACAAGCCATAGCCAAACTGGGTGGGCAGCCTGTACCGCAATCGCGTTTGCACAAGTTTTTGGGCATGTTTAGCAATAAATACCTGCCGGCAGATTATTTGTTTATGGGCAGTGTGTCCGTGGAGCTGGTAACGGATGTTTATGGTACCCATGCCCGGAAGGCCGAGCACATTTACCCCGTTTTAAAAAAAATGTTCGATCTGCATACCATCGAGGAGGCCCGGCACATCATATTCACTAAAAGCCTGCTCAAAACCTATGCAGCAAAGGCGGGGTACATTAAACGCACGCTTTACAGCTATGTCATCCTGGGGAATATCCTGTTTGGCGACTAATTTTTTACCGCAAAGACCACTAAGGTTTTCACAAAGCAACACAAAGCCTGTAGCTTCAAAAATGTTTCTGACGTCGGCGATAATTGAAGGTCAGGAATGAACGTATCGTCGCCATTAGCCTTTGAGCCCTTTGCGAAAACCCTGGCGCTCTTTGTGGTTAATTTTCACCAT
>Ga0206971_10050_pt1 | contig 40102 bp, 30 predicted proteins | sample Alteio_BWOrgHeat_85_FD_152917 | JGI IMG/M metagenome (GOLD analysis project Ga0206971, IMG submission 152917) | Enriched cells from forest soil in Barre Woods Harvard Forest LTER site, Petersham, Massachusetts, United States -... | ecosystem: Environmental > Terrestrial > Soil > Temperate forest >...
GTCAATCTCGTCACTTGCACATTGGAATAATATGGAAGTCTCTCTCATGAAGAACATTTTGCTGAGCACCCTCCTGGCCGGTCTGCCGGTATCGTCAATGGGCGCAAACATATCGGCCATTTGGGCCAATGATGGGGGCGACAAGGTCACCCAAGACGAACTGCGCGCCACTCGCAAAACGTCCAACGTCCTCAATTCCGTTTGGGATGGCGCCAAGATTTCCATTTTTGGAGCGCGCAATGAAGTCGTGGCCTTTAATGTGGTCTTGGAAGCGGGCGGCGCCGCCGCGAGTAATGTCTCAGTTAGCTTTACAACACTTTTGGGACCTGCGGGCACCACCCTAACCTCCATCCCCACATCGGGAAACGGCATTTTCAATTGGACCCGACGCCCGATTGAATTGTTCTATGTTCGCTATTTGCAGATCAGGGGTGTCAGTACCGTTTCTTACAACACCTATGATGAACGGCATGTGCCATCGAGGATGCGGCGCCCTTGGAGTGGAAATGGGCTTGGATCGGGGACATGGACCGATCGACCTGACCATGACAAGTTTTACCCGGATATTGCCGTCCCCATGGAATTGGTTCCCTCCTTTACTATCGCCTCTGGTCAAAATCAAAGCGTCTGGGTGGATGTTTACATTCCTCGAAATACGCCGGCCGGATTTTATAAAGGGACGCTTGCGGTGCGGGAAGGTGGTGGGGCCGCGAAGAGCATCCCGGTTCAACTGACGGTTTACAATTTCACACTTCCTGATACCCCATCGGCAAAAACGATGGTTTATTTTTCATCCCCGAATCTCAACACACGCTACCTCGGCGCCAGCTCGGCCAATGCGAGCGCCGGAAGTAGCGCTAGAGCTCGACTGATCCGAGATCGGCACTTTCTCCTCGCCCATCGCCATCGCATTTCTTTGATCGGCGACAATCCCGGCGATTGCAATAGCACCGCCGACCAACCGTGCCCGGAATGGACCTCACGACTGGACGGCAGCCTTTTTACGGCCGCCAATGGTTATGACGGGCCGGGCATGAATGTCGGCAATAACGTTTACTCCATCGGGACGTATGGAACCTGGAATTGGCAGAATGGCGGCCAAACGGCCATGCATCAGCATGTCGGCGCTTGGAGTGCGTGGTTTGAACAAAACGCTCCTACGACGGAATATTTTCTTTATTTGTCTGATGAATCCGCGAATACGGCCCAAACGCAGGCTTGGGCACAGTGGATCGTCAATGGGTTCGCTTCAGCACAGTCCTTAAAATCGATGGCGACCCTTCCTTTGCCGACCGCGATAACCGCCGTACCGGCCTTGGACATCCCTACCTCGACGATTTGGACGGGTATTCCGTCCCAATGGGAAGGTCCTGCGGATCAATATACGTCCGACAGCCGAAAGCGATTTTATGTCTACAACGGCCATCGTCCGGCATCCGGCTCTTTTGCGATCGAAGACGATGGAGTGGCGCTTCGGGAATTGGCTTGGGTGCAATTTAAAAAACATATTAATCGGTGGTTCTTTTGGGAGTCCACGTACTACAACAATTATCAGGGCAACACCGGGCAGACCAACGTCTTTCAAACAGCGCAGACGTTTGGAAACAATGGCTCCAATGATCCTGTGAAGGGGGTGACCGGATCGAATTATGCCAACGGGGACGGCATTTTATTCTATCCGGGGACCGACACTCTGTATTCAAACGATTCTTACGGGGTCGATGGTCCGCTGGCCAGCCTGCGGCTGAAACAATGGCGGCGAGGAATCCAGGATGTTGATTATCTGACTATGGCCTCCGCCGTGGATCCCGAAAAAGTTCAGGAGATCGTCAACCAGATGGTTCCAAAAGCGTTATGGGATTACGGAGTGAACGATGCCTCAGATCCCACCTGGGTTCGATGCGATATCAGCTGGTCGATTGATCCCAACCAATGGGAAACCGCGCGGGCACAATTGGCGGGCATTGTGGCCACGGGGTCATCGTCGGCAGCCCCGATTAATGCCTCCGGCGCCAGCGAATTGGCGTCGGTCAGCGTCGCTCCGAACCCCTGGCGTGAAGATAAACATCAAGGCAATCCGATCACGTTTATGCACTTGTCGAACGGCGGATCCATAAAACTATTTACGCTCTCCGGACATCTGGTGAAAACGTTACCCATCGTCGGAGGGGCCAATGTGACCTGGTATCTTACCAATGACTCCGGAAAATCTGTAGCCTCCGGGATTTATATTTATCTCGTGACTGCTCAAGACGGCCAAATCAAACGCGGAAAACTCGGGATAATCCGTTGATTATTCATCTCTTCAATTCGAGTTCCGTCAGTGGCCCCGAGCGGCTGGTGCTGCCGGCTCTCGCCAGTGCGAGAGATCATTTTCTGGTCGTCAATTTAAGGGAAGAACGTATCGATCACGTGCGAGAAGCTGACCCTTTGGAAGATTATGCGCGGTCGCTGAATTTGGAATATCGAGATATCCCCGTCTGTGGACGATGGGACGCCGTCGCCGTCCGACATTTACGTGCCTTAATCGATCGATTGGAGCCGACCCTTGTGCATGCTCACGACGTGAAAGCATCTGCTTATCTCCTTCAAGCCAAATCCGTTAAACAGAACTTTCGTCCTCGAATTGTTTCCACACACCATGGCGTCCATGGACGACCGGATTGGAAAACTCGCCTGTATGAATCATTTTACAGGCGCTATCTGCTTAAATCGTTTGATCGCGTTCTATGCGTATCTCGAGCGGATTATGAATGTCTGCTGCAATCTGGGCTGAATCGACACCGGCTTCGACTTCAATTAAACGGCATTAATGGAACATTGGTAGAGCCCGCTCAACGGTCCGGGGTAGCCCAGCGCATTCATGACAAATGGTTTACTCACACTAAAGTCCAAGAAGGCATCTTCTATTTTGGGGTCGTCGGACGTCTTTCAGCCGAGAAGGATCACGGTCGCTTATTGGACGTTTTATCCCATTTGGATAAGTTAGACCCTACGGCCGATTGGAAATGCCTCATCTTTGGAACAGGCCCATTAGAAACGATGCTGCACGACAAAGCGCGCCAATTAGGCATACAAAACCGTGTGCACTGGTTGGGCTACCGACCCGATGTCGGAAGCGAATTAGCTGGCGTCGATCTGCTGCTTTCCTTTTCGAAGGCTGAAGGACTCCCCATCAATCTGATTGAAGCCGGCTGGGCGGCAACCCCTGTTATGGCAACTCGCGTAGGAGGAGTCACTGATCTCATTCCGGATGATCGTTACGGAGAATTTATTTTGCCGCAGGAATCCGTGCTCGACTCCGCACAGCGGCTGAGACGCTGCCTCTCGGAGGAAGGTCTCCAGCGCATTCGCACCCAAGGCCGCCTATTTCAGACGCGCGTCATAGAGGAATTCACTCAAGATATTTGGATGCGACGCTTGGAAGAGCTTTATCGAGAATTAGGCGTTCATATCGAAGAACCGAAAGTTTCCCCAAACGGCCAGGATAAGGAAGCGATGACCATCGCTGAGCGACTAAAATCAATATTTTTCACGCGCCTTATGCTGTACCCCACAAGTCGTCTGGGGACCATGATTCACCGCAACCGGCATGGTTTCCGAATTCTCATGTACCATCAATTTCCCTCGGCATCCGTCGACATGCAAGAGGCGTTGGCCAAACAATGCGCCCACATGATGAGCCGCTATACGCTTGTCACAATGACGGAGATCGGTCGAAGCCTTCGGGAGGGAATCCCCTTGCCGCCCAACGCGTTGGCTGTCACGGTAGATGACGGCTATCGTAATTTTCTGTGCAATGGCTACCCCGTCTTTCGCAATTACCGTATTCCAGTCACCGTCTACTTGGTGAGCGGATTTATTGACAAAGAAGCTTGGCTATGGTGGGATCAGGTTCGCTATCAAGTGGACCATACGCGCCGACGGCAGTTTTCTTTGACGTTGTATCCGGGAGATCTTCCCACCACTTTCATTCTGACAACATTAGACGATCGTCGAGACGCTTCCCGAACTCTGATCGAAGCCATGAAAAGGGTTAGCAACTCGGAACGATTGCGAATGCTGCGTAAGCTCGATGACCTTTTGGAAACCTCTTTGCCTTCTCCGGCGCCGCCTGCCATTGCCCCCTTGGATTGGTCTGAAATCCGTTTTTTATCCGCAGGCGGCGTGGAATTCGGTGCCCATACCCAAAGCCATCCGATCTTATCGCGACTGAACAACCCGACGGATCTAATAACGGAAATTACGAATTCTAAAAAACGGATCGAGGAGGAGCTGAAGCGGCGGGTTCTTCATTTCTGCTATCCCAATGGTCAGCAGGAAGATGTCAACACGCAGACCTTTAAACTTCTTTCTGAGCATCAATTCATAACGGCGGTGAACGCGGAAAAAGGTGTGAATTTTATGGGGTCACACCCGCTCTGGCTTAGGCGCATAGGGGTCGATCCGCTGATGTCCAATTTCAACTTTGAAGCTTTGCTGGCGGGGGTTGGGGGAAGCCGCTCGAAACCCGTTCAATCCATGCTTTATTCCTCGTAATGCTCGTTCGAAAACCCCGATGCTCCAAGCCACAAATCCGTAAAAGGTATGGTTGTAGATTCGTAGTTCCTCTTCGATCCGCTCGGCATTCGCCCAATAGACCTTATACCCTTCTTCACCTTTGAGGAAATCCAATTCTTCAAATCCCTGCTCAAAGGCCTGCCGAACCGCTTTCAGGAGCTGCACCATCCCGAGACTCCATTTATTCCAGAGCGGATCAAAACCACTTTGATAGAAATAGATTTTCTTTTTGTAGTTGAAGCAATAATGCGCACTGATCGGAGTTTGACCCGCGCATAGGAAATGCAGATTGAGAATTCCAGCCGGCAGAAATAACCGGCCCAATCGCAGATGAAATTGCTGAACATCCTCGGATAGGAAGTTAGACTTCACATGGGCCTCGGAGGCACGCTTTCGATGCAAGGCAAAGAGATGTTGGAAACCTTCCTGAAGGTCATCCTGGGTTTGCACCGTGCGGTGGATGACATGCTTTTCCTCTTGAAGGACGCGTTCCTTTTTCATTAGTGCAAATCGAGCTAATGCGTGTTGCCCTTGCCAATAATGTTCAAAGTCTTTCTCCAGGCGTATATACCGACATCGATGAGAATGATTCATCAAAATATTGAAGCCTTTAAACGTTGCCAAATGACGAATGAGGATGGAATCAGGCCGAAGGTGTTCCAGAACCAGAATATCCCATTCTCCCCTTGTGGCATGTATGTGGCCGCGAATCGCCGAGACCACTTCCGACTCCGCCTCTTTATGGACAATCAGATCAAGATAATCGGGCGAAAGCTCATCCGAGCACAGTTTAGCGATTGTCCTCCCGGGACACTTCGCTGATTCCAAATAGAAAGGCGCGATGCCGATCAAGCGACCCTGGCGGCGGACGCCAAGAAGATAGAGGGTCCGTTGGCGCCGAAAGACGCTCCACCAGGTATGTATCCATTCCCAGCGCAAGAACACATTGTCCGAAAGACTATTCGATAGAAGATCATTCCACTCCTCCTGCATCGTATCGAATTCGCATTCGTCGATGCGGCTAACCTGCATGAACGGAAGACTCCCGGAAGGCGGTATAACGATCGGATTCCCATGCGTACGGCATTCGCCGAAACATGTCTCCGTAGCCATTGCGAAGAGCCACTCGATCTTTTTCCACGGTGATGGAGGATAAAGCGATCGTGCGACTCAAGAGGGCGGCCGGCGCAAAACCCGCCTTTCGCACCGCGCGCAGACTCGCTTGGTTGTCCTCATCGACATCGATCCACACGCTGCGGACGTCGCGCTTTTTAGCATCATCCATAATGTGTTCGATAACACGAGGAAAAATCGCGTTTCCACGGTGGCTGGGCGCCGTGTAGCAGTCGTAAATCCACATCATCTGATCGCCAAGGTCAGCCCGATAACCAATTTCGGCAACTACTCGGCGACGCTCGGTAGCCCACGAATAATGAATGCAGCGATTCCCAGCCATGACTTTAAAGCAACTATCGCCGAGCCGACGACGTCTTTCCAACTCCACAGGATCCCAGGATTGCGTCTCGCGCATCGTCGTTTGTAGAGCTGGGTCACTTAGGAATTCAGATTGTTTTATCACTAACAGCTGAGTTGGTGGTGGTTGCCGGCTTCGAACACCACTCGCAAAGACAAGAATCGAAACATGTTGATAAAACACATCCAAGAGATTTCGGCTTAAAGAATTCATTTGGAAATTGCCGGTTGCCGGCATGAGTTAGACGTCTGAACCTCAGCGAAGTTACAAATTCAGCCTATGTAACCTTGACGGAAGTCAGCCTGTCCAAAAGAGGTCAGAAAGGAATATTTATGCTGCGATGGTCATTAATGTTATTTGCGCTTTCCTTCATTGAAAGAACTGTGGGTCGCCCGCATGCCGTTAACGGATCAACGGCAATCGCGAAGATTTCGTTTATCCTCGCCATGGGTTTATTAGTCCTTTTTTATCGGACCAATCACGCCAGAGGGAAGTCCAATCAATAGGTCAGGAGATGCGGTGTAACTTCTCTGAAATCTTGTCTGTCTAAGAATGGCCCTCGGGCGAATTATGGTTCAGACATTTCTAGCGTGGATAACCCTTGCAGCCCTTTCCGGTTTAGCTTTTGCGGAAACACCTCAACCTCAACACTTCATTTTGACATCCCATGAAAACGGATTCGACTCCGAAAGCGTTTTTGCTTGCTCGGGATCCATTCATGGGTACCTGACTTTTCCGAAATCTGAAATGGGCAAACATGTCTTAGAGGGCATTTGGATAGGACCCAAGGGATTGGTCGTCCAACATAGCCGTGATGATGTGAATTACCCCCCTCCCGGTCATCGAACCGCCGCGATTTGGCTGCAATTCACTAAAGAGGGCGGGCATATCTGGAATCCTTTATCCGTCCAGGCTCCGGAGGATTCGGATCGCATGGCCTACGATGGGCCTTGGAAGGTGAAAGTCCGGTGGGATGATCAAGAGGTCGCGCAATCTGAATTTCAAGTTCATTGCTCTAAGGAGGCATTATGAGACCCCGTCTAATCCGTGTCGCGCTGGGCCTTTGGATGGTCATGATGATAAGCGCCTGCGCGAAGAGAACCGACCCAGCCGTGGCCACGGCCGGCGGTGGCGCCGCGATTCGTAGAAACGTCATCACGATGAAAGGGGCCGCACGATGAACCGCTCATATACCTACAGCTTCGCAAAGACCGCCGTGATTCTTTTGATAGCCAATATCGGAAAAGTCCCATTGGCGCAGGCCGTGACCAGCCCTTCCTCTTTAGTTGTTAAAGTCTTCGAAATGCGTGTCTCGACGCAGTCCGATTGCTCAACGTGGGCCACCGTCTTTAAAACCGCATCACCGACGTCTGTCGACCTGATTCAGAATCCCACATTGGGAACCGGAGTGTCGGTGGATGGACTCTATCATTGCGTCATGTTTCACATTAGCAATATAGCGACCGTCGTCCCTGTAACGACCGATGGCGCCTGCACGGCCGGCACTCCATACTCCATCAGCTTTTTTCAGAATAATGCGACAGCCTCCATTACACCGGAAGGCGTCCCCATACAACCCAGCGCCAGCGAGGTAGACCCATGGATCTACTTTAATGACAGCGCTGACGCCAATTCCGCCAATAATTGTTTCCGTCCAACCAACGTATGCAATTGCGGCGCCCCTTGTCCTTTGACGGCTCTATCGTTGTCATCAGATCAGACACATACCTTGGTCATGAATTTCGACAATAAAGTCGATGGCACAAGCACCGCGCAATGCATTTTGGACCAGCCAGTCATGTCCATTCGATGATTATTAAAGGAGACCTCGCAATGATGCCCATCCTCCGAAAGTTGAGACTGACTTTTATTATGGCTGGACTTTTACCGTCACTTTTAGCGGCCGCCGAGCCAGGGTCTCAGCAGCTCAGCTTGGAAGGCGGCGCGGCCTTTCCGACCAGCGCTAATCACTTTTCTGATTTCGCGATGGCGGGGCCGGTGGCGGGCATCCAATATCTATCCAACTGGGATAATTCATTGGCCTGGGGCGTTCAAGCCGATTACTATCATTTTGGAGAGAAAACTCGGCTTCTCACCAGCCCGGCCGGGGGGCAGATTGAAGATACATCACAAAATTATGCGGAGACTTTGGAGGTCATGGGACGCTACACCTTTCTGCCCGATGCAAGATTCGCTCCCTATATTCATTCCGGCCTGGGCGTCAATTACTTCCACCAAAAAGCCGACGGCACGCCGGCGGCTGGATCGACGTGGTCGGATACCAATACCACGGAATCGCGCCAGCTGCAAGATGTTGGAACGGTAGGCGTTTCTTATTCGATCGGGCTCGGGGTTGAGACCAACCTGACTCAGTCACTTGTCTTAGGTTTGGAAACCGCATGGCACATTTTCGGGGTCAGCAAAACAAGCTACGGCACCGGAACGATCGACGTGCCAACGGTGACAATGCGTCTGGGTTGGCGCTTCGGCGCAAAACCCATCGAAACCGAACCCACTCCCGACAACTAACGGAACACCAGGTGTCCGGCTTCGAAGCCTGACACCGATTTGTTATTTTTGTTGGTCGAGACGGGCGCGGGTTTCTTCCAAATTCTTTTTAAAGTTGGGATCATCAGATGGTGCGTCCTTGGAGGCTTGGGCCCATGCCCTTCGGGCATCGGCAATCCTGCCTTCGCGAAGCTCAATATTGGCCAACGTGTCGAGGAGGTAAGGAGCCGCAGGTCCCGCCTTCGGCAGCACCTGCTCGATGCGATGGTGATCCTGCGCCAAATCCTTGCCGGCTGCCAGGTCCACCATGGCCAGATTATTAATGACGCCAGCATTATCCGGAGATACCTTCCAGGCTCGGTGGAAATAGTTAACGGAGTCTTTCCATTTATGATCTTCAAAATACAGATTGCCCATGGCCATTAAGGCAGGCACATAGCGCGAATCTTGATGAAGGGCTAATTGCAATTGCGCAGTCGCCGCTTCCTTGTCTCCATGCGTGAGATAGGCATCCGCCAGCTTCACATGTTCTGCGGGAGACAAAGGATCGTGCCAATCCGCCGACTTAGGAAGACTGGCGCAGGCAGCCAATAAATAGGAGCTGCTGAGGAAAAGTAGCGTAAGACGCCGGTGCGTCATGGGCATTGGGCAGCTGCCAGCGCCCAATTGTCCGCCTTTCCCCATTCTCGCGCGAGTTTCTTCATCGGAAAAAACTGGTTAGCCTTTTCCCCCGAATGCGCGTAGAAACCCTGGCGCTCGGTGTCGAACCCCGTGATCACAATAAAGTGATCGACAGGAAGAATTTCATATCCGAGGTTCAGTAAGATCAAGACCGGTCGGCCGGCGTTTAATTCAGATTGCAAGAGCGCCGCATCTCCGTGCACCATCTGGGCTTTTAATCCATGGTTTTGGGCGGTCAAAAACAGATCCATGGGAAGCGTCCCGTGGAGTTTGGACACATACATCTCTTGACGAAGTTCGGCCGGATTCGCGGGAATCCCACAATAAGACAGCATTTCAGCCAAGGTCGAGGGGCCGCATTGGTCCGTATGATCATGGAAAAATGGAACTTTTAATGGCGTCGAGAGGGCGGCCGCAAGATTGGCCGTCGCCAGGGCTAGACCGAGCCCGATAGCCATTACGGACCGTCGAATAAGCAACAATGTTAAATCCGCTTGACTAAATAAATGATGACGACAACCAGCAGAACGACGATAAGAATCCCGATTAGAAAATCGCCGGCCGGATGAACCGCGCGAATTTGCGAGGCCATCTGGTGGATCTGCTGATCCGAGAGCCTGGACAGACGCGATTGAATCTCCGCGTCGGACAATCCCAAGGCGTGTAGTTTGGCGCGCAGAAGTTTCGACTCCAAGGTTGTCTGAATGGTTTGCAAATCCTGAGCGCGATCCGAACTTCCGCTAACGACGGATGCTTTGACGGGCATCAGCATGGCGTGAAGGTCCGATGGCACGCTGGCCAACCAGGTAACGGATAGGATCAGAGTAAAAATGATCGCTTTAGTTCGCGAAATGGTCATGGTCAGATTCTCCTCCTAGATAATGATGGCGACCCGGCAATTAGACGCCGGAACCCGCACGCAGGTAACGTCAATAATTGATGATGAGCGCCACGGATGTAACGGTATCGTCCTTGCCAAACCCCGGAGGGGGTTCTCCAACCCGCTTCCAGGTATAGGAGGCCTTGAGCGAAAGTTGCGTCGTCAACGAGGCGATGACAGCCGTTTCCATATTTAGGCGATAATCTTTGAGATTCGTAAAGTCATGCAGATATTCGGCATCCTGGCTGAAAGTCGCGGTTGGGCTGAGAATATGGCTGTATTTGGAATAGGCGCGCCCAGACGGAAAATTATTCTGGGGTGCGTCGGTGCGTTCTTCATGAATATACCCGCCGCCGATTTCGCCGGTCAGCTTATCGCGCGTAAAATTCATGAGAAGCCGGCCTACACCCGCGGAGGCGCTGTAGCGGTCACGGATGCCGGCAAATCGATTTTTGTCCCAGCCTCCCTCTTCGAAAACATAATTGCTTCCCGTGAGAGTTCGTTTTACTTTTTCGCTCGCATTGTATTGCTCCGCCGTCACCTGGTTACCACTCGACGATCCCATTCCCTCGCCGACCAACTCCAAAGAGGTATTTGTCCAATGATACAGAAATGTATTTTTAGCGGAGGTTGTGGTCGCGCGACTATTGCCATTGGCGCTGACGACGGAGACTTCTCCGGTGTCTTTCCAGGGCTTGATTGTTGTCGTCGAGCCCGGTGGCGGCGTTTCGTCAGCACGCAGCTTCGCCGCCATAAACAGCAGGACGATCGCTGTCGACGCTGCAACCCGCCGCCACTCGGAACCTCGCACGTTTTCTAAAGACGTCCCGTTAGAATCAGGATGATAAGGATCAGCAAAACAAGGCCTAAGCCCCCGCTGGGAAAATATCCCCATTGAGCACTGTATGGCCATGTTGGCAAAGCTCCTACCAAAAGTAGCACCAAGAGAACAACGAAGAGTGTATACATTGAACCTCCCTTTTAATTTCAATCGCACGGCTAGGGACTTCGACACATTCTTCTGGAGTTAGGTTACGATGGAGATGGCCAGGCCTATTTTTTTCTTACACCCTCAGTTACCTTTGCGGCAATCCGATTGTCTGATATAACAAGAAATAAACCTGCCGCTATTCCTACCCATATTGCAGGCCCTGTTCGTGACGCCGGATGCAAGTTCCCCTTCGTCCGGCGTAATGAGCGGGGCCTCTCGCCTTTTCTCTAAGGTTTTAAATGGTATGCTGAGACGTTCCGACGTGTAACCCACTAGAAGAGTGCCACGTCTAATCCACGAGACGTACTCCTCATGCCTGATCAACATTTCCTCTTTATCGGTGCAGCGGTTCTTTGTCTGTGCAGTCCGGCTCTTTTCGGCATGGACCGCACGGCTGTCCAGACATCAAGTCCAACCATCCGTCATATTGACTTTCATGGCAATACAACCTTTGATAGCGCAACGCTTTCCAAACGAATTTCAATCAAACCCTCGTCTCTTTATGATTCTCAGCAAATCGTATTTTCGCAGGAGATTCTTGCCTCCATTTACCGAGATAAAGGCTTTCACGATGTCCAAGTGTCGACCCAAGACATTCCCGTGCCAGCGAATCAATTCGATATCGTTTTTGACATTCAGGAAGGCCCACTCTACCGGGTCCGAACAATCGCTATAGAGGGAAATCGATTAGTCTCGACGAAAGTCATCGTGCGAGACCTCGCGATCAAACCCGGGGACCCTTTCAGCCAAACCGAGATATATAAGGCAAATAAGAATTTATTCCTGTCCGGGTATTTTGAAGCCATTGATATTCATTATTCCTCAGCTCCCGTTCATCAGATGGATATTCAGGTGAAAGTTCGTGAAAGGCCAACAAGATACCTCAAAGGTGGGTTTGGGTACGGGACGGAAACCAAAGAGCGCGTTTCTGCCGGATATGAAGACCGGAATTTTTTCGGAAATGAGAAACAACTCAACCTGACGGCAGTCCATTCTGGCTTCCTGACCAATCCCCAGAAATATCGAACCACGATCGTGGAAGCCAATCTGGCCCAATCGCACTTTCTAAACACCTCTCTTGAGGGACAGACCAGCCTTTCCGAAGAATGGGATGACCGCCTACCCTACGACGCACGTACGACAGCCTGGCGGTCCAGCTTAGGGCGGCGATTCGGCGATCACATCACTTCCAGCCTGCGCTATCGGTTCCAGGGGACGCATCTGACCCAAATCGATCTGTCGCAAGCGGCAACGACCCCTCCCAACACCAACATCAGCGCCATTGGCCCAACCTTCACATTCGATGACACCAATGATTCCTTTCTTCCGACGACCGGATGGCGGATCTCCGGGCTTCTCGAAAAAGGATTCACGCTAGGAATCGGAGATATTGATTTTCAACGCTTTGAGGCCAGAGCCGGACGGTTTGATACGGTTCATGGAACAACCTTTTTCATGGGACTTCAATTCGCGCTCGTAAGACCCGACCATCCCGGCGATACGATTCCCATCTTTGAACGGTATACCTTGGGCGGTGCCAATACCGTCAGAGGTTATGAACAGCAGGAATTGGGGCCCCGGGATGCCCAGGGCAATCCAATCGGCGGCAATGCCTTTGCCGTTGGTAATCTCGAGGTTCGTCATGCTCTCTATAAAAAACTCTGCGGCGTATGGTTCTTGGATGGCGGGCAGCTTTATGAGCAGCCGTTGGGAGACTCCTGGCCATCCATCCGTGCCAAAGGGATCAGCGACTTTGCTTATGGAACGGGGCCGGGCCTACGCCTAAATACGCCGGTCGGCGCCGTGCGGCTGGAATTCGGATACAAAATAAACCCTCCCGGAAATCCAGACTTTCTTCATCGAACAGCAATCCACTTCTCTTTGGGCGAGGTCTTCTAGATGACCCGCCGAATTCTTACCTTCGGAATCGTTGGGATCCCATTGGCATTGGCGATCTTAGTTCTCTGGCAGCCAAAAATCGTTAAGCAACGGGTTCTCACCTGGATGACGACACGCATTTCCGCGTCCAGCCATTATGAGGTGGCCATCCGCGGGGTATCCGGAAATGTTTTGACCGGCTTTACTTTTTCCGACATTCGCATTCAGACCAAAAAGGATCATGCGACGCTGCTCACCGCGCAATCCTTTCGCATCAGCGTGAGTTGGACCGCACTCCTGCTGCATAAGACGATCCAGCTGCAAACCGTCGATTTCCGACAGCCCACCCTCCACCTCGAGCGAAATGCGAGCGGCCATCTGATGATCCCCCCCGCCTTTTCGGCCTCGCCTGCACGACCGGCGAATTCCCGCACTTTTCTACCGCCTATCACCCTCAAGAATTTATCGGTCGAAGAGGGCCAGATTGTCTGGACGGATCATTCCACGTCGCCTGCCAGTCCATGGACCTTACAGGGGCTGACGCTCAAAGCCAGCGGCAATCTGGAGCAGCTCAATATCAACACCATGCAACTGACCATTGATGGCGGACTGATCAACGGCCGAGGCCATCTTCGCTTTGAGCCGCGATTTTCAGGTGACCTTATTTTGAACGACACCCGCATCCCTATCGAGAAGATCCTTTCTCATTTCGCTACGATCCCGAGGCCTTTGAGGCTCATGCACTCGGGTACTTGGGCGCTAAAGGCGAGTTCTGAGCGAATCTCGCTCGCCATGAATGGACAGCTCTCCGACGCTCCTATGTCATTGCGAGGAGTATGGAAAACCGACGGACACTATGAAGCTCATGTAAGCTGGCGGGATGCTCCACTTTATCGAGTCTGGGTCGCCAGTTCGTCAGTAAAGACAAGCCTATCGGCGTCACTCGACATTAATGGCAGCGGATGGCTGGTCAATGGATCTGGGCACATTGCCACACGCGGCATTTCGCCTGGCATACCGTGGACTCAGGGTGATATCCGATGGCATGAAGGCCGTGGCATTTTTCAGATCCAGCTGGGATTGGATGATCTCCAAGGCTCTATTCAAGGAAAAGTCAATTTGCCGACTAGAACCCTAGATGCCGCCTACGAGATCAATATTCCCCACCTGAACGTTTTGGCTGACAGCATGCCGGAGTGGCTTCCATTGACGGGGCATGCGAAAGGATCCGGGCATGTGATCACCAACGCGGAGTCATGGACCGTCACTGGGGACGCTTCGGCACAAGACGTCATTTGGCAACAGACAACTCTTCAGAAAATTGACGCGACATTCTCGTTATCGCCGCGACGTCAAACCTGGACGGTGACGGCCGATCATCTGCAATTCCAGGGAAAGACGCCGCAGCCCTTAGATTTATCCTCGGTTCAATTTTCTGGAAATGGCCTTTCTCCCCGATGGCAATCCAGAGCGTCCGCCACCTTCCGAGACGGCGCCACGTTAAACACCGACGGTTCTCTTGCCGTAGAATCCGCATTCACGCAGTGGTCGTGGCAGCATCTTACGGTCGTCTTTCCCGTGGATGGACAATGGACCGCTCAAACTCCTGGAGACTTATCCTGGAGCGGTCAGCGCGGTTTTGCTGTTCATCATCTGAGCCTCGTCAATGGTAATCAATCGATCCAGATGGTGCAGGGCCAATTCAACAAAACGTCCTATCGCTTGGACGCCGCGATCAAGCATCTGGATCCCGGCCCCTGGGCAAAACTCTTTTCTCCTTCAATCGTCGTTCAAGGAACCTTGGATTCGACCTTACAGGTCGAGGGGTCTAAAACCCAAAGTGACGTCAGCGGGTTTATTGATGGAGAATTCCCCACTCTGACCGTAACGCCGATCGGTCTGGCTCTGCAGAATGTCGACCTGGAATGGCATGGATCGAACCAGAAAGAGGAGGATGTTCACCTGACGGCCAAAACGAAGAAAGGCGACATCCAGATGACCGGACATAGCCAATGGCCCCGACTAGACTATTCTCTGCATGCGAATAAATTGATGTTCGCTCCATCGAACGTCGTTAAGGCGACGGGAGATGCGGAGCTTCATCTGGGGGGCACATTTGATTCTCCCGCTTTAACCGGCCAGATCGCCATTCACGAGGCCATGTATACCACACCCAAAAAGACTTCGAAAGACCAAAAGAAAGACCAGGAGTCGGTATCCGTTTCGTCTTCGCCTGTACAGAAAGTCGCCATCTGGAAACGCGGGACTCTGGATGTGGCGATTCAATGGCCCCGAAATGTCTGGTACAAAGATGGGCTTTCCAGCATCGAAACGCATGGAGATCTGCGCATTCAAAAAACCAGTTCCAATCCGGATCTGCTTTTGACGGGACTCATTACGTCGATTCGCGGATCCTATAGTTACTATGGACGCGCCTTTAATATCGCCTCCGGAGAAATCCAATTTACGGGGACTCCTGAATTAAACCCACAGCTCAATATCGAGGCGACTTATGCCAATGGACCCACAACGGTTTACTTGGATATTACGGGGACTGCCAACCAGCCCATCTTGAAAATGCACTCAAATCCACCGCTCTCCGATCAGGATATCGTCGCGGTCATCGTTTTTGGCCAGCCGCTAAGCGAATTACGTTCGCGGACAGGAGGGTCGTCCAGCAATCAGGAAATGATGCAGGCCGTCGGTGGAGTGTTAGGCAGCTATGTCTCGAAGGGCCTTAACCAGACAGGAATTCCCATTTTGAATTTTGATGTTCTGAATATTCAACCGGCCGATCAAGGAGGCAGCCAGCTCACGGTGGGACGCTACCTGACGCGGAAATTATTTATCAGCTATGGCCAAACTGTACAAGGAAGCGCGGAGAAATCGATCACGGCTGATTATTTCCTGACGGACAAATGGACTCTGCAAGGCGCGTCCGACTCCGTAGAAGGAAATTACATGGATTTTCTTTTCCGCTATCCATTGAACAAGCATGGCGCCGCCGGCAACAATTCTCCACTGCCGAACTCTCCCTTCCGCAATTCTCTCGATCAACCTGTCTTTCAGCAGCAATTCCGGACGCCGATGCAATAGGTCCGCCGTCACCGCTGATGTAACCACCCTCCGGTTTCCAGCGTCTAAGGAACGTACCGCTTTCGCTCCTATTCACGCACACACGAAGGAGATTTCATGAATGTCCGAGGTTGGCTTTTGTTTCTTATCCTGGCTAGCGTCGTGGCTCCATGGAGTCAGGCCGCCGCATCGCGGACGTCGCCCGGGCAAGCGGGAGATTTTGGCGTGGGCGCCGTCTTCGGGTCACCCATGGGATTGTCATCAAAATATTGGCTTAGTGATGACCGCGCCTTGGAGGGACAACTGGCCTGGAAGCCCGGCGATGATGACCGTCTAGAAATGTCTCTAGATCATCTCTGGCATCATGCCTTTTTCACCAATCCTTCCATCGATGGGAGGCTCCCCTTCTATGGGGGTCTCGGATTGCGAGTTCTTGCGGGTGACGATTCAGAAGCAGGCATTCGGTTTCCCTTAGGCGTCAGCTTCCTGTGCAAAGATGCGCCGGTGGAATTTTTTGCCGAAATTGCGCCGGTGATGCGCTTTGCGCCGGATCTCGGCGGAGATGTCGACGGAGGCATAGGTGTCCGCTATTACTTTATCCCGCACTTCTGATCGTTTCTCCATGTTGAAATGCCAGCCCGGGAATCCGTATCCATTAGGGGCGACATGGAATGGAATCGGCGTAAACTTTGCGCTGTTTTCCGAGCACGCAACCAAAGTGGAGCTTTGTCTCTTTGATTCCGCCGATGCCAAGACCGAATCTCAGCGCGTCCAGCTCTCCGAGCAAACAGACATGGTTTGGCATGGTTTTGTGCCGGACCTCTTGCCAGGACAATTGTATGGGTATCGGGTCTCCGGACCTTACAAACCGGACGAAGGCCACCGCTTTAATTCCAACAAAATAGTTCTCGATCCCTATGCCAAAGCGATCGGCCGCAACATCCGCTGGGCTCCGGAAATGTTTGGGTATAAGCTCGGCGACCCACAGCAGGATCTCAGTTTCGACGAGAGAGACAATGCCGCCTTTGCTCCGTTGGCCGCGGTTGTAGACAGCGCCTTTACTTGGGGCGATGATGCGCCTCCCAAAATACCTTGGCACAAATCCGTTATTTACGAGATTCACCCCAAAGGGTTCACCAAACTCCATCCCGATATTCCGGAGTCGTTGCGCGGAACTTATGCTGGCCTGGCGACTCAGCCGGTAATCCGACATTTAAAGGACCTTGGCATCACGACCGTAGAACTAATGCCCGTGTATCAGCATTCGAACGATCAGCACTTGGTCGATAAAGGCTTGTCCAATTATTGGGGCTATAACACCTACGGATTTTTTGCCCCGGAAATGAGTTACGACGGGCGTGGAGGCGGCACCGATAACGTCTTGCGGGACTTCAAACGGATGGTTCGCGCGCTGCACGCGGAGGGGATCGAAGTCATCTTGGACGTGGTGTACAACCATACCGCGGAAGGCAATCATCTCGGGCCTACCTTATCTCTTCGCGGCGTCGATAACGCCAGCTACTACCGGCTCGTCGGGGACTCGCCGCGCTACTACATGGATTACACGGGTTGCGGAAATACGCTGAACATGCGCCACCCACGCGTTTTGCAATTCATTATGGACAGCCTGCGCTATTGGGTCGCCGAGATGCATGTGGATGGGTTCCGGTTCGATCTCGCCAGTGCCTTGGCCCGAGAACTGCACGAAGTGGACAAGCTGGGAGCTTTCTTCGACATCATTCACCAGGATCCGGTTCTCTCGCAGGTTAAATTGATTGCGGAACCTTGGGATCTCGGAGAAGGCGGCTACCAGGTCGGGAATTTCCCTGTTGGGTGGACCGAATGGAATGGGAAATACCGCGATACCGTACGCCGGTTCTGGAAGGGCGACGGTGGAGTGGCCTCCGAATTGGCGACTCGGCTCGCGGGTTCAAGCGATCTCTACGAACACAGCGGACGCCGCCCTTACGCCAGCATCAATTTTGTGACCTGTCACGACGGCTTCACCTTGCAGGATCTGGTCAGTTACAACAACAAACACAATGAAGCCAATGGAGAAGACAATAAAGATGGAACCGACGACAATGCCAGCTGGAATTGCGGCGTAGAAGGACCGGCTGACGATCCGGTTATCAAGGGGTTGAGGGAACGTCAGAAGCGCAATTTCCTCGCAACGTTAATGTTTTCTCAAGGCGTTCCGATGCTGCGCGGCGGCGACGAGCTCGGACAAACCCAGAATGGCAACAATAACGCCTACTGCCAGGACAATCCGACCAGCTGGGTTCACTGGGACTTAAATCCGGAGCAAAAAGCGCTTTTGGAGTTTGTGCGTCGCGTCATCCGGATCCGCACCGAGCAGCCGACTCTGCAGCGAAGGACCTTCTTCCAAGGCCGATCCATTCGAGGCAAAGAAGTCAAAGACATCACATTCCTTGAACCATCAGGCAATGAAATGACGGACCAGGCCTGGTCGGCGGGGTTTGTGCGCAGCCTGGGTATTCGTCTGGCGGGCGATATGATCGAAGAAAAGGATGAAAGCGGCAACCAGATTATTGGCGACACATTGCTTCTTCTCTTTAACGGACATTATGAAGCGGTCCAGTTCTCTTTTCCTCCGGTTCCCAACAACTATTCCTGGGAATTGCTTGTGGATACGGCTGAGCCGGACATGATCCCACACGTGATTCGCCACGGCGTGCGATTCGAGCTTAAAGGACGATCCACCGCCCTTTTTCGTTCGGGAAAAGATTCGGAGTGGACGGAAAGTCAAAAATCCAATGCCTGAACTGCAAACACCCATGCTAACGACGCATTCTCCACTCCTGGGCGGATTGACCGCGCCGTTTCGGGTGGTCATTGAAAATGTGCAGCCCCAAATTGATGAAGGACGATTTCCAGCCAAGCGCGTCATCGGGGATGAGGTCACTGTCACCGCCGATATTCATGCGGACGGGCATGATGTCTTGGCCGCGGTCCTCCGCTACCGTTCGGGAACCAAGGGCCCGTGGCGAGAGCAATTCATGATGGAACAACCTAACGATGCCTGGACGGGCCAATTTATCATCGATCGTCTTGAACCGTACGAATTCACGGTGCGTGCCTGGGTCGATTATTTTGCCACGTGGCGTCGGGACCTTCTTAAGAAAGTGGAAGCGAGTCTGGACGTCCACCTGGATTTACAAGAAGGCACATCGCTCATTCGGACAACGACCGAACACTCCACTCCCCCCGACGCGGCTGAATTACGTCGATGGGCGGACCTCCTTCAATCGAACGATGCCGTCAAGATGCGAACTGAAGCGGCTGCGGCTGACACGCTGCGAGATCTCATGCGACGTTGCGATAGCCGTCTAAATGCCACGTACTACGATAAAACTCTTTCTATCACCGTTGATCCGGTGGAAACACGATTTAGCACATGGTATGAGCTTTTTCCCCGATCGACGGGGCAGGATCCAAAGCGCAGTGCCACCCTGGCTCAGGCAGAAACCCGTCTCACGGATATTGCCGCGATGGGATTTTCAATCGTTTATCTTCCCCCCATCCATCCCATTGGACGAACCAACCGCAAAGGGCCCAATAACGCTTTGCGCGCCCAGCCAGCAGACCCCGGGTCTCCCTGGGCGATTGGCTCATCGGAGGGAGGGCATAAAGCCATCGATCCTGCATTAGGCACGTTCGAAGATTTTGCCCATTTCGTGAAGACGGCGCGAGACATGAAGCTCGATGTCGCGCTCGATATCGCCTTTCAATGTTCGCCGGATCACCCCTATGTACGAGACCATCCTGAATGGTTCCGACACCGCGCCGACGGCTCGATTAAACATGCCGAGAATCCCCCCAAGGTTTATGAGGATATTATTCCGTTCGATTTTGAATGCGCCGATTGGCCCGCCTTATGGCGCGAACTTAAAAGCATCGTCGTTTTTTGGATTGACCACGGGATTCGCATTTTTCGGGTCGACAATCCGCACACCAAGCCCTACCGCTTCTGGGATTGGCTGATCAAAGACATTAAAGAAGATTATCCCGAAACTGTTTTCCTGGCGGAAGCCTTTACCCGGCCAAAAGTAATGAATTATCTCGCCAAGAGCGGATTTTCCCAATCCTACACCTACTTCACCTGGCGCAACTCGAAATCGGAACTGACCGAGTATTTCACCCAACTGACCCAGACAAACCTTCAGGACTTTTTGCGGCCAAATCTTTTCATCAATACCCCAGACATCTTGCCAGAGTTCCTCCAATTCGGCGGCCGTCCGGCTTTCCTCATACGTCTCTTTCTGGCAGCCACTCTCGGGGCGTCGTATGGAATTTACGGTCCGGCCTTTGAACTTTGTGAAGCCAGCGCGCTTCCCGGGAAAGAAGAGTATCTCAACTCTGAGAAATTTGAAATTCGCGCCTGGGATCTTGACCGTCCCGGGAATATCCGCGATTGGATCGCCTTGGTGAATAAAGCCCGGAAAGACAATTCAGCACTACAGACGAATCAGCGTTTGCGATTCCATGCGGTGACTAATGACGCACTACTCTGCTATTCCAAAACGACCGCAGACCTTTCCAACGTCGTGCTTACGGTCGTCAACCTTGATCCTCATCATGCTCAGGACGGCTGGGTGCAACTCGACCTAGCCGAGTTGGGTCTGGAAAATGGACAATCCTTTCAGGTGCACGACCTTTTAAGCGATGCGCGTTATTCCTGGCAAGGGTCATCGAATTATGTGAGACTCGATCCCGGAGTCTGTCCCGCGCACCTTTTTCAGGTGCGCCGCCGTGCCCGATCGGAGAAGGATTTTGATTACTTTGGATAAGACTATCGGCTTTCTGGGCGATATGGACCGCCATCTTTTCGCGGAGGGGACGCACTATCGCGCCTACGAAAAACTGGGAGCACACCCACGCACGGTAGACGGTGAGGTTGGGACTTCCTTTGCCGTGTGGGCGCCGAATGCCGAGGCCGTGTCTGTCGTCGGAGATTTTAATGGCTGGCAGATGGGCCGTCATCCGATGCAGACAACGGGAACCTCCGGCATTTGGGAATGCTTTATTCCTGGCGTGGTGCAGGGGGCTTGCTACAAATACGCCATCACATCGCGACTGAACCACTATTCAGTGGAAAAAGCAGACCCCTACGCCTTTGCCAGCGAGATACGTCCGCGCACCGCTTCCCGCATCTGGGATATGAACACGCACCTTTGGGGGGATGATGCCTGGATAAAAAATCGTGGGCCCCGTCAAAAGCTGAATTCCCCCATTTCAATTTATGAAGTACACCTCGGATCATGGCGTCGTGTGCCAGAGGACGCCAACCGATGGTTGACATATCGTGAAATGGCTCCGCTCTTGGCCGCCTACGTTCACGAGATGGGATTTACCCACGTGGAATTCATGCCGGTGGCCGAACATCCGTTCGACGGGTCGTGGGGATACCAGACCACCGGCTATTTTGCGCCCACCAGCCGCTTTGGGACGCCGGATGATTTCAAGTTTTTAGTCGACACGCTTCACAAGCATGAGATCGGCGTTATTCTTGATTGGGTTCCCGGGCACTTTCCGACGGACGAACATGGCCTTGTCTTTTTTGATGGCACTCATCTCTATGAGCATGCCGACCCTAGAAAAGGCCGCCATCCAGAATGGAACACGGCGATTTTCAATTACAGCCGGCCCGAAGTAACCAGTTTTCTCCTCAGCAATGCGCTTTTTTGGCTCGATCAGTATCACATCGATGGCCTGCGCGTCGATGCGGTGGCCTCTATGCTTTATCTCGATTATTCCCGCAAACCCGGCGAATGGATTCCGAATGACTATGGCGGCCATGAAAATCTTGATGCCGTACGGTTCTTGCGTCGATTTAATGAAGTGGTTTATCAGCATTATCCGGACACCGTGACCATCGCCGAAGAATCGACCTCCTGGCCCATGGTCTCACGGCCCACATATATTGGAGGATTGGGCTTCGGGCTAAAATGGGATATGGGATGGATGCATGACACCTTAGCTTATCTCGAACGCGACCCCATCCATCGCCGATTTCATCACAACGAACTCACGTTCCGCATGCTCTATGCGTTCACGGAGAATTTCTTACTGCCGCTCTCCCACGATGAAGTCGTTTATGGGAAAGGTTCACTCATCAACAAGATGACTGGCGATTGGTGGCAGAAATTCGCTCAATTGCGCCTATTGTTCGGATATCAATTTACTCAGCCAGGCAAAAAGCTGCTTTTCATGGGCGGCGAGTTTGGCCAGTGGAAGGAATGGAATCATGATGCCAGTCTGGATTGGAATCTGCTCCATTACCCGACGCATGCCGGTCTTTCCCGTTGGCTGCGGGACCTCAATACGCTCTATCGCGCTGAGCCGACTCTGCATTCGATGGATTGCCAACCGGAGGGCTTTGAATGGGTCGATTGCAATGATAACGATCAAAGCATCCTCACATATCTACGCAAATCCGCTGACGGCACAATGGCCCTTTTAATCACCTGCAATTTTACGCCGGTCATACGTCGGAATTATCGCGTGGGCGTCCCCTGGCCGGGGACATGGCAGGAAGTGTTAAATAGCGACGCTACGCTTTATGCCGGTTCGGGTCAAGGCAACTTCGGCGGTGTTACAGCCTATCCGTTGCCCTGGCACGGCCGAACACAGTCTTTAAACCTGACCTTGCCTCCACTGGGAATCGCCGTCTTTAAGGGGACGCGCGCATGAAAAGAGTCCCGCTGCCATCCGATCCGCTCTGGTACAAAGACGCGATTATTTATGAAGTCTCTGTGCGCTCCTTCTATGACAGCAATAACGATGGCGTCGGGGATTTCCCCGGACTGACGCAGAAGCTGGACTACCTGCAGGACCTGGGCGTCACTTGCGTATGGTTGCTGCCCTTTTATCCCTCTCCCTTGAGGGATGACGGATACGACATCTCGGATTATCGCAACGTGCATTCAGCCTACGGAACATTGCAAGACTTTAGAACCTTCGTTCGGCAAGCGCATCGACGAGGGATTCGCATCGTGACCGAACTTGTCATTAATCATACTTCCGATAAGCATCCCTGGTTTGAAGCGGCGCGAGCGGCGCCCAAAGGCTCGTTTAAGCGAAATTTCTACGTCTGGAGCGATACGGACCAGAAATATGCGCAGGCGCGCATTATTTTTAAGGATTCAGAAAAATCCAATTGGGCCTGGGATCCTGTCGCCAAAGCGTACTACTGGCACCGATTCTTTTATCATCAACCCGATCTTAATTTCGATCACCCTCCGGTGCGCCGCGCCGTCATGAGAGTCATGCGTTTCTGGCTGGACATGGGAGTGGATGGCCTTCGACTGGATGCCGTACCGTACCTCGTCGAGCGGGATGGAACCACCTGCGAAAACCTTCCGGAGACCCACGTCATTCTCAAAGAAATGCGTCGAGAATTAGACGCCCATTATAAAGACCGGATGTTTCTCGCTGAAGCCAACCAATGGCCGTCGGACGTACGTCCCTACTTTGGCGATGGCGATGAGTGCCATATGGCTTTCCATTTTCCCCTCATGCCGCGGATGTTCATGGCCTTAAGTCAGGAAGACCGCCACCCTATCACGGACATCCTGCGCCAAACGCCGGACATTCCGGAGAACTGCCAATGGGCGAACTTTCTGCGCAATCACGATGAACTGACATTGGAAATGGTGACCGACGAAGAACGCGACTACATGTACAAGGAATATGCGACCGATCCGCATATGCGTCTAAACGTTGGTATCCGGCGACGGCTGGCGACCCTTCTGGACAACAGCCGGCAGCGGCTGGAGCTTTTGCATAGCTTGCTCTTCTCTTTTCCTGGGACACCCATCATCTATTACGGCGACGAAATCGGGATGGGCGATAATTTCTATCTCGGCGACCGCAACGGCGTTCGCACACCCATGCAATGGTCCGGCGACAGGAACGCCGGTTTTTCACATGCTGACTTTGCCCAACTTTATAGTCCCCCCATCATGGATTCCGTCTACGGGTACCAGGCGATCAATGTGGAGGCCCAGCAGCGCGACCCTTCTTCGCTTTTCAACTGGATGAAGCGAATGATCGGGCTTAGTAAACGTTTCAAAACGTTTGGTCGCGGAACGATGGAATTTTTGAATCCCGCTAATCGAAAAGTCCTGGTGTATGTCCGTCGCCATGAACAGGATATTTCGTTATTTGTCGCTAATTTATCGCGCTTCGTGCAGCCGGCCGAAATTGATTTGTCCGGATTTGAGGGCATGATTCCCGTCGAGATGGTGGGGCAAGTCCAATTTCCGAAGATCGGAAAGCTTCCCTATTTTCTGACGCTAGGGCCTCATGCCTTTTATTGGTTTCAGCTCCAGAAAGTCCCGGTGGCTCAAGCAGCGCCCGCCCCCCAGGCAGCGCCGGTGAAGGTTCAGGCCCCGACTCCTAAAGAGGAAGTGGCCACCTTATCTCTCGACAAAGGGTGGGGAAGCCTCTTCGAGGGACCGGCCCTGCAAGCGTTGGAGCAGACGCTTCTCCCAAACTACTTAAAGAAGCAACGCTGGTATGGAGAAAAGGCCTCGACGCTGCAGAGCTGTCAATTGATCGATTGGGCCCTGGTTAAATCGGATTCACCGTATGGATTTTTATGCTGGTTTGAGACCCGCTATGCCGAGGCGCCCAACGATATCTATCTGCTGACCTTGGGGATCGCCTCGGGCCCGGGCGCGGACACCCTGCACGACTCGCAAGCAGAAAGTGTGCTGGCCGTCGTCCTGATGCCCGAAGGAAGCGGCGTTCTTCATGAAGGTTTGGCTGATGACGGCTTTTGCCAGAAACTCTTAAAAATCGTTGAAGAAGGGCAATCCATTCCGACACATGCCGGAACCATCCATGGAGAACGAACAGCACTCTATGGTTCGCTGCGCGGACCGGCCGAAGAGGCACTGCCTATTGGGCGAGGGCATGTGGACCAAAGCAACTCAACGATTCGGTATGGGAACCGACTTATTCTGAAATTATTTCGTCGGCTGCAGCCAGGAGTCAATCCGGATTGGGAAATCGGCCGCTACCTGGCCGAACAGACGACGTTTGATCGCGCCGCGCCTGCCGCAGGCGCCATGGAGTACCATCGCGAAGGTCAGGAACCCACGACCTTGGCTATTATCGAGGGACTGGTGGCCAACCAAGGGTCCGGATGGGATCACGCGTTAGAAGAACTCGGCCGCTATTATGAACGCGTCCAACGGCGTCCAGAATCCGATACCAAAGTCCTTCAAGCCAATAACCCTTCGTCTAGCCCCGGTGAGACAATTGAGATTCCCGCTCTGGTTCTAGAAACAGTCAATGGTTACCTCCCCTTTGCGGAAAAGCTTGGGAAACGCACAGGAGAACTGCATCTGGCATTGGCTGCCGGAACATCTGAGGCGGCCTTCCGACCCGAAGCGTTAACCGCCGACGATATAAATCGACTTTATGAAAACACTCGCGTGCATGCCTCGGAAACTCTCGGATCACTGGAAAAACAACTCGGCAAACTTCCAGAACCCCTTCGCGCCAAATCCCGGCAGATTCTGCAAATGCGTCCTCGCATCCTCGAGCAATTCTCGACGCCCCCCTCCCTCAATCTACCCGCAGGTCGCATTCGAATTCATGGCGACTATCATCTGAATCAGGTCCTCTGGACCAACAACGATTTCGTGATTTTGGATTTTGAGGGAGAACCCGCGCGCCCTTTAAGCGAGCGTCGCGCCAAACAATCCCCTTTGCGGGATGTGGCAGGGATGATGCGATCGTTCCACTACGCGGCTTATACGGCTCTCACACGCCTGACGCCCGATCACCCCCAAGATTTTGACCGTTTATCGCCCTGGGCTAAGTTCTGGTTCTCCTGGTCGTCCTCCATGTTTTTGAAAAGTTACGGGCGAACGGTCCGAGGGGCAGGCCTTACCCCTGATAGTCCAGTCGAGAGCCAAAAGCTATTGGAACTCTTTCTCTGGGAAAAGGTTTTTTATGAACTCCTTTACGAATTAAATAATCGACCAGACTGGGTGCAAATTCCATTGGAAGGGATCCTGGCTCTTCTAGAATCTCCTGTTCCACCGACATCCGCCACTCCCTTGCAGCCGGCCACCCATGGATGAAAATGGTTCCCGGAAGGAACGTATTCCGGTAAGCACCTATCGGCTTCAGCTGCATCGGGGCTTTGGCTTTCGTAATGCACAAGATCTCCTTCCGTATTTGAATCAGCTTGGTGTAACGGATTGCTATACCTCACCCATTCTTAAGGCGCGCCCGGGCAGCACGCACGGCTATGACATCATCAATCACAATGTTTTGAATCCTGAATTGGGGACGGATACCGAGTACGACGATCTCAGCCGCTCACTGAAAGAGCTGAAGATGGGGCACCTCCTGGATTTTGTCCCAAATCACATGGGGAACGACTCGGACAATAATCCTTGGTGGCGCGATGTCTTGGAAAATGGGCCGTCTTCCCCCTTTGCAGGATTTTTTGACATCGATTGGAGACCCCTAAAACCCGAATTAAAAAATAAAGTTCTCCTTCCCATCCTGGGAGACCAATACGGGGCGGTTCTCGAACGCGGCGAGCTGCGCCTCTCTTTCGATGACGGGGCGATCGTTCTTCTGTACGGACAGCAAAATCTTCCGCTCAATCCCAGACAAACACCGGAACTCTTGAAGTCTAATCTTGATGATCTTCAACACCGGATGAATGGAGATCCAGACCTAAGAGAATTCTTAAGCATCATGACGGAATTATCGAATTTGCCAACAATTATGGAGCGCGATCCTTCTCGCATCGAAGAACGCCAGCGCGAAAAGGAAGTGGCGCGCGAACGCTTAGCCCGACTGTTTAACGCCTCAGCGGCCATCCAACAACATATTCAGGAATGTCTTAAAACCATCAACGGACAAGTGGGCAATCCGGCTAGCTTTGATGCTCTGCATCGTCTGCTGGAAGCCCAAGCCTACCGACTGGCTTATTGGAAAACTGCCTCCCACGAAATCAACTACCGACGTTTTTTCGATATCAATCAATTGGCCGGCTTGCGCATGGAAAGACCAGAAGTCTTTGAAGCCACGCATCGTCGGCTTATTGAACTTATCCATTCCGGGAACGTCACGGGACTGCGTCTCGATCATCCTGACGGACTTTATGATCCGGCGACCTATTTTGAATCGCTGAGGACGCATGCCGGGCCGATCTACGTGGTTGTTGAGAAAATCCTCTCCGCGGGAGAATCGTTACGAAAAGCATGGCCGGTCGCAGGGACTAGTGGCTACGATTTCTTAAACCTGGTGAGCCATCTCTTTTTAGAACCACGCAACGGCCCAAAGATGAAAGCCATCTATGAACGTTTCATCGGTCGAGCGGTCGATAGTCAAGACGAAATCTATCGGAGTAAAAAACTGATTATGTCGACCTCCATGGCCAGCGAATTGAATGTCTTGGCCTATCAGTTAAATCAGATCTCGGAAACCAACCGCCATTGGCGGGATTTCACGCTTGATAGCCTCCGCGATGCCTTGCGCGAGGTGGTCGCCTGCTTTCCAGTTTATCGCACCTATATTCGTGATGCCGCGACATCGCCCACGGACGAATTGACCGTCACAAAAGCGATCGCGTACGCCAAGAGCATGAACCCCGCCATGGAATCATCCATCTTCGACTTCATCCGAGCCATGCTGGTTCCCAAACAAGCTCCCGATGTTACGGCAGACGATTTTCAGCGGCATCTGGAATTTGCCATGAAGTTTCAGCAGTATACAGCCCCTGTCCAGGCCAAAGGGGTCGAGGACACGGCATTTTATCGTTACAACACGCTAATCTCTGTCAATGAGGTCGGTGGAGATCTCAGCCGATTCGGCATTTCGGTCTCTGATTTTCATCAGGCCAATCTGGAGCGCCAACGCGATTGGCCGCATGCTCTTTTGGCCACAGCCACCCACGACACCAAACATGGTGAAGATTCGCGCATGCGTTTGAATGTTCTTTCGGAACTTCCCGAAGAATGGGATCAAGCTGTTTTCCAATGGTCTGAAATTAACCATCCGCGCAAGACTCTGGTCGATGGCCGCGCGTATCCGGACCCGAATGATGAGTATTTTCTGTATCAGGCACTTTTGAGTATTTGGCCGGCAGATGCCGGCAGCCTTGAGATCGAGCCACTCCGCTCACGTTTGCGCGACTATTATCTCAAGGCGCTGCGAGAAGCCAAACGGTTTACCAGTTGGATTCGCCCCAACGAAGATTACGAAAAGGCCGCGATGGACTTTCTGGATAAGCTCTTGTCCAGTAAAGAGACAGGAGGTTTTTTGTCCCTGTTTGAACCCTTTGTCCGGCGCATCGCTGCCGATGGGATGACAAATTCCCTGGCCCAGCTCGTTCTAAAAATGGCGTCTCCCGGCGTGCCAGACTTCTATCAAGGCACCGATCTTTGGGATTGGAGCCTTGTAGATCCGGACAATCGACGTCCCGTCAATTTTGAGACGCGCAAACATCTCCTTCAAGAGATAGAGCCTTTGATCAATCCCGCCAAGGAGAGCGACCTCCCCGCGCGTCGAGCAACACTCAGACAACTGCTCCTGCAATGGGAAGACGGACGGATAAAGTTATTTTTGACTATGGCGTGCCTGCGTTATCGAAGGCTTCACCCGGACCTCTTCCTGAATGGAGCTTATACCCCGTTAAAAATCACCGGCGAGCTGGCGGACCATGCGATTGCGTTTGCGCGTGAAGAGGGCCAAGAGAAACTTGTTGTCGTGGTTCCACGCCTGATTGCGCGCTTCAAATTAAAAACCCGATTATGGGAATCGACGCGCCTTCAATTTCCCGAATCGTGGGGCACCTTTGCGGGGCAAAATCTATTCACGGGAGAAATGGTGAAGGCGTCTGGAAGTGCTTCGGATCTATCACTGTCAGAGATTTTATCGACCTTGCCAGTGGCGTGGATTAAGGGACATGAATAGCCCGAGGCCGAAGACTGGGTTCGACTTCTTTATACGAGGTCTGTCGAGAGAAACGATCACGATACATTCCCAAGAGCAGAGGTGCTAACGAAGCGATCAAGGGACCCAAGATAAGGCCTTTGGCCCCCCACACTTCGGCCCCTCCCATCAACGCAAAGAACAAGATGAAGAGCGGAAGATGCGCGCGTCGCCCGACCAGATAAGGCCGCACGATCACATCGACAAGGCCAACGACCACCAAAACTCCCCACAACAGCAAAAAGACGCCTTTCGCGTAAGAGCCTTTTAGAATAAAAAACAATCCGGTCGGCACCCAAATGCCAAAGGTCCCTATCACTGGCAAAAGTCCCATGAGCGCCGTCAAAGTTCCCAACAGGACTGCCCCATCCGCTCCAACAATCACATAGCCGACAGTGGACAGAACTCCCTGAATTAAGGAAGTCAGAAATAGACCGCGTCCAAGACTGACCACGACAATTTGTATGCGACTCATGAGTTCTTCCGTTTCTCGACGCCGAAGCGGAACAATGGTGGCGATGTAATTCAGCCATTTGTGGCCATCGCGAAACATAAAAAATGAAATAAAGAGCATCATGGCGAGATCCAGGATAAACGTTAAAACGTGCGTCGCCAGGAAAGCGCCGGCCACGGATATATATTGGAGACCCCGATCCACCGTGCTCATAAAGGAGTCTTGAAATTGGGCCCGTCTGACGCCCAACCCTTTGGCCAAGACATAGCGCAGATGTTCCATCCAGGGAAGGGTATCGCCAATATTACCCTCCCGCCATTGGGCCACAGCCGCACTGCCTTGCTTGATTACAGGTAAGACGGCCGCGGATTCGGCGAATAACACCCACATCAGAGAGAGAAGTGGTCCCACAAATAAGATCAAGACCAGGATATCCGAAACAGCCGCGTGAAAGGTGGCGCTTCGACGCGGCATCAGATGACTGAGCTTTTGGTGGATCGGATAGAAAGTCACCACGCAGAGGAGAGCCGATACAAGGGCGCCGACAAATGGCGCCAAGAGCGCGCCGACGCCATATAATATCGACGCCAACAGGACTAAGAAGAAGTAATCATAGATCCGATGACGCATGAAAAGGCGACGAGCCGATCCTTCCCGCTTATGGTAGGAAGAACACGAACTCGACGCGTCGGTTTTTCGCGCGTCCCTCAGCCGTATCATTAGACGCGATCGGACGCGTTTGTCCAAATCCGACAGCTGTGATTTGATCGGCAGAGACGCCCGCCGAATTCACTAAATAGTCCCGCACCGCGTCAGCGCGTTTCTGGGATAAGGTTTGATTCAACGCCGCCGACCCCGTGCTGTCGGTATGGCCTTCTACACGCAGCTTCAGATTCGGATACTTTTTGGCCGTATCCGCCACTTTATCGAGCGTCCCATGGGAATCCACCAGAAGCTCCGCGCTGCCCGTTTGGAAATTGATCGGGCTGATGTCTTTACGTGCCACCATCGCCTTAATTTGGTCGATTTCACTCTGTGCCTGCGCAACCTGATTCTTGAGCTCATCGGCTTTACGCTGAGCCTCAGCCTGAGCGGCAGCAGCAGCCGCCGCGGCCTGAGCTTGTTGCTGTGCCGACTGAGCCTGCTGAGCCTGATTCTGTTGGGCTAAGGCATTGGCCTCGGCCTGAGCTTTTTGGGTTTCCTCTTGTTGGCGCTTGAGAGCCTCTTGAGTCCGTCGCTGAGAAGGTCCAGGGCCAAAGTAAATACTCGCCGTACCGACCAGAGAGGCTAAACGATAGGGCTCAATGCCGGACTGGCCCACGAAGTTATGGTACAGAGCTTCCGCACCGAGGGAGGTCCCTTCCGTTATGAAAAATTCGAATCCGATACCGGCCTGAAACGTGAAGGCGTTCCACGTCTGCGCGACGATACCCGGGGCTTCACGCTCGTTCCACGCATACCCAGCTCCTGCTGTCAGATAAGGCGATATCGGCAAGTGGTGAAACAAGTTATAGCGCAACGATCCGACGAGCGGACGAAAGCGGTAAAAATCTTGATTATTCCCGCGAGCGTAGGGCTCTAAATCGGCATAGGAAGCAACGACCGAAAAGTCATTATTAAGGAAATACTTTATGTTGCCGGTCCACATGGCGCCGTCTTGGTAGGTATCCTGGAAGGCGTTGGGTAATTTTGGTTTGGCTCGACCATAACCGCCACCGATGGACAAACGTCCGTCGAACCAATCAAATGCGTTAACACTGCCCACTAAACTTGTCAGCATGACCAAAACCAACCCAATCTTCATTTTCATAATATGACCCCTTTCGCGCCTACTCATTTACTGTGAACCTCTGCGCGATTGGACGTCTCAAGATCTCTGAAAGTTACAATCGGCTGGAAAAGAGAAGAGAATTTCGACGAGGGCTACGACGCTGGCGTGAGGTCCGGAACGGTCTTGGAAAGGGTCTGAAGTTCATCGCGGTTTGTCCCAAGCACAGCGAGGACAGGACGCATAATATCTTTGTAAAAAATGCGGTCTGAGAATACCTTTTCGCCAATAATGGTTTTGCCTCGAACTTCCCAATTGGGGATAAGATCCTGAGCCGGCATGCGGAAGCGCTCGAGAACATACTGGATATCCCGAAGCGTCCCATCGCGGTCTTCCTTAAGGTACAACTTCACGCCGTCTTGAAAGAAGTGGTAGTGTGCGGATTCATCGCGAGCAATAAAACTCAGCGCGGTCGACAGGGCATTATCTTTTTGTTCGATCGCTCTGCGGCGCAGGTTTTTATAATTCATCCCGGTCGAAAGCTCCTGGAATACGGTATAGATCATCATTTGCCTAGGGGTTTCAAAGGGCAGGTTCCACTCGCGCTCCAGCACCGTATCCGCAAACGTGCTCATTTCCGTTTCCGTACGTTTGCCAGAGCGAATCAGCCATTCTTCAAGCGCAAGGGAATGCTTCGATTCTTCGTATCCCCAATTAGCTTGAAACCAGGCTCGTCCGCGGCTTTTGCGGATCAGATGCAGGATTTTGGAGGTGTAGTCGGGAAGAAAAAGCTCTACCGCGCAGAACGATTCCACAATCAAAGCAATATTATCCGTTACCGCCGGGTTGGCTTCATTCCAAGGGATGTCCTTCTGGACATTCCAGCGGCGTTCGGACTCGGCTCGGTTAAAGAACTCCTTGTAGAGCTCAAAGAATCCGTTCTCAAATTGGGCGTTCGAAGATCCGTGCATAAGTCCTATATTATAGAAAAACTGCCCTACCGATACACGGAGAAAGAATGAATTTCCGGCCCTTCAGTTTGAGGCCGAAGAATCGGCAGGGGAGGGTGTGGATTGCATATCTAACCATTGAAACCCCACCGAGGGAATGGTGCGCAGACAGGATGCCGCTGTCGGACCGAGTTTTTGACGAATACGCCGGATGTGCACATCCAGAGTGCGCTCGTGCACCTGATTAAAGGGTAGGCCCCACGCCTTCATCGCCAAGGTATTCTTATCCAATACTCTGGGAGACTGTGAGACCAGAAGACAGAGCAATTGAAATTCCTTCGGAGCCCATCGTTGCATCTTTTTACCCTTCCAAATAACAACCCTTTCAGCGAGCCGAATCGTTATGAGGCCCTTTGAAATCATTTTGCCGGCCGATTCAAAATAATTGGCGCGCCGCAGCAACGCTTTCACGTGGGCCAGGACATTATCGATCTCGAAAGGTTTCACTAAATAGCCATCAGCGCCCCCGTTTAGGCAGCGAGCCGACAAGCCTTCGTCATCCTGACCGGTTAAGATGAGAATGGGCATTTGCTCCCATTGCTCTCGAATTTCCCGACATACCGTCTCACCTGACATTCCGGGGAGGTGAAGATCCAGAATGACGAGGTCGGGCTTCTCCTGGCGGATCCGCTCTAACCCATCCATCCCTGATTTGGCCGACAGAACATGGTAACCGGCCGATGATAAAACTTGATCCAGCAGACTGACGACCGAGGATTCATCATCAATGATCAGAATTCGGCATGTTCCAGACTCTCGGCTAGTTAACAATTTACTCCTTCTGCCCCAACGTTCAAATTCGCAATTTAAGTGTGCACCTATACGAAACCTTGTCTACTCAAATGAAACAAAGTTTTGTAGGATTACACAAATTCTATGAGGATACATGATGAAAGACGGACAAAAAGGCGCTCGACCCGGACAATCCTCTCCTGAGGGCAGCCCTTTAACTCACGACGAGGATTCCTGGCGTGAAGAACGCAACAAAACCGCGGATCTTATCGCTACCGGCATGCGACTCATCGCGATTGGTCAGTTAGCCGCCGGGGTTGCGCATGAGTTGAATAATCCCCTCAGCGTCATCCTTGGATTTTCACAAAGCGCTCTGCGCCTGCCTATCGAAAACGAAATGTTGCGCACGTCGTTTAAAGCCATTGAGAGAGAATCTCAGCGCTGTAAGCGGCTGGTGCAGGATCTCTTAAACCTTTCCCGGTTGCCCAGACCTGGGAAAGTCATGGAAAATCCAATCCAGATTATCGATGGAGCGCTTTCCCTCGTCGAAGCTCAGGCAAGGATTCATAACATTGACGTCATTCGTCATTTCGATGCGGACCTTCCCATGATCCATTGCGATCAGCATCGCATTCAGCAGATGGTCATCAATCTCTGCCTGAATGGAATGGATGCCATGCCACATGGCGGTCAGTTGACGGTTCGATTATCAAGACTCTCTGAAGCGGAAAGCCCCATGACCCTGAAAATTTCAGTGACCGATACGGGGACCGGTATTCCGCCGGAGATCCGCGAACGAATCTTCGAACCTTTTTTCACAACGAAAGAACAGGGAAAAGGGACCGGCTTAGGGCTAAGCTTGGTCCATGATGTCGTCAAAGAACACGAAGGCCGCTTAGAAGTGATGAGTAAATTGGGCCAAGGAACGACGTTTACGATCCGCCTAGCGGCTGAGTCGAAAACACGATCGATGAAACCTGCCTCGCCTACAAATCCTGGACGAGTTCGCCGAGCCGGACGTTCAGACTCCTAGCAATTTTCGCCAAACTAAGCAGAGACGCGGAATTTTTCGCATTTTCAATTTGGGAAATCAAGCTTTTCGAGAGTTTGGTCTGCGCCGCCAACCGTGCAATTGTCCAATTTCGTTTTAACCTGAATTCCTTGATACGTTGTCCGATCTTCCGATTTATAACGTCATCATCTTCCATAAAGCAACCCTTCTCTTGAAGAAGACGAAAGACGATGGTTCTCAATTCATCAATTTTATAGGGTTTTTTCATGTAGTCGTAGGCACCGGTTTTAAGCGTGGCGAGCGCTGTATCCACGGAAGGATACCCGGTTAAGATGATGAGTCCGATCTCCGGATCTTTTTCCTTTAGGGCATGAAAAAGCTCGACCCCACTCATGGATGGCATCTTTAAATCCAGGATTCCTACCTGATAATGGTTCCGACGAAATTGGCGGAGGGCCTCCCGCGGATCGCGAATCCAGGTAGCCCGACAATGGCCCTGGCTCAGTTCTTCTTCGAGGAATTTACCGTGCGCTTGATCGTCATCCACAATGAGAATTCGCGTCGCATCATAAGCCATTAACAGTCTCCTTTTTTGCCATGGGTAAGGTCATTCGTACACGTGTTCCGCCGTCGGGAGTAATCGGGCTTTCGATCTGCATGCGGCCATCGTGACGCTCCACCATGGCGCGGCTGATCGTCAATCCCACGCCTCGTCCCCCCTGCATACGCTTCGTAGTAAAAAAGGGCTCGAAGACTGCTTCCAGAAGCTCGGGCGGAATGCCGGGACCGGTATCTTCGATGATGATTTGAATGGCCGGAGACGCTAAATCAGCACTTGGCTCGATCCCGAGAATGAGCGTCCCGCCATGGCGCATCGCCTGCCAGGCATTTTGGATGACGTTCGTAAACACTTGAACGATTTGACCGGGGTTCACAAAGACAGGGGAATGCTGCCCATAATTTCGCAGGATACGAATAGTACTGTCATGAGTCGTTCCAAGAACGCTCAAGGCTTCTTCCAGAAGATCCTCGAGAGGGACCGCGATTTTATGGAGCGGGCGATCTGGAGACAAGAGCGCAAACCCGTCTAATATTTCGGCCGCCCGCTGAGCTTCCTTTTCAATCCGGGATAAACCGGCCTTCGAAAAATCATTGGCCTGGTTGGACAACCGGCTTCCCTCATTCATGATATGGGTCAGAGGCTTGGCCAGCTCATGCGCCATCTCCGTGGCGAGAACCCCCATGAGCGCCATGTCATGGTTCTTGAGCGCCGAGGAGGCTTTCCCCTGCATCTCATGAAAAATGGTTCTATCGACAAAGGGTTCGATCCGCGATTTCATCGTGGGCGCCAAGATTACGGTGACGGGGAATGCCGCGGTATAAAAAGCCACATTTTCCTGCATGCCATAATGGCCGAACAATCGCTGGAGAACCGCTACCAGTGACACATAAACCATCGTCAGTCCGCCGGAAAGTATTCCATAGACAAGACCTTTTCGAAAAACGATGCGTAGATCCATAAGTCCATGTTCGGCGATCGCATAGGCGACGATCAAGGAATACAGACAGTTCACCAGATTTCCCAAGGGATAAACGTTCGCGCCGTGAATAACCAACACATTCACGCCGCCGCCTACAAAGGCGATTAAGGTTGCCCAGAAAACATACTGAAGCTGGTCACGACGAGCCTCGTAGGCCTGCCTCATCGCGGATCTTAAAAGGACGAGCGAATAGATTGAACTTCCAGCCAGCATCGGATCGAGGATCGCAGTCCCTGGACCGCCGATCGGCGCCCACCCCCAAAATCGCAGGTCAGCACCTTTCACCAGGCAGCCAGGCCACAACAAGTCCATCGCGAAAAGCAAGGCCCCTAAAACGTAGGCTCCGATCAATAAACGCCGTTGAGGCAGGGTTCTTTTTTCCTGAAGAATGAGAACCAGATGAAGGAAGGTAGCGGGAATCCATACAATTCCCAGGCTTGAAAATCGGGTCCAAGTGATGGCGGCGGATGCCGAAGCGGCGCAGTAGGCTCCGAAGGAACCGATATTCCACACCACCAAAGCGAGGTTCCATGCCGCGAAGGCTCGGTGCACGGGCTGCCAATCATGGCGAAGATAGAGAAAAGCGATCAAGCCCACGTTGAAGCACGCGGCCATCAGGATCGGCAAGTTGTAGATGTTCAGGTGTGGCCAGAGAACCATTAGAAAAAGTATTCCGTTCCGATGGCCGTATCGGTCGCGATTTTGACTAAATCACGATTTCCGACAACTTCTTTTCCGGCCGCATACTGCTCTCCCACATTAAACTGCCAGTGCTTAAACCTGTAACTGACGCCCGCGGTGTAATAGTGAAGGTCTGCATCAATTTGCTCGGTCAGCGCTTCGGAGGCAAATGATACGGCGCGGGGGTCACGAAAATATCCCACCTGAAAACTCCACGTCGGGACCGGCGTCCATTCCATCCCAAAGCGATAACGGGACGTTGATTGCCAGCCGGGATCCAGATTCTGATTTTGAAGCAGAACGCCCTGGGTATCGAACTGAAGATTCACCCGCGTCGCGTCCCATTCGGTACGCTGCCAATCCGCACTCAGGTTCACGGTGGGAAGCGCTCGCCACAACAACCCGACCCCGTAGGTCGTGGGATTGCGCAGTTCTTGTTGAAAACCGCTGGATTCATTTTGCAATGTTCCGAAGCCGGGGATCGTTAATGGAAAAACACTGTCGGAAATCGATGCGTTGCCCTTCAGATCGATATCCTGGCCTGTCCGATAGACGGCGCCAGCTTGGACTTTGGAACCAAAATGAGCCATGAGCCCAAAGAGACCCTGAAGACCGAACCCGGAGGTCTCGCTGGAAGAGGATTGCGTTTCGGCGGGCGCCTCTTTCAAAGAGGTTCGTCGAATCTCCGCATGGACCAAATTCACGCCGGCTCCAATCGAAACCCACGGACCTACATTGTGCGCCACGGAAAGGTTATTGTTCAGAATATACCCCTGACTTTTAAACGAGGCGCTATAGCCCGGGATCGAATTATCATTGACGTCGAATGAAAAACCGAGCGGTGCATAGGAGCCTCCCGCGATCGTAAACCCATGCCAATGCGTATAGCCCCCGATGGCCGGGAGTGGAACCCCCAGCTGAGAGTCCAGAGCGTTAAACTGCGATGGTTCTCCGCCCAATTGGACAAATGTATCTCCACGTAGAATGTTCTGAGACGTCAAGGGCGCCACGGGATTGGCTAATCCCGTTGAATCGTGCACTCGGGCTGAAAGGTATTCCATCGTCATACCGACTCCGGAATCCTTCAACTGCGCCAACCCGGCCGGATTCCAGTAAATGGCCGTCCAATCGTCCGCCACACCAATGAAGGCCCCCCCCATTGATGTCGCGCGCGGCCCCAGACCAGGCCCCTCGAAGGCACCGGCCCATAAACCATGGTTAGAGTTAAACGAACTAACCACGACCCATACGAGGCAAAATCTGAGATTTTTCAAGGCGGTAAGTCTAAATTTCAGCTAGATTGTACAAAGTTCAAGCAAAACAGCAATGCTCCCTCCCCCACTCCCGCATCCCACTCGCGTGGGGTGTGGGAGCCATCCGGTCGCGCAAGCGCGAGAGGATGTTGGAGAAGGGAGATAAGCGGGTTAGAGTTTTCGCGCGGTAAGAAGCTGCCGGAATCCTCCAGTGGATTGGACGTTCTCGAGTCGAAATCCAGTCGACGCGAGCATCGACTCGAATTCCGCACGACTGTACTCACGGGCGCCCCCCAGCATGACCAGCATGTTGAGAGAACATAGGGTGGCCAGTGCCGGTCCAGTTTTTTCGTCCGTCAGAACTTGCTCGCTAATAAGCAGAGTCGCCCCAGGAGCCATGGCCTGGCTGCATTGCTTTAAGATCGCGCGGGCATGGTCCGGACTCCAGTTATGCAGAATCGCTGACAGCATCACCACATCCGCCGAATCGGGCAGAGGACCTTTGAAAAAATCGCCTGGGATGGCTTGAATGCGGTCCGATAGACCGTGCCGGGCAATCGAACGTCTGGCAATTTCGCACACAGGCGGACGGTCGAATAAAATGGATCGCAAATGGGGATGGCGTTGGAGAATCGCAACCGACATAGCACCCGTTCCCCCTCCGACATCCAGCAACTGGTGGTGAGATGAAAAATCATAGGTTTGGGCGAGCGCGTCACCTTCCAACAAACTATGTTCTTCCATGGTCTGCATGAAGGTTTCCAGATCATGCTTCTGCCGGTCAATCGCCTGAAAAAAATGATCCTGCTTGTCGCCCACGACCTGCTGAATTTGCGCCTTACCGGTTTTCACGGCCTCTTCGAGATGAAGCCAAGCCGGATACATATGTTCATTAAAATGTTCCAAAAACCGTCCCAGATAACCGCGCCGGCCTGGAATGAGGTAACGCTGCGCGACGGCCGTATTGGAATACAGGTCGCCATTTTTTTCACAAAGGTGCAGCGACACGCAGGTATCGAGCAGCAGCTCCGTCGTTGAGATTGGCAGTGTTTTCTCATCGGCGATTTGCACCGCGCTCTTGGGCTCATTTTCTAAAGCGCTGAAGAAGCCTAAACTTTGCGCCACCAGAAGCGTTTTTGTCGCGGCAAATCCCAAGGCCAGCTGATACAAAGGTTCCGGACTGATTTCAATCTCAGGTTTTTCTAAAGTTTCTACCATGATAATCCTCCTCTTTCGTTTTTCGTTCAGATTGCCGATAAAACAGTGACGCTGTTTTTGCCGGAAAAGCCAGCGGTGTTCGTCATGACCGCTGACAAGGCCGCGTCACGCGCCACATTCGGAACACAATCGAGATCGCAGCTGGGATCCGGGACCTCATAGTTGATTGTGGGTGGCACCTTCTGGTTCTGAAGGGCTAGAACTCCCGTGATCACCTGCAAAATTCCGGCTGAGCCCAGCGTATGCCCGATCATCGACTTGATCCCGGTCAGGAGCATGTTTTTGGCATGCCCCCCGAAAGCTTTCTTCACCGCAATGGTCTCCACCGTCTCATTTAATGGGGTCGAACTGCCATGCGCAACAAACAGGCCGATCGACTCCGCGGGCACGTCGGCATCTTCCAGAGCTAATTGAAACGCGCGCGCGGTCTGTTCCCCCGAGGGGTCCGGAGCCGTCATGTGATACGCATTCGATGTAGTCCCGTAGCCTTTAAGCTCGGCGTAAATATGAGCGCCGCGCGCCTGAGCATGCTCCAATGTTTCCAAGACGACGACGGCGCCCCCCTCCGATAAAATGAAACCGTCTCGCTCTTTATCGAATGGACGACTCGCGCGCGTTGGATCTTCATTTCTCGTGGAGAGTGCACGCATGGCGCAAAAAGCGTTGAGACAAAGAGGCGTGAGAGGAGCTTCCGTGCCGCCGGCTAGGGCGATATCTTCCCAGCCGTCTCGAATCGCGGTAAAGGCCATCCCGACCGCATCGATGGACGAAGAACAGCCGGTGGAAACCACCTGGCTGGAGCCGCGAAGTCCCAGAAGAAGCGAAATATATCCGGAACAGGCGCTGGGGAACCAGCCCTGATACCAATTTTTATGTACGCGCGGAAGTCCTACTTCACCGGTCCATTGAAAATCTTTTTCATACTCATCGACGGCGGCAACGGCCAGCCCCATATAGACTCCCCAGCGCGAGACATCTTCGGCTTGAGGGTCGAGACCCGAATCTTCCGTCGCCTGAAAAGCGGCGCTTAATCCCATCTGGTAAGCGCGATCCATGTATGCCAAATGGCCGCGGGGAATTCGCGGATGCGGCAAGAAATTCTTCACCTCGCCACCGATGTGTGTCGCATAGGGCGACGGGTCAAACCGTGTGATCGTTCCGATGGCACTTTTCCCTTCTATCAATGCTCTCCAATAAGCCTCTTTCCCTATGCCATTAGGCGCCACAACGCCCAAACCCGTCACGACCACGCGCCGTCCGCTCATACAGCCCTCCGATAGACCAACGAACTATTTTTTCCCATGAAGCAGTACGAATTCTGCACGACCACATTTACAGGTCCCGCTTCTGCCTGCCGACCGACGAGACGAACCCCTGAAGCGGGGTCCGGATCGTCCAC
>Ga0206971_10051_pt1 | contig 40073 bp, 39 predicted proteins | sample Alteio_BWOrgHeat_85_FD_152917 | JGI IMG/M metagenome (GOLD analysis project Ga0206971, IMG submission 152917) | Enriched cells from forest soil in Barre Woods Harvard Forest LTER site, Petersham, Massachusetts, United States -... | ecosystem: Environmental > Terrestrial > Soil > Temperate forest >...
TTAACTTCGGCATTACCAATACCCGATGCTTTGCGTTCACCAATAGGCCTGATGCGCATGGCCGACCAGATAGCGTCAACTGCTACTAATGAAACCGTTTCTAAACCCGCTTCCGTCACCTCATCCCAGTTGTTTAGCATATCCAGGTTGAGGTCGGTTTTTACCCCCGAACTCTTTTTAGGATAACTCAGCCAAATCACCGTATCCGCTTTAGCGACAGATTTGATCACCGCGACCCCCTTTTTCAGATCGGCCATGCTTTTAATAAAAACTTGCACTCCATCTACCTGACCCCAAGGTTCAAAACTAACCTTTACACCCTCAGGCAAGGGCTCCAGTAAATTGATATAAGGTTCAGGCGCGTTGTAGATGAGCCAGGTGGTATTGGGTTTGATGAGGAGTTTTTTGGCGAGGGCATTCATAACTTAATGTGCAAATAAGTAAATGTGCAAATGAAATAAATGTACAAACTCCTTTGTTATTTCAGGTTCAATTTCGAAAAAAGATCCCATAAAACAATACCGGCGGATACCACAATATTAAAAGAGTGCTTGGTACCAAACTGAGGTATCTCGATACAACCATCTATCTGCGCCATTACTTCTTCATCTACACCATTTACCTCGTTACCAAAAACCAGGGCATATTTATCGCCCGGCAGGGGTTCAAACTGGTGCAGCATGGTACTGCTCTCGGCTTGTTCGATAGCGATGATGATGTACCCATCAACACGCAGTTGATGAACCGCCGCCAACGTGGTTTCAAAGTGGTTCCATTTTACTGACGCGGTCGCGCCAAGCGCAGTTTTTTCGATCTCGCGGTTGGGCGGCAGTCCGGTTATCCCGCAAAGGCAGATCTGGTCGACCGCGAAGGCATCGCTGGTGCGGAAGATAGAGCCCACGTTATGTAGGCTGCGCACATTATCCAACACCACCGCTACAGGTAGTTTTTCCTGGGCTTTAAATTCGTCCACGCTTGCTCGGTTAAGCTCGTCCAATTTTAGCTTCCGCATGATCAGGCGGTTATTTCGTGCACGCCCGGACCGATCAGCGAAGCGTAAACCGATGGCGCATAGCCTATCTTTTTATCATAATACTCGGTAAAGCCGGTAATAAATTGCTGCAGCGCATCCTTTTTAACAATAGCGATACCGCAACCACCGAAACCGGCACCGGTCATCCGGGCACCTATTACGTTTTTATCTGTCTTGCCGTACTCAGCAATAGCGTCCAGTTCTTTACCGCTTACTTCGTACAGGTCCCTGAGCGAATCATGACTGGCGTACATTAACTGCCCAAACCCGGCCAGGTCATTACCGGCCAAAGCTTTCGCGGCCAACTTAACACGCTCGTTTTCGGCAATTACGTGGGTAGCGCGTTTTAAAACGGTCGCGTCGGTTATCAGGTGTTTATACAGGTCGAATGTGGCTACGTCGATGTCGCACAGGTTGGCAATATCCAGTTCCTGTTGCAATTGCTTTAAAGCGGTCTGGCATTCCTGCACTCGCTCATTATATTTACTTTCGGCCAGTTTGCGCAGTTTATTGGTATTGATGATGGCTAAAACATGGTCGCCAAGGTTGCTGCTTACGGCCTGGTAATCCAGGGTATCGCAATTTAAAACCAGGGCTTTGTCTGTCTCGCCAAAAGCGACAGCAAACTGGTCCATAATGCCGCTGCTTACGCCGATAAATTCGTTTTCAACCCGTTTGGATATCAGCACTAATTCCAATTTGCTTAATCCGCAGTTAAAAAGCTGGTTAAGCATAAAAGCGGTTACTACCTCAATAGATGCCGACGATGATAGTCCCGACCCGATCGGTATATCGCCATAATACAGCATATCCAAGCCCTGCAGCTCTTTACCACCCTCTAAAAAATAATTGATCACGCCAAGGGGGTAGTTGTACCACTCCTCGCCGCTTTTTTGGTACGATGGCTGCAACGGTATCTCCAGCGCGTCCTCAAAATTGACGCTCTTGAACCGAAAAACCTTATCGTTATTAGGCGATACCAACAGGTAAGTACCCAGCGTAATGGCGCAAGGCATTACCAACCCGCCGTTATAATCAATATGCTCGCCAATGAGGTTTACCCTACCCGGCGAAAAAAAGGTATGTGTATGGGCCGTGTTATATTTTTTTTGAAACTGTTGTGCTAGATCTTCTTTCATGATGCTGGTATTTGCCCAAGATACGGTGCATACCGCTATGATTTTGGGAAGTCAAATATGACTAAAAAAAATTAATATTGTAAAACGTACACTTAGCGTTGCTTATCGCGAAAGCAAACAAAAAACCAAAAAAAGCATTTTACCTAAAAAGCCAATAACACCATGAACCAATACTTAGTAACCGGATACGACCATACCGACGAGGGTGCCCTAAAACGCCGCATGGATGTGCGCCCGCACCACCTCGATGGCGCCCAGGAATTGCGCGACGGCGGAAACTACATTATGGGCGGCGCCATTTTAGACGACGATAAAAAAATGATCGGATCGGTAATGGTGCTGCAGTTTGAGACCGAAGAAGAACTGGAAGCCTGGAAACAGCGTGAAATTTACATTACCGCCGGCGTTTGGGAAACGGTTGATGTGAAACCGTTTAAGGTGGCATTTTCGGTGGCAGCCCCCTAACCTCCCGAAACAAGCTCGGGACAGGCCCTAAAGGGGGTACTCAATGCTGAAAACTTTTGCCTTCTAATTGCGACGGCGACGCCCCTGATCGGTTATATTTGCGGGTATGAACCGCATCGACCGTATTTCGGCCATCCTTATCCAGCTGCAATCGCGCCGGGTAACCAAAGCGCATGATATCAGCGCGCGATTCGGTATCAGTTTGCGTACCGTTTACCGGGATGTAAAAACGCTGGAGCAAGCCGGTGTGCCCCTTATCGGCGAAGCCGGTGTGGGCTACTCCCTAATGGATGGTTACCGCCTGCCGCCCGTGATGTTTACCCGCGAAGAGGCCATCGCTTTTTTGACCGCCGAAAAACTGGTGGAAAAGTTTACCGATGCCAGTAACAGCGCGCATTACCACACGGCCATGTACAAGATCAAATCGGTATTGCGCAGCACCGAAAAGGACATGCTCGAAAACATGGACGACCATATCGAGGTATTGAAAAACCGCCGGGTAAGCAAACCAAGTCCGGAGCTCGACCTGATCCAGCCCATCCTAAAAAGCATTGCCGGGCGCACCGTGATGAGCATGCGGTACTTCGCGCTGTACAAACAGGAATACAGCCAGCGCTGCATTGAGCCTTGCGGTGTGATCTACCTGGATAATTACTGGCACCTGATAGCCTTTTGCCGCGAGCGCAACGATTACCGCGATTTCAGGCTCGACCGCATACAGGACCTGGCACAAACCACAGAGAAGTTTGAACGCCAGCACCCTTCGGTAAAAGACTACCTCAAAAAAAGCTACCAGGACGGTCCGCTGGACGAAGTAGTGCTGCATATTGAAAAAGAGATCGTAGGTTACCTGGGCGAGCAGAAATACTACCACGGTTTTGTATCCGAAAAGCGCATTGACGAAAACACGGTTGAAATGAACTTTTTAACCACTTCCCTTAGCGGGATGACGCATTGGTATATGATGTTTGCCACCCACGCCAGCATTGTGAAGCCGCAAAAGCTAAAAGAGAGCGTGCAGGATATGCTTAAAAAAATTAGTATAAAAATAGCAGGATCGTAAAAACACTGCTGACATAGGGTTGTCATTACCGCGTAGTTACTTTGTTTCAGAAACCAAAAAACAAAAGACTTATGACAACCATCATCAAAGCATTATTGAAAGAACTGGACCAGGAGGCCCAAACCACGCGCAAGTTTTTGACCCGCTTACCCCAGGACAAATACCAATGGCAGCCGCATCCTAAAAGCATGACCCTGACCCAACTGGCCACGCACATTGCCGAGATACCCGGCTGGGTTGAAATGGTGCTGAACACCGAAGAACTTGATTTTAACGCGAATGAATATAAGCCGACCATCATTGCAGATAATAAGCAAATGCTGGAGCACTTTGAAGAAGCATTAGCCAAGGCAAAGTCCGCGTTGGAAAAAGCCACAGATGCCGACCTGCTGCCCAACTGGACCATGCGCAGCGGCGACCATATCATCATGGTATCAACCAAAGGCGAAATGATCCGCACCTGCTATTGCCAGATCGTTCACCACCGCGCGCAATTAGGCGTTTTCCTGCGCCTGCTGGATATACCGGTACCTGGTAGCTACGGACCAACTGCCGATGAGCCTAGTTTTTAACTGATCAAAAGTTTCCTAACCTATGTGCCATCGCGGCGCATAGGTTTCTATACTCACTCTCAAACCTTAAGCCGATCCCTATGAATATCCTGATCTTTAAAACCAATATCCGCTTTAAAAAAGACGTTGAACAGCTTAACCCTGTGTTGAACGGCATAAGCACTATAGCCGACTGGAATGTTGATCGGGAAGATATTGACAAGGTGCTACGGGTAGTAACCACTGGCGACCATAGCCAGGCTATCATCAGCAGGGTGCGGCAGGCTGGTTATTGGTGCGAGGAGTTGGTTTAGGCCCAGCACTCATTGGTCTGTAAAAAGTATTTTTAAAACTTGAACTCACTATTACTTTTATCAAATCGTTCTTTATATCTAAGGTACTTTTCATCAAAATATAAATATTCTTTTTTGTTGAAATCATAGATACAAGCAACAGGTATCTTGTTAAATTTCTCATCTGTTGTCTCGTTCAGAGCATGTTTTACAATCTCTATTGTGTTCCCGGTCTTATACCAAAGAAAATTTCCAAATGAATCGTATTTATAACCAACAATCATAATCTAATTTATTTAACAAATGCTACAAATTAATAATAATAGTTCTATAGAATGGTCTTCCGTCCTCATTTTTATATTTAGCTTTTAAAACCATTTTCTTTTTTATAAAAGGAAGTATATATCTATCTGCTTGGGATAAATCTTGAATTGAAAGTGGATGCCTAGTCAATGTAAAGCTAATTTTTGTTTCTTTAGTTTCATTTGCCAAAATGTGATTAAATGCGAGTGGCTTTAAATCGATAAGTCTATAGTGATCATATTCAATTTTATAAACCTCGAAATTGTAAGCATGATAATTAGATTCATTATGAAACTTAAATTTTATTTCGCATGGGTAGTCTCTTGCTGCTTGGATGGGTTGATCGCCTTCTCGAATTGCATAGGTTGCATTTGCTCCCCAAAGTAACGTATGATTAACCTCGATAACTGGGCGCTTACGAAACAGCCATATGAATAGAAATATAATTATAGCAGAAAGTATGTTTGCAATAAATCCGTTTATTACAGCGGCTAACCCATCATTAGTAAATTCAACACCCATAAATTACAATTCAAAACAATTGACTAAACCCGAAATCGAACATCCGTAAGAAATCGAACATCCGTAATCCGAGATCATCTCAATACGCATATCGCAATACGCAATACTAACCTACGTCTGTATCACCCCCACATTGAACGCCTTCTCGATCGGCGCGTGGTTAGCCGCTTCAATCCCCATAGATATTACCTTACGGGTTTCCAATGGGTCGATGATGCCATCAACCCATAGTCGCGCGGCGGCGTAATACGGTGTGGTCTGCTCGTTGTAACGGTCGGTTATTTCTTTCAGCAGTTCGTCTTCCTGCTCTTTGGTGATCACTTCGCCTTTGGCAACCATACCCGCGGTGCGCATTTGCAGCAGGGTTTTGGCCGCTTGTGAGCCACCCATCACCGCGATCTTTGCCGATGGCCAGGCGTAGATCAGTCGCGGATCGTAAGCTTTGCCGCACATGGCATAATTGCCCGCACCGTAGCTGTTGCCGATCACGATGGTGAATTTAGGTACTACGCTATTGGCAACCGCGTTAACCATTTTGGCGCCATCTTTAATAATACCGCCCTGCTCGCTGCGGCTGCCTACCATAAAACCGGTGACATCCTGCAGAAAAACCAACGGGATCTTTTTCTGGTTACAGTTCATGATAAAGCGGGTGGCTTTATCGGCCGAGTCGGAGTAGATCACCCCGCCAAACTGCATCTCCCCTTTTTTATTTTTGATCACGGTACGCTGGTTGGCTACAATGCCTACCGCCCAGCCATCCACCCGGCCCAATCCGCAAATGATCGACTGACCAAAACCTTCCTTGTATTCTTCAAATTCTGAATTATCCAGCAGTCGCAGGATAACCTCCTTCATATCGTAAGGCTTGTCGCGCGTTTCGGGCATGATGCCGTAAATATCTTCTTCTTTCAATGCCGGCGCGGCAGTTTTTACCCGGTCGAAACCGGCCTTGTTATAGTCGCCCACCTTATCCATAATGTTGCGAATGGCATCCAGGGCCGCGGCATCGTTTGGCATTTTATAATCCGTTACGCCCGATATCTCGCAATGCGTAGTAGCGCCGCCCAAAGTTTCGTTATCCACGTCCTCGCCAATGGCCGACTTTACCAAAAAGGACCCCGCCAAAAACACCGACCCGGTACCATCAACGATCATCGCCTCATCACTCATAATGGGCAGGTATGCACCACCGGCAACACATGAACCCATGATGGCCGAGATCTGGATGATACCCATGCTGCTCATCAAAGCATTATTGCGGAATATCCTCCCAAAGTGCTCCTTATCCGGAAATATCTCATCCTGTAAAGGCAAAAACACCCCTGCCGAATCAACCAGGTAAATGATAGGCAAACGGTTTTCCATGGCTATCTCCTGCGCGCGCAGGTTCTTTTTAGCCGTTATCGGGAACCAGGCCCCGGCCTTAACCGTCGCGTCGTTAGCCACAATAACACATTGCCTGCCGCTTACATAACCAATACCACAAACCACCCCACCCGACGGGCAGCCGCCGTACTCAGCATACATACCTTCGGCGGTAAACGCGCCAACTTCCAACCAGGGTTTATCTTTGTCTATCAGGTAGGCTACCCGCTCGCGGGCCAGCATTTTGCCTTTTTCTTTTTGTTTGGCTGCCGCCTTTTCGCCGCCACCGGCAAATACTTTTTTCAGTTTGGTTTTCAGCTCGTAAACAAGCTGCTTATTCACGTCTTCGTTCTTATTAAATTCCAGGTTCATATTGGCGGTTAGTAGGGACAGCAAAATTGATGATTTTTTGCGAGATATGGGTGGTGGGTAAATGTGGGTGTTTTTACTTTTGTTGGAAGGTTTGAAGGTTGTAATGTTGTAGGTTACTGAGTTAACAGTTTATTGTCTCGCTGCTACTTGCCACTGCAACTGCCACTCAAAACGGGGGGGGTAATTGTAGGTGTTTTCAAATAAATTTAGCCTCGGAGTTTCAGCTTCGCGGTCCCGGCTCATCTATAAATATAACAAAAATCATTGAAACAGACAAGTATGGTCAAGCATAGTTTACTGCGCCTACCGGTACGCTATTGACGATATTCAATTCGGTGTCGTGGATCGAATCACCTAAGTACCGCATTATCTCTAGCGCAATTTTATCATCAATATTTAAATTATCAGCCCTTTGTATTTCGTTATAAATATTGGTTATCAATACGCGGTCAGTAAATATCTCGATCTGTTTCAACTGTCTTACGTCGACGTCCTCCATATAACGATCAACGGATAGTTTGTTATTTTCCACAGCTATTTTCCCTTTCGGCAGATCATACAAACCATTAAAAAAGATGAGCGATCCGACACCCGAACCTACTATTGTGAAAGCATTGAAGCTACCAAGACACAAGCCCAAAACGGCTCCGATAAGCAATGCCCCTCCGAATATCAAGGATGTCATTTTTGAATACGTATCGTTTTTTGTGGGGATCAATAAATAGTTTTTGTTGCCCGAACGATATTGTAGTTTACCGTAAAGATTGAACGCCCAAAACGATATGGCGAGCCCAACAGAAAAATACTGAATCAATTTACCACCATTACTCATGCCCATATAGATCAGCCCGAATAAAAGCACCTCGACGATGGTTTTAATGCCGCCCCGATAACTATCCCAATACGTGCTGATGAATTTATTCATGATAACTCATATAAAAATACCATTATCTCTTCAATTATACAAGTCCGAATAATACTCAAACAGGGTTAGCGTACGAGTTTTAACCATATCCAGGTACATGGCCGACATGAAAATGGACTGTATCGTCCCGCCGCCCGAGTAGTTTTCTTTGCGTAACATCTGGTACAGTTTTACTTCGCTGTCGCGAAAAGCCAGCCAGCTTTTTTGCGCGGATATCAGCGTTAACCTATCGGCGGTTTGTAGTTTAGCCGATAGCAGCTTGTAGTATTTATTCATCAGTGCATCGTACTTTCCAGCAGCTTCGTAAACGGCTTTGTTCATCCCGGCGGTGGAGTAATCGGCATCCATGCACTTCACCATCATGCGCTCTATCTTAAAGGTATCCACGGCAAACTTAATACCGTCGTCAAATTTGTCGGTGCGCTCGCTGTTGTCTTTTTCATAGCGCACCGTAAATGCGGGCAGTTCCGCTTCTATCTCGGCATTAAACTTTTGCAGAAGTGCAGGGGTAACGGGTATCGGCTCATCCGGTTTTTGGGCCTGAGCTGATATGATGGTAAGCAATAAAAGCAAAACAAGAGGGTACCTTTTCATGGTCATTATCTACTTCCCAACCAAAACCTTATCCGCAACAGCGCTGGTACCGTCAATTTTATTGGTGATTTTCAGCCCGAGTATATCGGTAATCACAGGGTACACATTCACATTCTCGAACGCCGGGATGGTCAGGTGGCTTTTAAAAGCTGGCCCCCAGGCATAAAACGTAGCATGCATATCCTTAACCTGGTACGGGTCAAACCCGTGGTTTCCGGGGTTGATCCTTCGGTTGCCGTTACCCAGTTTAAACACTTTTGGCCAGTTGGGCGCCAGTAAAATATCGCCGATGTGGTTTTCACGATCATCCGCGGCGCCGTAATGCAGGTAAGCTGGCATATTGGTTTTCAGGTAAGCGGTGTATCCCGACTGAGTGTCTTTTAATCTTGAAAATTCTGCCGCAATATCGGCGGGGTTTTTAGCGTATAATTCAAGCAAGGTACTCTCGCCCGATACCACAAACTTAGCCGTATCAATACTTGCGGGTATAGTCAAAGGGTTTTCGCTGTCAACCCGGGTCATGCCGTGGTCGGATACAAAAACAAAGTTTACGTTAAGCCCTGTTGCCTTTACGGCTTTGTTCAACTGATTAACTGCCGAGTCGATATACTGCACGGCTTTTTGTGTTTCAGGCGCCTCGGGGCCAAAGGTATGGCCGGCATGGTCAACTTCGGGGAAGTAAAAGGTGATCAGGTGCGGCCGTTTCTCGGGTGGTAAACTTAGCCATTGCACTACGGCTTGTATGCGGTTATGGATGCTTATTTTGGTATTGTAAGTGTAGTAATAGGTCGGCCTCACGCCCTGTATATCCGCTTCCGACGCTACCCAATAAAAACTGGCGCTCAGCATTTTTTGCTGCTCGGCCAAAACCCACAAGGGTGTGCCGGCATACCAGCTGCCATCTTTAACCACATCTTTTTTACCCATCGAGTAAAAAGCATGGCGTTGAGGCGCATAGTAGTCGTTGCTCACCAGGCCGGTGTGCGATGGGTACATACCGGTTACAATGGTATAATGGTTGGGGAAAGTTACCGAGGGGTACGAGGGGATCATCGACTCTGCCCGTACACCATTGGCGCTCATATCCAACAATTTTTCCGCATTATATTTTTTGGCGTAGTCAAATCTAAAGCCATCGGCCGATATCAGGATCACATACGGTTTACTTTGTTGCGCTTTGCTGTTCGTCCTTCCGGCGACGATCTGCTGTGTGGTATCAACCGGAGGTTGGGCCGGGCGATTACCAGGTGTTTGCGCCATAGCGCAGGTACTCATTAAAATACCAATAAAAAATGCGGCGTGTTTTGTGGTCATGCTCAAAAATAACATTCCTAAGTTATCATCGTAAAAACTCATGATAAATAAATTAGGACTAATGACTCTTGACTCAAGACTCTGGGCTCACGACTCATTTCCTCCATTGTAACTTTTTTGTTGTCAGTCGGGTTGGCCAACCAATTATCAGCATATTTATTGGTTTAATAAACCTCATTACACTACCATGCGCAAAACATTGCTCCTAACGGCTTTAGTTATCAGTACAACTTTGGCTTTCGCACAAAAACCTGCAAAAAAACCACTCGACCATACCGTTTACGATACCTGGCAAAGCCTCACCAATAACCAGGTGAGCGATGATGGCAAATGGGTGGTGTATGTGGTAAAGCCACAGGAATGGGATGCTAACCTGGTGATCACCGACGCCAAAAACACCACCAAACTGGAAGTGCCGCGCGCGGATACCGTGCGCCTGACCAGTGATTCCAAATACGCCATATTCTTGATCCGCCCTTTTTACAAGGATACCCGCATGGCTAAGATCAAAAAGAAAGCCGCAGCTGACATGCCTAAAGATAGTTTAGGCTATGTAGCCATGGGCAGCAGCGATATCACCAAAATACCATCGATCAAATCATTTAAGATCGCCGAAAAAGCTTCGGTAATAGCTTACCTGGCCAATGCACCGGTTGATACCACTAAAAAAGCAACGCCTGGCGCGTCAACACCGGCAGCACCAGCAGGTCGGGGTGGCGGTGGTGGTGGCGGCCGCAGAGGTGGTGGCGCGGCCGGCGGAGCAGCAGCACCCGCAGCAACTGATGGCGGCGATATGACCGTTAAAGACCTCATCAGCGGTAAGCAGCATACCTACAATTTTGTAACCGACTACCAGATCAGCAAGAATGGCAAGTTTGTGCTGTTTGTAGTTACCGCGCCGGCCCGCAGCAAAACGGTAACCACCGGCGTTTATGTTTACGATGTGGTTAAAGATACCGCTAACGTGATCAGCACCGGCAAAGGTACCTACCGCAGTTTAACCTTTGATGATGCAGGCACCCAGGTAGCCTTTACCGCCGAAAAAAATCCCGAAAAGGCACCCGTTAAACCTTACAAACTGTACTACTACAACTTTACCGATAGCGCCAAAGTAATTGCCGCGGCCGATATGGGCGCCATGCCTGCAAAATGGGCCGTAAGCGGCGATGGTCGCGCGTATTTCAGTAAAAATGGCAGCAAGTTGTTTTTTGCCACCGCACCAATTCCTAAACCTATTGATACCACAATCGTAGATTTTGAAGTAGCCAAACTGGATATCTGGAATTATAAAGACGACTACCTGCAACCACAGCAGTTATTCTCGCTGCAGCGCGACCTTCGCCGCAGCTATTTAGCGGTAATTGAACCGGCAAAAGGCAGCGATATGATCCAATTAGCTGACAAAAACATGCCCGACCTGGTAATACCCGAAAACGCGCGCTATGCCCTGGGCTTAAGCGATACCGGCGCCCGGGTACAAACCCAGTGGGAAGGCGGGCCAACTACCAAACAAGCGTTTTTAATTGACATTAATACCGGCGAGCGCAAATTGATCAGTGCTAAAATGCGGGCAAACTACAGCGTATCGCCGGGAGATAAATACATTTTCTGGTTCGATTTTAAAGGTCAAAACTGGTACACCTACAACATCGCCACACAAGTCACCACCAACATCACCAAAGGCATTCCGGTTAAGTTTGGCGACGAGTTGAACGACGTTCCGGATGACCCGGCGCAATACGGGTCCGTAACCTGGACGGAAAATGATCAAGCCGTTTTGATATACGATCGTTATGATATCTGGAGCATTGATCCTGCTACAGGCAAGGCCACTAACTTTACCAATGGCTTGGGACGTCGTGAAAAACTGATCATGCGTTACGTACCAACCAATGATCCCGAAAAGCGGTATATCTCGCCAAAGCAAACCGTATGGATGCGGGTGCAGAACGAGGAAAACAAACAATGGGGCTATTACACCAAAGTAATAGGCACGGCAGGCGATCCGCAAAAAATGGTGATGGCGCCAATTGAATACAGCGCGATCACCAAATCAAAAAACAGCGACACCTATATTTATACCAAAGGCAGTTATGAGCTTTCGCCCGACCTATATATTACAGATAACTTTAAAAAAGAGACCAAGCTGAGCGCCACCAATCCACAGCAAGCCAATTACAACTGGGGCACTGCCGAACTGGTTAAATGGACCACACCAAAAGACCATAGCTCCAAAGGCATTTTATACAAGCCTGAGAATTTTGACCCGGCCAAAAAGTACCCGATGATCGTTTACTTTTACGAAAAACTATCCGAAGGCTTATATACTTACAACCCGCCTGCGCCCACCCCTTCAAGACTAAATATCCCTTATTTTGTAAGTAACGGCTACCTTGTTTTTGCCCCGGATATCAGCTATGAGAAAGGTTACCCCGGCCCATCGGCTGTGGAATATATCAACTCAGGTGTTGAGGCGTTAAAGAAAAACCCATGGGTCGACGGCGCGCATATTGGCATACAAGGCCAAAGCTGGGGCGGCTACCAGGTTGCTTATTTAGTAACCGTAAACAATATGTACGCGGCTGCATGGGCCGGTGCGCCTGTTGCCAACATGACATCGGCCTACGGCGGCATCCGTTGGGAAAGCGGCGTGAGCCGCGAGTTTCAATACGAAAAAACACAAAGCCGCATTGGCGCCACATTGTGGGAAAGGCCCGATCTGTATATGTTAAACTCGCCGCTGTTTCATTTGCCGAACGTCCATACCCCGCTCATGATTATGAGTAACGATGCCGATGGCGCCGTACCATGGTACCAGGGCATTGAGTTATTCAGCGCTATGCGCCGCTTGAACAAACCGGTTTGGCTGCTGCAATACAATGGCGAGGCGCATAATCTGGTGCTACGTCAAAACCGCAAAGACATACAAATACGCGAACAACAATATTTTGACCACTTTTTAAAAGGCGCGCCAATGCCCGTATGGCTTGATCGTGGTGTGCCCGCGGTTGATAAAGGAAAAGACTGGGGCTTTGAACTGGTGAAATAGCCCCCCCCAGCCCCTTAAAGGGGGAGTTTGAATATCGAATAATGAATGTTGAATTTTGAATAACGAAGTTTTCTTTTTCACTTCAATATTCGATGTTCGGAGTTCAATATTCGATATTTCTAAAATTTGTTTTCTTGTTCCCCCTTCAGGGGGCTGGGGGCAAAAAAAAAAGGAGAAAACTCAAACCGACTTTCTCCTTTTTTAATTTCTATTAACTGACCTTAATTATCTACCAAATAAAGAACTGCTTTTATGTTTGATCGGTAAACGATTTAGTGATGTAAAAATAAGTGCTGCAATGTTAACTCTATATTATTTTAACATACTTTAACACTAAAGTTTTAGTTCACCATTTTTTAAAGATCACAAACACCGCCAAAACGATCAAACCAAAGCCAATAAGGTGGTTCCAACCCAGTTTTTCGCCCTTAAAAAAGATGGTGGTAAAGATCATAAACACGGTTAAAGTAATAGCTTCTTGTATGGTTTTTAACTGTACCAAACTATAGGGACCACCATCGCCCTGATAACCCGACTGGTTTGCCGGCACCTGGAAAAGATACTCAAAAAAGGCAAGCCCCCAGCTGATCACGATCAGGGCAAACAGGCCAAGGCCCTTGCCCCAGCTAAACTCTTTAAATTTCAAGTGCCCATACCAGGCGAAGGTCATAAAGGTGTTACTGATGATGAGGAAGATGATGGTTTTTAGTCCGCGCATAGTTCTGCTATAAATGCTTTAACTCAGCATATGTTTTAATTACTTGATTTCGCTCAAGCAACAGCCGGGTCATATACCTCGTCAGGAATAGTTTATCAGCCATTGCGCCAAACCATCCCAAAGGCGTCTCAAAAGTAAAAACATCCGTCATTAATGTTATGCCATCTGTTTCACTAAAATGGTGCTCGTGTTTGATGGATCTGAATGCACCGTCGACCATCTCGTCAACAAACAAAACGGGGCGTTGCATTTGGGTGATTTTAGAGGTCAGCGTTTGCCAGATACCAAAATGCCTGGCCCGCCAGGTAACGGTTTCGTCTAATTCTATCAAACCGCTGGTCTTTCCCGCTATAGCGGACTCGCCGGTATGTTTAGTCGACTCCACATGCAGGTCAATGCTGCGCGAGAGATCGAAAACTGTTTCAATATCAGCTTTGACGCGGGTTTCGAGGCGGATGGTTGGCATACTACTCGCTCCGCGTCTTCAACAACTCCTTACGGTAGCCCGCGTTTAAACCCGGTTTTAAATCACTCAATAAAAATATGGCGGTCCCATTTTCGCGCGCGAGCGGGTTGTCTATTTCGCCGAGGCGTTGTGCTGCCCCTATCCGTTTATCGTCCAGCAAACCCTGGGTGTTGCGGCCGTTGTTTTGATCAACATAGATAATGTATTTACAATCCAGGCTATCGGGCGCCCAAAGTGCGAAGCTGCTATTAAGTGATATCACATCGGGCAAGCCATATTGTTTACCGTAGTGGTGCACAGCCCCCGCCTCGCCATAATTATTGGCAAAAATTATGGTCTGCTTTTGCTGCTCCGGTGTTAGGTTATGGTACGCATTAGCAACTTTCTGACCCAACTCATCCCATCCAAACATATCACCATAATCCTGGGTAGTGGCGTGCATTTTATGATCTTCCCATTTCAGCGCAAAACCGAAACCCATTTTTTCGCCGGCGAATTTAAATAGCGGCAACGCTGTTTTAATGGGAATAACAGGTAACACCAGCGGGAACAATAAAAAATTGGGTACAATAATAACCACGCAAACTACAGCCCGCAAGGCTATGCCCCTTGCTTTCATCAACCTTTCAAAACCTACGCCGCCGGCAGCAAATAGCAGCGGGTATGCGCCAAAAAGGTAATAAATTTTACCGCTAAGCATTACAAAAAGTAATAAAGTAGCCAGATATGCCCAACCCAAAAACCGGTAGTTGCGCATTTTGCGTGTGATCAGAAGCACCAGTAAACCCGGTAACCAGACAAATATCCCCGAGCCATTTACAATAAGCTGTTGTATTAAAAAGTCGGACGGTTTAATATAATCCAGCTGGCTGCTGCGCAGTTTACGCATGTGCGTAACCAGTGGCAAATGATGTGTTAATTGCCAGATGATATTTGGTAAAAAAATGAGGATCGCTATAGCTGCGGCAATTAAAACACCTTTGCTGATGAGCAACTTGCGACTTTTGCTTAGCAATATGCCAATGATAAGTCCGCCGGTATAAAAGGCCATGGTATATTTGGTGAGCAGGCCCATACCAATGGCTGCACCTAAAAAATAGAGGTATTTTTCTTGTTTGGTATTAAAATATTTGACCAGCAGGTATCCCGATAGCACCCACCAAAACTGGTCAAAAATTACAGGCTGCAATAGATAATCGGACGCGAGGAAGGCCGGCGCAAAGGTTAACGACAAGCAGGCTACCGTAATGGCAAATTTTCGGCCGCCAAACTCCATGGTGGTAAGGCCGGTAAATAAAATAATTAGCCCGGCAAAAAGTGTAGTAAATATCCGTGCCGCGGCTACCGATGTGCCGAATAGTGTTGTTGACAAATACGCTATCCAGGCAACAAATGGTGGAACCTCTTTAAAGCCCCAGGCCATATGGTCGGCCAGGGCCAGGTGCAGCATTTCGTCGCGTTGAAAACCGTAATGCGGCAATGCGAAAATATTCAGAATTATCCTGAAAAGGACAAAAAAGAGGATAAGGTTAATATAAGCTGATCTGGAATTGCGGTACGCCATTTAGGGTGAACTGGTTAAAATGCAATAGCAACGGATTATAAATTTAATTCATTTCGGCAGGATAAATCAACAAGGAGGAACAAGCGTTTTGCTTATTGGTACTAAAGGTATAAAAAAGGGTAAACATATTTTTATGTATTCGGCACAAATACCTTAAATTTGATTTACTATAATCCTAACAAAACTTATAATTGATGAACCCGGTAACTACCCGATCAACCGTTCCAACCCTCATCCGCAATACTGTAGCCACTATTCATCCCGATACCGATGCCTTTTTGATCCATAAGGTAAAGGATACCTGGGTTGAGGTAAGCTACCGCGAGGCCTTGTTGAAGATCGACGCCATATCATCCTGGTTTTTAAATATCGGCATTAAAAAAGGCGACCGCCTTGGGCTGATCATTGAGAACGGCCCTGATTATGTTTATTACGACCAGGCTCTGCAACAAATTGGCGCGGTAAATACATCGATATATCCCACTTTAAGCGAAGTAGATATTGAATATATCCTGAACGATTCGGGTGCACGGACAATTTTGACAGGCAGTCCATTTTTGTTAAAAAAGATAGCTAAAATAGCCAATAATTGCCCCGAGTTATCGCACATTATCCCGGCCTTTGATGATTTTGAAAAACATACCGAAAAGGTGAATATTAACGCGGCGGTCGTTAGCTTAAAGCAGATCATTGAGGCGGGTTCAGCTCTTGTACCCCAATATGCAGCGGCCATTGATACCGCCCGCGAGGCCATCGTACCGTCCGACCTATCCTGCCTGATTTATACATCCGGCACAACCGGCACGCCTAAAGGCGTAATGCTGACGCATTCCAATTTGGTGGAGAATGTGCGTGTTTGCCTTGACCAGATCCCCGTAATTGATGAGCACGAGACCTTTTTATCGTTTTTGCCTCTCTCGCACGTATTTGAGCGCACCGCTACTTATCACGTTTGCTTAGCCAAAGGCTGTAAGATCGCCTTCGCGCAAAGCCTCGACCTGCTGGCCAAAAACATGGGCGAAGTTAGGCCTACCGTAATGAACTGTGTGCCGCGTTTGCTGGAACGCATCCACGATAAAGCCATGAAGAACGGCACATCAGCAGGTGGTGCAAAAACCAAAATATTTTTATGGGCATTACGCATAGGCCGCAAACACCGCGAGGTTTTAGAAGCAGGTAAAAGGCCCAATATTATTTTAAAGCAGCAATTTAAAATAGCCGAAAAGCTGGTGTTCAGCAAAATAAAAGAACGTACCGGCGGCAGGTTAAAGTTTATGATATCGGGCGGTGGCGCGCTACCCAAAAATATCGGGGAGTTTTTTGGCGACCTGGGCATTAAGATCCTGGAAGGCTTTGGCCTGACCGAAACATCGCCCGTAATGGCCGTTACCGAGTATCACCGCCAGGTTTATGGCACCGTTGGCCGGGTGATACCAGGCATTGAGGTAGCCATACAAAACGTGGAGACAGGGCATATTTACAGCATCCAAACGCATGAGTCGTTTAACGAGGGCTTCCAATCAGACGAAGGCGAAATTATTGTACGCGGCCACTGCGTAATGAAGGGCTACTGGAACAAACGGCAGGAAACCGCCGCGGCCATTGATAAAGATGGCTGGTTCCACACCGGCGATATCGGCCGCTTTTTTAAGGGTAACCTGCAAATAACCGACCGCTTAAAAAACATGCTGGTTAACGCCTACGGCAAAAACGTGTACCCTACCCCGGTTGAGAACACCTACCTTAAAAGCCCAAAAATTGAGGGTATGTTTTTGGTTGGCGACAAGCGCGAATACATTACCGCCTTCGTTATCCCCGCAAGGGAAACCATGCAGGAAACCTTTAACCTGGATGACGACTTTTTTGAAAGCCCGGATCAGTTTATCGATGACCCGCAAATTATCGACTGGATAGCCCAGGATATCCGCAAATACTCAAACGAACTGGCCAAATTTGAACGCATTAAAGCTTTTAAGATAAAACGCAACCCGTTTAGCATGGACGAAGGCGAAATTACGCCCACCATGAAAGCCAAACGCAAAGTGATCGAAAAGAAATACGCCGACGCTATCGAGGAAATGTATTTGCAGGAAGCTGAGGTGGAATGAGCCCCATGCCCCAAAAGGGGAACTAAAGTCAATCGATTAAGTGAAGAACAAAAGAACCAAAACCATCGTTACCACAATCGTGTTGATGATGGCATTTGTACAGGCTCCGCTGTTCTATTATTACACTTACGGCTTTTTCAAACTCATCTTATTAATTCCGTATAGCTTAACAGGATTAATACTCAGCGTCATCCTGTTAAAGAGTATTATAAGGCATAAAACCACAAACACTCTATATCATATAATTGGTCTGATAATAGGAGTCATTATTGGATTCCCAACTTCGTTCAGGCAGGACCTTATCGAGCATTTGGACTGGAAATTAAGATTAGCAGAGAGAAATAAGATTGTTAACGACGTAAAAAACGGCATTTTGAGACCGGATAGTGGCGGTAGATGTGTTTTATTAGGAAATTACTTTCCACCTATCTCAAATGATGGTAATGAGATTACTGTAAGCAAAGATAACGGGGGTTATCTCGAGATTGAATTTAATATTGATCGTGGTTTTCTGGATCACTATTCGTCATTGGTTTATACCGACCGCGAACAAACGCCTCCCTATAAAAACAACCATACCGTCACAATCCTTGATGCTCATTGGTATACGGTGCACTATTGAAAGTTTGATATCGCAAATTGCGGCATCAAAATAAACTGGCATCCTTTTATCTTGGGCTTTAAAAAAGACTCAAGGCTATCGATTCCAGGCTCAGGACTAATCTCAACGTCATATTTTGTAATTGCCTACCGCCATGTGGATTTAACATCGCAAATTAGTGCAAATCAATTACCCCCTCATTATGGAAGATCAAACCCCCTTATTTGTAAAAATGGCCCTCGATGGCTGGAACGCGCAAAATAAACGACTTAACGACCTGGTAAATCAACTAAGCGACGAGCAATTAGCGGCCGAAACCGCGCCGGGCCGCAATAGCGGCGTGTACCTTATTGGTCACCTGGCCGCTGTAAATGATGCCTTGCTCCCTTTATTAGGTTTTGGTCAAAGGCTTTACCCGGAATATGAAACGATTTTTTTACGGAACCCCGATAAATCAGGCTTAGCCAAACCAGGCGTTGCCGAAGTAAGGGCCGCATCGGCTAAAATAGATGCCGAGCTCAACGCGCACATCGCCAAAATGCAACCCGCTGATTGGTTTACCAAACACGCCTCGGTATCGGCCGAAGATTTTGCCAAAGAGCCGCACCGCAACAAACTCAATGTGCTACTTGGCCGCACCACGCACATGGGTTACCACCATGGGCAGATAGCCTACCTGGCCGCGGTTAAAGACGCCGATTAAGGCTTTTAAAAAAGCGACAAAAAGAGCGCTCCGGATACATTCCGGGGCGCTCTTTTGTTTGGATATGGGCGGGAATTTGAGTATATTTATCATTTAGCCAGATGCACGACGCTGACGGGTTGAAGCCAAAAAGTATTGAGAAATACCGACAAATACCCCCCTATTCATTTGCAAAGCTACGCATTTGCATATTTTTTCATATCTTGTAATAAAAATGCAAATTCCGTATCTAAACCTAAAAAAACAAAAACAATGGCTGACCAGCAGGAAAAATACATTTTAAAAGTAGAGGGCCTCAACGTGGATTACGGCAGTTTTAGCGCCGTAAAAAACGTAAGTTTTGAGGTATTGCAAGGCGAAATTTTTGGATTGCTTGGGCCAAATGGCGCGGGTAAAACCAGCACTTTAAGCTCGATAGAAGGGCTGATCAAATTTAAGTCGGGTACCATTATTGTGGACGGGCAAAACGTTGCCGAAAAACCTTTGTACGCCAAGGCTGCAATGGGCGTGCAACTGCAATCAACCAGCTTTCAACCGGAGTTGAATGTAGTTGAAATATTACGCCTGTTTTCCGGCATTTATGGCGTCGACATGAGTAAGGAAAAGATACACGAGATCTTAAAGGAAATCGGCCTTGAAGATTCGGCGACAAAAAAATTCAGCCAGTTATCGGGCGGACAGCAACAGCGGGTATCGCTGGTAATCGCTACCATCCATAACCCACGTTTGGTATTGTTAGATGAACCAACCACCGGGCTCGACCCGCAGGCCCGCCGCCAGCTTTGGGAACGGATTGAGGCGATACGCACGCGTGGCCATGCGGTATTGTTAACCACACATAGTATGGAAGAAGCCGAGGCCGTTTGCGACCGTATCGCCATTGTTGACCATGGGCAGGTTATCGCCATTGATACCCCGCAAAACATGATCGACAAACACAAGGGCGACCCGGAAGTGATCGCGGTATCGCGCCGTGGCAAAGTAACTTTAGAGGACGTATTCATCGCATTAACAGGTCGCGCCGTACGCGCATAAACAGCAATACAAATGGAAACAACTATACCTAAATCATCTACAGCACTAATAGCGTTGATACGTGCTGATTTTACGACGCTGATACGCAACCGCCGCTCGGTTATATTGGCATTACTGGTACCCAATATCATCCTGATATCGTGGAAAGGACTTGTTAAACACACCGGAGGGCCGTTCGTACTGGCAACTGCCGTTACTATCGGGCTAATGGCTATCGGCCTGATGGGCTACTCGATCTCCATTGCGCGCGACCGCGACAAAGGTGTTTTTCAACGCCTGCGCGTGGCACCGCTACCTACCTGGACCATTATGCTAAGCCGCATCCTGATACAGTTGTTTATGATCATGCTGCTCACCCTTGTGGTGTTTTTGGTGGGTTACAAATTCGACGAGATCACGCTTTCCGTATCGGGATATCTGCTTACCTTCTGCGTTGCCTTTATCGGCGGTGCGGTATACCTGGGTTTGGGTCAACTGATCGTAGGATCCATCAAAAATCCGGAAACGGTAAATGCTACCACCCGCCTGGTTTATTTTTTATTTATGATGACGGGCATGTTTGGCGATATCGCCCAGTTTAGCGACATGGGAAAACTTGGACCTTATCTATCTGCGTTTTCGCATTGGTCGCCTTATGGTTGTGTAAAACTCATGCTGTCAGCAAGCATGGAGCCAGCCAAATGGGGCCACGATCATAATATGGCCTTACTGTTGTCCCTGGGCTATGCTATTGTATTTGCAGCAATAGGCATCAATAAATTTAAGTGGGAATCGCGGTAGCCGACAGTTAATTGTATTGAGTTGTTAAGTTATTCACCAACAATCTATAACCAAAAAACTTGTTGATCCAATAACTAAGTCAACTAAACTTTATTGAAACTTAAAGGTCATAACTATGTTTACTAAACAAAACACAGAAATGAAAAATCTATTTAAAGTTTCAATATTGGCGTTGATGCTGGCTGTGAGCCCGGCAATATCAAACGCGCAGGTAAGCGTTGGCTTATCGGTACGCATAGGGCCTCCGCCCCTGCCGGTTTATGTGCAGCCACCCTGCCCTGTTGACGGTTATTTGTGGACGCCCGGCTACTGGGCTTACGATGATGCCGACGGTTACTATTGGGTACCGGGCGCATGGATAGCCCCACCACAGCCCGATTATTTATGGACACCCGGTTACTGGGGTTACGATGGTGGCTTTTACCGTTTCCACCGTGGCTACTGGGGCCCGCATGTAGGTTATTATGGCGGTATTAACTATGGCTTTGGCTATATAGGCGTTGGCTTTGTTGGCGGCGCATGGTTTGGCGGGCATTTCCGTTACAACACGGCGGTTGTTAATGTAGACCGTACTGTGGTGCGCAACACCTATGTAAACCGCACCGTAATCAATAACGTAACCGTTAACCGCACCAGCTTTAACGGCCCGGGCGGTATAAACGCGCAACCACGCCCGCAAGAAAGGGCTGCTATGAACGAACGCCATATTGCGCCTACCACGCAACAGGTATCGCACCAAACAATGGCGCATAATGATAAGGGGCAGTTTGCATCGGCTAATCACGGCGCACCTCGTACTTCGGCAGTTAGCCAGGTAAGTAATCGTCCGTTTAGCCAGCAGTCGCGTACGCCAAATGGTGGTGTGCAGCACCAGGCCAATGGTTTTGGTAACCATAACCAGCCGGCAGCACAACCACAAAACCATACGCAAATGTCAGGTCCGCCGGCACGTCCCGAACCACAACACCAGATGCAGCCGCAACAAAGGCCGCAGGCCCAACCGCAACATCAGCCACAAGCCCAGCCACAACATGCAGGGCCCGCGCCGCAACAACGTGGTGGATTTGGTCAGCCCCGTGGTGGTGGATTTGGTCAGCCACGTCAAGGTGGTGGCGGGCAGCCTCATCCAGCAGGTGGTGGCGGCGGTGGCCGACCAGCAGGTGGCCACGGCAGGCACGGATAAGAAATCTTTGAATTACTATTGATAACAGAACAGCCATTATCCCGATCAGGATAATGGCTGTTTATATGTTGGCCCCTGGTTATTTAGCGTCGGGTTCAAACTTAACCACGCTGTTTTTTACAGGTTTTAGGCTACGCAGATAAGTATAAACTGCGGTGAGGTCACTATCGGTCATTTTTGAGTAGCTGGCGTAAGGCATAATGGTGGTATAACCATTATGCTGGATCACCGGGAATGTGGTCATATTTTGGTATTTGCGGATGGCGGCAAAAAACTGCGCTTTGCTCCAACTGCCTATACCGGTAGCTACATCAGGCGTAATATTAGCCGGGCGCACCACACCGCCGGTGTACATGTGAAATTCCTTTCCGCCGGCAAAATCCATTCCAGGCAAAGGCGTACCTTTATCATCCGTAGGCGAGTGGCAATCAGCGCATCCCGCAAAGCCCACCAGGTATTTGCCATAGGCCAAACTATCTTTCTCGCTGGGCTTAGTGGTAAATGCGGCTTTCATCGGCATGGTATTGATGAGGATACTCACCGGGAAATCGCGCTCCGCTGGCAGGGTGATGTTCTCAACCGGCTTTAGCGTGCGTATATAGGCAATTATGGCATATACGTCTTGTTTATCGGCTTTACCAAAATTAGGGTATGGCATAATTGGGAACAGCGGGTGATTGTCTTTATTCTGCCCCGTAGTGATGGCGCGGAAAAGTTCGCCATCGGTGTATTTGCTCAGATAGTATGGCGTGATGTTGGATGCGTAATAGCTGCCCGGCAGCCCAAACTCATGACCAAATTTCATGCCACCAGCACCCAAGCTATCGGTATAAACCGGAGCGGTCAACCGGTTCCAGTCGCGGGGCGAGTGGCAGTCTAAACAGTTAGCTACTGCCGTAACCAGGTATTCGCCGCGCTTAATATTTTCGGGGGTAAGTTTTACGTGCAGTTCTTCGGGCGGACCAACATTGGGCAGCGCGGTTTTTACATAGGTAACTGCCGCCGTAATCAGTACAACAACGGCCAGTAGCAAAAAGAGGAGGATTTTAAATAGCTTTTTCATGGTGAAATAAGGTTGGTTTGATTGCTTTAACTATCTCATCACAACGCACTTATCCATCGGCACACTAAAATAATAAAAATTATATTGCTGTCAAGTATCGGGTTCAACTGGTAAATTATTCGGTTGAGGGTTACTTTTAAGCAATGATGGTATCAATATAAAACAACCATTACTATGGGATTGGTAGCCTTACTGATGATATTGATTGCGCCAATTGGTCAAATAGTTTGGAGCAATCGGAGATTAAACCTTAAAACCAAGATGCCAATTGGCGGTATCGTCATATTGATGGCGGCACTAGGTGTTGGACTTTCGGTTGCGGCAACATATCTTTTGTATACCCAAGCTAGATCAATACAAGACCATGGCACATCACAAACGTCTTTCGTACAAATTGGGGGTTTGCTGGCACTTGCATGGGTTCCTATTGCTGGCATCATTTATGGGTTCATTTACTATTTTAAACATCCCCACTTATCGGGCGACGAGGAAGCGGCAGCAAAGATCAACGAGGTTTTGAAAAAACACTACAAGCAATAACAAGGTCTGTAACCCCATCTTAACCCCCTCAAAACTCTTCATTTAAACACTCGCAACTCTGCCTATAAAATCTTACTTTTGCATTCTTTTTAACAAGTGTTTGATATGAGTATTGGTTTATCTGAACAGGAGATATTGCGCCGTAAGGCGATGCAGGACTTACGTGAATTAGGTATCAACCCCTACCCTGCCGAGGCTTTCCCGGTGAATGCCCACGCTAAGGAGATTACCGATAATTTTAAAGAGGGCAGCGATGCTTATCAAAACGTGATTGTAGCCGGTCGCATTATGAGGCGTAACATTATGGGCAGCGCTTCGTTTGCCGAGATCCAGGATTCGACCGGGCGTATACAGGTTTACCTTAACCGTGATGAACTTTGCCCCGGCGAGGATAAAACCTTATACAATACCGTATTTAAAAAACTGCTCGACCTTGGTGATTTCATCGGCGTTAAGGGATATGTGTTCATTACTAAAATGGGCGAAATATCCATCCATGTTAAAGAGCTCACCATCCTGTCCAAATCGTTAAAACCGCTACCGGTTGTTAAACGCGACGAGGACGGTACTGTACACGATGCATTTACTGATCCCGAACAACGCTATCGCCAGCGTTATGTGGACTTAACCGTTAACCCCGAATACAAACAGATCTTTATCAACCGATCCAAAGTGATCCGCACCATGCAGTCGTTTTTTGATGGCCAGGGCTGGATGGAAGTAGAGACACCAATATTGCAGGGCGTTCACGGGGGGGCTGCTGCACGTCCGTTTAAAACGCACCACAACACGCTGGATATGCCTTTGTTTTTGCGCATAGCCAACGAGTTATATTTAAAACGGTTGATCGTAGCCGGCTTTGATGGCGTATATGAGTTTGGTAAGATGTTCCGCAACGAAGGCATGGACCGTACCCACAACCCGGAGTTCACTTCGGTTGAGATATATGTAGCCTACAAGGATTATATCTGGATGATGAAGATGGTTGAAGACTGTCTGGAGAAAGTGGCTATGGCCGTTCATGGCACATCCACCGTAAAATTTGGCGAACATCAGATCAACTTTGCCGGCCCGTACGAAAAACTGAGCATGCACGATAGCATCCTGAAATACACCGGTATTGATGTATCGGCTATGGACGAAGCCGCTTTGCGCGACACCTGCAAAAGCATGGGCATTGAGGTGGACGCCACCATGGGCAAGGGCAAACTGGTTGATGAGATCTTCGGCGCTAAAGTTGAAGCCAACCTGATCCAACCGACCTATATTACCGATTACCCCATCGAGATGACGCCGCTCGCCAAAAAACACCGCACCAAAGAAGGTTTGGTGGAGCGTTTTGAGTTGTTTGTAATGGGTAAGGAAATTGCCAATGCTTACACCGAACTGAACGACCCTATCGATCAGCGGGAGCGTTTTGAAGACCAGCTACTACTGGCCGGCCGCGGCGATGAAGAAGCCATGGTAATGGACGAGGATTTTTTACGCGCACTGGAATACGGTATGCCGCCAACATCGGGCCTGGGTATCGGGATCGACCGTTTGGTGATGCTGATGACCAACCAGACCACCATTCAGGAGGTATTATTTTTCCCGCAAATGCGTGCTGAAAAGAAAGCCAAAGTAGTTACAGTGGACGATTTTGTAAACATCGGCGTACCTGCTGAATGGGTGCCTGTGCTCAATAAAATGGGCTTTAACACCGTTGAAGAACTAAAGGCAGCTAATCCCAACAAAGTATACAACGATATGGGAGGCATGCGCAAAAAACTAAAGCTTGATATTGCCATGCCGACTAAAGACGAGGTAATGACCTGGTTTGCGTAAAACCCTTGCCGATAGTTTGTTTTGTATAAATACCGCTATATTTAACAAACCATAATAAATCTGCTGATATATGGTTATATAAGCCATGTAAAAGGATTACCCGGCAATGAAGCGTTTTATATTAGTGTTGGCTATTATCTGCTCGGGTGCACAAGTAGCCGCTCAACAATTCTATATTGCCAGCGCTAACGGAATAGCTTCGATCACGATAAGTAACGGGATACCCACTACACAAACCCTTGCATCGTGCACATCAACAAACCTCTTGGGTATAGCATTACATGGCACCTCGTTTTATTATATTGTACCTTTTGGCAACGGCTCGGAGCTTTTTAAAGGCGATATCAACAACAACATTATCACAAATTGCAAGCTTCTGGCAGATCTTACCGGCGTCACACCAAATTCTTTGACGGTAGATAATAATAACATATTGTACTATGTGGCCGTTCGAGATCTGTATAAAATCGACCCCGTCAACCCTATCCCCATAAAACTTGGTACATTACCTTTTACGTCGGGCGGCGATCTGGCCTTTTACAATAACGATCTGTACATGGCATCGCCAAACTCAATCGTCAAAATTAATATGGCCAATCCCGCAATAAGTACGGTTTATATTTCCGTTCCTCTTACGGCTAGTAGTCTATTTGGTTTAACCGCAGTAACGGTAAACAACACGGTGGAGTTTTATGCATTTGCTGTATCGGGTTCATACACTAATGTGCTTGAGCTGGATATGGCTAACCAAAAAGTGGTGGGTACTTTATTTACATTACCTTATCTTGTTTACGACGCTGCAAGCCTGGCGGAGGGCGGTACAACACAAGCGTTACATCTCGACGCAGTAACCGTCACCCAGCAATGTAACCTGCAAAATAAAGGGCAGATACAGGTTTCGGCCAAACCCGACGCGGCAAATGCGGTTCTTACCTATTCGCTTAATAATGCAACCACTAATACAATCGGCCTGTTTACCAACCTTTCGCCGGGTAGTTATGGGCTACAGGTGTCGTCAACCACCGGGACACAAAAAGACACCACCATCAACGTGCCTGATTACACCTTTAGCAAAAACTCACTGTCCATTTTAAAAACAAACCCGGTATGTAACTTGAGCGGCAAAATACGGTTTAACATACCTAACGCTAATTTATACTCTGTTCAATATAACGTAGTTACATTTCCGTCCGATCATGTTTTTGCGGATTTAGCCACAGGTGATTATAGCTTTACGCTATTCAACCAGGGTGGCTGCCCGATTGACACAGTGGATATAACCTTAGTTCAGGGGACATGTATACCTGCCGTTACTTTCCCAAATACGTTTACTCCTAATAACGATGGTGTTAACGATATTTTCAAACCCAACTCCAGTCCAACCGTAACCACTTATAAACTGAGCATTTACGACCGTTGGGGCAGCCTCATGTTTGTATCGGCTGATATCAATACCGGCTGGGATGGCCTTTATCATGGTAAGCCGACCGGGACGGGCACATATTATTGGATCGCCGCTTTTACGAGCGTAGATGGTGTAAAAAATCTCCAGAACGGCTCGGTTACGCTCATCAGGTAAACAAAAAACACGATTGGTTACAAAAGCTTAACAGAATGGTAAAATACAACAAACCTTTGCGGGATTTCAATTGTATATTTTTATAGTCCATAAAAATGCGAACACCATGATTAACACCAGCTTAGAAATAACCGAAAACGAATACCTGATCAAATTTAGCCGAAGTAAGTTTGACCTGTCGTTCATCCGCAATTTGTTAACTATTGTGGAAATATCTAACCCGTCAGAAGATCACGCTATTTCGGACAAGAATTTTGCGACCGGGCAGCTTTCGTCGACGCCCGACTATTACAGCCACCTCGACGACAAATAAGTGAACCCCGGCATTTTTTAACCGGTGTTAGAACTGCTGGCGAAAACCGCCACGCACTACCTGCTGCTTATCCATTTGGGTCATTTGCCCTTTCATCATCTTAATTTGCTCGGTCAGCAATTTATTGGTATCAGCTTTAGTAGCCACCTGTAAGTACATTTGCGCTTCGCGCTTATTGCGTTTAGCCATCGATATCCCCGCAAGGCTCAAATTGGCCAAAGCTACGTTATGCGACATCTTCATACCCAGCGAAAGTGCCTTTTTAAAGTACTTTTCGGATTTTAACGGGGCTTTGCGCGACTCGATCAACCCCATCAGCAGATTGTAATAACCAAACTGACCTTTATACAGTTGTTTTTCGTAATCGGTGATCTTTAACAACCATTGTTCCGATTTTTCGGTATTTTCTTTACGCAGGTAAAATTGCGCTAACAGCATGTTCTCGTTCAGGAAAAAGGTAAGTAATACAAGCGCCCCTATAAAAAACACCAGCAAACCCCAACCCCAAAAACCAAAGCCACACAAGGTAACACCCGCACCCAAAACCACACAAGCTATAATTAACCGCAGAATATTTGACATAATTTTTTGTAGTATTTAAACACCGCAAATATCTGTTTATTTGTACTGTTAACCAACATCTGTTTTACATTTATGTCGATCGATCTTGAAGCCTCGTGGCTCAATATTTTAAAGGATGAGTTTGGGCAGGATTACATGCTAAAGCTGAAAGAATTTTTAAAAACCGAGAAAGCTGCGGGCCATGTAATATACCCCAAAAGCACTGACATTTTTAACGCTTTTAACACTACGCCGTTTACCAGCGTAAAGGTGGTGATATTAGGGCAAGACCCTTACCATGGGCCAAATCAGGCACATGGCCTATCATTTTCGGTACAAAAAGGTGTAGACGTTCCGCCATCACTGCGTAATATTTATAAAGAACTGGCAACCGATATTGAGGGTTTTAAAATACCCGGTCATGGTAACTTAATCGAGTGGGCCGCGCAGGGTGTGTTACTGCTCAATGCCACCTTAACGGTACAAGCAGCCAATGCGGGGTCGCACCAAAAAAAGGGTTGGGAAAAGTTTACCGATACCGTGATCAAAAAAATATCCGACCAAAAACAAGGCGTTGTTTTTATACTTTGGGGTAACTACGCACAATCAAAAGCCGCAATGATAGACGAAACCAAACATTTGGTGATCCGGTCAACACATCCATCGCCATTAGCGGTAAGCCGGGGTGGTTTTTTTGGTTCGAGGCCATTTTCGAAAACAAACGACTACCTGATCAAGCAGGGTGAGCAACCGATCGACTGGCAAATACATTAACACATGCCTAATAAGCCACCGGCCGGCTTTGCCGCAACTCTTCGTATAGTATGATCACCTTTTTTTGAAGCGCACTGATCTCGTTCTCACGCAATGACAGTTTCTGAATAACCTCGTCAACCTCCTCTTGCTGGCATGTATCGTTTTGACGCTCCTCAGTGTCTAATAATTTTACTACCGGCACCGAAAAAACATCGGCAATTTGCTCTAAGCGCGATAAGTTAACATCGGTGACACCGGTTTCAATTTTAGAAAATGCGGGTACCGAAATACCTAATTTAGCGGCGATATCGCCCTGGCTCCAGCCATATTGCTGACGTAAAGCACGAATGTTTTTAGCCAAAATGTCCATTTTTAAAGTTTAGGTTTTTTAAATAGGTAAATAAAGCACGCTCAATACTAACCTGGGGGGCAGTTGTATATGTCGGCAACTTGTATACGGAGCAAAGCAGGCGAAGGTTATATTACCGTCGCACTTTTTTTAATAACCATTTAATAATGGCCCTGAAAACGACCGTAAAGCCATTTTATCCAGTAAACGGTTTAAGATTTTTTGGTGGTTTCGTGCAACATGCCGCTCATGTCGATAATGTTATCGTCAATTTCGGATACGCATTTATTCATGAGTTTGATACACTCATCTTTCTCGATCAGGTTATCTTTTTCAAGATTTAGCAACCCTTTAAGCGTGGCTATGGGCCCGCGTATCTGGTGCGACAGGTGCAGCGAGTAATCAGCCAGTTTTTTATTCTTGATCTGTAGATCTTTCGTCCGGTCGTCAATAATTTCTTCGAGGTGGTGATTGATCTGGTTAAGGTTTTCTTTCTGTTCGGTAATTTTCTGGTTCAGTCCGGTCAGGTCCTTATTGGTTTTTGCCTTGCGGTTTACGTTATTGATCAGCAATATCACCACTACAACAAGCAATGCCGCTATCAGCACCGTAGCCCAGAAAAATATCTGGTCATTCTTTCGTTCGGCCAACATCATCTCTTGCTTGTGCTGCGTTTCGGCCTGCTGCGATTGTATCTGATACAGCGCAAGCCTGTCCGAAACCACACGTTTATATTTGATACTATCGGCGTGATATATCTCGGATAAGATAGTCAGGGCCCCCGCGTAGTTTTTTCGTTTGGCCTCTAACTGGTAGCTGGTCAGTTTATAATCGTATTCCAGTTTATCGCTGCTTACCAACTGGGCATATTTTAAGCCTTCATCCAGATAATTCTGGGCTTCCTTAAATTCATTCTTAACCATAAAAATTGCAGTCAAGGTCAAATTTATACTGGCTACCGCAAAGTTAAGATCTTTCTCTTTGGCCTGTTTATTAGCCTCCAACAGTAAAACCTTTGCGGTATCCAGTTGCTTCATCCAAAAATAAATAACGCCACGGTTTTGCAAACACTGTATCATGTTGACAACGTCATGCTCCTTTGTGAAAATTATGTTACTTTTATTGGAGTAGTCAAGGGCCAGGCTGTAATTTTTTTTGCGGCGATAAATATTGCCAAAGTTTAAATAAATAGTCGCAATTTGATCGTCGTTTTTAAGTTTTTGGGCAATGGCCAACGCCAGGTCGTAATATTGGATCGCGGCGTCATAATCACTTTCGCGGTAAAGGTTGCCTATGTTATTGTCAACTTTTGCCTCACCCGCCAGGTTTTTAGAAATTTTAAAGTAATTTATAGCCTCCAAATAGCTTTTAAGAGCTGGTTCCGGATCGTTTTTATAATAATAACCAATACCTAATACCCGGTTGGCTTCGGCAATACCATTATTGAAGCCAATCGCTTTTGCTATCTCCAGACTTTTTTGAGCTTGTTTTATCAGTTCATCGGGGTTGGTTAGACGGTTATCATAAGCCTTTTTATTTAGCTTGATCACCTCGGTCGAATCGTGCGTTAACGCAAAAGCGTTCAGCGTGATAGCTATTAAAAAACTGTTGAAAATGAACTGGAAAATAGATTTTATTCTCATTAAATAAAAGTAGTATATTGATGCCGTTAAGTTAAATAAAAAATAATTGTTTGTATACGAAACCATTTTAAAATTGTTTCGTTATTTTTGAATATTAATTTTAACAAAAAAAAACACTAAAAATATGAAATAAATTTTGGTTAAATAAAATATTCTCCTTACGTTTGCCTCAACAAATTATTTACATAACCTAATGTAAATAGCTTTAAATGAGACGACTATGGAACAGAATTGCACTTACTTTTTGAATACGGGCTGCCCTGTTGCTTTATGCCGCAAACAGGAACCATATTGCCAAAATTCGAGTGTAATACTAAGCACTAATACCTAAAAATCAGTGGTATATGCTTTGGATATTTATGAATGATAATTGAATAAAAACCTAAAAAAAACAACTTAATATAAAAAACCCATTAAAAATCCCCAAAAAATGAAAAAGATCATCATCGTAGCTTTCGCAATTTTAACCACTGGCCTGGTTTCATCATGCACAAAAGATAACAGCGTAAAACCCGCTTCTGTTAAATCTCAAACTGTTGCCGGCGACAAAACTGACATGGGTAGCGGCGACTAATCATTACAATAAAAAATCAATTAATTAATTAAACACATCTACTTAAAACTCTCGCAAACAAACAACAACATGAAAAAGATCATCATCGTAGCTTTCGCAATTTTAACCACTGGCCTGGTTTCATCATGCACTAAAGATAACAGCGTAAAACCTGCTTCTGTTAAATCACAAACTGTTGCCAACGACAAAACTGACATGGGTAGCGGCGACTAATTAATACCAGAACCTCACAAAAAATCATCTATAAAAAATCTCGCATACAAACACTAAAATGAAAAAGATCATCATCATCGCTTTCGCAATATTAACTACCGGCTTAGTTTCATCATGCACTAAAGACAATAGCGTAAAACCTGCATCTGTAAAATCACAAACTGTAACTGCTGACAAAACAGACATGGGCAGCGGCGATTTCACCGGCGACGGAACTGGAACCGGCGACGGAAGCGGCAACTAATCAACTATTAATATAAATACATCCCTATTTAAAAACTATCAAATTCAAACAACACCATGAAAAAGATCATCATCATAGCTTTCGCAATATTAACAACAGGCTTAGTTTCATCATGCACTAAAGACAATAGCGTAAAACCTGCATCTGTAAAATCACAAACTGTAACTGCCGACAAAACAGACATGGGTAGCGGCGATTTCACCGGCGACGGAACTGGAACTGGCAACTAACTATATAAAATACATCCCTATTTAAAAACTATCAAATTCAAACAACACCATGAAAAAGATCATCATCATAGCTTTCGCAATATTAACAACCGGGTTAGTTTCATCATGCACTAAAGACAATAGCGTAAAACCTGCATCTGTAAAATCACAAACAGTAGCTGCTGACAAAACAGACATGGGTAGCGGCGACTAATCGTTACACATATTCATTCACACCTAAAACCTTAAATCCCCAAAACTTAAATATTATGAAAAAGATAATCGTACTTGGTATAGCTTTGTTATCTACCGGAATCGTAGTAGCCACCAGCCTCACAAAAGGGACAGCAGTAAAACCAGTTGTTAAGATCGAAAAAAACACACCTGCACAAGGCGATGTTGCCAACGATGCAATGGCTTCTGCCGATTAATTAAAGGATATTTACCCGGGGAACAAGATGCCATAAATGCATATCCCCGGAAGAAAGAATATTAGTCGATATCGGGTTTACCTGACGACGATCATTTTTTTACTCAGTTGCCTGCCCGCAACCTGCATAACATATACGTATATACCAGGCGATAAGCCGGTAACGTTAACATCAACCTGGTGATAACCCGAATTGTAAAACTCGTTGGACACAATGTTTTTTACCACGGCACCAGTCATGCTAAATAATTGCATGTTGATCCTCCCCGACTCTGTTAAGCTAAAGCCAATAGTAGTTGTATTCTGCACCGGGTTTGGAAAGTTCTGATTCAAACCAACCAACAATAACTTATTTTCAATTGCCGCATTAATGGCGTCAAACCACACATAGCTGATCAATTTATCGCCCTGAGCGTTTGGATGCAAGCCGTCGGCCTGGTACAATTGAAAGTTACGCCCCATAGCCGCATTAATATCTGCAATGTAAAGCTTGTTTTTAAGCGCTAACGCTTTGTACTCGGCATTGATCCGGGTTACATAAGTATTAGTTGTTTTATAAATGGGGTTGCCTTTATCATTAACAAACTGCAACGTACCAATAATGGGGATAAGGTTATTTTTAACGCACTTCTCTACCATGGTTTGCATATTTACCAAAGGGATACGCAACTGCGCGGTAATTTGCGCTGCGGTTAACTTTACGTTTGAGTTTGCCAGGTTAAGGGCATCGTTCAATCCAATCAAAATACAAACAAAGCCAGTGCGGCCGCTTATGGCCTGGTCAAACCTAAGCAGGCCTTGCGTAGTAGTTTCGCCGGGCACGCCCCAGTTAGTAACCGTAATGTACTTGCCGCTAAAGCAATATTGAAAGTCTTGCTGCAGGTAAGGCTGAAAAGAAAACCCGTTAACGCCGGCTACCGTACTGGCGCCAAAAGTGGTAATGTTAATGCTATCCTTAATGTAAAACTTTGACGCAGCACTGCAACTTGGTGTTTGCGCAAGCGACACCAAACTTGTGAAGTACATAAAAAAGAGAAAAAGTAAAAACTTTTTACATTGCCCCATTTCGCGTTTTAACATTAATAGCCTAACTAATAGGTAACTATACAAATATACAACCATAAAAATAACAATTGTAGTTATACCATGCAATTTTTAACATTAATGCAGTTTATATTCCTTTTAGTTACAAAACGCATTTGAGCAAACGGGGTAAACGTACCCCATTTTCGATTAAATTTTGTGGAATTTATGGCATAGGCAGTTTAACTATTGTGGGCGAAACTGTTGCGTTTTTAGGTAACTTGTTTTAAAGCCTGTAAAACACATTGCCGATAAGCCAACAATTTACAGTCGCAGTTTAAATTCTATATTTGCTGTAAAATAAAAAAGGTATGCAGGCTATAAAAAATTATGTAGAAGCAAATAAAGACCGGCTATTAGCTGAGCTTTTTGAACTGCTCAGGTTTCCCTCGGTAAGTGCCGACCCAAAATATAAAGAACACGTATTAAAAGCTGCCGACTATGTGGCCCAAAAACTGACCGAGGCTGGCGCCGACAAGGTTGAGGTTTGCCAGACGGCAGGTTACCCGATTGTATACGGCGAAAAAATTATTGACCCTGCATTGCCAACGGTTTTAACCTATGGCCACTATGACGTGCAACCACCCGATCCTTTGGAGCTTTGGCATACACCACCTTTTGAGCCAACCGTGCGCGATGGTAAAATTTACGCCCGCGGCGCCTGCGACGATAAGGGCCAGTTTTATATGCATGTTAAAGCTTTTGAGCTGATGATGCAAACCAATACCCTGCCCTGCAATATCAAGTTTATGATAGAGGGCGAAGAAGAAGTTGGATCGGACAATTTGGGCCATTTTGTAAAAGCCAACAAAGAGCGCTTAAAAGCCGATGTAGTTTTAATATCCGATACCTCGATGATCAGCATGGAGCACCCATCGCTCGAAACAGGTTTGCGTGGCCTGTCATACCTCGAAGTTGAGGTGGTTGGTCCTAACCGCGATCTGCACTCCGGGGTTTACGGCGGTGCGGTGGCTAATCCGGCTACCATCCTGGCTAAAATGATCGCATCGTTGCACGACGAAAACAACCATATTACCATCCCTGGTTTTTACGACGATGTAATCGAGCTTACACCCGATGAACGTAAAGAGTTAAATGCTGCGCCTTATGATGAGGCCGAATACAAAACCGACCTGGATGTAAAAGAACTTTGGGGCGAAAAAGGTTATACCACCTTTGAACGTACAGGCACCCGCCCCACTTTAGAAGTAAACGGTATTTGGGGCGGTTACATAGGCGAAGGCGCCAAAACCGTTTTGCCCTCAAAAGCGAATGCTAAAATATCCATGCGTTTGGTACCAAACCAACACTCTGATAAAATACGCGACCTGTTTACCGCACACTTTTTAAAAATAGCCCCGCCCTATGTTAAAGTTAAGGTAACACCGCACCATGGCGGCGAACCTGTGGTTACGCCTACCGATAGTGTCGCCTTCCGCGCTGCGCAAAAGGCAATTGAAGAGTCGTTTGGTAAAAAGCCTATCCCGACCAGGGGCGGAGGCAGTATACCTATTGTAGCCTTGTTTGAAGAAGTGCTGGGCATTAAAACCGTGTTAATGGGCTTTGGCCTGGATAGCGACGCGCTACACTCGCCGAACGAGAAATACGATATTTTTAATTACTATAAAGGGATAGAAACTATTCCATTATTTCATAAATACTTTGCCCAACTGAGCAGCGGGCGGTAAATAAAAATACCGTTAAATATTATAATTTTACGGCTGCGCTTGAGTTAAAGGTTTTTGACTTTTAACTTTCGATTTTTAACTTAAAAATGGATATATCTGTTGTAGTACCCTTATATAACGAAGTGGAATCGTTACCCGAACTTACCTCATGGATAAGCCAGGTGATGCTTGATAATCACTTTAGCTACGAAATCATTTTGGTTGACGACGGCAGTAACGACGGCTCGTGGGAGATGATCCATAAATTAAGTGAGGGTAACAGTCATATCAAAGGGATCCGCTTCCGCCGCAACTACGGTAAATCGGCCGCGCTCAATACCGGGTTTGCCAAAGCCGAGGGTAATGTAGTGATCACCATGGATGCGGACCTGCAGGACAGTCCCGACGAGATACCCGAGCTTTACCGTCGCATAACGGTCGAAAAATACGACCTGGTATCGGGCTGGAAAGCCAAACGGCACGACCCATTGACCAAAACCATCCCTACCAAACTGTTTAACTCGGTCACGCGGCGCATGTCGGGTATACATAACCTGCACGATTTTAACTGCGGTTTAAAAGCTTACCGTAAGGCGGTGGTTAAAAACATCGAGGTTTACGGCGAGATGCACCGCTACATCCCTGTTTTAGCCAAGTGGGCTGGCTTTACAAAAATTAGCGAACAGGTGGTGGAGCACCGCCCGCGAAAATACGGTAAAACCAAATTTGGTATGAGCCGCTTTGTAAACGGGTTCCTGGATCTGCTCTCCATATTTTTCGTTGGCAAGTTTGGAAAGCGCCCGATGCACTTTTTTGGGACGATGGGCGTGTTGAGCTTTTTGGTCGGCTTTTTTAGCATCGTGTGGATCATCGCCGAAAAGTTATACCTGATTCACGAAAACGAAGTCAATCATACGCACATACAATATCGCGACGCTACTGAGCAACCATTGTTTTATATTGCTTTGATAGCCATAGTTATAGGCTTTCAATTGTTTTTAACCGGATTTGTATCCGAGCTGGTATCGCGCAATGGCAGCGACCGTAACCGGTACCAAGTTGATGAAACTATTTAAGAAGATTTGAGATGTTAGATTTGAGATATGAGACAAGGCGTATTTAACGCTATTCCTAATTAGCTCTGTATCCATCTCAATACTCATATCTCAATACTCACATCTAAAAAAACATGTTTTTCTCCATCATTATACCTTTATACAACCGTCCGCACGAGATCAACGAGTTGCTGCATACTTTAACCGCGCAAACGTACACCCAATTTGAGGTTTTGGTTATTGAAGATGGGTCGGTACATGATGCCAAAAAGATAGTTGAAAGCTATGCCAATAAACTGGACATCGGCTATTACGTTAAACCCAACGAAGGCCAGGGTTTTGCACGTAATTATGGTTTTGCGAAGGCAAAAGGTGATTACTTTATTGTATTTGACAGTGATTGCCTGATACCCGAAAACTACCTGGACACTGTAAAAAATTATTTATACGAGCACGACCTTGACGCCTACGGCGGCCCGGACGGTGCGCATACTTCTTTCACTCCTATACAGCGCGCCATCAGCTACAGCATGACCTCGCCTTTTACAACCGGCGGCATCAGGGGTAATAAAAAAGGGATCGGTAAATTTCACCCGCGCAGCTTTAACATGGGTATATCGCGCCAGGTATGGGAAAAAACGGGCGGCTTTATAATTACGCGCCTGGGCGAGGATATTGAGTTCAGCATCCGCATACAGCAAATGGGCTTTAAAACCGGGCTTATCCCAAAGGCCATCGTATACCATAAACGCCGCACCGATTTTGTCAATTTTTTTAAACAACTGCACTTTTTCGGCCGCGCGCGTATCAACATTTACAAGTTTTTTCCAAACGAACTTAAAGCAGTTCACTTTTTTCCAGCGGTATTTACCGTAGGATTGATCGCTACCCTTGTTTTAAACAGCATCAGGAGCCATTTTGCAGCCCCGGGCAACATTATTTATGCCCTTTACTTTTTGTTGATATTTTTTCACTCGTGGAGTAAAAACAAATCAGTAAAAGTTGCATTTTTGAGTATTATTGCCGCCTTTATCCAGCTGACCGCTTACGGGCTTGGTTTTATGGAAGATTTGTGGAAGCGCGTTATAATTAAAACATCATAGGCCATGTATCATCCCTTTTCTATCGCAGAGACTTTAAAAACTGCATGGGGTATCTTTAAAAAGAGTTTTGTAACCGTCATCGTTTATTCGGTGGTTACCTTATTCGTTTTGATCATCATGGGCATTGTACTGGGCATACTCATCACATCCGACAATTATTACGTGGATATGCTGGTATCGTTGATCATTGTAATTTTCCAATCATATACCACTTTAGGACTTAACAAGTTGATCTTCACGCTGATGGACCGTGAATTTTATGAGTTCGAGATTTCGCAGATCTTCCCCCGGTTCACCATGCTGATGAGCTTTTTAGCTATCTGGTTTTTATTCATCGCCGCCGTGGTTACCTACAATCTGATCATTATCCGCATCAGCGATTTTACCCTGGTGCACGATATCGGTATCCTTATAGGCATAACCGCGTTTTTGTACTTTGTTTTGAGGTTGATGTTTTTTAGTTGCTATATCGTTGACGAGGACTCGGGGCCAATTGAGTGTGTAAAACAAAGCTTCGCGTTAACCCGTGGACACCTGTTACACACATTTAACATACTGCTCATTGTACTGGCACTTATTGCCGTACCGGCAATTTTGGCGAAATACTTTATTATAGCCCCGTTGTTCCTCGCCTTTAGCTTCCCGTTTGTAAACATTTTTGTAATGGTAGCTTACCGCAAACTGATCTACAGCCACCAGGATGTAGATGACAACATTGCCGAAACCGTTTAACCTATGGGCCTAAAAGCAGCATTAAGCAAACCTTTTGCCGCTATCATCAATATCCGGTTAAACAAGTTGCGTAAAAACGCCGTTGCGCTGCAACAAAAAACCTTTCAAAAGCTCGTAGCGCAGGCGACGGATACGGCGTTCGGCAAAGATCATGGTTTTAGCGAGATCAAAACATACGACGATTTTAAAAAACAGGTGCCCATCCGCGATTACGAGGGCTTGCGCGATTACATCGACCGGGTAACCAATGGCGAAGCCAATGTACTGTGGCCGGGTAAACCTCAATACCTATCCAAAACATCTGGAACCACATCGGGCGTCAAGTATATCCCCATCAGTAAAGAGAGCATGCCCGAGCATATTAAAGCCGCGCGCAACGCCTTGCTAAGTTATATACACGAAACCGGTAAAACCGACTTTGTGGATGGCAGCATGATATTTTTACAGGGCAGCCCGGTGTTGGCCGAGAAACACGGTATTGCCACAGGTCGCCTGTCGGGTATTGTAGCGCACCATGTGCCGCAGTACTTACAAAAAAACCGCAAACCCAGTTACGCCGTCAATTGTATTGAGGATTGGGAAGAAAAAGTAGATGCCATTGTGGATGAAACGCTGACGGAGGATATGCGCCTGATATCCGGCATACCGCCCTGGTGCCAGATGTATTTTGACCGGCTATCGGCTAAAGCCGGCGGCAAAAAGATCAAGGATATCTTTCCCAACTTTAAGCTGTTTGTTTATGGTGGTGTAAATTACGAGCCTTACCGCGCACGGATAGAAGAAAGCATTGGCTTTGCCATTGATACGATAGAAACCTACCCGGCATCCGAAGGGTTTATCGCTTTTCAGGATTCGCAAACGGACAAGGGCTTATTACTTTTAGCTGACTCCGGGATATTTTACGAGTTTATCCCGGTTGATGAATACTTTGATGCCAACCCAACCCGGCTGAGTTTAGGCGAGGTTGAACTGGATAAAAACTACGCTTTGATACTCAATACCAATGCCGGTCTATGGGGTTACAGCATTGGCGATACTGTCAAGTTTGTATCCAAAAACCCGTACAAAATTATGGTGACGGGCCGCATCAAGCATTACATCAGCGCCTTTGGCGAGCATGTGATTGGCGAAGAAGTGGAGCATGCCTTGTTAAGCGTTGCCAAAGCCGAAGGCATCGATATCACCGAGTTCACGGTTGCACCCCAGGTAAACCCGCCACAAGGCCAGCTGCCCTACCACGAGTGGTTTGTGGAGTTTGGTCGCGAACCTAAGAATATGGCTACCTTTAGCTTAAAGGTTGACGAGGCGCTCCAGAAAAAGAACATCTATTACTTCGACCTGATCAAAGGCAGCATATTACAACCATTACAATTGCGAAGTTTACAAAAGGATGCCTTTATCAATTATATGCGCTCGCAAGGTAAATTAGGGGGACAAAATAAAGTCCCCCGTTTGGCAAATGATCGTAAGATCGCGGATGAATTGACCGGTTATATTTTGTAAGCCTTCAATTAAGCCAGCTTGGCCACTTGCCTCCTCTTATATAAAAAGTAGCTGTACCATACTACGCCAACAAATACAAACAACACCCAAATATTTGCTAAAAAGATCACAAAATCGTTAAAACCAAGCCAACCATTGGCGAGCGAATTACGTAGCTGGGTAAAAAATGGCACCCGGAAACTCGAAGGGTCATCGTTAACTACAACTTCCCGGGCCACCGTATTGGTTTGATAAAAGCTCAGGCTGATGGTGCTGTATTTGGTTTCGTAATCAATGCGGCGATTATTAATCTTTTGATCGATCAGGTCATCTTTGAGCGCCATCACGCTTTCGGCGCTTTTAATTTTGATGTTATTGGTTTTTTGCTGCGCGATGATCTCGCTGCGGCTTTGTACTTTAAGGTTCGACGCCATGTAGTCGAGCGTTTTATCTTCGATATCCATATTACGCGTATTGATGTAGATAGCCATTTTACCTACC
>Ga0206971_10052_pt1 | contig 40048 bp, 33 predicted proteins | sample Alteio_BWOrgHeat_85_FD_152917 | JGI IMG/M metagenome (GOLD analysis project Ga0206971, IMG submission 152917) | Enriched cells from forest soil in Barre Woods Harvard Forest LTER site, Petersham, Massachusetts, United States -... | ecosystem: Environmental > Terrestrial > Soil > Temperate forest >...
CGGTTGGCTTATTAACATTGATACCCTCGTTCTTTCGCAAACCGCAGCCATAGTACAGTGCCAACATTGCCCTATCCCGCATCCCTAACCTATCATCTGTAGTCGCTTCGTAAAGCCTGCTAACTTCATTTCTATTCAAGATGGCCTTAATCCGTGTGCCTGTACCTTTTAACAACAGCTTCACGTTATAGCTTTCCTGCCCGCTCTCCGTGAGGTAACGGCTAAACTTCCTCACCACCTGTAATTGCTTGCGGATGTAGTTCTTGCTTAACCCGCCACCCCATTTATGATTTGGGCGCTCTTCAAGGTATTGCAGATAGCCTTTTAAGTGTGACGGTTGTATGGCATGTATATGTGTACAGCTATGCCGTTCCAGGTATTCCAAGAACTCGGTAAGCATCTTTGGCATATCCCGTTGGCTTGTCGGCTCAAAGTTCAAGATGCGCAGCCACTCATTAAAACCTGCATGTAGGCGTAGGTAGAGGATGTTTTGCATAGCTGTAATGATGTGGCTCTTATAGTTTCTCCTGCGGTTGGGTTACTACTTTCTTCTTGCTGACTTTCTGCACTTTAAGTAGCCCATCAGTGGATTGGGTTACTGATGGTTTACTGGGTATGCTCGTATCTGCTGTAACACCCCGGCAACCATATTACGCGCATTACGCTGTATCAGTTCAAGGTCGTTCCAGTTAATTACTTTATATTGATAACCCTTATAGCGATTACCGCCTGTTATCCTGATACAACCCATGCGTTCGAGGTCAAACAAGTAACGCTGTATACTGCTTGGCGCAACCCTGAATGCACCTCTTATTTCTTTACTGGCAAAACTGTCTGTACCTTGCTGCTTTAAATGCTTTTTTAACCGCTCAAAGAAGTAACGGCAGGCATCGTTTAACTCATCGCTCTTTTTAAGTAGGGTGGTTTCCAGTAATGCAAAGGCTGTTTCAATGTCCTGTATGGTACTTTCAATGTATTGCTCCCCGGAGTGTTCATCAGTTTTGATTTGCCTTTGGTATTGGTGGTAGTAAGTGATGGTTTCGACAAAGAGTAGCAACAGCAACATTGTTCTGCGTGGTTTAAACACTTCATCAGGTAGTTTCAAATAGGTGGCATATGGGTTCCTAACTGCTACCGGCTGTCGTTGTACGTTTTTTAGCTGTTGCTTAACCCGTTTCTGCTCGTCCTGGTCAATATGCCCGGCGCTTAGCTGCCGTTGGTATTCCATGATGCGGTGGTCTTGCTCGTTGCTATTATCCATATAAAGCAGGATGCAGCGGTTGGCATTGTCTTCATACAACTGCTCTTTAGTGGTGCAGCCACTAACGCATACAGGGCCTTCAACGTTTAGCGTAATGGTTTTTAGGTTACCCTTATTGTCTTTGAGTGTTACCGTCTTTGATATCCTGCGTTTGGTTTGCAGTTCCCGCAATGGATAAAGCACGTTATCCGCACCATCCAAATCTTCAATGAGTAGCAACTTATGCTTTAACTCATCCTTACCAAAGTAGTAAAACGCATTGTTGCTTAGTGTGGTGATCTCCAACTTTTCTTCCTCCGGTATCAATGCGCCAACGCTCTCTTGTAACCAGGTCTTGCCTGTGCCGCTTGCACCTAAACAGATCAAATGTAACGGTGTATTGCGTTTGCGTGAAGTATAGATGAGGTAAGCAATAAGTGCGTTTGTTTCCTCACCAATGATGCCGCTTTGCATGATGGATTGTTGGGTGCGCCCTATGAGTGAGGGGGATTTGAGATAGGTAAGTGCTGTCTTGCGTTCTGCTGCGGTGAGTTTGATTTGCTCTTGTGGCCTCGGCTTTAATGCTTCCAACTGCTCAACCCGATAGGTTTCTAAGGCTGTGGTTAGGTTGCTGACTGCATGCGCTACCTCACTGGTATCAACTCCTAACACCTCTGCCGAGCGTTCTATGAGTTGTGTAGATTGTATGCTGTTGTAAAGGTCGAGGTTGTGCCTGAATACGAGTTGCATGTCACCTATGCAGACCATCTTCAACGTTACTTTCATCCGGTCTAAGCCTGTTAGCTTGATGCCACCTAATACGGTAATGTGTAGCTTCTCTGCCTTGTAATGCAGTAGTTCTGGATTGTCGGTGATGAGGGTGGGGTTTGGCATAACTAACGCTATAGACAACTAATGTGTTGCAAATATAATTGAATGATCGACAAATACAAGCTAATGTGTTGTTTAATCTTGTACATTAGTCGATATATTTACGATACCGCTACAGATGTGGTGGTTTACTGCTTATATGAGCTTTGGAAGCCGAATAGTTACCATTAGAAAGAGAGATAAGGTGTCTCAAAGCGAACTCGCTTTGAAGATAGGGTTGCACGCGAACGTATTGGGTAGATATGAACGTGAGGAGGCATTGCCATCGATTGAGATAGCAGCCAAGATAGCCGAAGCGTTGGGCGTATCATTAGATTACCTTGCTGGCATAACAGATGTTGAATTGGATACTACCGCATTAACCCGTATAAAAGAGATAGCCGTATTGCCCGACGAGGATAAGAAGCAGGTGTTTATGGTAGTTGATGCTCTGTTAAGGGATAACAAGGCTAAACGCAAGTAACAAGCTATAGTAAAGCCCGGCACTTGGCCAGGCTCTATTATTGAATAACAAATATTGATACATTGCCCGAACAAGTTAACATGTGCGCGACGCTATCCGTTTTGGTATTGTATCCCACCTGTCTTACTCATTTTTAACATATTCCAGATACCTACGAACCGAATAAGTAAGAGCTGTATTTAAAGCTTCTGAATCATACCGGATACTCTCAAATTTGCCATTTGAGGAGCTTATAACAACCGTAAATGGCTTTTCTTTCCTTATTCCATCGTTTTTAATGATTATTATATCTCCATTGTCGCCAACTATTTTAAATATTTCGACAACCTGGTCGTTAGAAAGCTCTAACTCGGAATTGAGTATTTTTTCTATTTCTTTCATTGATTTATTTTACTATTATTTTTGACAATTGTTTAACGTCTGATAATGTACCCGTAGCAACTTTCATCGCAATGTCATACAACGCCTGCTGGGTAACAAGTTTAAGTCCTGTTTTTTTTGCGAATGCTTCTAGCATCAATACCGCTGTCCGTTTGGTACCGTCTACAAACATGTGTTGGCTTATAATAGACCTAAACAGAGACGCACCTTGCTCGGCAGGCTGCGTATAATATAATGCAGTGTTGACTGCCGCGGAAGGAGTTCCGTTTAGTAATTGTCCAGCCCCTTCAGTTGTCTTATTAATTTCAATTATTTCATTGGCGAATCCCTCTGGATCGATTTCTGCTAAAGATAACACTTTTGCAGCTCGACCTCCTTCAAACAACTCACCTAATCCATCCGTAAGGCCAACAATTGCCATATCGGTATAAACTTGTTTGATAGCGGCTTCTCTTGTATCCTGACCAGCATCTATATTTGGATCATTTTTATCATATACTCTAAACCATTCCCAAGATCCAAGGCCTATATATCCGTAGGAATACGTTTTGTAATAGTCTTGCTTTCCATAATAGTGATAAGGTTTACCTAAATTATATTTTACGCGAGGATCCATGTAACCTACAAGAGTTCTCTTATTACCGTGATCCATGTAAACGCCGGGGTCGCCATCCTGAGTGACTCGTGCCACATTTCCCTGTGTGTCTATATCTACGGAGAACATTCCGTTGGGATCAGTCTTGACTATCGGGTTTCCTTCTACGTAGACATATGGAGATAATTTTCTAACTAACTCCGCCAACGGATCTACACTCGTCCATCGTGCAATCACCGGATCATAGAACCTTGCGCCGTAATCGTATTGGTATGTTAAATCAGTTTGAATCTCCTTTCCATTGTAAAGATAGCGGTTATCACTGGATAAATGATAACCGCCCGATGGTTTACGCAAACCGAAACTATAATATTCGTCTTCCTGTATTACTCTGGCTGAACCATTGTGCGAGTCTATACTCACCCGATTATTTCTCAGGTGGTCTTGCAAGTTGTATTCATAATTGTAAACACCATTGTTTAGGGCCACCCGACCTTCCTCGGTATTAATAAATGAAATTGCGCTGTCGTGGTAAACAATGCCATTGATATAATCCCAACTGCCGTCGCTACCAGTGTTTCTCAGCTTATTGCCACTGGCATCGTATGTGTAGGTTGCTAAGGTTGTCGTGCCGCTGGTTACCGTTGCCGGCAGGTTTAACAAATTGTAGCTAATGCCTTTGCCCATACCGTCGCTTGTGGCATTACCATTAGGGTCGTAAGTATAGCTCCGGGCACTGTAACCCGTTACAGTATTTAATTGGTTACCCGAATAGCTCGTGTAGTTAAGTGTGCCTGCCCCCGTTCCGTTGCGTACCAGTTGCGTAATGTTACCTATTACATCGTAACTTATGGTTTCATCCAGAGCATCTCCCGAAAGGCCACCGCTAAAAGCCGCATTAGTCAGACGGTTTAGGGCATCGTAAGTATAGTTAAAGGTGCGGTTACCAGGGTTAGCTACCTGTGTGGTCAGATAGTTCATCTGGCCAATGTTGCCATTATATTGCGGATTTGGAGCCGTATTATACTTAAGTTCCATATTAAACAGGTTGCCGTTGGTGCCTGATGTTCTTAACCAGCCCCGTTCATTATAACTATACCCTATATTCTGCAAAAAGCTTGAGCCGTTATCTGTGCTATGCAGGTGCTTGGTGCTTAGTTGTCCTATCTCGTTATAATCCAACTGGCTGATGAGCGTATTGGTTCCGTTATTTATCTGCTCGAAGGTTTGGCGCTTGCGCCCCATGTGATCGTACACGTAGCTGTTGGCAATGGTAATTAGGGCAGGTGAGGCGGAATTGGTTGCGTTATGATGAACCCGGATGCTTTGGGTCACGGCATTCGTAAAATCATAAGCGTTGCTGACCTGGTCATAATTACCGGCATTAACGGTCCCCCCCAGGTAATGCTGCGCGCTGGTTTGGATCACCCGGCCCTTGTCATCATAGTAGTTCACCGTCCATAACATATTACCTGTATCCGTATTGTTGCTGGTGCCGTTCAGGATAGCGGTCAGACTTGCCGTAGGCAGGCCATGGGTCATCTGGCTTGGCGCCGATGGCATGGCCGGCGCGATCTGGCTGTTAACGGCATAGGCAGCCGGGCTGAATGCTGCCGGGAAATTGTAATCATCATAATAGGCTACACGCAATATGTTATCCAGGCTGTTGGGATAGGTATTGGTTAGGGTATAGCCATAGGTTTGGCTGTTGTCCCTGTTCTCCCAGTTGCTGGTTTGGGCGTAGACATTGGTCTTCAGGTCGGCCGGGCTCATCGAGCTGTTCCAGACCCCGGAGATAATCGGCCTGCCCAAAACGTCATATTTAGTGATCAGCCACTGACCGCTGGCCTGCTGTTTGGCGTCCTGCGTCCCCACGACCTGGTCCATGGCATTGTAGACCAGGTATTCCCATCCCTTGCCCGGAATCTTCTTTTGTACGAGCCTTTGCCTTTCATCGTATTGGTACTGGTAACACCAGGTGTTCAGGGCGGTCTGATCGATATTTGTATTAAAGTCAGGATTAACACCGGGCGGCAGGACATAGCTAAGTCCACCCATATCATCGTATACGTAATAAGTGCTCAGCATTTCAACGGCTCCATTCTTCAGGTTATAGGTCCGTTTTAAGACAATATGCGCCAGATTATCAGTATAGGTTTCCGTTGTTCCCGCGCGTCCGCCTGTCCAGTTCTCGTCTTTGCTGACGGTCACGTTCAATTGCCCGGCAACATAGGTGGCGGTGTTACTACCTGCCCTGCCCAGTGTTTTTGAACCATCGCTATTGACGGTCACGGTATATAGCGCTGCTTGCATGCTTGTCGCCGGATCACTCGCCCAGGTAACATTGTTGTTGGTCATATAGTCCGTTACGACGGTTCTACCGGCTGCTGCGGTGCGGCTTGATGACGGTTGCCATACGGACCCGGGCGCGCCTTGTTCCACGGGGCGGTTTAAAGGGGAGGGCTCAAAACTGGTCTGCGCATAAGGATCGGAAATGACGCCAACGCCTGAAGGGGGACTGGCATAGAAATTATTCAGGCTTGCCGGGCTGCCGTTGGTCAATGCATCGCTTTTATAACTGCCGTCGTTGGTGGTTGAGGTATAAGTCAGGTATTTTGTGGCCTCCCTCCCGTAGGCGTCATAGCCATAAGGCTGGACGATATCGTTAAAACCGGGAGAACCTTTGACCTGGATGCTTTGCAAAGGGCGGCCCAGGCCATCAAAATACTGGATGCTTTGCATCACATCGCAAACAGAACGGTTTTGCAGTATGGTGACCGAATTAAGACCGCTCATGCGCGGCACCGTCGTAAGTATATAGTTCTGCGTCAAAGAGGGGTTCGCGGCGAGCAAAAAACAGGTTGGCGGTTCGATGTAGGCATGGAAACTTACGCCGGGCGCCGTAGAAAACCCTAGATTGAGGAGGATGGCATTGTTATTATAATAAGTACCAGCCGTGTTTGGACTGCTTAATGGACCGGTAACAAATACCGGGGGCAATTGAGCGAATGTGTTAGCTGCCGTAAAAACCAAAGTTAGCGTGACGAAGGTTCTGGTCATTAATTTTTTCATGGATTATCTTTGAGTAGCTATCCTTATATTTTCTGTCAGAAGGTAACGGTAACCCAGCTAGAGCTGACGCCACTTGGGCAATTAGTGCCGAACACCAGCAATTTAAAGCTGTAGGTGCCTGCCGCCGGGACAGTACCCGAAATGGTGCCGCCGCTGATGCTGATATTGCCCTGGGGCGGGGCCGCGTTCGTTCCCTCTACTTGTATAATTGCCACGTCCCCGACCGAGGCACCATAAGTTAGTGTATAACTTAACGTGCCTGTCTTGGTTGCGGTCAGGGTGCCGGCTGAACAGGGGATAACCGAACATCCGGCATTGGCATTCGCATAGAATTGGCCATTCCGGTCAATGTCATCCTGGGCTTTGGCATTGGCATCCGCCTGACTGATGTAAGACTGATAAGTCCCTGCCGCTACCGTATAAACCGCAGGGCCGCCCGCATAGCCGCTTGCGCAATCATTTTTGGTAAAGGTTTGCGATACCGTGCTGTTGTTTGTATAAGAGCCCAGGCTGCCCGAAGCAGTCCAGCCGGCGAAACCATAGTTATAGGCCTTTACAATGTCACCGTTTAGGTCCTTGATATCGGCTAACCGCTCATTGGAATCGTAGTCATAGTAGCTGGCGTTTCCTTTCGTGTCCGTTGCACTGGTCATGCCGATCAGCGGGTCATAAACATAGGTTGCCATTTGCCCGTCAGCAGGGTATAAATGCAGATCGTCTATAGAACCCGTACCGCTGATGGATACGCCGTTTACGCCGTTCACCTGATGCAGATAGTTTGTCCATCCATTCAGGGTACGCATGACGACCGGATAGCCACTTTTGGTACCGGCAATCGTATAAGGGCCGGGACTTGTCGTCCAATATGACAAATTGTATGTTTTCGTTTGGACTAAATTGGAGGCGCTGACTCCGTTTGCCGCATTATAACTGTATTTACCCGAGGGGGCTGTACCATCCAACACGGGCGCACCACTGTAGTTCCAGTTACCACTTGCATCCGCCTCAAAACTGGTATAGGCAAAATCATTTGCCGTGGCGTTGGTAATGGAGGCTGTTGGCAGGTCATTGTTGTAATCCCAAAGATAATTGTAGGCCGGCCCATTGACCTTCTGCTGCAAAATCAGGTTGCCGAAACGATCGTAGAGGTAACTTAACCGCTTTTCATAATGAGTGTCCATCGCGTTCGCCGGGGCGGATGGGGTTAATGAAACCGGAACAGTTGATTTTAACGCATAGGTATTCAACGGCGTGACCATATTATCGTGAAAAGAATATTGATTATAACTTGCCGAGGTCGCAAGGTTGTTCACTGTTGAGATCGTTTCAACAGGATAATCCAACATGTTTAACCCACGCATCGTACCGGTAAAGTCGCTTGCGGTATAATCTCCGGGATAATAGGTCTGTATTGCATAACTCTTCCCGTCACTGCCTACAATCGTGACTTTGCTTTGCTGATTGAATGTATTGTAAACGTAGTTAGTCGTAACGATATGAGGAATTGCCGCATCGAAGATCGAATCAACTTTATCTACAATGTTTACGTGACCGGTCCGTATCGGGTAGAGAAACAGGAATTGGTTGCCATTGAGCGCGAAATACGCACCGTTTGAATTAAACGACTTGTTTTGTGCGCCGGTTCCCCCATCTGCAAGTTTTGGAATATCAGCGATTGTCCAACGAAGTTCCCCATTTACCATTGAATTGGTTAATATGGGATCACCGTCCTGGACACCGGAACAACTCACATAATTTGGTCTGTATTCGTTTTTGAAGCCCCAATAAACAGCAGCAGTGCCTATCGTATAATCATAGTGGGTAGCGTGAACGGTTTGATACTGCCCGCCAATATTTTTTTGCTCCCTTAGGTCGGTCAGTTTACCATTATCCAAATAAGAATTTGACCGGGTTCCCGGCGGGTTCCATCCATAAAAGGTGTAATTATCCGGTTTGCAATTAAATGAAAAAGCGGTTCGTCCCTGATCATTTCCCTGGCCGTCTACTTTTTGCTCGAAAACCCTTGAATACCCGAATAAACTTCCGTTTGCCGAATAAGAATAGGGTACAACCGGGTCAGAGTAAACGATGGTGACAGTACGTGGGATGACCGTATTCGTAAAGCAATCGCAATCACCGGGAACTGATGGAACGCAAACAGCAGATTGCCCCCAAAGCGTCGCGCCGGACCCGCAGGGATCATTGAGGATGTCTACATGCACTTCGTTATTCAAATAGCGGTAAAATATAGGTTGGGTCATTAGCTGGCCACCATCATAGGTGATATTTCTTTTTACACCGACCCGGCCTCCCGCAGCGTAATCTGTGATCGTGCTTATTCTCAGGCCGGGTCCGGTGTTATTTGGTACCGTGACCGTTTTAGTTTTATAACTTACCGAAATAAATGCCCAGGGTCCCCCCAATGCGCCGCTGGGTAAGGTGTTGGGGTAATTGGCAATGATCCGGTAATGACCCGGTGGCAGGTTTTTTGGCAGATTATTTAATGTACAACTTGAACCGCTAATGTCGGTATTGTGCCAATCGAAAACGTTTTCTAAAAGCGGATTGGTTGATGTGAAATTGGCTGGCGTAACCCAGTTTCCTGAGGCATCCTGAACCTGGATTGCGGCCCAGAGCCCGGCTGCATTAGCCGCATCTAACGGCTGGACGCCCGGGCTGTAGTCATAGCCCTGGCAACCCCCGGATTGTCCCACTGTCGAATTATCACATATTCCGGAACCGCCGAGGTTTCCGCAGAACAACCTGAGCGTGATCATTGCCGGGTTCACGTCATTAGCGTTTGCATCTAAGTAGCCGACATCCGGTATCGTAAATTCCTGAATCTGCTGGCCGTTGCCTGTAGCGCCGACTGATACCAGGGTATCTACAATATTAGTTCTGCCCTGATTGTTGCCAAACACATTGGGTTGGTATTGATACGTTGTATAGCCGCCGGTTGGATAGGTAATCATATTAAGAGCCCCGGCCTTCATAAAATTGAAGTGAGCCGATCTATCTGCAAATAAGGTTGCGCCTTGCTCAGCATCTGTAATTATAGAGGGCGGTATCTGGGTACCGGAAAATGGCAGGTCATTATAATTAGGCAGCAACGATTTAATGATATTGCCGTTGAAATATCCCCAGATGTCCTGCGCCCAGGAAGTTTTGTACGGCATAGGCGTGTTGTCATAAGAAAAGCTATAAGGAGCATCATTATTTACCTGTACGGAAAGGAGTTTCAACCGTTTTTGCCGGTAAGATTGTGTAGCGATCTCATCAGCTATACTGGGGATAACGCCGGAGGCATTTTGTATATCCTCGGTGAAATCGCCATAAGGGCCCTTGGAATACGAAAAATAATCATAATTGAAGTTAATGGTTTTAAAGGGGCTTTCATCCCGGGTATGCCAGACGGCAATCGAACTCAACTTCTGACTTGCAATATCATCGCGGCTGGTGTAATCAAATAAAATCTTACCGTTGTCAAAGTCAATTTCGGATAAGAATATTTCGTGCAGTTCCGTGTAATTAAACATATCGGATAAACCGGACCCGGCAACTAAAATATTGTCCCTCATCCACGATTGCACCCTTGAAATGAGCACAGGGTGCAATGAAGACGGCGAATTGGTATAATGGAAACTGATGACCTTACCAGTAGTACTTACAATTGACGTTAGATAGGTGGTGCTGGTATAGTTTTGTCCCCCCTGAAGTGAAGATGCCTGGACGTAATCGTTAAAATTGTACTGGGTTCCATCAGGCATTATTGCGGTATAGGTACCACCATTTTGGGTTAATTTGATGTTTTGTCCATCAACACAAACCCAGTTGTTGGGCCCATAGCCGTTGGGTGTGATAAACTTTGCAGAAATTCCATTGGCATTTAATATGCGCATATCGGGATCATAATTGGCCAATGTACCCAGATATCCAAGTTGTGGAAATGCGGTACACACGCCCTGGGAGTTTTTAAACACCTCTCCGGCAGATATCATATTGGTTGTCCCTGACAAAGCCTGGGTTGAAGGAGGCCCGGTGACCGATAGCGGGGCCAAATCCGGCTTCGCAGGATTGTTGCTGTTGCCCAGAGGGTCAATGATCGCCGCGTTAAGTGAAATGTTCCATCCTAAACCAACGATGCCAGCTTCTTCACTTACTTTAATGCCACTGGTATTATAATTCAGCGTTATTGGAAAGCTTAAATTACCCGATTTGATTTCGTACAGCTGTACACTGATGTTGGCCGTACCATTGAAATATGAAATCGGTGTTTCGGTAAACTTCATCAGCGAGGCAACCTGTGGTGCCTGGCTGACAACATTATTATTTAAAGCCGTTGACTGTGCTTGCACTCTGATCGCTAAACACGAAATTGAACATAACAAGATAAGGTAATGCAGTTTCATATATCGCAGGTTATTTTGTTTTTAATTTGCCGGCAACCAATGCCATAAGTTGCTCAATTTGAATTTGTTGTTTACTAAACGCTTTTTTTAGTGCTGCCTTGTCCTTGTCTTCTTCGATCAAATATAGCGTCAGCTCTTCCACTTTTTTGGTGAGCAGTTTGTTCATCTCGCCCAGGTCCAACCCATTGCTTTCCACCTCTTTTTCTGAGGGCAGCCCGGGCAAATGCCGGTTCTGGCCGATATAAGAACTCACCTGTACAAGGGGCATCAGTTGGTAGTCTTTCCTGAACACGTAATCGGCCCAGCCGAGCAGGTCCACGACTACGGCTTTGGCATGGATGGTCCCGTTCACGCCCAGTTTATAGGCCCCCGGGTCCAGGACACCGATACCGACATTTCCGGTATTGCCCTGGATGATCATTTTGGTCGTCAGCGCGTAGGGTGCCTGTCCCCAGGTCAGCGTCTGGAACTCCATGGTCCCGCCATAGCCCCCGGCGATCTCACCCGATCTGATCCCCGCCAGGGCCTGGCCCGCGTTTCCGCCGTAGTCGGTCGTGCCAATGGAAAACACATCCGAGGTGGTGCCCCCCAAATGTAATTTTGATTGCGGATGGGCCGTCCCGATCCCCACGCTGCCATTTTCAATGGCCTTGATGGCCAGATTGGCGCCTGATGCGTTAAAATCGTTGCCGGTGTACAAACTCCATTCGTTGGTCATCGGCAAAAAGGTATTGATGGTCAGGTCGTTCCCGGCGTTGTTCAGGGGCGTCCAGGAGCTGTTGTTATTGATCGCGTGTACGGTGATGTTGACCGCGATGGGCGCGCTGGCACCATAGGTGTTTGTCGCCCTCACCCGGAACCGGGCATTGGTGTATTCTGTATTGCAATCAATGGTGAAATTATACTGACCAGCGACCACATAGGGGTTTCCGTTGACCATGCCGACCTCGCGCCAGACCGCCGGGTTGTAGTGGCTGATACTGGCCAGGTGAGAGGAGGCCGCCGCTACGCCATTGCGCGTGTACGAGATCGAGACCTGGTAATAACCCGAAGAACCAGCATCTATCGGTACAACTTTTAAAAACTCCACATAATCGCCGATCTGGTAATTTGCCGGAAAAACGATACTGGTGGTATAATCCTGTGCATACAGGTCCCCGCATAGACCCAGAAGGCAGATCAATATGAATTTAATTTTCATAGGCTTATTTATTTTCCAGTTTATCTATCCGTTGATTTAACAGCTCGTTCTCTTTTTTGAGCTCAAACAGATACAGCGTCAGCTCCTCCACTTTCTTGGTTAGCAGCTTGTTCATTTCGCCAATGTTTAGGCCTTCTTTTTCGACCTCCGCGGCCGAGGGCATTTCCGGCAGGTGATGATTCTCGTCGATGTATGATTTCACCGAGGCAAGTGGCATCAGTTTGTAATCATTTTTGAAAACATAATCCGCCCATCCGTTCAAATCGATCAGGACGGCCTTGGAGTGTATCGTCCCGTCAACGCCCAATTTATAAATTCCCGGATCCGTCGTTCCAATACCTACATTCCCCGTCGGGGTAATCACTAACCGGCTTGCCGCGTTGCCTACATCCCTGATATCAAGCCCGCCGTTACTTACCCCGATAATACCTGCATTGAACGCAAAAGTGCTTCCGCCGGAAAAATTATTACCGATCTCCAGCGTATTGGCGCCGCCGATCGTTTTCATCACGCGCAACCCGACCATATTATACCCCGCATCATTCACTTCTAATTTGGCACCAGGGCTTGCCGTACCAACGCCGATGGCGCTGGTGGTGTGGTTAATGGTTAAGGCATCCACGCCCTGCTCACCGTTGTAGATGTGGAAGTCATCCGAACCTTCTCTTAACCCGGTGAAAAAATTGTAATTTATGGCGTTATCAGGGCCCGTGGCATAATAATGTCCGGCATAGTTGGTATTAGCACTTCTTTGGATCAATGAAAAATCATTATCCATTTTAATATGGAGCCTATTAATTGGGCTTGTGGTGCCGATACCGACATTGCCGGTCGTGGGAAGTATAAACATGCTGTAAGACGAGGCACCCTCGTCAAAGAATCCCAGGCCACCTGACGGGGTCGAAATAAAGCTGTATTTTGGCGTACCCTGGTTCATGAACGTGAGGTTCGCCGTACTTGTACTGCCGGAATTGATCTGCACAAGCCCGCGGCCAGCTCCGTTGTTCTGCACGTTCAGTATCACATTACCTGGCGTGTTTCCTTGAATATCAAGCGGGTACGATGGCGAGGTAGTACCAACACCGGCGTAGCCGGTCGAAGGGAAGGTATTCGTTTGGGCATTGGAAATGGAAATCACTGCAAGACATGCAGCGCAGGTTAAGACTAACTTTTTCATATAACATGGGTTGGGGTTGACAGAAATCTGTATGCCGAGATGACGACTTTCGTTTGAATTACTGGCGGACTGCGTGGAGCGCGCGGAATTGTTCATTTTAGCTGTTTAAATTATCAGGGTGTTTTTTCTAAAGGTCACGGCAAAACTAAAATTTCCGGTCAGTGATTTTACCGTTTTTTTTCGGTGTTTTCACGGTAGGAAAATTCGCTTTTACCGGTTCAAAAACTATTGCTCATCTGGAATAAAGGCAGGTACATCGAAACCAGGATAACGCCCACGATGAGGCCGAGGAAAATAATGATCAGCGGCTCCATCACACTGCTCAGCGTAGCGGTCCGGTATTCGACCTCTTCGATATATTTTTCGGAGATGATGCCGAAGAAATGATCGAGCTGGTTGGTCTCTTCGCCGACCTTGACAAGCTGGACCATTTTGGCCGGGTAGATAGGGAACCGCTGCAGGGCGGCGTGGAGGGAACTGCCGTTCAAAATATCCGCTTCGATAAGCGCCAGTGAAGAATCGATGGGGTAGTAGCGGATCATCTGGCGGATCAGCGCGATGGCCCGCAATAATGGCAGTCTCGCATTGATCAGCAGGCGCATGGAATTGCTGAACCTGGCCAGGTATATTTTTTGGACCAGGTTGCCGATCACCGGTATCTTTAATACGGTCAGCGCAAACACTTGACGGAACCGTTCCGTTTTGCGGACACTCCAAATGAAAATGATAGCCGACAAAAATAACACGGATCCAGTCAAAAAGTTGTCCTGCAGAGCCTGCGAAACGCCGATGATCTTTTCGGTGATCCAGGGGAGTTTGCCGCCGAAGCGTTTAAAGACATCGCCAAACATCGGCACGACGAACTTGAGCATAAAAAAGACCGCGCCCAAAGAAGTTGACAGGACAATAGCGGGATAGGTCAATGCACCAATTATTTTACGCCTTTGCTTGATCTTGCCCTGGTAAAAGCGCGCCAGGTCCCGGAGCACTTCGGTCAGTTTCCCGGTCTCTTCGCCGATCTGCAGGCTATAGACCTCGTATAAGGAAAATTTGCCGCTGTCTTTTAAGGCCTGCGAGAAAGTCGCCCCGCCCAGGACGGCTTTCTGGATGCTGAGGAATAGTTCTTTATCTTTCTCCTTTTCCTGGTCGGCGTTGATGAGCTCAAAGCAGCTTTTCAGGTCGATGCCCGCGGTCAGCAGGGAACTCAGCTCCAGGTAGAGGTACTCCTTTTTTTTGTCGGGCAGTTCCCCGTTGCCAAAAGAGATATCCTTGTTCAGCAGGTCGGACAGGCCGCTGCTGCCTGCCTTCCCGAGCGGCTTCTTCTTTTGATATTTACTGAGGTCAATTTCCGGCATGGGCGTATGGTTTGATCAGGTCTGCTGAACTATAGGTCTTACGGTAATGATACGGAATGCGTTCGCCCCGGAAAACAATGGTAAACGATACCTCATCGATCAGGTCCGCTCCGGCAGAAACGGTTTGAAGATCCAGGTTACTCACTTTAAATGTATCGATCGTGCCGGAATTCCGCACAATATAAGCGGGGCTGAATTCATAACTGATGTGATCGCCGATCAACAGGCCGTTACCGGAGCGGGTCACCATTTCGGCTTTTCCGAAATCCCTCCGGAGCAGCTCGTCCACCCGGTTCAGTACGGCAAGGTCATCGTTTTTGTATTTAAAGGTGGTGTAGGACCTGCTGATGATGGAATAGGCGGTATAGGCGATACCGATCACGATCGCCGCGATCAGCATGGATACGGTCACCTCCATAATTGTAAAAGCGCAGAGCCGCTGATCATTTCCCTTCATTGAGCACCTCCCTTACCTGTACGATCCGTTCCTGATTTGCGTCAAAGGCGCTCAGCTCGACCAAAAGGAGCCCTGCGGTCCCGTTATAGCTGCCGATCACTTCCTCAACACGGATATCGCCCACGTTAAAAGACCGGGTGGAGATTTCCGGCGCCTTTTCGGCCTGGACCAGCGCTTCCTCCAGGATGGCCTGCGCCCTGACCTTTTTTGCCGACAGGGATAAGCGCTGAACGTTCCCGAAGATCATCAGGGCGATGGTAAATACCGCCATCATGATGACCATCGCGATCACGACCTCCAGGACCGTGGATGCCTTTAGTTGGTTTCCAGCCATTGTAATACTTTTTGTTTTTTGGCCGATACCGGGAATAACGGACTGCTTAGGTAAAAGGGAAACAGCCCCTGTTCGTCCAGGCGCGTATTGACCAGGTAATTCTCATAAGTAGTATGGGCGGACTGGTACAGGAAGCGGTTGGTGAACAGGCTGCCGCTGATATCCCCGCCCTGGTTAAACCGGACGAGGCCCATGGCATAGACCTGCCCGTATATTTTGACGTTTCTGCCAACGTCAATGAGGGTCTGCAGGGTGCTTTTTTCCTTTTCCCAGGTAAATACGGCGCCCGTAAAAACGCAGTTTTCACCGATGCTGATCTTGCCCTGTGTTTGTTTGTCATTCCGGTAACGCAACAGTCCCAGACAGGAGGGGTACCCGAGCGTGCAGTTCGGGTCCACTGTAATGGAATCGGTTGCGAATAGCTGGCAGGTCCCTTTAAAGCCCGCACCGACATGGATCGAACGGGCATAAACGATCACATTTTGCAGCGTCCCGCCGATCGTGACGGCCGTGTCGGAAAGCAAAACAATGTTGCCGCTCAGTTTCGCGCCGATCGTCATGACCCGCTTACGGAAATAAACGACCTTCGCTGGTGAAAAAAAAGAACAAGCCATGGAATCGTTACCCCGCAGGACCGTATCTGTAAAATGCGTTTTGAGCTGGTCGAGGTACGCCAGCCGGTCAATTTGAAGTGAAGGCAGGGACTTCTGGCTGTCGTGTTTCTGCCCCTGTACCAGGCGCTGGTCACCCTGGTAGGCTTTTCCGTCGACATAGGCTTCCCGGATACCCGCCTTTGGGATAAATACGTTACCCCGGATCATGGTGCTGCCGCTTACCGAAACCGAGCGGTCCTCATCGATGAGGTAAAGGACAGCCCATTTCGCGGAATCGATCGCGCTGGCCATCGAGAAGGCCTTATAAAGGGTATCATGCCCGGCAAAGGCCTTGCACAGCCCGACCGTATACAGGCCCCAGGGCAGGCTCTTCAGGCTGACCGAATCATCCCCTTCCGGGTAAAGGCGGCCGGACTGCGTTTCTCCCCCCAGCAAGAGGTGGATCCCCGAGTTTAAATTCGTTTGCAGCCGGTCATACCGGAATTTGTGCTGGTACTGCAGTTTATAGTAATAGGCCGAAACGATCAGCGCCGAGCACAGCACCGCGATGACCAGCGCGATCACGATCACCAGATAGAGCGCGGAGGCTTTGATCATCGTTAACCCTTTTTCTCCTTCTTTTTAAAAATATTGATCCTTTTCCAAAACCCCGGTTTTTTAGTTTCGGGCACCAGGGCATCATGTTTATAATAGCCTTTTTGCCGGACCTTCCCTTTGTCATCGTACACCGTAAAGGCGCCGTTCTTTTCGCCATCGGCCCAGCTGATCTGTTGCAGCAATACCCCGTCGGGGTTCCAGCTTTTCCATTCCCCGGTCTTGAGCCCCTTGCTGAACGCCCCCTGTTCCTTCAGGTTCTTATTCAAATAAAATTCCTGGTAGCGGCCGTTCAGCAGTTGTCCGCTGAAACCGCCCTGGGTCCGTTTGATGGCGCTGGCGCTGAACCAGTAATATATCCTGGCGGGTGCTGCCTCGGGCAGCGAACCTACCGGTTTGATTTCGGCGATGATGTTTTTGTCGGGCTCGCTGAGGTGCACTTTAAACAAGCCCATGTCCGGGATTTGGGCGCAAGCCGCTGCCGAAACAAGAGTAAACAGGGTCATTAACAGTCTTTTCATTGGCCGCGGGCATTCATGGTGATAAATTTAGTATTTCCCTGGTATAAAACCTGGATGGAATCTTTCATGTTTCTGAGCAGCCTGACCTGGTCGGCGGTCTCGCCCTCCGCCAGCATTTGCTGCCTGCCGTTGATACTGACGATCGCGATGATCTTTCCGGAACCCGGGTTATGGACGAAGCCGGCGTATTTGATCATACCCCAGTTGACAGCCGGCTTTGGCATCGCAGGGCGGACCGGTTTAATGACCGGCGTCCTGGCGGTATCCTTCTCTTTTTCCACCGAAAACGGGTCCCGGTAGTTCAGCAGCAATTTGCCGGTATCTTTAGGCAGTTCATAATCGTTAAAGGCTTCCTTTTTGAAGGCCGTCATCACCTGCGCATTGGGGTTATCGTCCCCGCCCATGGCCCGGAACACCCGGTAAATGATCAGGCCCCAGACCCCGATGACCAGGACGCCCAAAAAATAGGTGAGCTTTTTGTTTTTCATGGCTATTGCACAAAGAAATTCCGCAGAGCGCTCGGCGCACCCTCGTTCCCCGCCGCATCGACGGCGCTCACCTTCCAGTAAAAATGGTCCCCCGACTGCCCCAGGGTAAAGTTATAGGTGGTCCCCGAAACAGGTGCCGGAAAGCTGGTATTGTATAAAGTGGTCGAATCGCTCTTCAGGACATAGAGTTTATATTTTACCGCCCTGCTGACCGTGTTCCATTGCAGGACCACGGGAAGCGCTGTCGTCTGGCGGTTGTTCGGCGCCACCAGGCTGACCGTACCCGGCGGCGTATGGCTATAGGTGATCACATTGACGCCCGACCAGACCGCCTGCGCCGTATCGTTCTCCGCCCGGACGCGCCACTGGTAAACCGCGTCCCTGGGAAAAGTATAACTTGCCTGCAATCCCGGAATGAGCTGGTTCGATAAAACGTTCGCCTCGTTCACAAAATTATTCGTATCGATCTCCAGCCGGTATTTGGTCGCGCCATACATGCTCTGCCATTGGAAAGTATAAGGGTTCTGGTTGGTGATCGTCCCGCTACCTGGCGAGGCCAGCTGCGTCGTTTGCTGTTTGATCGATGAATACAATACCGTAAACGAAAAAGGCGAAGTATAAACCGTCGCGCTGCTCCCGTTCTCCGCCCGCACCCGCCACTGGTATTTTCCCGGCGGTAAGCTAAACGTGTAGGTATTCTTTTTGACCACCGTGTCCAGCACCAGGTTGGCCACCGAATCAAACCCGGGAGTCACGATCTGCACATGGTAATCCAGCGCGTTGTCCACCTTGTCCCACCAAAAATTGACCGTATAGCTTGTACTCTGGTAATGATTGCCCGGCGCTTCCAGCAGCACCGCACTGCCGCTCAGCGACTTCTCGATCAGATCACCGCAGGCCGCCACGACCAGCATGCAAACAAATAATAAAAACCGGTAGCTGTTTCTCATACAGGTTTAAAATTAAGAAAATTAAGAATAACTATAATTTTATTTCAATAATATTTTAGCGGACCAAAATATATTTTCAAACGGCTTTCCGCATTAAAGGATTTTTGAGCTGCGCGTGCAAGCTCAGATTTTTGACCGCGTACGTTTTCATTTGAGTTAGGTTGACATCAGCCGTTCCGCAAACTTTTACCTTTCTAAATTATATAATTTATTTGATTTATAGTCAATTAGTCAAATGCCCGCGTTTTTGGTATACGAACGCTTTAAATGCGCTTTCTACAGTTCAAAGAAACCCCGGAAGGCAACAACTCCCTAATGAGGATAGGGAGCACATCATGTATCCAATTGATGGCTTGATACAGCATGCGAAATCCAGGTTATTTTATTTTATATAAAGTACGCTTTTCAATAAATTGTGTGCTATCCTTTCCCTTCACCGCTACAACCGTTATCGGAATAGAATCAGGAAACAATATACCATTGTAGTCTTTATAAATAAGAAATGTACCTGGACTTTCGAAACCTGATATTTTCCAATCAAAATCATATCCTGTAGCTTCATTTGACAAGGGTTGTGTTGACACGATTACCAATTGGGACTCACAACAATTAATTCTTTTCCGTAATAGTAGGCCATCTTCGCGCAAAAACTTTCTCTCGGCGAACACTGTTTTAATCCTTACTCCATTGATAACTCCACCCTTAATTTTGTATTCACAAATAAAAGTTCCATGTCGTTTAGCTTCTTTAATCGACATGCTCATTTGGTCGCCGGGGCTATCATTGACATTGAAGTCGCAAGAGGATAGCAAAAAACAAATTCCGAAACTGAAAAATCTATATTTTGCTCCCTTAATATTTAAGCTTACCATTTTATTTATTTTTGCGGAGTTACGACTGCTTATATGAGCTTTGGAAGCCGAATAGTTACCGTTAGAAAGTGAGATAAGGTGTCTCAAAGCGATCTCGCTTTGAAGATTAGGGTTGCACGCGAACGTATTGGGTAGATATGAACGGGAAGAGGCATTACCCCGATTAAGATAGCAGCCAAAATAGCCGAAGTGTTGGGCGTATCATTACATTACCTTGCTGGTATAACGGATGTTGAATTGGATAGCGGCACATTAATCCGTATCAAAGAGATAGCCATACTGCCCAATGAGGATAACAAACAGGTGTTTATGGTTGTGGATGCTCTATTAAGGGATAACAAGGCTAAACGCAAGTAACGGTAAAAAGTAAAGCCCGACATTGCCAAGCTATTAATATGATATGGCGTAACGACACTTTTCAATTACCCGTGTTTAACTTTTACTTTGTGTTCCTTGTTATCCCAGTAAAGCATCGCATTATTCTTTTTAAACCAATGTAACCAATTTTGATAATCTGTCTCCGTCGGATCAAACCTACCTAAAAATCCGCCATCTGAATGAGACTGAATGCCCGTTATCTCTTCTAAGAAATCAATAGCATGGTTTACTTTACCAATGTCTTGCCCAGGTTTGTTAATTAGCCGCTTCTTAATAATTCCAAGGTTCTTGGTAAAAACCTTACATGCCCTTCCATCTATCCGCTTACTCCCAACTAATGTTATTGGAATCAAAAGCGTAAATAGAAGAATTTTGAATTTCCGCATCATAGTTATGGTTTTAATTATTATCAACGCTAGCAACATTTCCGGCTATATATATAACAGTTACGGTAGTAATTTTTCCTGTCTTGTTATCTTTATATTGGAATGTGCTAACACCTGTTTTGCCCCCTCTAGGGTCTAAATGTGTGCTTGATTCATCTCCCAATCTCTTGTTATCCTTTATTTTTTCCTCTGCCTTTATTCCTTCTTTGTGATCTCTAAGGTAGGTCATTCCGTCGGCTATTGTTTTTTTATCCAATTGCGATGCTTGCTCTTCTCTTACTTCGTGACCGAAAACGGAAAATTCATCTGCACCTGCACGCTTTTCACCAAACTTTTCTACGTCCTGTATATCAATTGTATTCGTCAGCCAACTAGCAATAGGTACTTCGTGATCGCCCGCTACCAAGTTTATATTGACATCTCCTCTTGAATCAGTGTTAGCATTGTTAAGAACATCATAAAAATTCCTTTGTTCTTCAGTGAGGCCCGCCAGTTGTTTATCTGAAAGATTTAATGAAAGGAAGCCAAGTTCGTCGATATGGGCACCTGCACCCCCTAAGCCTTTATTAATTAATTCCTCCGTTCTTTTTAGTCCAGAATCATCTTTTGTTCTATCAGTAAAAACTACTGTCATTCCATCGGGATCAATAAATCGAATTGGGTTATTATCGCAGTAATTATATGTCGACCATCTGCGACACTTCTCCGCCAACGGATCCACACTCGTCCACCTTGCAATAACCGGGTCATAGAACCTCGCGCCATAATCGTATAGCCCCTTGTAACTTTTAAGATTTTTCCTGGTTTTTCAGCTTGCACGTTTTCGGTGCTATAAAGAACGTTTAGGCTCGTAAAGTTAACAGATATTTTTTTTCTTACAAGCCCCGATAGTTGGTTGATTTTTACCACAGGCCGCCGCCGGGTTGGTTGTTTTTTGAGTTTCTAAGGCCAGAACGGCGCGATTTTTTTTAAGATAAAGTTAGCGGGTGATGCTTGTTAAGTGCCTCTTTCAGGTCTTCCAGATTGGTGGTTTTGTATCTTTCAGTTGAACTTACATAGCGGTGCCCGGCCATATATTGAACAGTGCGCAGGTTCTTTTCTTTGAGCCATTCCGTGATCACACTCTGCCTGATCTGTTTTGCGTGTTTGTATTTAGGGTTGAGTCTTCGAAGCGCGTAGTTAAGGTGTAAAAGGCTGTTTTTGATGTCTTCCTGGGCGTTAATGCTGATAAACAAACGCTCGATTTCCTGTTCATCTTTGTAATGATCCGGCTTTCGCCCCGGTCGTTCTGCCAGGCGCTCGGCCAGTATTTTAGGACGGATCACCAATAGGTATTCGTGCAGTTCGAGGATTTGGTGAGGCTGCAATGGTAGTAACCGACCCAGTTGTCTGCCGGTTGCAGGGATATGGATTTTGCCCTCTCTTAGTTTCAGATGTTCAGGGCGCAGATGGCTCAGTTCATCCCGCGTAACACCCTGATAAACAAGCAAGCCAATGATCACCTTATTGCGGTAGGTACGATTGTCGGTGACCTGGTAACTTTCATATAACGCCTCCATTTCAGGCATGGTTAACAGGTCGTGCGGGAGATTTCTGACCGTACCTTTCAGTATGATACCCGCTGCCGGATTGATGCCAATTTCCTGTTCCTGTTGCAGGTGTGAGAAGTAATACCGCAAAGTCCGCATGATCTGGTTGATCAGCTTGATGCTAAAGCCTTTCTGCCTGAGCTGGTCGGCAAACTCCATCACATCGGCATGGGTAAGCTGTCCTAACTCCAGGCTTTGGCCGGTTAACCATTCGTGGAATGTAGCTGTATAGTTGATGGTTTGATGGATATAGCTATGGCTGAACTGCTCTTGTTTCAGGTAAGCCCGGAAAGGTTCTAAAGCGGCCAGGGTAGCCGGAGCGAACTCATATTTTTTGTTCATGCTGAAGATGGGTGTAGATCTGCGTACTTTCCATACTGCCATGCCCTAAAAAGCGTTGGATCTGTTCTAATTGCATACCGGAATGCAACAGGTGACTGGCAATACTATGCCGCAGGGTATGCAGACCGACAGGTTTAAGAATGGCCGCAGCCTTTTTTAAGGTCTGTAAACGATCATAACAGGTTTGGCCGGTAAGCCTTGTGCCATTGACATTTAGCAGTAAAGCATCCTCTTTTTTATCACCGGCGAAGTGCGGACGGGCATACAGGATATAGTTCTCCAGATCGGTTTTGGCAGTACCAGCCAGTGGCACATACCGCTCTTTATAGCCTTTCCCTTTGCGGATGTAAACCAGTTCCTTATCCGGCAGGATGTCCCGGACGTTGACATTGATAGCTTCATTTTTCCGCAACCCGCAGCCGTAATATAAGGCAAGCATAGCCCTGTCCCTCAGCCCATATATATCATCTTTAACCACATCGTAAAGCTTGCTGATCTCGGCCAGCGTCAATATACTTTTGATATTGGTGCTTTTGCCTTTGATACGCAATTTCACGGTAAAGCTGGGCTGGTTGCTCTCCATCAGGTAACGGCTGAACTTGCGGATCACCTGTAGGTGTTTCCGGATATAGTTCAGGCTAATCGCACCGGCAGCGGTTTGGCTTGGCCTTTCGTGCAGATATTCCAGGTATTTTTTAAGATGTTCAGGTTGAATATCATGTGGATGATCGCAGCCCTGTGCTTCTAAGTAAAGCAGGAACTCGGCCAGCATTTTAGGCATATCACGGGGACTGGTAGGTTCAAAGTTGAGTATCCGAAGCCATTGTGTGAAGCCTGCATGCTGCCGGATATACAGCGGATTTTTTAGGGTGCCTTGCATTTTCTATTGTTGTTGGGCTACTGCGGTTTTCTTGCTGGTTTTCTGTGTGTTATGTAGCCCATCGGGGCTTTGGGCTACACCTGGGCTACTATGATTTACCTTACGTATCTCAGCAAGGATATTTTCCATCATTTCGTGGGCATCATTGGTCAGGGTTTCCAGATCATCCCAGCTTTGTACCTTGTATTCAAAGCCTTTATAGCGGCTTCCGCGCGCGATTTTGATATAACCCATGCGTTCCAGTTCATACAGGTAACGGCTCAAACTGCTTGGGCTGAGCCGAAAGACCGGGCGCACTTCCTTGCTGTAAAAGGTTTCGCTGTCGTTTTGCCTTAGCCAGGCTTTCAGCTTTTCAAAGAAAGAACGACAGGCATCGTTTAACTCATCGCTCTTTTTAAGCAGGGTCGTTTCGAGCAGCGAAAAGGCAACCTCAATATCTTCAATCGTAGTTTCCACATACTGCTCTCCTGTAGTGGTATCGGTTTGCAGTTCCCTTTGGTATTGATGGTAGAACGTTATCGTTTCGGTGAACAACAAGAGCAGCAGCATGGTACGCCTGGGCTTAAAGATGGCCTCCGGCAGTTGCAGGTAAGTAGCAAAAGGGTTTTTAACGCCGACCGGCTGCAGCAGACGCTGGACGTTCTTCAACTGTTCACGAACGTTGCGCTCGGCCTGGTGATCTAACAGGCCTGCGCTTTGCCTGCGCTGGTAGTCCATGATCTTTTTATCCTGCTCAGGGCTATCATCCGTGTAGAGCAGGATACAGCGGTTGGCGTTATCTTCGTAAAGCTGTTCGCGGGTGGTACACCCGCTGACACAAACCGGGCCTTCGACATTCAGCGTCACCGTTTTCAGGTTGCCTTTGCTGTCTTTCAGGGTTACTGTCTTGCTGATCCGGCGCTTGCTTTGCAGTTCCCGGAGCGGGTACAGCACGTTATCCGCGCCGTCCATATCCTCAATTAACAGCAGTTTGTTTTTAAGTTCATCTTTACCGAAGTAGTAAAAAGCGTTCATAGATAGCATGGTGATCTCCAGCTTATCTTCTTCCGGGATCAGTTCGCTGACCCTTTCCTGCAACCAGGTCTTGCCGGTGCCGGATGGCCCCAGGCACATCAGGTGCAGCGGTGTATTCCGCTTTCTGGATGTGTAGATCAGGTAAGCGATCAGGCTGTTCACTTCCTCACCAACAATGCCACTGGCAGAGATCGCCTGCCGCGTCCGTCCGAGCAGGCCTGGTGCTTTGAGGTATTGCAGGGCAATCTTACGCTCGGCCTCGGTAAGCTGTTTTTTTTCCGCCTGTTTAGGCTTCATGGCCTCCAGCCGTTCGGATCGGTAATCTTCCAGAGCAGTAGTCAGGCGGCTGATTACTTTCCCCAGTTCAGCGGCAGCCACATCTAACGCCTCAGCTGACTTTTCAATCAGGTGTTCTGCCTGAACGCTGTTATAAAGGTCGAGGTTGTGGCGAAAGGCCTTGTTGGTGTTGCCACCACAGACCATCTTCAATGTTACTTTTAAGCCGTCAAAGCCGGTCAGTTTAATGCCACCCAGCACGGTTATATGTAGCTTTCCATCGATGTATAACAGCAGTTCTGGATTCTCCGTAATAAGCTTAGGTACTATATTCATTGCAGGATTGATTATATAATGCGTTTTAATTTTGCAATAATAACTATGGTGATTGCAGAAACGCAAGTGATACTCATTTGTATTTTACCACGCACTATATGTATCATTCTTAGTATTTTTGATGGAATAGGTTAAAGGAATAATGAGTTTAGGAACCCGGATCAAAGAGTTACGTACCCAAAAAAGATTGAAGCAGTCAGAGCTGGCTGAGATCGTCGGCCTGAACTCCTATGTGCAGATTGGCCGCTATGAAATAGGCAAAGCCAAACCCGCAGCAGATATGCTTTCCAAGCTGGCAAAAGCGCTGGACACTACTACCGATTACCTGGTAAATGATGATGTGAATGACTCAGCAGTAACAGCGCAGCTTACTGATCGCGAACTACTTAGACAGTTTAAGGAAGTGGAGTTATTTAGCCCGGAGGACAAGCATCTTGTCAAGACTTTTATTGATGCCTTTATCACTAAAAGACATATTCAGGAGTTAGCCAAGTAGACCTATTGATTAATAAGATTCTCGCTAAAAAGTTTTAAGAAAGTGTATAACTAAACTATAGACACAACTTTATGATGACCATTAAAGCCTCATTGACCCTGCTTTTTTCATTGGTGTTATTCAATAGCATTTATGCTCAAAGCACTCCTGACGAGATTTCTAACAAGTTCTTTGATATTTATAAAAAGGATAGCTTTGATAAAGGACTTGATTATCTCTTTTCAACTAATAAGTATTCTGCTGATTACAAAGATGGCTTAGTCAATGTTAAGCAGGAAGTTAATAACACAATAGCAAAAATAGGCCAGTTTTACGGCTATGAGTTGATCTCAAGCAAAGCCGCTGGTAAAAGCATTCTACTTTTAACTTACATAGTTAAATACGAAAAGGATGCTCTGACATTCAGGATATTGTTTTATAAGGCCCTTAATGATTGGCAGGTTCAAACATTCAAATTTGATAATAAAATAGGTGATGAATTAGAAGTGGCCAGTAAAGAATATAAAGAGTAATTTACTGGCCACTTATGCTATTTTCGTTTTATTGCTTTTAAAAACGCATCATAAAGCATCCCACCAAAGCTTAAAGCAAGCCAATTGAAGCCACCAAAGATAAGGCCGAAAAAAGGGGTGTATAGAATAGGAATGATGAATCCCTGTATCCCATAACGAGGTGTCCCATTAAACTCAACTGGCATAACATTAAATAAAGCCAGAAAAGCCGCTAAAATTGAAAATGGTATAGCACAAAAGGTGTATGACCAAAAAAGGCGCTTGAATGAATATCTGTTTTCCATGATTACTTCTATTGATTATGATTATTTCTGAACTCCGGGTGGTAAGTAATTTTGCGGGTGCATTATATGATCTGCCTGATCTTTAATATAAGCTTCAGCGGCCTTGTATAAGTTTCCGGCTGCCGCTGCTGCGTGATCTAAATGTATAGTACCCTCGACTTCTACAGGCCCCACTTTGCCAGAGGCTCCCAATTCCAATGAATTATTTAAGGTTAATTTACCACCGGATGCAGATGCACTTCCGTCGGCTAATTTTAAGTCTGCCTTGATAGGTTCCTTATTTAGTGGAACTTCAACTGACCCCTTAACTAAGTCTACACCAGCTTTGGCTTTTGCACCACCAAATCCAGCCTCGCCTTTTGCATTGGCCAAGCTGCCTTCTAATTTTATAGTTTTGTTTTCGACCTTTACAGAACCTACCAATACATTCACTTCACCTTTCAATTTAATAGGGCCAACTTTAGCTCCGCCACCAACACCCCATGCTTTGGCTTCAGCCGAAGCGGAACCGGAGAATATTTGCTTTGCCTCAGCATAAGCGGCTTTAAGGAACGTAGTACATGCATCACAGTCAGGCCACATTCCATCAGGATCGGTAAACCGAATAGGATCATTAAAGCCATAAACATACGGTGACCATTTTCTATCAAGTTCAGCTTTAGGATCAATCGTTGTCCACCTCGCAATTACAGGGTCGTAGAAACGTGCACCGTAATCGTATTGGTCAGTCAGATCAGTTTGTATCTCCTTTCCATTGTAAAGATAACGGTTGTTATTTGATAAATCGTAGCCGCCTTGTTTTCTTAAGCCAAAAGCGTAATATTCGTCTTCCTGTATTACCCTTGCTGCCCCATCCGGGCCTTTATCAAATGAAACCCGGGTATTACCCAAATGGTCTTTTAAATTATATTCATATTGAAAACTGCCATCGGATGTCTTATACGAGGCCCGGCCTTCTTCGTTTTGTATAAAACTGATGGCGTTATTTTGGTAAACAATACCATTGATATAGTCCCAGGTGCCATCACTGCCCACATTCCTTAGTTTCGTGCCGCCGGCTTCATACGTGTAAGTGGCCAGCGTAGCGTTATTCACACTGTTAGTTACGCTTTGCGGCAGGTTTAGCAGGTTGTAATTGATGCTTTTGGCAGCCCCATCACTTGTCGCGTTGCCGTTCTGGTCATAATTATAGTTTCGAAACGCGCTGCCGCTATTCTGTACGCCCGTCAGCTGATTGCTGTAATTGTTATTAACATCAAGGTAATTGTAGCTAAGGGCTGCCGCGCTGTTTCCGCTGCGGTTTAGCCCCATGATGTTCCCCATCTTATCGTAAACCATCGCCTCATCTAACTGTCCGTTGGCCGAGACAGCGTTTGTTAAGCGGTTCAGCGCATCGTAGCCATAGCTGAACTGACGGGTAGCTGCTGTCGGCTTATTGACATTATAAACCATCGCACTGATGTTACCGTTAAACTGCGGAGTAATGCCTGTCCCAGGCGCGTTATAGTTCAGGCTGAAGTTGAACAGGTTGCCATCCGTATTGGAGCTTGTCAGCCATCCGCGCTCGTTGTAGGTATAGGTAATGGTTTGCAGGAAGCTGGCGATTTTAGCGCTGAAGGTTGCACCGCCGCTGACCGAAAAGCCCGGGTTCAGCGCGATGACCTGCGTCGCGGTTACGTTCCTGGTGCCCGAGGCCATCGCGTCGGGCGTGCCGAGCGTGATACTGGTGCCCGATACCCCGTTCGAACTGGTCAGGCCATGCAGGTTTTTTTGGTACAGCTGCCCGATCTCGTTATATTCCAGTTGCGCCGTAATGATATTGTCCTGGTTGTTGATCTTTTCCCAGGAACGGCGTTTGCGACCCATATGGTCATAATCAAAGGTGTTCGCGATCGTTAAAGCGCCGCCTGCCGTATAATGTTTGCGCACCGTTTGTAAGACTTCGCCGGTAAAATCATACCCGGTACTGACCTGGTCGTAATTGCCGGGGTTTACCGTACCGCCCAGGTAGTGTTGCGCCTTGGTTTGTATCACCCGCCCCTTGTCGTCATAGTACATGACCGACCATAACATGTCAGGCGTCGTATTGGCGATGGTATTCAATACCGTTATCCGCGTCGCGGTTGGCTGTCCCTGTGTCATTGTACTGGCGGCACCCGGCATCCCATTGACCTGGCTGTCGTTGGCATACAGATAAGGATTGCCTCCGGGCAGGTCGTAACTGTCATAATAATTAACACTCAGCACCGTATTCAGGCTGGTGGGGTAGGTGTTGTTTAACGTGTAGCCATAGGTTTGGCTATTGTCCTTGTTTTCATAACGGCCTGCCTGACCGTACACTGCCGTACGCAGGGCAGCCTGGCTGATCGGGGTATTGCCATTGTCCCAAAGGCCCGTAACAATCCCGCGTCCTAAAGCGTCGTATTTGGTGATGGTCCATTGGTTGTGCTGGCGTTGGTTGCCGTCCTGCGTAGCCACAACCTGGTCGTAAGCGTTATATACGGTAAATTCCCAGTCCTTTCCGGGTATGCGCTTGCCGATCATTCTTTGTCTTTCATCGTAATTGTACTGGTAACACAGGTTGTTGATGGTGGCTGCATTAGCGGCGCTGTTTAATCCGCCATCGGCTTCTGTTTTTGGAGGCAGTACAAATACAAGGTTACCCAGATCATCGTACACATAATAGGTGCTCAATATCTCAAAGACGGCGGGCGATATACCGGTATTATAGTTGTAGGTCCGCTTGAGTACGACATGCCCGTCCCTGTCCTTGTATTCCTCTGTGGTGTTCAGGCGGGCGTCCGTTTGGCCCGTCGCCCAGTTTTCATTTTTGGTCAGGGTGAGGTACAACTGACCAGGGTCATAGGTGTCCTGGTCCAGGAGTGTGGGTAACCCGGTAGTAGCATCAATACCCACGCCGAATTTTTTGGCTGCAAAATTGGTATTGTTGTTAATGGTGTAAACTGCTTTCACCGTATGTCCGGTAGCCTCGCCGCTTGGTGATACCGTGCCCGTTAGTTGCCAGGGGATACCCGGCGCACCCTGTTCTAAAGGCCGATTTTCAGGAGAGGCCTCAAATAGGGTACCGGTATAAGGAGCGAGGTTCATCTGATAGTTTTGATCAGGCCTGGCATAAAAATTATACTGGTCGCTGTTCAGATAAACACCGGCAGCATCGCCAAGCGCTGCAGGCCGGTATAGCCCATGGTTGGCCACATCATTGTAAGGCAGGTATTTGACCGGCTCTCTGCCAAACTGGTCATAAGCGATGGGTTGTATCACATCTTTTGTGCCATCGGGACTGCCGTTCACCTGTACCGTTTGTACCGGCCGGCCCAAACCATCAACATAGGCAATGGTTTGCGCAATATCGCATGTCGTATAGCCTGAGACCGAAGAAAGATCTGTCAGGGGGATGCGGGGTGAGTAAGTGAGCAGATAATTCTGGCTGGCCGGCAGTCCGGTCACCAGCGGCGAACAGGTGACATTCAGTCCGTCGAGCGGCGACAGGCTGTTTGGCGCGGCTACACTGATGGTCGTGGTTATGGAAGCATCATAACCGAACGCGCCTACAGTCACATAGTATGTATCCGCGGGCAGGCCCGTTTTGATGGATGCCTGGTAGCCGGAACATAAAGGTCCCTCCATATTGTCCGTAGCAAAGACCTGCCCGTTTTTGTTGATCAGCTGTAACATGGTCGCATTGCCTGCCGATCCGCAATTGGAAATGCTGACTTCCCCGGCCGTTGCCAGCGTAAACTGGTAATAGCAACTTATCCCGCCCACGCTATTCGTTTGATAACAGTCGGTCGGTGTAAATGAATTGCTAAAAGGCGTCGACGGCGTAATGGTACCCGCAGTGATAGGGTGCGCAAAATCGCGACCAAGTGGTGGCGGCGCGGTATTCGGGTTGGCATATATCGACATACTGATGTCGCCGTAATTAGTACCAAGACCCTCTGCGTCCACGACATAATAGCCCGGACTGAGATATTGCTGTATGGAAGCATTGGTTCCGGGGCAGAACGGTCCATCACTACCCGCGGTAATCAGCGTGTAGGCACCAAACCCAAGCGCGTCACCGGTCAGTTTATACAAGTGCAGGTAGCCGGGAAAGTTCGATCCGCACATGGAGACATTCATCGTTGTCGAACTGATGACCTGGAAACTATAGAATACATCATTACTCGGTTCACTGGTTATCCCGGTTTGATTCACATAGCCGGAACCGGGCCCGTTGTTGCGGCTATCGGTAAAATTAGTCCCGGTACAAACGCCAAACTGCCCGGCATCGATCGGCAGGAAAAAGTTATAACCCGGCGGCGGCGGTGGCGGCGGCGGCGGTGCAGCCGCATCCGTTGTAATGCCCGTGATGACCGAACCCGAGGTAAAAGAATCGAAAGTAGACGATACGACATAATATGTACCCGCACCGAGGCTAACGGCAATGGAAGAAGCGGTCCCCGTACAAAGAGGGCCGTTATCGTCGTTCGAATAGAGCTCATTGCCGAATATATCCAACAGGCTCACATAGGTGTCCGTATTTGATCCGCACAGGGAGACATTGACGGTGCCGCTGTTCGCTATCGTAAACGTATAATACATTTGATACGAACCGTTGCTAAATCCGGCGTTGTAAGTTTGGTTATCGGTAAACCCCTGCGAAACAGATAACGTGCCGGCAGAGACGGCATCGCTTATGCTGGTACCTGATTGTGCCATTGCCTGCAGCGGCAACAGCCAAAACAACAGGAGCACAATAGCGTAAAGTAATTTCTTCATAAATGGTTCAGGTTAATTGCTTTTAGTTTGCTTGACCGGTGCGCTTAAACGCTTGATTTGCTCATTTCGCTCTGTGACCAGCTGCGCAACGCGCGCGTTCCGTACCGGTGCCGAAAGCAGGGTATCCGCAAACAGGGCATGCGCTTTTTTTGCGAAATCATTCCGGACAGCGGCTATCAGCGCGGCATTCGGTTCAGGCAAAGAGGCCGTATTGGCGATCATTATTCCCGGTTGTAGTTTATGAACCTGCGCGGGGGTCAGTATGAGTGAGAGTTGTTTGTCCTTAAGCGCCGCCAGCTGGAGTATCCTGTCTTGCTTGGCACCGTTTGCGTTCGCACTGCGTGCGTTTGCCCGATAGGCGTTTAAAATTGCCACGACCTGTTTGGCTTTGCCATCACTGATCGATAACATTTTGCCCAAATAGGCCTCATATTTTCTTTTGTTGGCGCTGTCGGCTGTGATCAGGGGAAGGGGGACGGCCCTTTTCCGTTCAGAGAGGGGCACAATATTGTCCATTTGAGCGGGGTTAAGCACGGTTTCGAGCTGCTTGTTCTTGTCAACGATCAGCTGCTCAATTTTGGCGCGCCTTGCCGCATCAGTGAGCGACGCGTCCTGCATTTGCGCTTTTACCGCACTTTTATAGGCCAGCAAAATGTCGGCAACCTGCCGCGCTTTAGCCGTATCGGCCTTCAGTTTCCGGGCGAGCTGTCCGGCCTGGCTTATTTTCGCCTGCTGCCCGAAACCCGCATTGCAGAACAGAAAAAATATAACGAAAATCTTTAATTTCATAACCGGTCGCTGTTAATGTTGATAGTTGTAGGTATAACTCTTCAGGATCTTCCCGTCCTGGTCACGGATCGTTTGCAGGCGCTGAAAGTTATCGTATTCATAGGTGGTCATTTGCCCCTTTGGATCGGTGCTGCTGGTCATGCCCACCAGGGGTTTATAAGTATACGTACTCACCTGCGCATCCGGAAAGGTTGTGCGCAGGCTACCGAGTTGCGCGCGTAAGGCGGCGTCACTGGCAGGCGCATCCAGTACCGACTGGGTAACATAGCCGCTAACGGTCGCGTAGTCTTTGCCAATGATCCTGGCCACCGGATATTTACTGTTGTAACCGTACAAATAACTGGTTATGATGCCGTTTCTCGCGGTTAATTGAAGGACATTGCCGTTACCGTCATATTTATTGATGCTGATGTCCGTTTCAGGGGCATGACCGGCAGAAGAACTCTGCAAGGTTCTCGGCCCGATATAACCCGTTAATCCGCTTGGGTAAGCCGGAGTGCTGATATCGGTAAAGTAATCATAGTTGGTTACAGATCTGGACAGTTCCTTACCTAATGTGGTATTCGTAGTCGTTTTCTGAACAACCGGGCTGATCAGATTATAGGTTAACATATCGTCAAAAGGATGCGTAGTGGCGTAATCGAATGGATGGGTCATCACCGTGTTGACGGATTCACCCTTGCTGTTGCTCGTTTCGATGCTCGTTACCATCGTGGGATAAGCGTTGTTACCATAATGATAATTCTTGACCGAAGTCATCGTATGGATCCCGTCTGTGGAATACGTGGTCGTCGTCTTTTTGAGCCTCCTGACCCCGGAATAATAAAAATGATCGGCATAATGCCATACACTTACGCCATAGTACTGCGCCATGACCGCGTCGAAATTCGCCATATACTGACTATTGCTGAAATTACTCCCGTCCGGCTGGTTTTCGCCGTTGATCGAGGGGGACATGGTGAGCCACCTGTCTACAATGATATCGCGTGCTGTTCCGCTGACATAGTCTTCGTACTCGTTGACCTCAGCCTGGTCAAACGCCGCACTGGTTGTTTCTTTGCTCAGCAGGTTACCAAAGTTCCAGGGCTTATAGTTGTTGGAGATTTTCTTCCAGGAAAGCGGCAGGGCATAATTAAAGGGCAAAAAAGATGGTAAAGCGGGAGATACATCATGATCCATGCTCTCATAGGTATAAGCGTCACCAATATCATAAGTATAAGTGGTCGCATAATTACCATTGGTTTCACTTACCCAGGGATACACCACAGAACTCCCCTGGGGAGCGTAGTCTGTACCGCTGTTACCGGAAATAAACGTCCGCTTAAAAGCAGTTTCCGAACGCGCCATCCCGCCTACGGGACTACCCGCAGATACCATATCGCCGATCTGGTTGGTCAGAAAATCATCCTTGGCTGGCGTAACTTCTGCGTGGCCCGTAGCATAGGCGTAATTTTTTTGACCGGCTATCGTGCCGTTCGCGAGATAATTGACAATGGTTTTGACCCGCAGGCCGCCATACAGGGTGTTTTGCGCATCGCGGTTGAGTTCATAATCAAAGGTCGTATACCCTTTTGTCGGGTAGGTAATTTTATTGAGGGTATAAACCTTGGTATAATACTCCGAAGGTGATTTATCAACAGAAGTAAACGGGGTGGAAAAACTATACGGAAAAAACCCGCTGTCATCCAGGGTATAGATCGTCGGGTACCAGGACAGGTCATGTGTCCTGCCATCATTGCCATTATAAAATCCCCAGTAATCTTTACCGGCGGTAGACAATGAAGCCACTGGCCTGGCATCATAAATATCCTCCGCGTTATAATTAAAACTGTAAGTCTCTATGGAATTGTTTTGAACGTCATTGAAAGACAGCGATTGCAGTTTATAGTTCGAAAGCTCGTTCAATGCGGTGCTATGTGTTAAAAACGGAACGATGTTAAGCGTCACCGTTTTGATCAGGTTATTGTTAATGTCATAAATATTCACGGATGAAAGCATCTTGGTTGAGGGGTCCTGGTTGAAGACGACTTTTCCCGAACTGAAATTGATCTGTTGGATGTCCATGGTGAAATTCCTGACCCAGGTACTGGTTTGGGTAAGTCCCGAACCAATGTTCGGGCGTGAATATTGGAAATCATTCCAATCATGATAAGGGGGGTCCCCGTCTAAATTGGGCAGCGGGGACCAAAAATCATCCAGAATAAATTGTGAATTATTTTGATCGAATTGATAAGTCGGCCCGTCCTGATACGTGAATGATACCGAAGCGCCTGGATGCTGACTGGAGGAAATATTGGTCATGTGCCATGTTGAGATCGCCGATTTTTGTGAATAACGGTCCTGATAATCCTGAAATTCAACGGCATTTGAGCCATTCAGCCCGCTATATCCCCCTGCGCCGAAACTATATTGGATGCCGTCCTCATCGAAAAGTGAGGTTAGTGAAGCGGCGGAGAATTTCAGGTTGTCTTTCTGCTGGAAGATAAATGGCACCCCGTTCTGGATAATATATTTACCGGATTTACCTAAAAAATTGTAACTGTAAATGTCATATTCATGATCATAAATGCCTTCCTCCATATACTTAAAGTCCTGCCACGACGAGGACATATTCACGCCGTTCGCTAACGTAGCCGGTACAGAGAAAGTGGCCATCGGATGGCCGTCGGGTATCCCGTCCGGCACACCATTAATGACCCTGGAGATCATACCGCCCGCTTCAAGCGTCCAGCCAAGCCCCACGAAGCCGGAAACATCACTTACACGTGTTCCCGAAGCATGGTAGCTCAGGGTAATGGGCACAGTGATGTCACCATCTTTAATGGTGAAGATCGGAATGGTAATATCCGGAAGGCCGTTAAAATAACTGACCGGATAATCACCATAGCGTTGAAATTGTACAGATGTCGGCGAAGGCGGGATGATTTGAGAATAGGGTGAATTGGTTTGGGCCGACGATGTTCTCGTGATCATTGTCAATACAATACCCAAAAGGCACTTGATTTTATAACTCATTTTTTGTTCGATAAGGCTATTTTTTAATCTCTAAACCATTTACGCGCTGTTCTATTTTTTTTAGCAGGTCAGCCTGGGTTTTTACATCCGCTTTGAGCCGGGTGTTTTCTTTGTCCTTTTCGATCAGGTACAGCGTCAGCTCCTCGACTTTTTTGAGCAGCAGTTTGTTCATTTCGCCGACGTTCAGGCCATCCTTTTCCACAGCAGCCGCGGATGGCATTTCCGGCAGGTGGTGTTCTTTTTTGATATAGGCATTGATCTCTGCAAGCGGCATCGGCCTATAATCCGTATCAAACACATAATCCGCCCAATTGCTCAGGTCGACGTTCACTTGTTTGGCGTGGATGGTACCGTTCACGGCCAGTTTGTCCGCATGGGAATTGGGCGTTCCGATGCCGACATTGCCGTTCATATCGTATTGGACCATCAGGCCGTCAAATGCCTGAGTGGCTTCGGGGTGGATGAAAAACAGTTCGGAAATACCGATATTGTTACTGGGACCGGCCCCGTTATAAAAGGTGTACCTGATCTTACCCACCGAAACGGCGCCGACGGCGCCCATAAAGCTGCCCGCGGTATAATTGTCGACGTCTGCGACCGTCACCCAGGTGTTGGGTGCTGGATAACCGGGCAAGCCCCCGTAGTCGTAGAGATTATACACTTCAATTTTAAATTTGGTGGGATTATAATAACGGGTGGTCCAGCCGATCCAGGCGCCGGCCTGCACATGGACATTGGGCAGGTTTTCAATAGTTACCACGTAGGGATTTGCAGGGTCCAACGCGCCGCTGTACTGGGGCGTATAATTGCCGTCAAAAAAATTGGGAAGCGACATAGTGACCGAACCGGATTGCGATACGGAATAGCGTGTTGTGGCAAAGAACAACAGGTTCTTTTCCAGCGTGGCAGACGAGCGGTTCGAAGGGGGCACAACGGTTTCGGTTTGCGCTTTAACCATAGCGGTACTGAATAGAAAGCACAAAGCACAGCAATTGATTAGTAATTTCATGATCACTTATTTTTTGTTTTTAAAGCTTCTTCCAGGTTTTCGATCCGTTTGTTCTGCTCGATCATATAGAGCGTCAGTTCTTCTACCTTTTTAAGCAGCATTTTATTCATTTCGCCCAGGTCCTGTCCGTTCTGTTTCACCTCGGCAGCCGACGGTATTTCCGGCAAATGTTTGTTTTTGTCCACATAGTTCTTGAGTTCGGCCGGCGACATCAGGGTATGGCCTTTATCGAATATATAATCCGGCCAGTCAGTGTATGCCTTTACATATACGGAGGTGGCGATCATACTGCCGTTAACGGCAAATTTGTACCCGGACGGAACCGTGGTTGTACCGATGGCAATGTTACCCGATAGGTTCATATACAACCCCGTATTATAGCTCAGACTAGTATAATCAGTCGTGGGGGACGCACATTGTAATTGCAAACCAGGTGCCCCGCTATCAACATTCACCAAAAACCTGACGCCGTAAGACGAGGCAACACCGGTGTGGTTAACAAGTTCTAACGCCATATTGCCATTCCCGGTTTGCCCCAAACGCATTTGTTCAAAGTTATACGTACCGGGGATCACTAACTGATTGGACGCCGCCCCATTATTGAAATCTCCAAGCTGCAGTTTTGTTGTAGGGCTTGCTGTGCCGATACCGACGTTGCCATTGGCATCGATCCGCATCCTTTCTGCCAGGGTATTGGCTACGCCGTACTGGCTGGTGTGAAAGGTCAATTGACTGCCCCAACCTGAATATAGGTTGCTGTAACTTCTTATTTGCGAATAATTACCCGTAGCATTCCCATAATCCCCATCCAGGGTCATCGCGATATAATGGGGGACGTTATCCGCGCTGATCGTATTGCCCTGTATGATCAACCCGGTGGAATTTGCGCTGCTTTGGTAAACATGCAAGGTACTTTGCGGGCTTGACGTGCCAATGCCCACGTTGCTGTTCGGATGGATAAAAAACGGGGAGGGGCCGCCGCCGCGCCAGTTGAATGAGATCGGTAATCTGGCCGAGGTGGACGACAGCGGCGCTTCGATCAGCAAGCCGTTCGTTGCGTCGGAATAAAATACGCTTTGCTGGTAAAGTGAACCGTCCAGGCCGGCCCCCCACAGCGCAAATGGCGCGTTTTGGGCATTAGCGGTCAAAATACCCGTCAGCAAGGCTATACAGGATAAAAGGGATGTTTTCATAGGTCGTTGTCCGAATGATTATTGATAAGTTTTTCCAGTCGCTGTTGAAGTTCGTCTATTTGTTGTTGTTGCCGGTCAGCCGTTTTAGCTTGTTTTTTCAGCGCCGCGTCCTGTTGCTGCAGCAACCTGTCCCGGTCAATCAGGTACAGCGTCAATTCCTCCACTTTCTTCGTCAGTAACTTATTCATTTCGCCCACATTGAGACCGTCCTTTTCGACTTCTGCCGCCGAAGGCATTTCCGGCAGGTGATGGTTCTCGTCGATATAGGATTTCACCGCGGCGAGCGGCTGCAGCCTATATTCGCTGTTGAATACGTAATCCGGCCATCCGGTAAGATCGATCAAAACCGCTTTGGAGTGAATGGTGCCGTTAACTGCCAGCTTATAACCTTGGGGATCGGTGGTTCCGATACCGACGTTGCCATTCTGTGCTATGCGCATCCGTTCCATCGCGAGGGGACCAGTATCCGTATATCCCTGGCTCAAAAACCGAATGGTCGATCCCCCCTGGCTTGAGCCGTCTCCTGATCGGTTCGCATAAATATCCAGATACCCACCAATGTCGCCGGTGTTAAGAATATAAGAGCTGATGCCAGACTGGTTATCGGTCGTATAGGTTTTAAGCGCACCAACAATCGGCATTCCAAAGGAAAGAAGCGCATTCGGGGAGGTCGTCCCGATGCCGACGTTGCCAGCCGAATTCCAGGTAAGTACCGAGCTGCCCATCACGCTGGGTGTAAGACCATATCCTAAAGACCAGGTGTTCGCGGCATTATTCAAAAGAAATCCAAAGTTCGCTCCTATAGAATTCAGAGAATATTGGTTGTTGCCTGTTATGTCGGTAGCAATTAATCCATTCACTTCTAATTTCGCGATGGTGGGATTTATATTGCCGATACCGATGTTCCCATTTGATTTAGCTATCAACGCCGTTGACCCATTTGGTTGTAGGGTCACATCGACCCCCGTTGTACCTTGCACAGCTAATGAACCCGTTGAACCATCGTAATAATAAAAGCCCTTCGCTGTACCGCCTATCGATGATATTAGTCCTCCGCCATAGGTCGTATTGCCATTTGCCGTGAGCCACCTTGCCGCGCTTCCTCCTGATAAGGGGCTTGTCGTACCGATTCCGACATCGTCGGTCGTGGTGGTGTACCCGCTGGTGAGGGTCTGGAATTGGGCATAAGAATAGTTTACCGCGAAAAGCGCGGCCATTAGGAACAGGTAGATTTTTTTCATGATGATAAAAGGTTCGATGACAAGGCAGGAACATGGACAGCCGCCAGGGACAGGGTTTGCTGGGTCATATCTTGCCGTTTAAACATTCAGGGTATTTTTCCTAAAGTTCAAAGCAAAAATGAAATTTTTTGTCCGTGTTTTCACGGTATTTTATCGGTGTTTTCACGGTCAGCGTTCGAAGCCCTCGCGGAAAAATTCCTCCAGGGTCATGCCCATGGCCCTGACCACCTTGACCAGGCTGGTAAAGTTGAGGTTTTGTCCTTTCTCGTAACGCCAGTACTGCCCGCGGGAGATATTAATATCGTTCGCGAACTTTTCGTGGTTGTCGTAGCCTTTTTTGAGTCGCAGCGCCCGTATGCGCGCGCCAAGCTGCCGGAGGAGTTCTTGGGACTGCGGGTCGGCGGGTTTGGGCTTTCTGGCTGGCATGCCGTAAAATAAATTAAAAGGCTGCTTAAAAAGTACCGCTTATAAGGTACAGCTTTAAAGCTGTATATTTGCATATGGAACTGCGCAAGATGTTAAGAGAGCCTTTCGGGGCGCTGGGTTTCAGCGCGGAATTTTGCGCGCAGGCGGCGCTGATGGGTTTTGAAAGGCTGGAGGACGTGCTGGTCATGGGGCCGGAAGAGCTCCTGCTGCGGCCGGGTTTTACCTTCGGCTGGCTCGGCGAGTTATCGGGCTATCTGGATGGCCGGGGCCTGCTGCACCTGCTGCAGTAATTATTTTTTAAAATATTTGTTTTTATAAATAAGTAATTTAATATTTATATACGGAAACCCGGACCGTTCCCCGCGGCCTGAGCCTGTCAGTTGTCACAAATTATACCTGTATATGAAAAAACTCGTTTTGGCGGCTTTGCTATGCGCGGCCGTGTCCGTTTTAAAAGCACAGTATACCCAGGTCGTAGCGGGGCCTTCCCTGCTCCCGATAACCAATTATGTTTATCTCGGCAGCCTGACCAGGGACCCCAATGACGGTGGAAACTGCCAGAAGTTAAAGATCGATATATTGGGCGGCGGGTTCTTTTCAAATTCGGTCGGGGCGACGACATTCTATATCGCCAACCGGGGCGGCCTCTCGGTCAGCCAGGTGATCATGGGCAGCAGCGGCATACCCTCCGGCATGCTGAAAGCATTCCAAAATGGCCTGAATACCGATTTTTACTTGTTCGTTAACGGTGGCGGGACCTATACCTCCTTTTCCGTTCAGTCCTACCTGCTGGAGATCGGCGGGCAGCAATACAATACGATCACCACATCGACGAACACACCGGCCGGAACGGATATTTCGGCCAACCTGGTCGTTAACCCGGTCATGATCACCGACCCTTCGGGTAATGTCGGGATAGGCACCCCTAATATCGACCCCGCCTATAAGCTGTCTGTCGGCGGTTCGATCAGGGCAATGGAAGTTAAAGTGGAGACCGGCTGGGCCGATTATGTATTTGGTAAAGGTTATAAACTGAAACCGCTGAGCGAACTGAATGACTATATCCGGCAAAATAAACATTTGCCCGGGGTACCTTCCGCGGCCGAGGTAAAAGAAAACGGCGTTAAAGTCGGTGAAACCGAATCGCTTTTGCTCCGGAAGATCGAAGAGCTGACGCTCTACCTGATCGAAATGAAAAAGGATGACGACATCTTAAAACAGCGGATCGACAGCCTGGAAAGATCAAATAAATAGCCTATGAAAAAGATATGCTTCACGCTGGCGGCCATTCTGTGGACCGGCCTGTCCCTGGGACAGGCGCCGGCGGTTAACGGGAAACTGCTGGTCGATGTGACGACCCTGAACCCCTGGAATTTCAGCCAGCGCCCCGCCGGCTGGTACCGCATTGCCAAAGTGACGGGAGGTTCCAGGGGCAACGCGACCTTCGAACTGCGGGAAGATGCCGACCATTCGACGCTGCGCTTCG